>Ga0065711_1002343_pt1 | contig 39490 bp, 18 predicted proteins | sample Hoacrofraction12_FD_59098 | JGI IMG/M metagenome (GOLD analysis project Ga0065711, IMG submission 59098) | Hoatzin crop microbial communities from Cojedes, Venezuela - Epithelial fraction 12 v2 (version 2) | ecosystem: Host-associated > Birds > Digestive system > Esophagus > Crop | place... | reverse complement strand
CGAACATTCTGTGATTCTGTTCTCTAAGAAGAGTCTCCAATTTATCTTTCTTCTATTTGGAACATTTTCCTTTACATTTATTCTAAGTGACCTAACTCTCCCATGACACATAACAAATGAATTGGGATGCTGGAGACTTGTGCAAGTGAGATTTGTCTTCCTTTTGGGCCTCTTGTGTTTAATAGAAGTCAGTTGTTTTCTTTCTTCTTGGTCAATCTGTAGATGTTTGAAATACTTCTGATTGTTGGGAATTTCCCATTTGAAATTTAAGCGATTCATACTTAAGATATCTCCAAGTAGCTTAGAAATAGAAAACCTTTCTTCTGACAACATTCAGGGGATATTCAACTAAGCAATAGCAAAATGCTTCTTTAGAAGTAATAAGCTAATGAAAACCTAGTATGTGTGTAATCAAGCTTGCCTAAGGAGTATGACTGTCTTGTTGGTAGTGAGTGGAATCAGTCTTTTGATAGTGTTGGTTGACAATCTTGTATTTCGATCAGTGTGAGTCTGTCTGTGACCATGAGCTAGTGAAACGACTGCACACATCATAGAGGAGTTGCAGCAAGTAGAACAGAGGCTAGCCTTTGCTTCTGTTTAGCATTTCTTATTGTTTAGAGTTATGGAATGCTTGCACAATACCGGCTTGTTCTCCAGAATGCAGCTGATGCAAAATGGGGCCAAACTGAAGTATTTGCAGAAAAAATTCAAAATAATGAGGGTTGGTGAAGAATGTAACCAGGTGAATCTGGGTTATTGTTAGGCATACTCTGGTTCAGTAATGGATGCCTGGGTAGCAACGAAATGAAACTCAAGTGGTGTGTAGTATGTTGGTGCAAGTCCCATAGTCCAGAAATTCAAGGGGTTGTAACAAGGAACGTGTTCAGCAAAAAAGCTTTAGTGTCATGTGGAAGTTCTGACTAATAGTTAACTGAAGAGTGGATCTAGAGCAGAACTTTGAAGACTGAAAATGTGCATTTGCAGCATCCCTTTGTTTCCACTGAAGACTTGTTTGCTTGTCCCAGAAACAAAGTAGGAACAAAGACGTCATCAGATGTTGACCTCAGAGTAGAGTCTGGTGTCAGGAGACATGGATGGCTCTGGTTAGCAGCTTAGGTCGCTAGATATGTAAAGGTTACTTACTGTTACATATTTGGAACACCTACTTAGAAAGTGTTTTCTTTTGGCACAAAGAATGGAAAAGCTTCCCATCTCTTTTGCTGTGGAACACATGAATTGGTCTGGTCCTCTAAAGCTACATATTGAGATCTTTTGTGTAAAGAGGATACCCTTAGAAGGGTTTTGATAATACTAGCTGTTTTGTCAAGGAAGATTTCTTTTTATACGAAGCTTTAAATTATCTGTCCAGTACACAGTGGACAGGGGCTGCTGTCTCTGCTGAAGGGGTATAAAGACAGAGTGTGCTTAAGGTTCTCTAACCTAGATGTTATACTGCAAATGAATGATACAGTGCTGTATCTTCCAAGTGGAATGAATAAACAAATAAATCACTTGAAACATTTATTTACTTTAGAAGAGTCTGATTTTTGAGTTTAAAAAATAAGCTGATCTGTTAAACTGTTCTGAGATTCTCCAGAAAAGTCTGCTGGGTGCTGCAACTTACGAGTATAATAAACCTTAATTTCAGTTTGCGTATACTAGTAGCTAGTGTTTTCTAAATATCTGTTCTTGGCTTGTTTTGGGGGAAGGATTTGCAATAGCTGTCTCCTACAACTGAACAAAGGAGCAGTGTTTCTTGAGTATGTGAGAGAAAATAATATATGGGCAAAAGAGTGCTTACCAAGTAGTGGAGAAAAGGAACTTCTCAGTAATTTAGCTTTGAAATCCTTGAATCAGAAAAAAAATCTTGGTTTCCCACATGTACTCTCCTTTCCCCCTGCATGCTGTGTTGTCCTGCTTTAGTGTCTGCTGTTTAATGATTCCAAATACATAGAAACTTATGTGTAGCCTTATATAAAACCAAGTGTAGACAGGAAGAGGTTTGCACACTTCTAGATCTATGTAAAGTGTGTATTAATGTTGATATGCCTTCTGACGCTGAACTATGTGGTTGCATCTTCTGAGCTGCTGTTTCAAGTTCTTGTCATTCTGTGATACCTATGTAACTGGTTTGACTGCATTTAGTGTTTTTTAAGGTGTTGTTAACAAGCATGTAAGCTGGAAATGCAAAATAGAGATAGTTACTGTTTAGGTCTCCGTGGTGACACTGGGATCCTGAAAACTAGGGAAAATGTGTTTGACTTCCTAGGTTACATCTAGGCCCTATGGGTTTAGGTTTGCAACTTAGAAAAGTGCTTCAGGCAATGTGGAGAACTGTTAATATAAAACATAAAACACAGGTTTTGTAATTATGAGAGAACAAGTAAAGAACAGTTTTCTGTTTTTGTTTTGAGGAGGCTGTAGAGCTGAATTACACTTCATAAGTTACTCCAAAAACATTTTATACGTAGTAGTTTGGGCTGCCTCCATAAAGTGTCAAAAGAATAATCTTGCTTTATGACAGTTATTAATTACACTTGAAGACAATCTAGGTTATTAATGACGTGATGAAGTTGTGCTTTCTGTTGTGTATACTTGGTATCTTCTACCGAACACAAATTTTCAGTTGTACACAGAGGCACAAGTCAAAGCCTTTGATGTGCGATGGATATCTGTGTAGGTGAGATAATGGCTCTGAGGGAACGTCTATGTAGAATAAGCATATATGAGATGTGTTGGATCTGTCTAAATGGCCAATAATACAGCCTGTGGCCTTGGCAGTTGACTACTCTTGATATTTCAACCCACGCATCAAAATAAATCCACCTAATTAGTGTTGATAATCAGAAAGAACTATGTATTCATTTATTTTGAAGAATGGAAGTAATTTGATTTGTTTGACTTCTTAAGGATAAAGAGAAAGACTCAGGAGTACATGGTATTGATTTTGAATGCTTTAATATGGTCATTGTAAGTCAGAGACAAGGACCAGTCTTTGTGCTTAAGGTACTGAAGTATCTAGACATGAATAGAAATCTGAAACTATTTTTGTAGCATTCTCTTACCTAGAATGGTGACGTATCATACCCTGTATCAATGAACTACTGGCATCCGTTTTTGGTTTCTGCATCCTCTCAGAGAAAAGTGGGTTTGATGATTTCAGGCAAAGTTCTTCTGTCATCTGACGCTTCATTCTCTTCACACAGCATGTAGCCAATCTGTGGTCTCTGGCAGTTTAGGAGATCAGAGCTGGGTAGCCATATGGGCAGGAGTGATGTGGTTATGCGTGTTACAATAGAAGTCCTCAACTTCAGCTGTGAACAACACAATTAAAGTCAAGAGCCTAGGGGAAAAAGCTTATTCCTTGCGTTGCATATATAGAGTTGACTGAGTTTTGCTCTTCTCAGAAGCATTACAGGCACGCAATTGCTCTTTCAAAGGTGAAGGCAGAGACCTTGATGGGCAAAGGGCAAGTAACTGTGTCATAGAAAATTGAGTTCCTGAACCCACATGTCAGGTTTGGATTTGAAAATTTAACTTGAAATACTGACTTTGCAGGCATATTTTGACATATGGCTTGAGTTTGAAGCTTTATTAAACTTATATCCCTCTGTCTCTTCTTTCACATCTCATTCTCCAGTAATCTTTCACATATTCACTGAGCATGATGGAAATAACAAACCTGAATTGCTGTATTATGATGATACTTGAGAAACCTGGAGAGCAGATTTTGCACATCAGTGTTAATAGTGTTGAAAGTCTTTTCTTAATTTGCAAAAGTATGCACTTTTTCAGAAAAACTAATATATTCGATTTGTTGCCTTATTTTTTTAAAAAAAAAAGAGGAAAAATTGGCAGCGTCCAGAGGTGGCCTGTTGGACTGGTTGATAGATGCTACTTTAAATGTGGTCAATAAATGACATGCCTAATGTTATTGTTATAGGGGTTTTGTTTCCTGTTCAGTGATAATCTGAAAACAGCTTCTGAAAATACTCGTTATAGTATTTTTTTGATGGTACTGTACAGTGAGAAATTCAGTTATTTTTGATAGTGGAAGTGTACCTTTTGTCTGTGATGAGTGAGTACCATCTCTTACTGTGAATAAAAAAAGAACATGTTTTTGAGCTAGGTTACATACCTAATAATATTTTGTCTTGAGATAGTCAGCAATTCAGGAAAGGTTGAAAGTGTTTGATCCATTTTACTTGAGGATATATTTCTCTTTTTTGTACGCAGTGAGATATCTAACCCCATCTTGCAGTGACATGTAACCTACAGTTTATTCTAGCTTCCTGAGCATGAATGCCAGTTTGGCTGAAGCACTTGGGAAGAGTGTTTTTCCCTTTGGTTTGCTCTCTACTTGTGCTTTGTTTAGGATTTTGTATGTTGCAAGTTTGGTTAAAATTAAAATGAACTGTTAAGTGTCTGTTGAAGTTTCTTGCCTGCTTCCAGTGCAAAATAGAGGAAATAGTAAGATCATGTTAACCTTGACATGCGCCTGGAATGTGAGCAGCCTATTTTTGGTGCACTGTAAATATTATGTATACTTCAGGTAAAACTGGATCCATTCTCAGTTACCCTCTGTTATGATTTATCCCAAAACTCAGAAGTAAGCTTCTTGGATTTTGGATCCTAAATGCTGCTGCTGCTCCCCTCCTCCCTCAGTTTTTGGGCATTTTTTCTCCCAAACTGCTGCTTACAGCAGTTCAGTAGTAACTGCTGCTGGAAGACTTGGTAGCTACATATTGGAGTGCAGCCTGTGACTGTAAAGGGGTCATTCCTTGAAAGATGAGTATCTGCTTGCATGGCAAGCACTCATTGTTCTATACTTTGCTAGAATTAGCATCCTATGTTTCTATTTTGGGAAGAGCCAATCCTACTTCATTAAAACTTTGGAAGAATGTGTCTCTGTGTTTGGGTTTCAGTACTTCAGATGAAAGCCGTAAAAATCATCTACTGTGTCCAGTTACTGAGGATAGACCGCTTGACCTTTGTAAGAAACAGTTCTTTAGTTGAAGGGTTGACAGATCACAGGACAGACGCCTGTTCTTATTTGGTTCTTCCTTAGCCACTCTTAATAGGGAACATCTATTCCAGTTGCCTGGTACTAACACTAAAGACAATCCTTGTTTTTGTGTTGAACATGTTTGGCAACAAATACCTCATTCCAAATCTTTGTGAGAAGTGCTCCTTACCAAGTTGTTCTAGCATCACAGAGGTGCACCATCCATACTGAATAATTGTCATTAATACCATTTTCTTTATTTTCTTTGCAGTTTGCTATATTCTGTGTAAAGATAGGGATCTTATTCATGGATTGACATGTATTGAATCTTCCAGAAATGCTTCTGTCAAATCATCACATTAAGGAATGGAATTTAGGCACACAATAGTTGTTTGTGAACTAGTGAAGAGTCTAACATTGCTGCGGAGGTAACACATTGTGTGTGGCAGCGCACACAGGAAGTGAAGCTGGAGATGCTTATGTTAAGTGAATGGCTCTGACTTGTCATCTTTTTCTCAAATCCAGTTTTTGAAAGACTTTGAGCATGTTCAAGCCAGACGAGGATATGGATTCAACCAGTGTAAATCTTTGTGGTCCCTTAGTCTGACTTCTACTTTTTGACCTATGCTTCAAAGCAAATCTCATCAACACTTAGTATAATTTCATGCATGTTTTTCTCTGGAAGCCCTTTTGTTTCATTTCAAGGAACATTATGTTGGCTTGCTGTTGGTACCAGTTTGTGATAGATGCTTATCAGAAGACATGAAATTTTTCATGCCAACTTTGAAAAACAGAATTGTGATCGGTGTTCTGTAGTAAGCACTCTGATAAATATGGTTCCAAAGCCTATTTCCTGCTTCAGGTGATCAAAAAGAATGCAGAACTCTTAGCTGATAATTGTTGCTGTGACGAATTCTTGACCCTTCTAACAGTACAACAAACTGATTTACAGTCTCCTGTGTGTAGAAATGTCTACAAACCAGCTTGCTGGCATGATTAGCTACACTGCTGACCACCATTCAGTTTTTCCAGAAATTAGTAGCATAAATGGACTGTAGTACAAGACCTAGCTTATTGATGTAGATGGGGCAGAAAAATATTTGGGCAGTGTATTAACAGAAGACTTAGTTGACTTGCAATGTGCCTGACATTCATTCCTCTGCTCAAGGAATTAAAAAAAAAAAAGCGTTCTTATGTTCATAATTTTAAGTTTAAATTAGTGTGACAGTGTTAGGACAGATTCTGCCTGACAGTAGGATGGAAGTCTTGATCAGCTGCGTGCTTTGATGTTTTTGTTGTGGGAAACAAATAACTACCTATTTAATCTTACACACTGTTTCTGGGTTGAGCTAGAAGCTGAAGATTCCCTTTGAAATAACTTGCTTCTAAAGACTGAAGTCTGCTTTATAAAGCAGACTTGCAGTCAACCCACATTTTCAAATGAGTCCAACCAATGCAAAATGTATTCTTTGCTATAGTTGAAAAACTGTAGGAAAGTTAATAGTAGTTTTCCTTGTTTACTCTTCATTTCAATGCCAGATACTTCCGAGTTCACTGCATTTGGCATTAAAACAAAAGTTATACACAGAACACTAAATATCGACTTTGACTTGTTCATGTTGCAGAAATGGCCAAACTGTGTCTTACTGGCTTGTGAAGCTTTCCAATCACTGCCTTAGAATACTGTGTTTGGAATACTTGCACCTTTCTTTTTCCTTTCCCTGCAGAAGAAGTTGCTTTGAGAACTGAATGTTAAATTGGAAATGACCTTACTTGCCTTCAGTTATAAATAGCAACAAGAAGGAAGGGGATTCACCTGCTGCCAATCCCCATTCATGGCTTTCTGTTTTGGTTTAAACCATGTCTTACAGTGCACTTTGAGTTCCCGCTCTCAACATGCTACAACAAATTTGGTTATATTCCAAAAAATAAGTACTTGAAGTAATGAGCAGGTAAAGTTGCTGTGATACAAATACTTGGTTTCTTCTTTTCTTTTTTTTTTCCCCCCGGGAGCAAAAAAATTCTTAGTAGAATTAGAGATACCAGAACATTTATTGAAACAGTGCCCTTTCAGTATTCACTGTCGTGTGTTATTTTCTGTGATTCATGCATTGATTTGGGCTATGCTGAATCATGAGTTAAAAAGCTGTTAATGATGAAATGCTACTGTGCCTGAAATCTGAAGAAAATAGATCTTGTGTATATGATAGCTTGAAAGGACAACACTTTTTCTTTGTTTGTATGGCTGTCTCTTATGGGACTACAGTTCTTGTACTACAGCTGTTATGGAAGCTAAGCACTTGAAATAAATGGTAAAATAACTTAGTGTTTGGTGTGTGTTCTTTCTTTAAGATGACATATGTAAACCTCTTTAAAAAACAAATCTGTTGTATGAAGCATTAGTAAAAATATGCCCTTATCAAATGGGATAATTGAATAGTAATAGTGGTAGCTGTTCTCAACAATTTAATTACATATGTTGTGTGGCTGACTAGCTGATAAGTTGTCTTACTAAAATGTGTCTTTGGCTAAATGTATGTTGGTACTGACATTCAGTTTACACCTCACCTTCAAGTCATAATGTTTATATCTCGGACTCTGTAGTGTGGTAAGTGTTGATGTGTTAGGAGGGAGCAGTTGACCACTTAATATGTGATCATATGATTGATAATTGATCTTGAAAGTAATGCTACTGGGACAATGTGATTCCTAATTCAATGATTTCTGGTGGATTGAGTGAAAAACACCTGACTCCTGTGACACAGCATAAAATGCTGTTTCTGTTAGGTGCATGATAGAGAAGAATTAGTGGTATACCATTATTTTGTACATCACTGTGTTTTAGTCTGGAAGGGAAAATAAAGTTAAGCTTGGCTTCTGAATTAATTGAAGGGCTAGTTAAATTGATTTGACATTAGTATTAGTTTTATGTCATTTCCCAATTCAAGACAACAAAACTGGGAGAAGGTAGAATTAGTATGAAAAACATGAGCTGCAAACAGGCTCATGTCAATCGTCTTCCATCGTTTTGCTCCTGTTGGACAAACTAAAACCAAATGTGTCTGGTTCAGCCTCTCAAAGATTGACAAATGTAGGTTATGAGTGGTGATTGTTTCCTCACAGCATGTCTCTCATTTGTGTTCCTCCCTGCCCGTTTGTTCATCATATTGTAATTATCGCTTAGAGACTGGGCATTTTATAGCTTAAAAGCTTTTGGATTTTTCTGAGGTTTGTTATTTAATTAAAAAAACACTGGAGCTAAGACTGCTGGTTAGCGATGAACCAGTCTTTCAGATGTGTTCCTTGTTTCACGTCTTCCTTTCCACTGTCTTCAGTACTCATTCAACACTGGCTGCTCCATTCCCCATTGATACTTGTGCCCAGCCTCAGGTGTTGCTGCTGGAGAGCAGCCCTGCAGAAAGGGACCTGGGAGTGCTGCTTGGTAGCAGGCTCAGTGGGAGCCAGCAGTGTGTCCTGGCAGCCAAGAGGGCAAACTGCATCCTGGGGTATACAAAACACAGCATAACCAGCCGGTTAAGAGGTGATTTATCCTGCTATGTTCAGTGTTGGTGTGGCATCACCTTGAGTACCGTGTACAGTTCTGGGCCCCACAATCTAAGAGGGTTGTGAAGGTCCTTGAATGCATCCAGAGGAGGACGACAAAGCTGGTGAAAGGGCTGGAAGACATGTCCTATGAGAAATAGTTAAGGACTTTGGGCTTATCTCATTTGGAGAAGAGCAGGCTGAGGGGCGACCTTGTTGCTCTCTGCAGCTTCCTGAGGAGGGGACGTGCAGAGGGAGGTGTTGAGCTCTTCTCCCTGGGATCCAGTGATGGGATGTGTGGGAATGGTTTGAAGCTGCACCAGGGGAGAGCCAGACTTAACATTAGGGAGCATCTCTTTACCGAGAGGGTGGTCAAACACTGGAGCAGGCTTCATAGAGCGGTGGCCGATGCCCCGAGCCTTTAGGTGTTTGAGGCATTTGGACAAAGCCTGTGATAACATGCTTTAACTTTTGGTTTGCCCTGAGTTGGTCAGGCAGTTGGATTAGGTGATCCATGTAGGTCCCTTCCAGCTGAAGGGTCCCCCTAAGCTGATGCGGTCAGCTTCAAAAGGACTTCAGCATGTGAAAAGGTGCCAGTGTGACAAGAGCTAGAATTTTCATGTTTCAGGTCTTGCTAATGAGTATATGTTAGGTTTCAAGCAAATGAGTTTTTATTAAGTCTGGTCTTTGGCTTCAGCTCAGTTTGAATGGGAAAAACTGGGGGTATGTACTGGAAGTGCCTATCAAGCATAATGTATGATGTCCTGGTGGCTTTCCTAAGCAAAGTTGTTTTTAGGGTAGCGAGGCAGCCAGCATCTCTGCAGGTTTTACTGTACATGTATGGTTTGTGAAACATAGTTTGTAGTAAAAGGGTTCTTAGTGGAGAAAATACAAGTAGCAGGAGCCCTGAGTCTTTCATGTCACTGTTTCTTGGATTTGACTCCAACTATACATAGTCTTCATGAATTGCTAATGCCTCTTGTAGGGCAGCTGCTTGACCAGTATCACTCCTTTGAAAACTGAGGGGGAAAAAAACTAAAGAATTTACAACTAGTTGATTTTTAAGGAATGCATCCTGGAGAATGTGTGCTGCTTAATTAAAAACTTCCAAACATTTGGTGAGTGTGGATCTGAGACAAATTGTAGAATCTTGCTGGTTAGGACCTGAACAGACCTGCCCAGAAATCCTACAACACCTAATAACTTTAGACTTGAATATCTCTGTGGGGATTACTTTGTAACCTGCTAGGCAACATGCTGCTAAAATCCTGCTAATGCAGGCTACAGTTAACTCGATATTGGCTCAGTTTCAAGTGACTGAAACCAAGAAGACTGGGTTTTTTGTTAGCTGTTCTCTTCCAGAATAACTTGTGCCAGTTCTGGTGCTGATGTCCAGAGTCGTGTAATGCATCTGCAATACAGTCATTGCAGTTTGAAGAACTTAATATTCTTTGTGCATCAGCCATTGATTTGAAGATTGAACCATTTTCGCTGCATAGTTGAAAGTATAACAGGAAAACCTTAAGTAGTTGAAGTGGCTTGAAAGGTCCATGTCCCCTATTTTCCTGATCCTTCAGGTCAGAAGAGGTATTTCCCTTACACATGCGTGTGTGCACACAGCTGGTCTCTCTCTAATAACCGATTGCTGGATCCTCTGACTGCTGTTATACTGAAGTTGTAGGCTGTAATTGTAGAAATCCCTGTGAAAGAGCTAGCTTATTTTGACAAACTAGATCTATTTGCTCCTCTTGTTTATTCTCCGAGCACTACCAGGCTGCCTGGATGATGTGAGGATGGTCAGAGTAATATTGTAACTCAAGTTTGGCAGCTATGGAATTATCTTCACAGAAATGTTTCTTGAGTGTGTGAATGAAGGTGGAAACACTGTATACTTCAGAGCTATGTAGCAGGCGAACTTTGTGTTTGGTTTTTTTTTTTAATGTCCTAAAGACAGAAATGTAAGGCATCAAAAGTCTGTGGTGTTGTGTAATGAGAAGGAAGAAGCTGCTCTTGGCAAAAGTTACGTCAGAAGTGGAGTTTTACATTTTTCTCCTTGCGTGCACTTTGATTCCTACCTACTGTGGGTGAGGTATGAACCACAGTGCAGAAGGCATCTGTGGTAGGAGTGCAGTGTGAAAAGAGGTTGCTCAGACTTCCCTGTCTGAGAGGAGAATGGAACAAGGTGAGAAAGTGACCTGCAGTGCGAGATGAATGGGGCTGTTAAATGAGAGACCTAAAGCACTGATAAGGAAGGGACTTCTTAGGGCGAGGTGACGCTGAGATGATGAGCGGGGATTAAGGTTGCAGATGTCAGACCAACTTATACCCCTGATAAAGCTACAGAATCAGCAGAGTGATCTCTTTAGAAATGCTTGATGTTTCTGGTCAGAGCTATTGATGGGCCAGGTCCCAGTATCAAGCAGTGCCAGCCAGATAGCAGTCTTAGTGGTTAGTCCAGGTTTTTGATGCATGTGTCACTGGTGGAAGAGGAGGTCCAGTGTCTCTCACCTGAGCTGTCACGTCAAGTTTAAACGCTTAGAACGTGGGCAAAATGCAGACAAGTGGGATGACTTTGATATAAATTTGTCATGTGTTTATGAACTTTTTTAGATTTACAAAGGTGACTTTTGGACTTAAACTTAGATGCCTGAAATATTAAACATGGAATTTTTTTTGGTTGAACAGCAGCCTTTGTTTTCAAAAAGTATTACAGAAATTTGAATCACCCATATAGCCCTCAACAGAAAGATTGTCAGGCATTTAAATTTCCCATGTTTACATAGATGTTTCCCATTGTCAGGACTGTTGTTTTAGCTTGCCACTTCCCAACTCTGTTACTTGCTGAATGATACTAATTTGTTGTCTTTTCACCTTTCTTGCAGGCCAATTCTTTGCTCTCCCCCACGAGATCTTAGCTCTTCATCTTTCCAAGAAAGGGTTATGGATTTTTTTAAAGGTATTATGTAGATGAAGAGGAGAGTGTTTACCCTGTGGTGGCTATGCACAAGGATCCAGGCGTGCTTCTTGGTTGAAGAGCAAGTGTCTTAAAGGTAAAAGACAGTGAGTGGGGAGCCTGGGGATTTTACAGCGGTCTATGTTTTGAGCCATGAAATTACAGCATAGGTTAGCTTCTACATGTTGAACAGCAGAGCAGCTCTTCCTACTTCATACAGCTACAATTCCACTGGCTACGTTTTCCCACCTTCTAAGTAGTTTTTGAAATTGTAGAGCTAAGCTTAAGATAAGCTGTAATTCAAAACGGGAATTGGAGAAGTGGTGGTGGTGCATGTGGTATTAGCTCAGCATGATGGGATGGCTTTTTGCAGTGCTGAGTGCAAATACTAATTAAGGAAATAAACTGCTGTGTTGGTCAGCTTGTTGCTCTTCTCCCATCTCTGTTCATGATCTCGGCTCTACTTTCAGCTTATTTCTACTGACATTTTCCTTTAAAGAAAGGAGAATAATAAACGTCAGTGTAAAATGGCTTCGTAAAGAAACCCTGAACCCATATATCTTGTGTGAGGAAAAGAAGATAAGATCAAAAGTCATTATCTCCTCTTTGAAATATGTTCAAATGTGACACTTCTGTAAAAATTGAAGCACTTGGTTCTCCTGACTGTATAAGAATCTCTCTTGCAACTGCCTAGTACGTAGAGCTGGCATTAATGGAACAGATCACTTCTTGTCTCTTCAAGTACTGTAGTGAGATGCATTTTGTACTTGAGGAAAGTGTGCTTGATTCAGGTTTGAATTATGATATTTTTCAGTTATGCTTTTTGCAGAACAATAAATTGCGTAAGGAAGCATTAGTCAGAATTTTGAAATGATCAGAGGAAATAAGACTAAAACCTTTCAATCTTATGGTGTAATCGGAATAACATAAAAAAAATAGGAGACGATGCAACCTTTCAGATATTCACGCTTCTCCAATTCTTTGCAGTGCACTGGAAGGTGCTGATCTCAACATGCTTATTAGTAACAATTACAAAATCATAGAATAGTTTGTGTTGGAAGGGACTTCTAAAGATCATGTAGTCCACCCTCCTGCTGTGGGCAGAGACATCTTTCAGTAGATCAAATTGCCTCAAGCCCTCTCTAACTTTCAAAGACAGGGCATCAATAACTTCTCTGGGCAAATTGTTCCAGTGTCTCACCACCCTCATCATAAAGAAATTTTCTTAAGTACAATCTAAACTTGCCCACTTTTGGTTTAAAATGGTAGCCCTTTGTCCTGTCACTACAGGTAAAAAGTCTCTCTCTGTCTTTCTTATAAGCCCACTTTAAGTAAAGAAAGGCTGCACTAACATCTCCCCAGAGCCTTGTCTTCTCCAGGCTGAACAACCCTTTCAGCCTTTCTTCATACGAGAGCTGTTCCAGCCCATTTACCATTTTTGTGGCCCTTCTCTGTACCCACTCTAACAGGTCTTGTACTGGGGACCCCAGAGCTGAATGCAGTACTCCATCTGGAGTCTCATGAGAGTAGAACAGTGAGTGAGTAGTGTGCCCAGGTGGCCAAGAAGGCCAATGGCATCCTGGCTTGTATCAGGAATAGTGTGGCCAGCAGGAGTAGGGAGGTGATCGTGCCCATGTACTCGGCACTGGTGAGACTGCACCTCGAATACTGTGTTCAGTTTTGGGCCTCTCACTACAAGAAGGACACTGAGTTGCTGGAGTGTGTCCAGAGAAGGGCAGCGAGGCTGGTGAGGGGTCTAGAAAACTAGTCTTAGGAGTGACTGAAGGAACTGGGGCTGTTTAGTCTGGAGATGAGGAGGCTGAGGGGAGACCTTATCACTCTCTACAGCTACCTGAAAGGAGGTTGTAGTGAGGCAGGTATTGGTCTCTGCTTCCAAGTAACTAGTGATAGAATGAGAGGCAATGGCCTCAAGTTGTGTCAGGGGAGGTTTAGATTGAATATTGGGAACAATTTCTTTACTGAAGGAGTGGTCAGACATTGGACCAGGTTGCCCAGGGAGGTGGTGGAGTCCCCATCTCTGGAGGGGTTTAAAAAATGTGTAGATGTGGCACTTGTGGATGTGGTTTAGCAGGCATGATGGTGTTGGGTGGATGGTTGGACTCGATGATCTTAGAGGTCTTTTCCAACCTATGATTCTGTGTGAGAATTGCCTCTCTTGACCTCCTGGCTGTGCTTCTTTTTATGCTGCCCAGGACACAGTTAGCTTTCTGGGCTGCAAGACAGTATAATCTGACAGTTGGGTAGACTAAAAGTATCTGTTATATGCTGCTAGTATGTAAGTTTGTGGTATATCCAGTACTTTAAGGTGGACAACGGCTAATGTGTTAACTCTTCAGCTTTGACAGCTCCTTGAGAAACTGGTACCTTGTAAATGTGAAGTCACTAGTAGTTGAAGACCTTTATGCTGTTGCATTCCAGATTGATTGCTTGTCAAGTGTGGCGTAGGCCTTCTTTCTGTATTTCAAGCTTGTAAACAAAGCCTCTATTTATTCCAAATGAATAGTGGCAAAGTAAAGTAGGCTGCAATATCTATGGTCTTTATTAAGAGTAAAGCCAGCTATCATTCCAGAGCAATGCAGCCTGCAAAAATTACTGGTTTTGTTGTAAAACAGGCTACTTCCTTGTGTTTGTGAAGGCCTGTGCTGTTTAACTGTGCCATGCACTACAGTTGTTTCAATGCTGGGAACAGATTTCGTATTAAATGTTTTAAGGACAGGATGGAGGAAGCTTTGCGACCCTACATTTTAGATAGCTGCTTTAGCCACTAAAATAGAAAGGTCATCTCTTCTCTGGTTACAGCCCTACAGCTAAGAAATAAAATGCAGTCTCCCTAGCTGTGGAGTATTATTTTTGGGCACAAACATAGACAGTAGAGGTGACTCTTGTACCCAGCTTCATGTTAATAAAACACTCCATTCTATGTGTGTGGTAGTCTCCTACAGCATTGCAATGAAGTATCTGAAATTTTTATATACTTTAATTATTAAATGCTATCCCTCTCATCCCATTAGTATGTAAATGGTTTGTGCTGAAATGAGTGAATTTTGGGAGTAAATAAGCAAGATAATTTGTTTAAAAAGGGTGGTAACCTTGTGCCATCTGCCTTTAATGGAAGTTGCCGTAAATGCTGTTCCTAACTTGGAATATAAGCTGAATGCTGATTATGTTGTAAAAGCTGTAATAATGAAACCTGTTTATTAGGCAGATTTATAAAAATCTTTGTCTGAAAAAGCTCATTCTTGTGCAAAATTACATGCACATGAGAGTTTACCTTTTCCAATACAGTGAAAACAGCAAAAATGATAGCCTAACTTTGAACTTCTTTGTAGTTGATGTATTCTAACAATAACTGAATCTGATGGAGAACCTATTTGAACTATTTCTTGCTGCTTCTGGAGCACCTGTGCTTGGGTATTTTGTCTTCATAAAAGATTTAAGACTAGCTCAGCAGTGCAGACCTTTCTGGTGCCTTTACCCTTAAACTGCAAAATCTATTCTAGTATGCTCTTCTTCCCTCAGCTAGAGCAAGAAACGTTCAGCTTTTCTGTTGACATCCTGTATCTAGGCCATGTTGTCCTGGTGTCGGAACAGGTACTGTGACTGCTGTGGAGAGAAGACCTTTGCCTTTTCTGTTACCATGAGTCCCTCAGGTCTAACTTGTATCCTGATCAGCACTGTGTGTGGAAGGAAGACTGTAGTGTATATAATTAATGTTTACTGATGTAGAAACACTTCTCTAAGGGTGCAGTTCCAAGCTGGATTGGGTTAGATTGAACCAAGGTTAGTGCTGTCTTGCTCTTCCTCCCTGTTTCCCTTGTGTCAGCCTTAGCATTGGCCTGACTGTGCAGAGAGCTAGACTGGAAATTTCAGCCTAGATGAAAACTAATCTTGTGGAGAAGGGGAGTGGGGAGGGGGACAAAGCTGGATAGTTTAGCTCCCTTCACCTACTTGCCATGAGCAGGGTTGAGTGCCCGTTTAAGGTAAGAATTGGGAAAAACTGGACAGCGGCATAAAGAGGAGGGTGGGATTGTGGCAATGCTGACTGAGACAGGGAACTGCACCCACAGGGAATCTAGTTCTCCGAGTAGAAGTGGCCCACTTGCTAGGGGTGAGATTGTTAATGCCCCCAGCGTTATGAGCTTCTAGTTTGGGTTGGTTAAAAAGGTTTCTTCTGGAGTGCAATTATGGATGCTAAGTTTGCTTCAGTGCCTTCAAGTGAGCTCACGTTATGCAGCATTGCTTGACTACAGTTGGCATCATTCATCTTTTGTTTTCCGTGCGGGTTATTAGTCTGGTTATCTTGTTGCTGTAGACCTCTGGGAAGGAAATAGTTATCTGAGTGGACTTCAGTATACATGGTTCAGTTTCTTGTTTGTTTTAAGATTCAGATTGTTCCAAACTAAGTTGTAGTATGCAATTAAACAGTAATGGAAAGTTTTATTTTAATGTGTTTCCTGATATTTATTTGCATCTCTCCTAAAACTTAAACAAGTAAGAGTTGAAGGGGAGAGTGCATGGATTTGAAGAGGTGAAAAAACCCCATGTGGGAGCAAATTTATTTGGGGGAGATTTATTTCTTTCCTAGCCATCGTTGTATCTTGTATGAACTTGTGGACTTATTTAAATAAGAACTTGACTTTCTGAATCCGTGTTGTTTCACTTGATTTCTTTAGTATTACTTTCTTTCCTCTTCTCCTGACTTTTTCCACTAAACATGGGAAAGGACAGTGTCCTTTTACATACAGAAAGGTAAATCTTTTTTCAGCTGCAGAAAAGCTAGCTTTTTAAGAGATTTGAAGATTGTGTTGTATCAGTTTTGTTATTCTGACCACTTTGAGTAAGAGAATAACAAACAACTCTCAAATGTCATCTTTTACCGTGAGTAAGCCTGCTTTCACTAGCTTGCTGGCCTGTGCTGAGTTGTATGGGCATTGTAAGAGATGAATGTTCTTGTCAGAAGGTACTAAACACGTTGTCTGAAGTGAACAGAATTATTTTTCTGTAACCCTATGTAAAACCATCCAGATGGCAGACTGCTGCTGCTCTGAATGCGGCTCTGAGAATCTCTGTGCTTTTCACTTTCATCGCATCTAGAGATACGGGCAGCAGATGGGAGGAGAAGGTGGCAAGAGTGGACTTCAGGCAATTGTTTTGAGTGCTAATGGAGAGGACTCAGCAGTCATTGTTACACCACAGTTTCCACATTAATGATTTTGATGGAAGTAATTTTTAAATACCATCAGGTGACATGTTAATTAAGGCATTGACTGAGATGTTATCTTGACTGAGTTCACTTGATGTGCGTAAGGGAAGATGGATATGAAGCAAGCAAACAACCCTATGTTTAAGGGCTTTATTCAAGTCGCAGCCAAATCAATATGAAGTGTGGTGCCATTTTAGAAAAGTTGTATGATTATGTGCTGTATTGAGAAATTATCTGTTGAGAGAAATGAACAGGGTAATGCCAGTTGGATGTCCAGAACTGCAGAAGGGTATGAAGTGAAGCTGCGAGAAGGACTGAGTTAGAACCGAAAGAGTGTTTGTTTGAAACCTACTGACCTTTGCTGTTAATAGAACAGATAGAAGCAATAGCAAGTCTTGCATTTTATTCTGCTTATGGGAGTGTAAAGGTTTTGTGACAATAGCTTTATTGCTGTGTTTGCATTTTCTGGGTCTTCAAAGTTATGCTGTACAGGAAGATCACTATTAAATAATCTGCCTTGGGGCACTCTATATCTGAACAGTTCGTTCTCTGAATCTGCTTGTGAGGTTCACCCAATGTCTGCTCCTGAAGTGCTGATGCTTCTGAAGAGTATTTGGTGTCCTGAACTCATACTACCACTGTCAGGGAAGTTGGCTGAGCATTTTAAGATCTACCTTAATGCACTACTGTATATGGTGTTGTTATGGTACCAGTTACAACTTAGGCTTCTGATTTGGGCAAGGTTAGAAATTTAAGTACCGGTTAAATGACCTGATAGTCTTGCAGTTAGTTAATTGTGTATGATGTACTTGGGAGGATCAAATGATACTGCTGCAGGCTTTTGCAAGTGGTACTGCACATCAGAATTTGAGTGGCTGCAAATTTGTTGATACAATTAAAGTTCCTAGCAGGTTTTTTTTCAATTTTTTGTTACCTCAGATGACACATGTTCTTGGGCAGAATTTTCTACCTATTTTAACTTTCAAGTAGCATTTTTTCTGAAGTGTCTAATAGGTGTTCAATAACTTAGATAACTATACTGTGCAAAATACTTCAATACGTCACACCATGCAAATATAGATTGACTTTTGTTCTGTTGATATTATTTGGAAACATCCAGTGTACTGATTAAGTTTTGTTAATTAGAAGTTAAGTAAGTATTATTTTCTGCACTCGATGGTCAGTTTTATGTAAAAGCTAACAGAATGACTTATTTTTATATCAAGTTACACACATACAGTTTTAGTACAAGCCTTGGATCGATAGAGGAAACAAGTCATCCAGTGTTAGTGCGATGACACATTATTTGAACTCACCTAATCCATTAGAGGACAAGAAGACAATATGCAAGTGCTTTACAGGCAGTGTCATTAATGCCGGTACCCATTGTGCTTTGAAGTGCGTATTAATAAACCTGATTTCACTGGATAACAGCTTGCCAAGCGCACCTTAAATGTGTATGTGCATGTATCCAGGGATGCGAAGTCTTGCCTAGTTTTCCTGGTATGCACTTACCAGCACTGTTGTTATTCTTGTGTACCATGGAAGAAGGGTTGAAACAATAGCAGGAAATCTAACTAAAGCATCTCTTACAGCTTGCAAGTTTCTTTAAAGTTCACGTACAGCCCAGAACCTTCTCCAGTTTGTTTTATTGTATTGTGTTCTGGCAATGCTGACCATGCATTTGATTGTTCTAGAAAATCTTGGACCCACAAGAAAGTCGAATCCGTTACACTGATGGAAGGCTGTTGTCTGACATGAAGGGGAGAGTGGAATATTTCTACTTCTGGTTGTTGAGATTACAAAACAACTACAGTTGTGGTTTTTTTCAGTGCTCAGCAGTAGTCTCTAAAATCCATGAAGCAAACCACTCAACTTCATCTTTTTTTTTTTTTTTCATTGCATAGCTGTTCTGTTGCAGGCAGGGCCATTGCTTACACATACCATGCAGAAATTGTGTATTTCAAGGATTAATGCAGGAGATTGTAGAGTGCTAGGCTAACTAGTAAGGTATAATTATCTTGACAGAGCATCAACTATCTCTTGAGACAGGTCTAATTTGGGGTAATTTAGATTCATCAGATTTAGAAGTAGTAACAACTATCAGCTGTTTTTTTTGTTATTGAGGAAAACAGCAACAGATCAGAATATTTGTATAAATTCCAGTCTGGGAAGGTCTGTAAGATATTATTAACTAGCTGAACTGCATGTAAATGGGACCAGTTTTGTTATCCATCTGTACTTCACTGAGATTAATCTAATTATCTTTGAGTGACGAGCTTATTGATATTCGGTACCTTGGCAATGTTTTCTTCTCTGACTAGGTAATCATTTTACAGCTGTGTCTGAGCAGTATTTTGTACTCAACACTGCAAGGACACTGATGTGCACAAACTGGAGCATTTTCGCATTCAACCCAGCTGTCATAAAGAAGAATCTGAATATTCTTTCAGTACTATTTACAGCCTGCTGATAATATCTAAGTGCAGAAATACTACAAGTCCTTACTGTTCCCTGATCTGTGGTGGGCACTACATACACAGGAGAAGGCAACTCTGAATGAATGTTCATTGTGGAATTTTGTAACATACTTCTACATTCTATATATTAAAAAATACAGAGATCACAGTTTCCCATTTTGTGAACAAACAGTCTTGTAAGAATTCTGCAAGAGTGCAGTGAATTCACACGATGATACAACAGTGCTGGCAGTGTTGCCTTCTTCCAAGTTCCCATCCTGTGGATTGCTGGAGTCTTACAGTTGTAGTGCTGAGACCTCAGGATTCAACATGAGATTTGATGCTCTGAGGTACTATTTCACCAGTATCTCTGACAGATCAGCAGTATTTATCTGGGCTATAGATAAGAACAGTGACAAACTCAAATATAGTGCTTTTGGAATGCTGTTCTTGATGTTTTGAATTCTAACTGGCAGAATTTGCAAGCTGAATGTTATAGAAAAGTTTCTCAGAAGCGTTACTGTGAGTCTCTTCTGTTGATGATGATGGAAATGTCAGCTGCTGTTTCTGTAAAGCATTTTTGAGGGGGCAAAGAGACTAAGTCCAGGGTTAAACTGGAAATTCTTTGAAGCATTGAACATTTACAGCAGATTTTTCAAGTGGGTGTACCTACTGCTCTCAGTCTGAGTAAGTAACCTGCAAGGAGGATGTTCAAGATGGGCTATTGGCAGTCTAGAAGATTCTGCTGTGGTAGCAAAGGCAGTAATTTGTCCTGATAGCTGTCAAATACATTAGGGGAAAAAAACCTAATTAATTAATCACTTAACATTTTCTTTTTAAGTAAATGTGAAGCCATGAATTCCAGTCCTGGAAGATGACAAATGTACTTCCTGTGCCTGGAATTATTTTTGCTTTGTGACATGGAGGTGTAAAGTTTATTTTGCATTGCTAAAAGGGATATCTTGGTGTGGCATACCCTGTTAAAGTCCCTTAAGCAGTTGCACTAAATATGTCACCTGACTTGTTATTAGCAGACCAGTGTGAAAGGCAAGTTTAAGATCAAGCAGGTGCAGAAATGTGTTTCAGTGTGAACCAATTATGTGAAAGAATGTATGTGCTGCTGGGGTAAGGAGGGGGAAGCTATTTGAGTGGTTAGCTTTCATTCTGTGTGGCTGAGCAAAGGAGGAGCAACACCAGCTGGTGCCATGATGTTTCTTGTTGGCCTTTGCACCGATGAAATGCTGTGAATGAAAGCATGGTGAGAGTGGAGGATATTCCTCACAATACTTCTGGCTGTTCAGGGGGGGTTTACTAGTAGTTGAGCTACTCAAAGAAAACATTTTCATTTTAGTAAAATAGGGACGTAGTTGCAGATACAGGGCAAACCATGAGTGAGATGGCTTTGCTTTTAACATCCTTTAAATTACAAGCTTCCTGTTGATACATTATTTTATGTGGGGATCTGGGCATTTCAGTCTGTCTTAAACTGTGCCCCATGCCACAGCTCCACTAATTCATAGTCATATTAACAGATCAGATGTACTGACAATTTCCCTTTGAGGCACTAGGATGGTACAGATTGTAGTGCCAAAAAGTATCTTCAGAACATGTCATTAGTTATTCCTCCAGAACAGAAATTAAAGAATTGACAATAGTTCTAGGAGAGAGATACTTCTACTGAGCTATACAATCAGCCCAGTTGCAGAGCAGGATTTAGAGCACTGGCTCAGTATTTGCATGAGTTGAATATAGAGGTGTGGGATGATCTGGTCTGTCTTAAACATTTAAATCATCAAAAGATGCAAAATGTCTTTATTGATGCGTGAGGAAATAATACGAAATGTCAAATCAATGAGCTGTAAGTTGATTTCTAGTTAGCATTACGCTAGTGGACAAGTTGCATGCAGTCTTCGGTTACAATTGCAGATATTTATTTGTGTCGGAGAGTCAAGTTTTTAGGATTAGTTTAGGCTTTCTCTGTGCCACCTCTCATTTGTGTTTCTAAACAATACAACAGAGAAATTTGTAGATGAAATAAAGTTGCTGTCTGCTGTCAGCAGGCATATGATGGTTCCAGTAACTAACTTAGCTTTCTCAGTGTTTTGTTTGAGGCTATTTCCAGGCTCAAGAGCAGTCCAGTGTAAATAAAGTTCACTTTTTTTTCTCGTACTGACATTCTTGTCTCCTTTGACATGGCTTTCTTTTGTCAGTACAGTTGATTCGTAGTATCAGTTAGGTTTAGTTATTTGAATATTGACTTGATTTTTAAGTATGAATACTCAGACTTGTCTGGAATTTTCACCCCCAAAGACTGCTTCAGCTGCTTACTACCCTGCTGATATTTATCCACGGTGTTCGAGGCTGTTACTATGTATATTACATATATGTTAATGATTGCAGGGAAGGTTTGGCTCTTCTCTGCCAGAGAATGTAAGCACATGTTTAAAAATGTTTCATGTTGGATAGTGAAACAGTTAAATAGTGAGTTTTGACTGTGGATCTTGTTTGCTAATGAACTTTATAGTTGCCGTGTTATCCCTTTTTTATGGATTACTGTATTGCGTGCTGTGTGTCTTAACACAAACCTCTGTCTTTTCTTCCTACTGGGCTGTGAAGTCAGGAATGATTTATTTGATTGAACTGCTCCACTGTTCACTTTGCAGATGGACACTAGATTATCTTCAGATGCTGACGTTCGTTGTGCAAATAGGAAGTAACTCTGGCAGTCTGAGCCTTAAATTAAGTTGAAACCGTGGGTTAAAGTTCTTAGCTTTTAAATGCTCTGAAAAGAGAGAAACATTGACATTTTCCAGATTTGAAGACACTGAAAATACTGCAGAAGAATGAAAATGGTGTCTTTTACTTGCTCTGTTTACTCTTTCCTTCTCTCACTGTACAGGTTCGTCAATTAACTCTTACAAACCCCAAGTTTTAATTTATTTACATAGGCTGTAACAAATCTTAATTACATGCTAACTTTATGGTGTAGTGTGGGCTTTTATGAGGAAAACAAAACTGCTTTTAGGGAGGAGAAAAGAGTTATAAAATGGCCTCTCCTACAGAGGAGGCAATGTTCAGCCTGAACCAGTCCAACAATGAAGTTGCCGTTCAGGCAGAGCTTCCTAAGTTACCTAGCTTTTTGGCTTGTAGACACTGATCATCACCGAAGTTAAAGTTGTAACTGAAACACTTGGTTATAGGTAGGGCTTGTGCTTCATCACTAATCGCACAGTGGTGCCAAACTGTCCTTGACTTCTGTTCATTTTGAATTCTAGGAAGTTTGTCAATATTTTGTCATTCAAGTATTTAAAAAAACTTAATACAACCTCAGGTTATCTATTTGTATACTGTGACAAGCATAGTTTGTTTTAAGTACAGTAGTTGTCTGGATGTTAGGACTACAAAATGTGCACCTTTTGGTTTAATATTTTTGTGCTGACTATCCTAATGAAGAGTGTTAAAAGGGGTCCATAGTTCAAAGATGATTTTAAAGGTTCTTTTTGTGAGGCATATTGAAACTTTACAAGAACTGCTCAATGTTACTGTAGTAAATTGCACTCTGAGATGCAGAGCCAGTTTCTACAGCATAATAGTAAAGAGAACTTCAATACTATGAGTTTTATAAAGTCATGTCGACTCATATTTGAGGAATTGTAAAGCTCGTAGGAAATTGTGCAGACTGTTGTAAAGCTAAATGGGTGTTCCTTTACCTTTTCTGGGAGTGGGGAAAGACCCTTTGAAATAGGCCTTGAAATATTTGTCCTGAAGTTAAAGCTAATGCATAGGGGATTTTTAATTGAAAAAAAATCACAGTTAAATTGGTTATTAAATGGTATGCATGTTAACTAAACTGTGCACACTGGTTCGTGTTCTATGAACCTCTTCATTCTTGATATACTTTTTAAGTAGGAGGGCCTGACACTTCTTTTGCATCTGTCCAAATTTTAACATAGTTCTTATCCTGTTGTTGTTATTCTGTTCTTCCAGAGTTGTCTACCTCTATGCTTTTTTTTGCTTAGATTTCTCTGTGCGGTGTTCTGGAAGAAAAACAATCCAGTTTATATGGCTTTCAAGTTGATATTTGATTCATGTGAAACTTGGCAATCAGGACATGTGGCTTATTATGGCAATATCTAGAGAATTTTCTGATGTTTTCTTAATTTTGTTAGGTGTTTTCAGCTGCTTTATCTTGCATTTAATTTGAATTTCACTTTTTCCTTTCGCTTGACACATGCCCTCTGTCGAGTATTGTACATATCACAAATTTTCTTTTTGCTCTTGTGTATTGTTTGAAATTATTTGTAACTGGCTATTTGTGCTATGCGGAGCTTCAGCTTATGTGAAGCACTTGCAAAGTCTTTTGGTGGTGGAGGAGGAAGATATCACAGGGATGCAGGGTCTGAAAGAATTTGAATTATTGGGGGTGAGAAGTATTAGGAGAAAGGCAAAACGTCCACAGGAAACCACGTTTGCTAGTCTTACTGCTCAAAATCAAGAGTTTCCTCTTTAGAATATAGAGCTTTTACTTCAGTATCACAACGGTGAGGGCAGTTTGGAAATTGGAAATGTAATTTTAATTGTTTTTTGTTCCTGTTCTAGAACTGTTCAAAGACTTGCATATATACTTACACATATGGATTTCCAATATAACCTTAGAATTCTGCTTGTATCCCAGTCTCCCTGCTTTCTCCTCACCAAAATAATTCTAACATTTGCTCCAGAGCAGCTTTTGAATTCAGTCCTAGAGGGCCCTTACTTCCCAAGGCAGCCACAGCAAAGAACGTTTGTTGCTTGGTTTGGTGTGGTGGGCTTTTTTTGGCGGTGGTGGTGTGGGTTTTCTTGTGCTGATGACTTTCTCCGTTCCTTTCCCCTTGCTTTCCCCCCCCCCCATGATGTGGTGGGCTTCCAACACTTTCTTTGGCAGGTCCAGCCTGCTTATTTTACTAGCTTTCTGGGCATGTAACTTGTGTTTAAACTGTTGATGGGCTTGCTAATGATTCATTAAATCATTCGTTGATTTCAGCTTTAAGTGGCTTAGCAGTTCAAGTGGTTTAGATTTATATGTTCTCCTAGAAATGTTTGTGACTGATATCTGGCTTACGGAGAAAACCTGTTTTCTGAGAGGTAGGAAAGAGTGTGTTTGTTTCACTTAAGTTGTGAAAGAACTTCAGTTTAAATACTTCATTCTACTAAATATTTTTTCCTTGTATATGCTTTCCATACTTCAAATAAATAGATAAGCAGTTCTGGCAGGTTATTTTCAGTATGTGCCAGAAGCTGTTATCTTCATAAATAAATTGATGAGAAGTTAAGTTTTGAAAATTTGTAAAGAAATACTGAGCTTAAAACAGCTGCTTTGATGAAGTTAAATAAATAAACAAGATGGGTTTAATGGCTAAGGGGAGACAGAAAGAAAGCTTAAACATTTTAGTGGCAATGAAGTAATACAATCCAATGGTATGATAGCCTGATGCTTCCAGGGTGGATAACTTCTATATTAAACTTAATTTTTGAGATGCAAAAAATTAATTTATTTTTTAAGTGCAACATTAATTGCATTTTAAATTCGTCTACCCCTTCAAGAATCATAAAATTGTATGGGAAATTATTCTTCTATTTAATTAAGTGCATAAGCCACCGAGCCACAAACTATGCTGGAACTATAGTACCAAATTGTTATATACAGTGCACAATTAAAAATTTGTTTTTATATCATCACTGCATATACTCCCATAACAACACAGTTCTTTTCCTGGAATCTGAGGTGGACAGGAACTAGAACACAGCTGACAGGAGGAAGCCTACAACAGTTTCCGGTACTCAGAAGGTCATTGGCTGTTATATTTGAAATGGTTGAAAGGAATTATTCACATGCATCTGATACGTAGGGCCCTTTCATCAAGGGTCATTTAAAGAAAGATCATATTTAGATAAGAGAAGCAAACAGAGTTAAAGTTGTGCTTTCTTGACTTGAAGTGTTCAACATTGTATAAATAAGACTCTGTGTGAAATTATGTAAGATGAAGCTATTAATGGAGTTTAATACCCAGGAGGACGAACTTCTTCACTCTGAGGGTTACAGAGCACTGGAACAGGCTTCTCAGAGCGGTTGTGGAGTCTCCCTCTCTGGAGGTATTCAAGACCCACCTAGACACGGTCCTGTGCAGCCTGCTGTAGGTGACCCTGCTTCAGCAGGGGGGTTGGACTAGATGACCCACAGAGGTCTCTTCCAACCCCTAACATTCTGTGATTCTGTGATTTTCAAGAAATAGGAGTGCCTTACACATATTCCCTTTTAGCCATATAGAACAAACTTTTCCATGTGTAAAAGAGCTCTGTAGCAGAAGCTATTACACCCCTTTTCTCAACTGCAGATTCTATTGCTGGCTAAGAGCTAGGCTGCTCCTTAACCTTTTACAAGATCAATGACTTGTTGCTTTGCATGTGAGACAGCCAAATGAATAGGGCATAAGCTCTGGAAATTGGCTCTGTAGCTTAGGATTTTTTCCATATTTCTGCAACTGTTCCTTTAGTGGGTGTGAACTTCATAAACAGCTGTTATCAGATCCTTACAAGATCTTTTAGAAAGATCTACCTCTTTTAGAAAACTTTAAACCTAGAATAGAGTCTGCATTGCAGCCACAGACATTGTTGGTCATCAAAAAATGCATTCCTTTCCTGGGTAAACAAACTAGTATATGCTTTTGTAAAGTTCTTGAAAGAAAGCTCAGTGTAAATTGAGGAACAGATTGCTTTTGTGTGCTTGTGAATCTTAATTTTATTTTGCAGTCAAGCATTTGAAGATGCCACCACCTCAAAAATCCAGTATACAACCTAACAAGCAATTATGCAGAACAAAGAAAGCTTACTATTAAGTAATTGTGTGCAGCTATTATGTGATGAGGTTTTCATTCTAATTATTTTTCTTTGACTAAATAATTGGATATCTCTCATTTTGAACAGGATTATAGAATACTAGACTGAATTTGAATAGCGTGTGTGGACTTAAGAGGGGCTAGTTCCAGAAGCTGCTTGCATGACTGGGATGTACATTGGTGTCCTGTTTATCTTTCTTCTGTGATTCTGTTATCGTTACCTCTTGCCAGGATAGCTGAAACATAATTCCTCCCTCCTGCTTCTGTTTGGGAACGGAGGAGAGCTAGTCTAAGTGATAAGAAGAATAAAAAAAGTATTGAATTACTAGGGAAAGGCAAAAAGATGATTCTAAGATGACATTGTGACTTTCTTCGTGTATGGGACTGAAAAATCTGGGGAGTAGTAAGTCACAAAGCTTGTTGCATTACAGCTTGGAGAGAAGCATAAGATCGCTGCTGTAAACAAAGTTTCTCTGGAAAATGTCCTCCAGTACAGAACACAGTGAAGACCTTGATAACTATAAATTCTGTTGCATAGACAGCCTGTTGCTTTCAGTAACTAATTTCTTCATCTTCTGCATTTAGATGCATAGTATCTTCTGACTGTTGGGAGTGCCAAAATGTGGAAGACCTGGCATACTGCTCTAGACTGGTACTGAAGCTACTGTCAACTGTACCGTAATCCACAGGGAATATTACCGGTACTCCAGAGGTATGTCAATTCTGTTGACCTTCTGTAAATTTCTTGAGTTGTAGTGGCAATGTCAGTCCTTAGCCTGTTCAGGAAACTGATTACAAACTGTACGGCAGTAATGTGTTAAAGATGTACCACATAGTAGCCTGTATAGATTAAAAATCCAGGAGGTATAAGTCTTTGAAGAAAAATGTTGATAAGCAGCAGATGAACACATATCCAGCAGTGTATCTTCCTCATCTGTTGTTTCTTATATGTCTTGAGCTTGTGACAACTAAGAAGCTTTGAAGTGCTTGGTTTGCTTAAACTCACGTTGCTGCTACTGCTTTTAAATTGATTTTTCTGCAGAGGGGAGTAAGTTGTTGCTTTTAGCTTCTGAAAACTTGTGACTGCGTGGTCATTGCCCAAACAGATAGGGGCTTTATGGGAAGCAGATGAAAGGCCTACTGTATCTTCTGTCCAGTCCTGCTAATCCCTTGGTCTGCCCATTGCAGTTCAAGCTCTCTGGGTTATCTAGCACTGTGACTTCCCTGTGGCCACATATCTTTCTTCATTCCATGTGCCGTACACCGTATGTGATTTTATTGCGTGGCTATTAGCACACACCGCCAGCCGTGGGATAGGATGAAGATTCCTTAGACTTCCACCAAGAGATCAGAGTGCGTTAACTCAAATGAAAATTGTTGTTGGATTCCATAGGAAATGGGAGTACAGGCTAGGATAATCTCTTGGGCATTTAAGTGATTTTTCTGTGAACTGCTTCAGATCTGCTGCTGTGGTCTTCAGCTTTTATTCAAGTTGGTCATATGATTAAAAGCCCGTGTAAGTGGCAACAGCAGGGTGATCTACTTGTTAGAGGTGGTCAGGGAAGTAAATGGAAAAAAAGCAAAGATATGTTAGTGCTGTGGAAAACCATTTCTGACAAGTGAGTTTTGTGTTGATTGTGTAAAAAATGTGTAATCAAATTTCATGGACTGTAGCACTTCTCCCAGTGTTTCTAAAACTTGAGCTTTGATGTTAGACTGCTACTGTCAAGATCATTCATGTGGTGCTGTATGAAGCTAAGACTACATGTAAAGGTCTGTTGGACTGAATGTCCAGCACTGATGCATGGATGTTAGTGGCTGAGCTGAACGTGGAAAAGTAGGAAGAAATAAGCATCTGCAGCCTTTGTGTTATTAGAAATATTGAGGGATCTGTCTAATCCAGTCTTCACCAGACAGAAAACTTAATAGGGTTTACATTTATTCTGTTTACATTCAGTGAGAGGCTGCCCCCTTAATTTTCAGTTGTTCACTTCCACTCTCTCCAAACGGTTTGGGGATCTTATTCAGACTATCTCTCTCTCCAGAGAGGGTGGTTAAAAGGAAGGTGTGTGGAAACTAGTTGATTTGTCGCTGTCAGGCTGCATCTGAGGCTTGATGTCATTATTATATGCTTCTGTTTATTTTAACAGGAAGTTCAGCCAGGTCTCCTTTTGTGCAGAGAAAAAAATCCCTGCGTTTTCGTTGCTATTGTTGCTTTAGTGTCAAATTCCTTAACTGTTGAAGTCCGTACTCAGATCAAATATGAACAAGAATTTAGTTTAAGGTGAATGGAGTTAACTGGAAGAAGAGATGCCGAGGTGTCTTGGATTTGATTTTGGTGATTTCATGCTGTTAATGCTACAGATGCCTATGCAACCTTTTGCTTTACAAACCACTGCAACTATTGTAATCCTGGCTGTTGTCTTCAGCGTCCACTGTTGCTTCCATGTGTAGCACGCTTTGCTTGTTCACCACCTGCATGCTGTCAGCATTTTCTTTTTTGCAGCATGAATGGCCTGATTTGGCTTTTTGCCTGCTTGCTCCAGGGAGGTTTCTGAGGGAGCAACTTCACAAGTGTCAAGTTTCCTTACTATGACGAGTGTAATTTTTTTGTACTTTAAGTCTTTTTTTTCTTACCCATTTTCAAATCTTGTAAGCTGTTTTCTATGCTCAGTACTTTTCCTGTTGTTACTTAGAGTTGGTAGTAATGCAAGGTGTTGTGTGTGTTTTCGGTCGTTTTTTCTGTTGGGAACTAAACATAGCTAGGATTAGCTTAATACTGGTGATGTTCATTTAGCTACAAGTGAGGGGCCATATTTCTTCCCATTGCATCAAAATGAAGTTGGTTCAACCAAGAATCTGAGCTCTGGGCATGGGTCAGCAAATTGGTGATTTTTGTGATACTAGAGAACTGGACAGGGGCTCTGGTGGTAAGGCAGCAATAGTTATATCTCTGTGGTGGATTGGCTTGCACAAGGCAATTGTTTTGACAGCCACAACTTGTTATTTGCTAGTTGTTCAGCCTCATGGTTGAGCTAGTGTTCTTGGGCTTCTTATCACCAAATGTGGATGCTGTAGCCAGTCTTTTCAAAAGCACTGTACAGAATGAGGAATTGCTGCCAAACTCTTTGTGGTTTTTCCCCTTCAGCCTGTTGGTTTCTACCCTTGGCCTTCAGGTTACATGTTCATTACTGGTCCTTTTAAAGGCTCTGTGTTTGCTTTGGAAAGGGCACTGTTATGCCTCTCCACATCCAGAGAAGGGAGGCAGCTGAACCAATCTCAAAGTCTTGAGCAGCTGTGTTAGGCTGTGAAAGACTTCTTAGCTTGGGCACACAAAAGGAGAAATTGATTCTGATCCTCTTCCTTTTGTGGTTTGTGTGGATTGGTTCCATTTGAAGGGTAAAGGGCTTGGAAATCACAAGGCTAAGCCGTGTTTGGGAGTTGTTGAGAGTATGGCGTCCCTATTGCTATGTCAACCTGGTTTGAAAAGACTTTTCTCTACTAGGAGGGAGACCAGTTAATCTCTTCGCATCTTAAACTGAGGAATTAATACAGGTACCTTTGAGAGCTAAAAAGTGTGACGAACAAGATGTCCAAGTTCTCCCATGTAATGCCTAAATTTTGTATCTCTATCACTTAACCTGGTCCACACGAACTTTCCATTAGGACTTGCATGTTCACTCTTAAAAGTTCTCATGAACACGTGCATTGCTTTTTAGACTTAAATAGTAGTGTAATCTGAGATGACAGCTGTAGTGCAGCAGCTAAATATATCCTTACAGCATAGCCCAGAAGTCCAGCATTGAGAAATTAATTTTTGCAAATAAGGAGGACTGATATTTTTATAGCTACACCAAGTAAACAGTTACTTTTCATCTCATAGTGTAATTTAATTTCAGTTTATTCATATGTTCTCCTGAGACACTGCTAGGTGCATAGGTGTTGGTATAATAAAGCAAGTGTGACGCAAATCAGTATAGCCTAAATGGTAATCCTTCATTTGTGGGGGCTATGCAAATCCTTGAGGAATAAGGTGTCAGAGTTGAAGTAGTTATAGGTGGCCGACATGTTTGTGTTATGCCACCAGACACACAAGATGAAAAAAATGTTATTCCATTTGATGTCAGAAGTGTTTGAAATGGTACTGAAACTTCTAAAGTGGAATGTGTTAATGGGGAAATGCGTGGTCAGTGTGGATTTCTGTATAATTATTGCATAAAGTGTTACATGCTAATTAAGCAGTTCAATTTTATCTAGTCATAAGAAACGTGGAATGGGGGAAAAGTAATCTCTTCAGAAAGCCTGAGTGGTCACAATTTAATTTCATGCATTTTATAATACATAAATGTGGAAATGAAAGAAACACTGGTGTTTGGTCTGTGCTCTTTGTAATATTTTAACTATTATCTTTCTACAGTTGCACTGGTGGTGTATTCCAGAGCTAAGGAAACTACCTGACTTAGGTGGATTTTGCTTAGTTTTTAAACTGTATCAGTTTTCCTGTAGGATTCTCCTGACTCTGAGCATGTTACGTGTTGGACTGAGGAGAGACACGCAGCCAGAAAGCAGGAGGCAGTTTTGCAAACTGCATTGTACGGAGGAGGCCCATATAGCATGTAACTAGCTTAAATGGTTTTAGATGGTTGGACAGCAAACTTTACGTTTTATTGGGTTTTTCTGCATTGCAGATGCACTCATATATTGTGGTTGCAAACTAACATCCCAAAAATGGACCTGGATGTCAAGCCTTTTTCTAGACAGTTCTGGTAAAGTTCCAGATGTTTATAAGAAATAGTGGGTTGGTGAGAGAAACAGTATAATTTCTGTGAGGCAGAAAATGGGAAGAGAATAGGATGCCAGCTTCCTTTTGTGATGTGTAAGTTGTTTTTGGTTTTCCACTGAATAAAGGAGAAATTTTGAATAAAGCTATTTGCAGTCAAGGTTATTTATCAGGTAGGCCAGAAATGATGCAGATACAGTTGAATGTTACTAAAAACATTTTAAAAACTAGATTTCACTAACTGAGGACAACTGGAAGTAGTAAACAGGTGTCAGATTTAGAAACCTCAGCATGCGGAGGGCAAGATATAAAGCCATATTTGTTGCGTTTTTTGTTTGCTGGTTGTTCATGTGGTTTGAAAGTACCATCTTCTCTCTTTGAGCATGCTGGGAAAGAATTGGTGAGTTTTGATTCATTAACTGTAAGCTCCTTTGTTTTCCAAGAGCTTGTGCCTTTCCAGAAACCCTGTGCATGTAAATGGGGTGGTATTTCATGGTCTAGGTTTTAGTGTTTGTCTGCTTTTTCATCCGACTAACAACTGTGTCAGTCCTGTCTTGGATATGATTCTGTTGTATCTTTCAGTCCTCTTGGCTAGGCCATTGTTTAGACAAGAGGAAATTATGCCCCAGAACTGGTCTCTTGAATAATAGTGCTAAAAAAGTAGATGTTCTTCCTTCTCTTTGTTTTGAGAATTCCATTTCTGTAGACTCTTCCTAAGCTGCATCAAGCAAGCTGGTGGGAAGATTTGTGAGAAACTTACCCTGGGCACATGGGACTGAAAGATGTAGCAAGGTAAAACACTGGGTGCCAGAGTGTGTGTGGAGGAATCTGTAGCCGTTGTTGGAAGGGCTTCAAAATGGGTTGTGATGTTGAGAATAATTAGCAGTCCAAATCAGTTGTAAGTTTTCAGAGGTGACTTGTGTTGATGATCTGTTGACGGTCAACAAAAGCAGGCTTATAGTTGCCTGTGCAGTTTTGTGTGCAATCAAAAGTAGTAATTGCAAGGTATGGCCCAAAAGGAGTTTGTGCTGAAAGGCAGTAGATAAGTCTAGTATGCTACCTCTGCAGAATTACCCTCTTCCGTTTCTACATTTTTGTAGAAAGGCCACAAGAGTCTGTTGTTGAGACCTGAGATGACTTATGTAACACAGCAGTTTCTGCAACACACATTTGAATCTTGAAAGGTGTAAAACAGTTGTGCGTGTTGATCCTGGACTTTATGATTAAGTGCAAAAGCTGCCTAGAGTGTGAAGTTGTTTTTCTTTTCAAGACTGCAGGGAGGGTTTATGTAGAAACTGGTTTTCGTGTGCTTTTTAGAAAGATAGCTGAAGTAGTGGCTCAGTGTAGTGGTAAGAGACAAGCATGAACATGAGCCTCATAAAATGTGCTGAGGGTTCCTAGGTGACTGACTTTCTCTGACCTCAAACACGTGATGCTCGCTCTGCAACTGGGCAAATCAAACCATTCTGGAGTCAGAAGTGATTAAACTGTGGCTTTAAACAACATAGCTGTCAAATTACCTGCTTAGTGAATCTGAAAATAAGTGAACAAAGCATGCATAGCGTGTTAGAAGGTACAAATGGTGTTAATCCTTGACAGAGCTTGCCAGTTTTGTTTTGTGTTCCCCTCCTCCCCCTCCAAGCATGAAAACACTTTGGCCAGAAACATTTACACTTAAGTAGAAGATGCAGCTAACAGTGCAGAGCTTGCTGTGTTGTCAGGGTATAGTTCTGATGCCCCTTTCTTGCACACTGTGGGCCAAGCTAAATCAGATTACTTACTAGTTAACCCTCTGAGCATGCACACAAACTACCACACATTTCATTGTGCATCCCAGACTTAAGCTGTTAATTGAAGAACACTGTATTTTCTGATTCAAAATACCCTTTTTTTAAGAAGTATTTTTGTAAGAAAGAAGTAACTTTCACCACAGTTTTATTTAAGAAAAAGAAAAAAAACAAACTCCCAAAAAACTAACAGCAAAAAAACCCCTTGCAAACAGTTTTTCAATGGAAGACTTCTTAGGTCAGCCTGTGTTCTAATATAACACCATATATTACTAAAAAAAAAAAAAACCCAACTTGAGAGCAATATCAGATGCCTGGTTGTTTAGTAAAAGAAATTGTTTCCAGTTCTTTTTAGCAGGTATTGAATAGCACAGTAAGTAACTATCTTGCAATTGCTACTTTTGCTTTTAAAAATTAGTTTTGTTTTTAAATTTGACTACTTGTTGAAGGACATTCTAACTTGAGTAATTATCTACAAACCTTAATTGCAGAAATTCCAGAATAACAACTATTTTGAATATCATTCAAACTTGCAGCTTGTGTGGGAGGAGGAATTCCTTGGGAGACCAGATCATGTAGTCCACTAAACTGTTTTGCAAACTGTGTCATTGTTGGAGGTTCCTTGTTGCTGCAATATTTAATTTGGAGCAAGGGACCTTTCAACATTTTGATTTTAGAGTTAATAGCCACAGAAACATGTGTTTTATTCTCTGGGCTATATCCAGGTTTTGCATGAGCATGTATCACCCAACTGCAGTGTACTGGATTAAGGTCACAGCTGGAATTTCACCAGGTAGCTGAAATGTGCTTCGATTGTTGATGATGTCTTCTCTCCTCGATGATGTCTTCTCTCCTCGTTCTCAAGCTTGTATTGCTGTGCACATTGCCTTCTGTGAAATGAAGGTCCAGAATTATAGTGCAAGTTTGTTCTCGATAACTGGATTAAAGCAGGGCTTTTATAACTACAAAGGAGGACATGGAGGTAGAATGTAACTTCAGTATTTTTTTTGCTGGTGTCACTTATCAGTGCTCAGCTTTATTCTGCAATAGGTAGTATTGCTTGGTTGCAAATATGCTGTCTTCTGCAAAGGGCAGGTTAGGGCCAGGACACCTCTGCTGTAATTGTCAGCACTTTTGAAGGCTGGCAGCTTACTACTTGTAGTCCTTGGAGGGGTGACAGCATGCAGGAAGTAGTGAAAATGGATCACACAACCGAAAAAACTGCTTTTTTTTTGGGCCAGTAGCAAAGCTGGGAGTGCTTGTAAATCCCTGTGGAGAGTGAGAGGCCTTGGAAAATGTCCTGAGATGTGGTTGTTTAAAAGGATGACGTGGTGGGTAGAACTGGAAAACTATTGTGGAGCAGTTGCTGCTGAAAACTGAAGTTGAAGGGGAATAAAACCTCCTTTGAAACTTGAAGAGGAAAACTTCAGGTAAACTGGGCTTGGAGGAGAGAGACAGCCACCTCTTGACCTTGAAGAAAGCTACTGCATTTTTGTAAGGGTATTTGGCTCCCTTGTAGTGAAAAACCCTAAAATTGCCAAGGTCTTCATTTTTTACAGTGTCCCTCTTTGCAGCTCAGTGTATTGCAGGTGTGATTTCTTTCTGTCTCTGAAATTCTTAAGGTCTTTCTTATTGTGCTGGAATTATAATGGCTGGTCAGGTTAGCATGTCTAGGTGTCTGTCTGTTCCCTGAAGCTTGATTTTTGTGAAGGATTCTAGCAGCGACCTGTCAGTTCAACTGGACCACAGTTGTCAAGGCACAAAGTTCTTCAGACACATTTCCCCGCAGATATGACTATTAAGGTTATGTATTTTGTGTTATCTTTATTCTGTTGTAAATGGCATCCTATTTGTTTTAAAAATTTACTTTGTAATGGTGGTACGGCAACCTTATACACACTTCCTTTGTACAGAGGCATTCCTTTAAACTCGTATTAAACTCAAGAAAAATCTTTTCTGCTACTTGGATTTCTTTAAGCCTTCATTTCTGGATCCATGTCCCTAGGACTCTTGGGTAGTCAGAGGAAACTACTTTCCATCTTCCCAGATTATTGTGCAGCTGCAAAGATAAGAGGAGGTAGAACACAGTGCCAGAATAGGTCAGCCTTTTCTCAGTCACACTGGGGAAGTTCTAGGCAATTTTGGAGTTTTCTTCAGACTTCAGATGCTATGTCCTTGGTCTTTTCCCTGAGACAGGTGTGTGGACATGTCCCACTCAGCAGTTCAGAAATGTTTCAGAAGAATTGGATGTCCTGGAAGTGATTATTTTTCGTTGATAAAACTTTGTTTCTCTGCCTGTTGTGTGTGTTTCTTTAAGCTACCCTAAGCTCATACTGCATTTAGTCTTCTGTTTAATCCTAGAGTGATACTTCCGAATATAAGACTTGATCTGTCATCTTCCATGCCCTCAGACTGGAGTGTCCCCTGTCACTTTCTCACTGAGAAATAAGTTGCCCCTCCTAAATCCTTGTCAGCTGCAAGTTGAGGGCAACATGCCAAGTGGTAAATAAGTCAACCAGAAGTGTGGTTCTTCCCCCATGCCCCTCCCCATGCTGGTCCAGAAAGAGGGTTTGGCTTGAATGTTCTCGGCTAGAATTGCTTCCAAAAGCTTGTTGTCCATCTGTTCATACAGCTAAGTGCTGTCCAAGGAGCCAGTAACACATAGTTGTAGGAGACTTGAGTGTTAATCATTCATGAGAGCAGCTGGAGTGAAAGTCAATCCAGAAAACACTTCTGAATTATCTCAAAATAAAATTTGATGTTAAAGGATATTTTGCAGTTGTCTTCCTCTTGGATTACATTGATAAAAAGGTAGTTAATTTCTAGAAACACTTAATGTCTCTGTGAAGTGCCTTCTTTTAAGGTACAAGCTCAAAAAAAATCTTGTGTACTGTTTAAATGTGGCTGTGTTTAATTATGGTTTACCTCGTAGATAATTATCTAATACTGGGCTCAGTAATAGCTCAGAATTGTTGCTAGCTTCTCAAGTTGTACGCACTGTATCACCGAGTTGGGCTGCTCTGAATTTTCAGACGAGTAGGAAGCTTTGTTTCTAAAGTATACTAAGACGGAAATGGATTCTATCGCCTAAAAGCATACTGAGAAGCACTTTGAAGTTTTGATGATAAAATCTGTCGTAACTGAAATGCAGATTTAGAAACAGCAATAAAGATGGAATTTGATTTCTGACAGTGTCACTTGGTTTACTGACCTGCTAGACGCTACCTAGCAGAATACAGTTGTATTATATCACTGATTTTCATGGATATGTTCACTTCCTCTGTTCATCCAAATGGCATGTGCATAGCTTTGTGGTAATCATTTACTTAATGTTGGTTCTTACATTTCTGTGGTTCATGAACAAAACTAATGTTCCTAAGCAGGTATTTTAGTTATTGCATTCAATAATTGGATGTATGCTTAGTAGACTCTTATATTTTAATTTTGAGATCTGTGAGGTCTGAAAGCAAAAGCTGTCTGGGCAAAAGTTTCAGACTTTTTGCACTATGACTAGAGGTGCATACTGTGATCACTAGGGTCGAGCTGTTAGCTGGCCTGTTACATTGGTAGACCTTCAGATCTGAATTTTATACATCAACTTTATCACTAACTTGAGTAGACCTGTGTTAACTGTTGCTGTTGTTACATGACGTAATTCATGTATCTGGGACAGTGAGGTCAGTTGTCATCTATGTGCTAACTTGATACAATAAAACTGTTAAGTGCAGAATTGGACATAGGTCGGGATTATAAAATTTTGCTTTTAGTGTGGATTCTGAATGCAGTGCTTCACATTTTTGGCAGAGAATGGCAAAAAGGTTAGGGAGTATTATGTGCAGCAACTCAAGTTCTCAAATTCTTTGCACATGTTTCAAGCAGCCTGCAGTATAAGCTTTGTTTTGTGTTCATCTTTCTTGCTAAATGGATTGTTCTGCCTAAAACTCAAATAAGAGCTTTGTATTCCTGGAGAATTAGTACACAGGAAACATGTTTAGTCAGAAGTGAGACTCTGGGATGAAAACCAGAGAGGCTGAAGCAGAGCTGTTATGACAACCCAGCTGAGTTATAACAGTAACTTTTCTTTTCAAAATCTGGAACCAATAAACACTTCAGATATGCTTTCTGAATGCAGTGGAATTAGTCCCTTGGGCAGACAGTGTATGAAAAACCCTTTGGATTTAGCTTTGGATATCAACTCAATGAAATTCTGAAAACACTGAAATGCTATATGCATACTGGAGCTAAGAATGCAATCTTTTACCTCTTCCTTTCTATAGTCTTAGTTCTGTGCAGACTGGTGTCACAGTGCCCTGTTTTGGAAACACCAGAAAGGAAAATTGCTTGATTTACTTGGGTTTCTTGGCTTCAACTCCAGGACAAAGAATCACAGAATGGTAGGGGTTGGAAGGGACCTCTGTGGACCATCTAGTCCGACCCCCCTGCTGAAGCAGGGTCACCTAGAGCAGGTTGCACAGCACCTCGTCCAGGCAGGTCTTGAATATCTCCAGAGAAGTGGACTCCACAGTCCCTCTGGACAACCTGGTCCAGAGCTCCCTCACCCTCAGAGTAAAGTTCTTCCTCGTGTTCAGCTGGTACTTCCTCTGCTTCAGTTTGTGCCCATTGCCCCTTGTCCTGTCACTGGGAACCATCCTCCTGACATCCACCCTTAAGATATTTATAGGCATTTATAAGTTCGCTCTCGGTCTCTTCTTCAGGCTGAACAAGCCCAACTCCCTCAGCCTCTCCTTGTAGGAGAGATGCTCCAGTCCCCTCATCATCTTCATAGCCCTCCGCTGGACTCTCTCCAGTAGCTCCTCATCTTTCTTGAACTGGGGAGCCCAGAACTGGATGCAGTACTCCAGATGGGGCCTTACCAGGGCAGACTAGAGGGGGAGGAGAACCTCCCTCGACCCACTGGCCACACTCTTCTCAATGCACCCCAGGATGCCATTGGCCTTTTTGGCAACCATGGCACACTGCTGGCTCATGGTCATCTTGTCATCCACCAGGACACCCAGGTGCCTCTCTGCAGAGCTGCTCTCCAGCAGGTCAGTCCCAGCCTGTACTGGTGCATGGGGTTGTTCCTCCCCAGGTGCAGGACCTTGTACTTGCCCTTTTTGAACTTCATCAGGTTCCTCTCTGCCCAACTTTTCAGCCTGTCCAGGTCTTGCTGAATGACAATGAATGGAAAATGAGTGAAAATACATCTTTCTGGGGTCTGTGTTACTGTAAGTTTTAGGAGTCAGTCCACCCTTCACTAGAAACAGCTTGACTTGCTGAAATGTGGGGGTTTTCGTGTTTTGTTTTTTTGTGGTGTTTTTTTTTTTTTTTAAGCCATGCCACCCTGCAGCTGTACAGTGGAAACCATGCAAAGTGCAGTTCTCAGTGGCAGGTAAAGGACATTGTCTTATCTGTAGCAGCAGTGTTGCAGGTCTACAATCATGTTAAACAACTGAAACCAGATCCAAGTGCCTAAGATTGTTGAGTAGTTCAAGTTTTTTCAGTATTTAAGTAGCTTAGTTGAGAGCAAAGGCAAACAATGCTTTTTCACTAGCAAAATGCCTCGGGGTGACCTGATTTAAGTTTCTTGACAGAAAGATGATGTGAGTCTGGGCTGGTATATGGAGGAAACTTATGGGAGCTACCTTCAAAGGTGAACCAGAGTGAGGTAGGGAGACTTTAAATTGAAGCAGCTCCAGTATGGGGAGCAATTGAAAAGAGATAGTATTTGGGGTTTGACAACCCGTGTACACAGCTGGAGGGCTGATTTGGTTCAAGAATGTTTCAGTGCAGAAGTGTGATGGAGTTTTACGTGCTCCTTACCCTCTTAAATACAAATTAAGTGTATAAAAAAAACTTGGTCTGAGACCACATAGCTACAAGTAGTGAAAGCATCTTGAAAAGGGTTATTTCATGTTCTCCTACACTGCCTCAGTCCAGAAACATGTGCTTGGAAAGCTTAGTCCTGTAAAGAGAAGACGTCTCTCTTCCTTTCACTGGGACTGCGGAGTAAGGGGGAGGTTGGGCTTCTCACATGTTTGATTTTAATAAAGAGTATAAACAGTATGCTATTTCTTAGGTATGTGTGTTTCAGCGTTGTCTCTCCTTCTTCCTCCGTTTAAATAGCCATTCCAGACAGTGTTATCTCGTGGGACACAATGAGTGCTGTTCAACCTGTCTGTGAACAGTGCAAAGCATCATCATTGTTCTTTGGGTGACTGGAAGTGAAGCAATTAAAATGACAGGAAGTGCTTGGGACTGAAAGATTGATGTCTGTGGGAAGACCTTATGAAATTCAAAGTATATTTTAATCAGAAGGAATGGATTTGTCATCTGCAGAGATAAAGATGTGCTACTTTTTCTGAAATGTTAACTTAGTGTCCTCCAAGGCAAATAAGGCAGAAAGAGAACTGCTTGTATGTGTATCTGGTATAGTGTACACTTTGTAGAACTACTAAATTCACAGTCACTGAGGAACTCCACTAAGTAGTAGGGATTAAAGCTGCCTTTCTTTTCTTCATGCCCCCCTGGCATATCAAAAGACTTGTACTTCCTACAAGAAAATAGATCCTTAATGCAGGAGATAGCCACTCAGCTTCTTAATCTCTTTGATGAGGCTTCACTCGCGTAAATGGCTGTTATTTGGAGGAGGAAGTGCATTGAAAGTAATTTAAAAACCATAGATTGATAAGGTTGAAATACTGTATAGGAAGTTTGATACCAAGTCAGCGTGCTGGGAAGATGAGCTTCAAGCACACAAGAAAATGAAAAAGTACTGTCTTGAAAATTCTTACTGTCTTGGTTTCGGCTGCCGCCGGCAACAAAAGCGCCACGCAGCCGCCCCTCCCCCCGCCGGCGTGCGGA
>Ga0065711_1028731_pt1 | contig 39491 bp, 29 predicted proteins | sample Hoacrofraction12_FD_59098 | JGI IMG/M metagenome (GOLD analysis project Ga0065711, IMG submission 59098) | Hoatzin crop microbial communities from Cojedes, Venezuela - Epithelial fraction 12 v2 (version 2) | ecosystem: Host-associated > Birds > Digestive system > Esophagus > Crop | place... | reverse complement strand
AGTACTGACCCCTGGGGGACACCACTAGTTACCAGCCTCCAACTAGACTCAGCGCCGCTGATGACAACCCTCTGAGTTCTGCCATTCAGCCAGTTCTCAATCCACCTCACTGACCACTCATCCAGCCAACACTTCCTGACCTTCCCTAGGAGGATATTATAGGAGACTGTGTCAAAAGCCTTGCTGAAGTCGAGGTAGACAACATCCACGGCTCTCCCCTTATCTACCCAGTCAGTCATGCCATCATAGAAAGCTATTAGATTGGTCAAGCATGATTTCCCCTTGGTGAATCCATCTTCACTACTCCTGATAACCTTCTTTTCCTCCACTTGCTTCATGATGACATTCAGAATGAGCTGATGCATCATCTGTCCTGGGATGGAGGTAAAGCTGAAAGCCCGTAGTTCCCTAGGTCCTCCTTCCTGCCCTTTTTGAAGACTGGAGTGACACTGGATTTTCTCCAGTCCTCAGACAGCTCTGCTGTCCTCCAGAACCTCCCAAAGATGATGGAGAGTGACTCAGCAGTGACATCCGCTAGCTCCCTCAGCACTCGTGGGTGCATTCCATCGGGGCCCATGGATTTGTGGGTGTCCAGATTGCGGAAGTGATCCCTCACACAGTCCTCCTCAACCAAGCGAATGTCATTCTCTCTATGGTCTTCCTTTCTTACCTCCAGGACATGGGATTCACAGAATCACAGAATCACAGAATAGTAGGGGTTGGAAGGGACCTCTGTGGGTCATCTAGTCCGACCCTTCTGCCGAAGCAGGGTCACCTACAGCAGGCTGCACAGGACCTTGTCCAGGCAGGTCTTGAAGATCTCCAGAGAAGGAGACTCCACCACCTCCCTGGGCAGCCTGTTCCAGTGCTCCGTCACCCTCAGAGGGAAGAAGTTCTTCCTCATGTTCAGACGGAACTTGCTGTGCCTCATTTTGTGCCCGTTGCCCCTTGTCCTGTCACTGGGCACCACTGAAAAGAGCTTGCCCCCATCCTCCTGACACCCGCCCTGAGAGTCTGCCACGTCACTGAAGACTGAAGCAAAGAAGGCATTCCGTAGCTCTGCCTTCTCTGCATCCTCCGTCACCAGGACACTCACCTCATTCAGCAGCGGCCCCACATTGTCCCTAGCCTTCCTTTTGCTACTGATGTACTTGAAGAAGCTTTTCTTTTTTTCTTTGACATCCCTTGCCAGCTTCAGTTCCAGGTGGATCTTCGCCTTCCTCGTCACATCCCTGCATGCTCTGACAACATTCCTGTATTCTTCCCAAGTTGCCTGTCACTCTTTCCACATTTCATAGACCTTTCTCTTCCACCTGAGTTCCACTAGAAGCTTCTTGCTCATTCATGCAGATCTTCTGCCTCCTTTGCTAGATTTCTTTCTCAGGGGGATGCACCGATCCTGAGCATGGAGGGAGTGATGATTAAACAGCGACCAGCTCTTTTTTACCCCCAGCCTTCTAGGGCCCTGGCCCAAGGGATTCCTCCCAGTAGCTCCTTGAAGAGGTCAAAGTTAGCTCTCCTGAATCCATGGTTTTGATTCTACATATTGCCCTGCTTCCTCCATGCACGATCCTGAAGTTCACCATTTAATGGTCACTGCAGCCGAGGCTACCTCCAGCCTTCACATTCTCAAACAGTCCCTGATTGTTCGTTAGTACAAGTGCAGTAGAGCGCCTCTCCTTGTTGATTCCTCCACCACTTGCAACAGAAAGTTACCATCGATGCTCTGCAGGAACCTCCAGGACCGCATGTGCCTGACTGTATGGTCTTCCCAGCTGATGTCAGGGTGGTTGAAGTCCCCTGCGAGAACCAGGACTTGTGACTGTGAGGCAACTTTCAGCTTCTTGTAGCAGGCCTCATCAACTTCCTCCTCCTGGCCTGTAGTACACATCTACAATAATGACACCCATATGAAGCTGTCCCTTAATTCTGAACCGTAAACTCTCAATTCATTTTTTATCTACCCCCAGGCAGAGCTCAATACATTGCAGTTTCTCCCTCACATTCAGAGCAACTCCACCACCTCGCCTTGTTGGCCTGTCTTTCCTAAAGAGTGTGTAGCCATCCATGACAGCATTCCAGTCATGTGAGCTGTCCCACCACCTTTCTGTGGTGGCAACCAAGTCATAGCTGTCCTGCTATACAATGACTTCCAGCTCCCCCTGGGTTCTCCTCTCTCTCCCCTCTCTCCCAGAGCTTTTGCTGCCTTGCCTCTGCGGTTTTGCCACTTCAGAAAGGGTCCCTCAGCACCAGCCTCCGCTGCAGATCCCTTTGCCTTCAGTGGCTACATCCTTTAAGTACTTGAATGCCACAATAAAGTCTCCTTGCAGCCTTCTGTTCTCCAGACTGAATAACCCCAAGTCTCTCAGCCTGTCCTCATAGGAGAGATGTTCCTTCCTTTGGATCATTTTTGTTGTCTTCCTCTGGACTTGCTCCAACAGATCCATGTGTTTCCTGTGCTGAGATGTCCAGAGCTGGACGCAGGACTCCAGGTGGCATGTCGCCAGAGCAGAGTAGAGGGGCAGAATCACCTCCATCGACTTGCTTAGCAGGCTTGTGTTGATGCAGCCCAGGATACAGTTGGCTTTCTGATTGTCAAGTGCACATTGTTGGCTCTTGTCCAACTTTTCATGCATCAGTACCCCCAAGTCCTCCACAGGGCCGCTCTCAATCCCTTCATCCCCCAGCCTGTATTGATTCTGAGGGTTGCCCTGATTCAAGTGTAGGACCCTACAGCTGGCCTTGTTGAACCTCCTGAGTTTCACACAGGCCTACTTCTCGAGCTTGTCCAGGTCTCTCTGGATGGCATCCTGTCCTTCAAGTATGTCAGCCGCACCACTCAGCTTGGTGTCATCTGCAGACTTGCTGAGGGTGCACTTGATCTTGCTGTCTGTGTCCTTGACAAAGATATTAAACAGCACTGCTCCTGACACTGACTCCTGAGAGACACCACTCATCACTGATCTCCATTGTCACCATTTAAAACAGAGTGTCAATAAGCTGAGTGACAGATGCTCTCTATTAACCCCCACCCTCCCACCACAGGAAGGGTAAAGGAGGAAAAGGGACAGACTTACTAACTGAATATAAAAAGTTTTACTAATAACAGTAATAATAAAAATAATATGAATAATATTAATAATAAGAGAAATTATGCAAAAATACAAAAAACTGATACTGAGTTGGGTGCTGGGGCTCTGGCATCCTGCCAGCAGCTGCCAGGCAGCACCAGGAAGTCCCAGACTGGCCTCAGCAGTAGACAGGAACTGGACTCTTCAGCAACCAGCCATGGACGAAGAGAGCAAGACCCTTGTGATACCCCAGATTTAAACAGAGCATGAAGTGCATGGCATGGAATACCTCGTTGGTCAGTATCAGGTCACCTGTCCTGTTTGCCCCTCCCCTCAAGTGAGACCCCTTCTGACTCCTCGCTTGAGGGACCTAAAAGATCTGTCAGTGACCTTGACTTCTATAGTAGTATTTATACACAGGGTCCTTTTTCTGCATTCTTTTCCTACCATTAACTCAGTGTAATTATAAACATTAGGTGTTCCCAGCTTTGGAGCAGACAGTGTCTGTAAAATATGTAACCAGCTTCAGCAAAATGCATTTACTTATAAAAATTTAGCTGTAAGGAAGATTCACTAAAAGAGAAATAGTTCTGTTTTAACCAAAACCGGGACATCCATCTGGACATTGAGCTGTGTACCACTACACTCTGGATGCAACCATCCACCCAATTCCTCATCCACTGAACAGTTCACTATCAAACCTGTACTTCTCCATTTCAGAAAGAAGAATGTTGTGAGAGACCGTTTCAAAGGTCCTGCAGAAATCCAGATAGGAGACATCCGCAGCTCTTCCCTTGTCTACTGATATAGTCACTCCGTCACAGAAGGCTAGTAGGTCGGTCAGGCATTACTTGCCCTTGGTGAAGCCATGATGGCTGTCTGAATCATCTCCCTGTCCTCCAGGTTCCTTAGCATTGTAGAAGACCGCTACGAACTGGTTTTGTCTTGACAATTGCCATTGTTGTCTCTTCCTGGCCTCTGAAAACACCGCCACAAAGACCTGCAGGAAAGAGCTTGCGTGCAGACTAGCACATGGACTGGCAAGAGATGACATTTCTAAGCAGGCAGCACATATGGCAAGAACTGCATGTACGGTGCATGGGCAAATGCCCCTATAAAAGGACAGCACGTGCTCCTCTGAGGTCTTTCTCTCCTCCTTCCCGCCTTGCTGCCGGACCTCGTCCTCGCCAGAACCTCCATGCCTGCACAGAGACTGAGCTGACAGGACATTGCTGGACACCGCCGGATCCTTTCTAGTGGTAACCTATCCCCCACCACCACCCTACACTCGTTGCCTCGCCCACTGGGGTTGCTCAACTTTACTCCTTTCTTTGTTTCTCTCACCCTTTCTTTCCTTTTTCTTCCCTCTTTCTTTCCCACGTCCTCCCTCCACTGCCATCCCCACCCGACCTCCAATTCCCGGTTCACCAAAATAAAGTTTACAAGGTTGCACAGCATCTGACTCCATTTGCATCTTAATCTTGTCCTTGGGATCGTATCAAAACCTCCTTGATATTGGATCGGGACAAGCATACCTTCTAGAAGGATCTGTTCCATGATCTTCCCAGGCAGAGACATGAGGCTGACAGGTCAGTAGTTCCCAGGGTCCTCCTTTCCTACCCTTTTTAAGAATGGGTGCAATTTTTCCATTTTTTCCAGCCACCAGAAAGAGACAACCATCCATATATTCCTAAAATTTAACACCTAGTTAGGTAAAGCTACAGCCTGGATTTATTCCAAGACAACTACTTTTCTCTATAGAATATTTGTAGAAAATTGGTAAGCACAGGAATATGATTTCACTGGTCATCTAAAGCCAAGGAGCAGTTTCTACTGAATACCATCCTCAGTCAAAAATACAATTAAAGTGGCCATATGATGTTTTAAAGGAGGACATAAAAAAAGACATTTGCCGAGTCTTAAAACTTCTCAGTGGGAAAAATAACCCCCAAAAACCAAAATAAAACTGAAAACAACCAGGTAGAGTCACAGAAATTTGTAGAAACACCAGATTCTGCCTGACAGATTGGTCAGAACCTTTTCATTAAAAAATTGGGAGAACAATAGGTATGAAGTAGCAGTCAGTAAACTTCCTGCTTTACTGAAAGGCTGTTATTTTCTATGGTGTTCTAATTTATTTATGCCATTCATGTCTTCAATGCTCCTTACAGATATCTAGACGAATGAAGAAATTGTAATTCAGCCAGTGAAGGGTCTCCTTTAGGTTCAAGGTGCTGCATTTCAGCCTTAATGCTGGAACTGTTCTCACGGCATTAAAATAATCTGTGAAGTATGAACTTACTGTTGCTGACAATTAAGAAATAGAAATATTTTCAAAGATACAAGACTTTTTCCAATATCTGTGGTTTTGATAAATTTGTCTTGGGCTCAGTACCCTGACAGTGATGAGGAAGAAAAGATATACCTACATTAGAAATAAGACAATGTACTCAGTATAATTTTGGAAAAAAACCCAAACAACCTGCACACGAAACATTGCTTTAGATAGTCTCTATTTTTTTCTGCATAAAATCATAGAATCAGAGAATGATTTGGGTTGGGAAGGGACCTTCAAAGATCATCTAGTCCAACTCCAGCTCCATAGGAAGGGGTATCTTTCACCAGAACAGATTGCTCAAAGCCCCATCCAACGCGGTCTTGAACACTTCCAATGATAGAGCATCCACAACTTCTCTGAGCAGCCTGTGCCAGTATCTCACCACCCTCCTCATACAGCATTTCTTTCTCATATCCAATATAAACCTATGCTCTTTCAGTTTAAAACTGCCCATTCTCCTGTCACTACAGGCCCTGGTAAAAAGTCTTTCTTCATCTTTCCTAGAAGCCCTCTACATATATCGAAAGGCTCCAATAAGATCTCCCCACAGCCTTCTCTTTACTCTGAACAGCCCCAACTGTCTCAGCATCTTTTCATAGGAGAGGTGTTCCATCCCTTTGATAATTTTTGTGGCCCTCCTCTGCACCTGCTCCAACAGGTCCATGTCTTTCCTGTGCTGAGGGTTCCAGAGTTGGATGCAGTACTCCAGATGATGTCTCACAAGAGCAGAGGGGCAGAATCACCTCCCTCAACCTGTTGGACACGCTTCTTTTGATGAAGCCCAGGGTACAGTTGGCCTTCTGAGCTGTGAGTGCACATTGCCATCTCATATTCAAATTTATCTTCTACCAATATCACCAGGTCCTTCTCCACAAAGCTGCTCTCTGTCCATACACCTCCCAGTCTGTACTGATACTGGTGACTGCCTTGACCCAGGTGCAGGACCTTGCACATGGGCCTACCTCTCAAGCCTGTGAAAGCTCCTCTGAGTGGCATCAAGGATAGTGTGTTCAATCCCACTGACCATGTCATTAATAAAGATACTGAACAGTACTTGTCCCAATACAGACCCCTGAGGGACATCACTTGGTAGTGATTTCAATTTGGACATTGAACTGGTGACTGCAACTCTTTGGATGTGTCCATCCAGTCAATTGCTTAATCATCAAATTGTTCATCCATCAAACCCGTATCTCTCCAATTTAGAGACAAGGATGTTGTGGGAGACCCTGCCAAAGGCCTTACAGAAGTCCAGGTAGATGACATTAATTGCTCTTCCCTTATCCACTAACACAGGACTCTCTGTTTTAGAAGGCCATCAGATTAGTCAGGCATGATTTGCCCTTGCTCAAGCCATGTTGACTGCCTATAACCACCTCCCTGTCTTCCTTATGTTTCAATATAATTTCCTGGAAGTTCTGTTCCATGATCTCACCAGACACAAAGGTGAGGTTAACAGATCTGTGGTTCTCAGGGTCCTCCTTTTTACCCTTTGAATAAATGGGTGTGATGTTTCCCCTTTTTGAGTCACTGGGGACTTTGCCTGACTGCCATGACTTTTCAGATATGTTGCACACTAGCTTGCCAACTGCATTAGCCAATTCCCTCAGGACCCTGGGGTGCATCTCATTAGGTCCCATCAGCTTGTGTATGTTCAAGTTGCTTAGGTGGTCTTGAATTTTATCTTCTCCTACAATAGGTGGGACTTCTTTGCCCCAGTTCTTGCCTTGAGTTTCAGGGAATGAGAGATGTGGGAAGAGCAATTGCTCTGTGAAAACTCAGGGACAAAATTTGTTGAATACTTCAAACTTCTTGTGAGATTGCACCAGGTCTGATCGCATTTATCTGGAGGGGAGGGGTTGTTTACAATTTCTTTTGTCTTCCTTTTCTGATTAATGTACCTGTAGAAGGCCTTCTTACTGTTCTTCACATCCCTTGCCAAATTTACCTCCAGCTATGCCTTATCGTTCCCAATCCTATATCTACAATCCTAGAGAGTATCTTTATGTTCTTACCAGGACTCACGTCCCTGCTTCCACTGCCTACTCATTTCCTTTTTGTGTTTCAGTTTGACCAGGTGGTCCTTACTCAGCCAAACACTCAGTATTTATTATTAAAGTGAATCTCTTACTTTCCTTACATATCATTCCTTTGTTAGCACCAGAGGATTAATCTCAGAACAGGGGAAGCTCATTCCTCCCGGGTGAAAGTATGATGAAAGTGGCAGGAGTGCACCCATCAGGCCCTACCTGTTTGTATGCACTCCATCTGTGGGAAAGACTACCTTCAGTCTGAAGTACACCTCCCGAAACATTCACAATGCCAAAGTCAAGTTCATCCTAACAGCTCCTTCACTATTCAGCTTCTGTTCCTTAACACCAGTGTTGTAACACAGGCATTCCCTACAAAGTACCTTAGTGGTGAACTTGCCTTTTATGGGCTTTGTGTTTGCTCCTCTCTCTTCCTTCTCAAGTTCACAATACTTATTTTTATTGTATGGTGTATTGACACAGGGAATAATTTCTGACTGCAATAACACAAAAATTCATTAAAAAAACCCCAACAGTGTAGTTACTTTTATTGTCTCTCCTGTAGAAACTGAAATCCCCTTTATAAGGCAATGTGCCAAATGTATCTGGGACTTGGACAAGATATTTACTCATATTTTGGATATTACCAAAAAACAAAAGACCAAGGCAGATAAAATAAAGGCTGGAAATAAAAAAGAGAGATTACAAAACATCATATAATCTGCATTTCACAAAGTGGACACTGAGGCATAGAGAGGATAAGTGTACGTGTTTCATTCACACACACACACACACACACACAGAATAGATTTATGATATTTTGTGCATGCCTTAGAAACAGGATCATGGAAAACCAGGAAAGATATTTGTTCTGTCAGTATAGGTCTCTGTTGGGTTAATGAGCTCTCTTTGAAAAATTAGATTCTCTTGTATCCTTGCACCATCACAGTGAGAGTGACAGGACTATATCATCACACTAAATAAATAATATTAGATGGCTAAACTTTGTCTATTAAATTAAATTTCTTTAGTTCCAAGTTGATAGCAACATCAGATTTGCATCTGCTCTTCTGGATAATAATTGCAAGAAAAAACACCAAAAATGTCCCTATAAAAAAAAAGAATGACTGACCAAGGTAAACTGAGAACTTGGCTATCAGGACCCCTCACTGTGTAAGGGCACTCCCAGTCATTTAAAAAAAGGTATGAAGAGCTATGACTGACAAATTAAATGCTGTGACAAAAATCTACCAAAAACTAGAAATATTTTCTGGTTTTAGTTTTTAGTTTTAGTTATATAAAAGGAAGAAAAAGAGATTTGTGAGAGTCAATATGCTTTAAAGTGGAGCTTGATAGGCTGTGGGGCTTTTTGAAAAACCTTTTTTGGCAGAAATTCTCAATTTAAACTTTTCCATTGAGAACAGTGGTTACAGAGAAGAAGAAATGGTGCTTAAAAATTTTTCATGAACTGAGAGAAAGAGAAAGCTAGAATACTCCGCATGTGTCTGTCCCAAAGATCTACTTCTGTCATAGGATATATTTTAAACCTTGCAGTGGTTGTATTTTAATACATTACCCATGCAGAGTAAAGCAGGGAAAACTGAAGTCATTTATTTCTCTCTGTTACTTCCTCTAGCAGCCTTCTTGTCAGGATGCTGGTCGAGCATGGGAGAAATGCAGAATGAATGAAGATGAAAACCTGAGTCTTTCCTGTCTCAAATTAAAAATTCCAGTTTTGAGCTGTGCAGGAGATGTTATGGGTTTAGATGAGGGAGAAGGAAAGAAAGTCTCTGCTTCTGTATATGGTAAGAGTTTTATAACATTTGAAAGCTGAAAACTGGTGTACAGAACTCTAAGGAATAGTAATGAAAGCATTTTAATAATTATATTTAGCTCTTGGAAGTCTGATGTGAAGTAATTATAGTTTATAGTTTTATATGGTACTTTATAAATTTATTTCCTACTAACTGAAAAAGCAGAGCTCTCTCAAGAACAAACAAACAAAAAAGTAAAATCAAAACCAAACACAAAAAAAGCTATCACTCACCCAAAATGCAAAACCAAATCACACCAAATCTAAACATTTAAGAACTTTCTGGAAAGAGCTGACAGAGTTTTCTGATGTACACTGAAGTTAGCTCTAAAAGTCTGTTGGTGTTTTATTTATTCTTTGAGTAGCTGACTGAAGGATATGGAATCATTCACTACTGCTCCCACTAAACACAAGAAAAGCAGAAACTCACTGTAGAATTTTAGAAAAATTTCTTACTTTCAGTATTTTTAAGAATCTCTTAACCTCTTCCTCTCACTTTTTCCACCCTCTCAGAGTTGGAGGTTGTAAACTGTGGTTTAGCCCAAACCTCTAAAATAGCATCTTGGAATGAATAAACAAATGCAGTCCATCTCTTGTTACTGAGACTGGCAAGGGCGTATTCGAAAAAAGCAGACAGGAGAAAAACAAGCATCAGCCCTGCAACAATCTTGACAGCCTACTACGATTCTGATAGGCAGCCTGTGCAGAGGGGAGAGAACAAAGACAGGTACAAATGGCAAGGTGCACATTTTGAATACTAACAGAACTCTCCCTCTACTCTACCATCTCTTTAAGGTGCTGTTTTTCAAATAACCATTTTAGAAGCAGCTTTATAATAGCTTTCACTATAAATACCTAAATTAAATATACATCTATAAAATAAGAAACATTTTACTTTTTAGTCAAACTTGTCTATCTGAAGCAAATTAATAAAATCCACTAGAAACATTTTTCTGCCTCATTATGCATAGCCATGGCTTGAAGTGTCAGGTTTAGATAAGCTGAAAGCAATATGACTGAAAGGTACATTTTTTAATCAACTTCCTGAATAATCTTTGAATCCAGACATAGCAATATATGTAATCAATATATGAAACCTACCACACCAATTTTTCCAACACATTGGAAGCTGGTCTTTTAATTCTTTGGCGGTGTCTTGCCATGTTAACCTTGACATGCTACTTCTTCTTAAGTTCCCTAGTTCTGAAGGTATGTTGTCTTCAAGTGAAAAAAAAAATACATCCTTGAGGTTGACAGAGAAAGCCTTGAGATGTTTCTGTGAGCTTGTTCTATATACTCTGCATACATAGTTTCTTTCTGAGTTTATGGTGACATGGTTCATAAAACCTTGTTGACCTACTTCTATCCATGGGAATAAACAGAAATCTACGATCAGTGTGAAGGCTGTGTGTCATGCATCAAAATCAGAGACAAAAACTACTTAAAATGATGGCAATCAGACTGTTTTTCATTTTGCTTTGTAGATGAACTTGATACACTGAAGGATAAAATGCCTTCTGTTATGATGCTTCCCTCAGATACTTTGTACCTTGTGCCAAATAATAGAAAAACATGAATAGGTAATGTCCTAGGGACTGACTGACTGGGAATAGTTTGAGTGGCATAGCAGAGTCCTTCTCAACCCACCCTCTCTCAAGGCACTCTTCAGTGGAACATGCTTTCCTTTTGTGTCTGTCCAGGTTCTTTTTCTTGTCTCTGCAGAAATCCTGACACATCTGTTCGACAGCCCCACCTCCAGCTGAGAGGAAGGTAGTGATGGATTGCCGAATCCTATTCCACATTCTGTTGATCTTGGCTTTGCCTTCCTCTTCACATTCAAAGTACAGTAACTTCTGGTTGCTTTAGTTCAACCATTTTGTCCTCTTGTAGTATAAAACAAAATTGGACTGCTTTCGTTTGATTAGAACTAGCAGGAAGGCCCTTGAATCACTCTTGTTGGAGATGAACTGTCAAAGTGTACTGCAGCCTAAGTAGGAGGCAATACATGGAAATAGAGGCGAACACACCCTCTTCAGATGTTCACTATTTGGGTGGCAAGTACACACTGGAGGCTTAGGGCAAAATTTAATCAGACTTGTTTTGTGAAATATGAGTGTTTTCAGAAACACTTCCCTTTGACACCTGTAAAATTAAAATGAAACAGCCTTTCAAAGAAGAATATGCAATTGATCTGGGACAACACATAATTCAAGTTATTAAGTTTTCCACTGGGAGTAAATACAAAGTTGTTGTAGAAGAACTGGCTCGAATCTCATGTTTCTCCATAATCCATCTGCAAACTCCAGTATAAATTGAACTGTCAGACTTCTTCAGCTTTTAAAAATCTCCTAATAGCTCATTTCCTCAAATAAGCTGTTCTTTGTTTAAAAGTTTCTTGGAACATTCGGAGGTGTGGTGGTGACCTCCTGTAATAGAATCATAGAATCATAGAATCATAAAGTTTGGAAAAGACCTCCAAGATCATGAAGCCAATCCATCATGACGACACCTGATAAACCATGTCCTGGATTGTCCTATCTACAGGTTTTCTGAACACCAGGAACAGTGATTCCGCCACTTCCCTGGGCAGCCTGAGTCATTGTGAAGAGGCAGAACACTTTGGATGACTGTTGCAGAGCACTGAAACTATTAGCAGTCTGACAGTGCTCTCATAGTAGTAAGATTTTTATTGGCATTCTGAAAATAGAGAAAGGAGGTGAAGAAAGCAGGGGCGAATGACAGTGAAGAGTAAATTAAGGAAATAACATGGAGAATAACAAAGGAGAACATAATATGATCTTTTCCCTGTGTACATAAATGAAGCATTATTCCTTGGCTACATCAAGGAATGTAAGGTAGAAGAGTAAGTGCTATTTTGTGATGAAGACAGTAGACAATAGAAGACCTATGAAAAGAATAAAATTACCCCATCTCTCCTACACAAGTTAGGAAAATATTGCAGTTTATATATTAAATTGTTGTTTAGCCATACATATCTCTACAAGTGCATCAGTCACTAAGGTTTAGTAAATTACTGTAATTAGTTTAACTGTAGTACTCATGAGAAAGTATAAAACACCTGTCCCCCATCAGAACAAGGTCTGCAGAGCCTGCAACACTGTTCATTAACAGGCATATTCTCTATTTTTTGGGGTCTGTAAGAGAATAGGGATGACAGGAAAGGAGATTGCAGAGGGACCTGTCGACAAGAGGAGAACCTCCAAGTTTCAAATGTAGGTAGCTCTTCTCTTCCCTGAACATATTCACCCTGTCAAGTTTCTCCATGTATTGACTTGCAAGGAGATCACTCTTGTAAAACCTTCAGGTTGCAGATGTACTTAAAAACAATAATGCTAAAGACAGTAAGCATGCAGTACAGACATTTGCTCTTTTGTCTCCAAAAACCCTAACTATGTCTCTTTTTTAGTTGAAAGGAGCAATGAGTTTGAGTTGCTAGTTGCCATGTCATCACTACAAACTTCCTATATACTGTGATGCAATCCTTTTCAATATGAGAAGCAGGGAAAGACTTTATTTGATTTTTCATGAAGGGAAAAAGACAAGAAAAAATAAATATTAAAACCAACACAGAAAAGAGATAACTAGTGAGTGTGATGTAAATACCTAGCAAGAGTAATAAGGAAAATCCCAGAGGGGAAAAATACAAGGAAACAAAAATGAAGAGAAATTCTGGTGGAAGCACATATTAACAGAAGAAAGATATGAAGTGTATAAGGTAAATACTGGGGAGAAGGCGGCAAAATAAGAAAGTAGTGAGGGAATAAGAAAATAATAAAGTATAGGTACACCAAAAGGATATAATAAAACAAAGCACTAAAGTAAGACAAATATTATTCTAATAGAAAGAGAAAACTATGACAGCTGCTGGGAATAAAGGAGAGACTTCAAATAAGACATGTACATTGCAAATGTGGCTGTCAGACTACTACAGGGGCTTAATGCAGGCAGAGCGAAAACAAAAGCAGAGACATATTTTGAATAACTTAAGTGAAGCTGTAAGAAGTTTGACTGATAGACATTTGATTATACAAGTGAAAGAATATCCAAAATTTAGACTAAAATAAATGTTTCAGGAGCAGCTTGAGCTTCCCCCAAGTTAGCTCAATGTTTTTCAAACAGTGACGCAGTGTGAACATAACAAAAAAGGATTTGCTTATTTGTAAGATTATGAAGGAAATAAAACAAAGCCTATGTGATCTGAAGTGCTTCACTGAAATACTGCTCTTTATGCTGAGTATGACTCCTGCACAGGACTCATAAATACCTACCCTGCTGTTGCAGTGGGTTATTTATTTTATGTTAGTATCCAAAGGGAACCACAAGGTCAGAGCTCTTACTGTTCCACAGGCTATTTGCAGTCTTCTGCATGTGTGGTTAGTGAGAGGGGTCCCAAATGCACCAGAAGACTGGCTGAGCATTCAAGCCAACTGTAAAGGAGTCTAATAAACCAGGAAAAGTGTATAATCACAGCAAGAACGCATATTATGCAAGACAGCATTTGTACGGTTGAATGATGTCAAGACTTCTAAAATCCATGCTCTGTCTTTATCTCTTTCACTGGACTTTTAAATCCCTTGATATTTCTAGGGACCTAACAACAGGAAGTGGCCACAGATGATCAATTGTAGGCAACCATTGGAGCAGTACCAGAGCACTTGGAGCTCACCCAGCTGAGGATGTTCTTTTTCAGTGGGAGAAAAAACGACGACCAAGATCTTTCCTGGAGTCAAGTGGCTTGCCCAAAAACATATGCAGTGTTTCTCCTAGCAAGGATTAATCTCTGTCCAAACCTTCCAGGAGAAAGTCAGTTTTGAAGTGACAAAAGGGAAAGACATAATCCTTCAAAGTATCAGAGCTAGCAGGAATGGCTTTCACAATTGGAGGCTTCTGGTGATAGAGGAGGATAAGAAAAAGATCAAAGCTGGAGTCAATGCTTCCTCTCCTTTGTCCCTTATCAGCTATCAAATACAGTTGTACATCAAGCTGTCTGCCAATTGTGCTTGCAACCAATAAATTCAATAAAATTGTCTGGTTCACTAATTTTTTTTGTGTCTTATTTATTTTAATCCAATGGATAATTATTTTAAACTTGTTCTATGCTGTCAGCACATAGCAGGGTGGAATGTAATGATGAATAAGTGCTGGGGATGGAGCTGGCTCTGAGAAAACCCGTAAGAGACCTCCAGGCTGCTTTGGCTTTGTCAAGGGATATTTTCATGAACCAAGTGCTTCCCAGTTTAGATATATTTTACATTTAAAAGGTGTTAAAAAACACCCAAAGACCTGTTTACCTCTCTCAGTATATGTTGCTTCGTATCATTGCTGCTCAGCCAGCTGAGACCCAGACTGCAGCACAAATCTACAGAAGCTGTGCTTCATTGTTGTTTCTGGCCCCCCTTATCATGCTCAGGAAGAGAAGATCCAAGATAGCTTTCATCCAGGGTAGGTCAGGAGCTACACAAGGTTAACAACAAACGTAGTATCACTTCTTTTCTTTGTATATGTATGCCACTAAGTGCATCTTGTCCCTAGTCATTTTCTGCATCAAAATGGTATTAAGCTAAGACAAAGATCTCCCTTTCCTCTTTTTTGTAAGAATATTTCAAAGCCTAGCAGTCAAGGCATTTACCTAAATTGCGAAATCCAGTACATTTAAGTGTCTTCTTTCTCTGGTTTTTAGCAAGGCCTTAACACTGAGTCTCATCTCATTCATTAATGTAGTGACTATTTGGTAACCTTCATTCCCCATCCGCCTTCCTGTACGATGTGTAGTCCTTACAGGTACTCAGGAGGACCAGCCTTTTGTACTTTCTCTCCCTTAGCTTAGGTATGCTCACCTGCAAGCACAAGTCCAGCTATTGTCTCTGTATTAATACCTCAATACATTCATATTTGCTCAAGTCCTGTGCATCTTACTGGAACTGTCCTACTGAATTTTAATTATCTGCAAAGTACAGGTATAAATCTTGGCGCATAACTTCAGATTTCTTTAATAACAAATGAAGACAAATAGACATTTCTAGGGTTTAATTTACCTCTTTATTTACATCTTCACTGTGAATCTATACTGACTAGATCAGATTTTGACAGACATATGGTTTTATGCTTCCTATCCCTTCCATCTAAACTAACCAACTCAGCTTGCCTCTTCTGTTGTAGGTCTTCAGTTATGAGCCTGAACCCAGTGGGACACATTTTTGCATTGTGGTAAAATGAGGTCTGAATAATTCCAGTCTTTCTCTTCCGCTTCTTTCTGTTTTTCTTGGGCACATCCCATATTTTGTCTGTATAAGCACTTACCCTACTGGATGCAGTCAAACTCATAACTTCTTATCTCTGTTAAATTATCTCACTTTTGGGGTATCCATATGCAGGCAAGGACTAGGTCTTAGCAGCTAAACCTAGAGTGTGGTTTGGGAAGACACTGAGAAGTCATCTGGTTTTCATTGCTAATGTGGAATCACATGGTCAAATAAATTATTCCTAGGGATGTTGTATTTTTTTTACTGTGGATTTTTCATACATGGAGAAATGCCTTTTGATATAAAACAATGTAACTGAAAACTCAGTTTGTTTGGTACTCAAGCGAGGTAGTGTATATTTTAGCTGTGCAAAAGCATAGGAATCGAATGAAGACCATAAGGAGTAAATGAGAATCACCATCAAGAGTTTTCTATATCCAACTTTAATGTAATCAATAATTTAAGTTCTAATCCAGAAGTTTTGACTAAACTTAGTTTTGTCATATCTGGGTATCTTTCACTTCTTATGGACTTCTGTATTTAAATCTTTCATGTTCAATATATGACAACAGAGACAAAATCATGTTTTGTCATAAAATAAAAATAATTTAACAGTCAGGTATGTTATTCCTGCAGGAAGGAACACCAACAGAAGATTAAGCTCAAAAATAATTATTTCCATTTCCCTTCCATTGCCTTCCTTCCTTTGTGCCTCTTCCCCAACCTGTCTTTCAGCCTGTCTTTCAGGCGTCTATTCCTGGATGACATCTTGCCATCAACCTACACTTCACACATACAACAAAACTTAACTGTTTGCTTTTCCTTTTGAGCCATTCTTCCTCCTCATTTCTCATCAATGCTGACAACATCATGCCCGTCCTTGTCACTCAGTCTCATAACCTGGGATTCATCTTCAGCTTTTCTCTCTTCGACAGCTCATGGATTGTAAATCTTTCCTAATCCATTCACTTATTTTATATAACATTTCCGGTGCCTGACCTTTTCTTTTTGGCTGACTCCTTGAGCCCTCGCTCTTGTCTTAACTACTTCAACATCTTCTGATCTGCCATCCCTGACATCCTCATGGCCCTGACCCAGCCTGTAAAAAGCACACCTACTAGAATTGTCTTGCTTGCTCATCACTCTGTCCATTGTCACCTTTCCCAGGTTTTAATCATTGTATTGGTTCCCTGTGTTTCACAGTAAGAATTCAAACTTCTGCTCCTTAAACATCCTTTACAACTCTGACTCTTTCTATTTTTCTTTCATCTTCCATCCATCTGTAATGCTGACCTTGTAAAAACACTTATCTAACTCTTGAGATATTCTCCTGCTTCTGCTTACACTACCTTAAGGCAAGCCTTCTTTCCCAAATTCATCTACAACTATTCCACACTTCTCTTTTCACACTCCTTTTCAATGACTGCTTTTTGTTCCAATGTACGTAGTACATCAATGGAAAAATGGTGGCTTGGCTGAACAGTAGTTCAGCATCGTTGGTCTTAAAGTAAACTGTTATTAGGGTGATCTGAGATCACTAAGATATGACCAGATCTTACTCTTGATAGTGATTAATGCAAAGTATCTTAACTCCTTTTTATTGCTTTAAATAAATAATCTGGACGTGGGATATTTACGATCTGTGTATGTATCTACAGAGCCTTGCAAAACAGGATCTCAAGCCAATATGAACTATCTTTGTATTGCCATGCTACTGTGGTTTTACCAAAAAATACTCTTGCACAATTCTTTACAACAAATACAGGTAAATGCACACAGAGAAGTAAAGAAAGCAGGTGGGAAAATGCACAACTGCTTGTTTACATGTAAAAACACACATACAGTTTGAATCATCCACTGTTACAATTAATACAGAACATATGTTTTCAAAGTCAAATCTCTGATTTTGTCTGGTAAGAGCTCAATTTTTTTTAAAGAAAATTTTGAAGGTTTCTCAGAAAAGTTACCAGCTTTCTGAAAGTACAGCACCAAAGTCATTGGCATGTCTGCAGAGACAGTAGAATGGGAAGGATACCATTATAGTAAATGATTTTACTTAGATTTCATTGCATATTTATGTCCCATGAATAAATCCATTGAAAGATAGAACGTTAATGTAGTAACATAATATGTGAGACATACAGAAATGCCTTAAAGTAAAAGCTTGGGAAATATCAGACACAGTTTCCTCTTTGGGTTTGTATTTGTATTAACGCTATATTTTCAGTGCCTGGACACTTGAGGGTATTCAACATTCATTACTTAACTAACACTAGCTCTTTGATGATGGTAAGGTATATTCTAATGTAAAGCAGGCTTCACCTACAATCAATCAGTCTGACTGGCAAATCACATTTAAATAATGATTACATGTATTTTAATTATAAAATAGTCAAATAAAATAAACTGTGAGGAAGGGTATTAATATTTAGGAAATCCACATTTATTTGCACCACTTCTTTGCCTTGTAGCTATGGAAATTCTTCCAACAATTTCCTGAGAGTGCTTGAAAAGACTGGACATAAATAAGCTGCAGAAATAGAGCAGAATGTAATATTTGCTGCTGTAAGAAAACTATTGATAGTGGTTAATAGTCAGTCCCAAACCATGAAGCAGATCCCTAAAGGTAGTAGAGACAATTCTATCCTTGCTATATTCCAATCATGCTGTAAATTAGGCATTCTTCCTATAAATTTCTGTCATAAGACATAAGGAAAAAGGTCTTAAAACAATGTTATGTGAGTAACAATCGACGAAATTGCCTAGAGAAAGACAAAAAACTGTCAATATACTCCAGTGAGGGAAACAGAATACTGAGAACAAGCAGTGTTAGCTGTGAGTACATTTAGGCTGGAAAACAGAAAGGGGTTGTTATTTGAATAGTGAAATTTTGGAACAGGATGGGTGAGAAATCATAACCTTAAGACTGAGGTTGCGAAGTTTCTGAAAGTTATTTTATGATGCATAACACCTGCAGGAGACAGGAAAGGAAACTAATATGCAGGAATTTTGTTCTATGCAAATATTACCATATGCCTAAATTACGTTATTTAAGTAAAAGACAGTCTCCTCTTGGTACATGGCCTGAATTTCATGAGACCCACTTAAAAGATCCTCTACCAGGAAGCTGCTATTTTCATTTGTCTTCTTAGCTTGAGGGATCTGTCTTCTCTGTTTCTGTGGGTCGGAAAGTCACAGAAAATTCCAGTCTTGTGGCACAGTGTTAATCTGACTGTTGCTCATAAACTCTAATGCAGTAGCAGTGGTACCACCGCTTTTCTAAGGACTGGACTGGCTATGGCCACTAACGAACACAATGAGAAACAGTTCGACTTTGTTCTGAGTTACCAAATTCATTATAGGCACTGCTATAGTCTACTATTCAAATAGCGACAGCATTTACTCTGTCCTATACAAAAAATGAAACAGCTTAATTAAGATAGCATTGTTCTGAAGAATGAACATTATGATGAACTTTATTGCCTCCCTTCACCACTAAGAAACTGTGATAGTCTGATTTCCCACTGCGTCATTGGTACTTGACGATCTCCACCATATATTCTTGTAGGACTCCATCTTACATTCTTGGGTCTACCAAGTTGATGCATAAATCAATTCTATTCTCTGTCTTAGGTTTTTGTGTTATAATTTTTCTACATTTTCTTCTCTTTACCTTAGCAAAAACAAAACATTACAGAAACTTTTGGTGTCACATGTGGGTCGGGCAGCTTAATTAATGAGATTGCATGTTTCTTCATTAAAGAGGGTGTAGAAATGTAGATTATTAAATATTACACCACACTTGAAAGACAGCCACTTATTTCTTCTAAATATATACTGAAGCTTTGTGCTATACATGAGCACTTAAAATGACTTTGCCAAGTGTTGAAAGACATGCAATATTAACCGCTCAGTGCTTGGAACTGATTAAACAGAATCTGGTAAAATGTAACTTGAAATGCTTTGTCACACACAGGCAGCACGACAAAGCAAGTTCAGTGGACTCACCTGTACACCTAATAGTAACAACAAAGAAAGAAGCCACTGTAGCTGTTCCCAGAATAATAAAAGTGATGAATATATATCCTTTAGGAAGTTTCTCATTTGGAACTGCAAATGTTCATATGACTATACACTTTCAAGTAAATATGCACCAAATATTCACTGAAATATCCTCTTTTCCTCTGGCCTATGTTAGGGAAGGCATATATATAAAAAACCATTTCACTCCTTCTGCAGAGACCATAGTTTGCAGCAACTTCATAAAAAAAAAAATCCCCATACTGCTCTTTGCTACACAGAAAGATATTAGAACTGAATATTCTCATTTCTGACTAAATATACTGAAAACTTTGCTTTTACACAAAGTGAAATCAGAGCTTCAGATAACTTCAGAAATGAGTATAGTGTTTGAGATTCAGAGGGCAGATGGTAGAAGTACTTTCTGTTAGAGGCAAAAATATCTGGTGTAGCAGGACAATAGACTTTCTGCAAACTTAGCCATCTCTGAAGTCCAAAGTCTTTAACTATGATGTCTACATTATGTCTATGTGATATTTTATCTATGCTCCCTTTACAGAAAAAGACTTTTTCAAATATGATTTATCTGTCATTTTTTGTGTTAAGTGCTAAAAAGCTTGATTGCACACCCAGAAAGAAACTCAGAGATACAATGGCAGGTGGAGGGTGCCAAATACTACCTTGTTCAGGTACATCACAGGAGCCATCAGCCCGTCGGAGGCCCATTTCCACAAACCCCGATGAGCATGGTGGCATAATGGCAGGTGGAGGGAACCCAAATTACGGATTCAGGAGAAGGGACACCATGACCAGGCCCCTTCCAGGGTTGTCCCAGGAAAGCCTCACTCCCAGTGTCCAGACATGAATCCCATCAAGATAAGTCAACAGGAGCAGCTCTCCAGAACACCCTTTCAGAAGGTGCTACTGATGTCTGATGTATAGGATCTTAAGGGATGTAGGGACAAAGCATTTCAGGATTACACAAGACATGATGGGATGTTTAGGGGATGAACCAGGGAAAGGGAGAGACCCAGGTGAATTGGGGAATAACAAGTGTGGGAAAATAAATGGATAAGGGGATAGAAAGGGCCGGTTGTGGCAAACAGATTGCTGGTTGATACACTTGTCTCGCCATGCCTTGCGCCTGGTCAGCTCAGTCTGTCCTATCTTCTCATTAAGCTCGATTTCTCACTCTTTTCCTAGGTGAGGGACTCTCTAGTCTGTCTGTGTGCCTGTGAGTGCCAGCTTCTGGGGTGGGATGAGAGTGTGGCTGTGCAAGGGAATGTGTGAGCACTAGTGAAATTCACGATGGACTAGCCATTGAGCAGGACAAGTGACCCGGGAGCCAGGGGGTCCTGACCAGCTGCCACAGAGCTCTGTGCATGTGTGTGCCTGCATGTGCGTGTGCCTGAGCGGATCTGTACCAGCTGCTGGTGTGGGGCTGTGGCCTTCAGGGCTCCGAGGTGTGTAAATCTACAAATTTCTTATGGAAATTTTCTGGTTTTTTTCAGGGTTTCTTTTGGTTTTCAAAGCTCGATTAGTAGTAGTTTTTATCCATAACTTAGATATTTCCACCACAAAAATGAAAAAGACTGTGGGTAGATGATATTTTGAGATTTAATGCAACTCCAAATGAACTAATTCAGCATCTGAGCTGCCAGTGAAATATTAAACTTTGGAAAAAACAAATTCTTATCACTTACTGAAGAGAATACTGCACAGGTCATAACTATTGTTTTGATTACCATTTCTACCTGTCACTCTTCAGTTTGCTAGCTCTTTGATAGTCATTTTATTTTTATGCTGCTAGTACTAGTGAAGAGATTTTCATAATACTTTGTTAGACCCGAATGTGATTTAATCATGGAAGAACTCTCATGGCCAGCACTATGTCTTGCAGAGTATTTTCATGCAGTTCACTGGGGCCTGCAGCACGTAAGAATTATAAAATAGTGTAAATATGTCATCTTTAGACAGCTGAACAATGGCAATAGAAGAATTAAACAGCTTTCAGTGTTCTTTGATTTCAGAAAGAATCTTAATTAAAGGCTTGCAGTACCAATAGAAACTCTTAACTGTTCAGAATAGTCTTAATCTCTCTTGCTTTTTTCTACTAATTCCATCGCTGAAGGTTCTGGGTTGCTTGTTCAAATTATATGTTTTGACTGTAAACAGAATAAAGATCTCTCTCAGTTTCTATGCCTGTCATTCACATTATATCCTATAGTTAAGAAAAGCAAATATGCTGTTCCTATTGTGTACCATACTGTTCAAGGTAGTCTCACTACCACCTGCTCACTCTTTTTTAGAATCACAGAATGGTTGAGGTTGCTGAACATCTAGTCCAACACTCTGCTCAAAGAAAGGTAAGTTACAGCAGGTTGCTCTGGATTACGTCCAGCTGGGCATCAGATATCTTTACGAATGGAGACTCCCCAACTTCTCTTGAGAATCTGTTCCAGTGCTTGAGTAATTCCACAGTTCAAAAAAACCACAAAGTTTCTGTTTAAATAGAATTTCCTGTATTTCAGTTTCAGCTAATTGCCTCTTGTTCTGTCACTGGGTGCCAATGAGGAGAGTCTGTCTCAAACTTTTTGGTCCCTCCCAGCCTCAGGATGGTCTTATCCATGTGTATAAATAAGAGCCTTCTCTCTCCATGCTGAACAGTCCCAGCTCTCTCAGCCTGCATTCTGTAATCACCTTCATGGCCCTTCGCTGGGCTTGCTTCAGGATGTTCATGTCTCTTTTGTATTGTAGACCCTGACACTGGACCTAGCATTCCAGATTTGTCTCTCCAGTGCTGAGGAGAAGCAAAGTATCGCCTTACCTGGCCTGCTGACAACAACATTCCTAACGCAGCCTAGGTTTTTATAAGCCTTCTTTGCTGCAGGGGCATATTGCTGGGTCATGGTCAGCTTGTTTCTCCGAGGATCCCGAGGACCTTCTCTGCAAAGCTGATTTCCAGACAGTCAGTGCCCAGTCTGTGCTAGTGCATGGTGTTACTCCTCCAGAGGTGCAAGACTTGACATTTCCCATTGCTGAACTTCATGATGTTCTTGTTAACCCATTTAATCAGTCTGTTGAAGTTTCTCTGAAAGACAGCATAAGTCTAGTGTAACAATCACTCCTCCAAATTTTATACCCATTGCAAAGTTGCTGAGGGTGCATTTTGTCCCATCATCCATGTAAATATTGAAGATGTTAAGCAGCGATGACCCCAGCAGCGAACCCCGGGGTACACCACACGTAACTAGCCTGCAGCTGGACTTCTAGCCACTGATCACAACCCTTTGTGTTTTATCTGATCACCTACTACATTCTACCCTTACAAGGTCCTTCTGTCATATGTTCAAAGTTTGGAACTCAATAGGAAATCACCTGTTAACAGGACTCCAGCTGAACACCTAAATGTCACCATTATCAGAACCATTATTAGCAGTACCAGGATCACATTTAATAATGATGTTCTAGTTAAAGTACATCACTAAAAGGGTGGTTAATTGTCTATAGAAACATGAAATACAAGGTGCTTTTTGGAAAAAGTATAATAATATCTTTTAAGTAATCCAGCCCTGTCAGAGACTACCAGGGATTATACAAATGACCACGGCATGTCATCAAGTTTCAGTGTCCTTATCAGGAAATGATACTTACTTTTTACTTGTTAAGCACAGCTCTTACAAGAAATCATTCCTTAGTAACTGTAAAGTGATTTGACATACATGAAGTAAAATCATCAAGTGATTAATAAAAAAATACTTTGATAGGGGTGCAGTCAAACACAGATATAGGGGCAGCTATTCTCTCATCTTACACAACCTTAAATTCTGTGAAGTGGTTTAAATCTCCATTTACAAAATGTGGTTCTGTCCCTGTCTGATTTCTAAACAGTACTGTTTTATGTACTTGTCCGACTGACTTGGGAGGACAGCAGGGCAATGTCACTGCAGAACCTTTCAGTGTTTTGGTCTGGTAGAAAACAACTGTATGTGGCATTGTGTCAGGTGAAGACAGAAGCCAACAGGAGCAGAGTTTTCCTTGTCTTTAGAGGGATGCTGTACTCTGAATCAGATTAGGACTATGACTTCAGTATAACAGCAATTGACATGTGGAAGTGTAAAGAAGTAGATGGCACTGTAGTGAGAACACTCAGAAGCCAGATATCAAAGTGGAAAGATCAGCATTCAGACCTGAATAGCTCTCTGATTTTTGCAAATTAGTAATTTACAAATATACGTCAGACTTGTAACAGACAGAGCTTTCTCCTTCCTTCCGGGTCAATCTAGTAGAAAGAAGAGTTTAAGTATAATGCTATTCTGTTTGTTAAGCCATGTATTATTTATCAGTAATAAATTAGGAATTTTAAACTCAGCTACATTTACAATTCTTCAGTACTAGTCACACTTAACATATGTATCTCGAGAAAATGATATTTATAAAATCAGTTTTAATAATGTTGCTGCAGGAGTAAGGACAGGGTGTAACAACAGAAATGAATTAAAAATGTTCATGCATTATTAATACTGAATATATAATGCCTATCAAGGAAGCAACTGCTATAGTTTAATAAGATACTGTTCTGTGGATATTGATGTGTCAATAACTCTCAAGTGATTGGTATATTCATTCATACCTCATTAAAGATTTACTGGTGTTTAATTCCAAGCAAACTCAAGTATTAGACACATATCCAGAAAAAGAGGCAGACTTTTAATAATATCTCATTTGTTTATTTTTAATATAAATTATCCAGTAATGCTTTTGTAGCAAAGTGTTTCTCATTCAGACTGAAATGTTGTTCATAGTTTATTAAAGATTTATTGCTGTTTCATCCCAAAGGAACACTTGCATGTCATGCATTACAGAATTCTGAAAAGTGCAAAGTAACAACAAAGGATAACCCTATTCATTAATATGCTATTGTGTGATTTTAAAGTATGACACTAACTTTGGGACAAGGCATTTATTCAGTGAAAATGGGATAAATGCTTTTCATATTTTATTAAGTTTTCTGGGGAATTTCATTGCTGAGCATTGTTAAGCCTGGCACTACCAACTGAAGATCCACTACACCCATTTATTTCGGATAGAGTACCAAAGCAGCAGGGTGGTTAACGTCATACAAGAAAATCTGGTTTGCTTCTAATACTCTAACCCAACTGCATGGATGGCATTCAGACAGAAATTGGCAGTATGTCAGAGAAAAAAGGGTAAAAGCGGAAGAGAAGAGATCTAAGTTAACTTAATTCCTGTTGTGAAAATTTGCAGATGCTGAACTGCAGCTGAAAGACAATAGGCTGCCACAAGATTCTGATACAATCTGCTAATGGAAGTAGAGATACCCCAAAATGCCATTTGTGTCATGGGTTTTCAGGATTCGGTAGTGTGACACAGAGCTTTTTATGGGTTCTGAAATGAAAGGTTGTGTTTGATATAGCTGTGAAATGAGAGGCTCTCATACTGAAATGTGCTTCTCATAGTTTATCATGCGTAACAGGTAGTTTTATAAATCTGTGCAAACAGTATAAAATGCTAACTGTCTGCTGTGGTTATATTTAAAATCCATTTATCATTCAGTTTTGACAAAAATATCTACACCAGGTGTAAGCTGGTAAAAAATCAGACTCCTAGAGTTTCACTGCATATTTCATTAAATATGCCAGATAAAGCTCTTTTCCTGCTTTCAGCTGCCTTATTTGAATCTCTACTGACACATGATATGCAGTACTTCTGTAGGTGTAAGATCCAAAGGAAGAATTAATATATCCCTAGATACCTTTGTGACTGTGAGAAAACTTCGTGTCCTTCAATGACAACAAATAATGTTTGCCCTTCAGTTTCTTTTTGTAACCCATTTCGGCTGTGAACCTTTGTAGGTTTATGCAGATTTAATGCTTCTTCTCAGCTATTGTGTTAATTTCCAAAACACTTAGCAATTCAGTCTTCTAGCAGGTCTTTGTATAATCTGAAGACTCAAGCCTAAAAAAAAGCATAGAATTATAAGTATCAAAAGTTTAGACTGAAAAAAGCAATTTTACACAGTTTAGCAGTCTATAAAAATACTAAAAAGAAGATATCGTAAATCATAATAGAATACTGAAACTTTTCAGAACATAATGTCACTAGGCTAAAAAGTACTGCAGATATAATTCCTAGCAAAACTTTCAAAGCAATCTCAATTAATCTTAATTTTTACTGTAACATTTATCAGAATTAATGCACAAAAGATTACATATGTGAGCTATTTATATGATAATGAAATTGTATAAAATTTGCAGTATGCATGAATCAAGCATTTATATTTGCTTCCTTTCTTGCAGTATTTATTTAGTTCTATTTACAATATTGTAATTTATTTTCATATACCATATTTATGAATTAGGAAAAGCAATCTATAGAGGTTTTTATCCATAGAAGGGATGATACCATTAAGACTTTTGTAGTTACCAGAGTAACTACACATAAGCTGTGTCAGTTTAGGTAAGTGATAATCTAATCTACTTTGCCCTCCTTTTTTTCATTGGTCAAATGGGGATTTTACTTCCATCCTTGTCTGTTGCATCCAAGAGACATTATGAGGATAAAAATGTTCATAATGTGTATATAGCTTTCAGGTGTTACACTGATGATTATATATACTGTAAGATTAGATAGGTAAAGCACTATTTCATATATCTTATTTTTCACTTTAAAATGTTGTGCATCAGTTATCCTAAGCAAAAACTTCTTTATTTGAAGAGCATTTACACATTTTTCTGTTGTAGAAAGTCATTAGCACTCAGGTTTTGTTTCACACTTAAGAGGCAGGGGCATCAACTACATGCAAATAGTATAACGAATTTTGTTGATAAGGACATTAATATAATTTGGGGAACGCTGAGACATTTGTAGTTATTTTGGTTGTCTTACTAGTTCCTGGGAAAGTTGTAAAATAGGTCCAAAAAAGGAAAATAAACCAGAACATGTCTCGAACAAGCTGCATATTCATTGCCTGGGGAGTTGGTAAACCCTGCTAGTGAGAAATTAGGCAATCAGAAAAAACTTCATTAATACTGCTAATTCTCATGAAATTTCTTTTTCTTGAATTGTGGCAGTCATCAGCCAAAAAGTCACTATAAACACTTTTTATTCCCTTTTCTGGTAATACTCCTGAGTGTGAGAATATAATCTTTGTCCCTTTTTTTCCCTCTTTTTTTTTTGTTGCTACATTTTCCATACCATGCTTGCAAAGTTGTGGTGAAAATGGGTAATAAAGGAAATGAGGTACAGAAGGAATCTATCAGACCTTTGGAGATTTTTACTAGCTAGCAAAACAGGGCCTCCATACAGTCCCAGAAATGGGACTCCTGTTCAGTAATCAGATAGTGTCATACTAACACCAATTTGGAGAAATTTACAGTAGCAAAGAATTTAGAGTGAGAGCTCCTTTTTATCTCACAGATGTATGAAATATTTGCCTCAGTTGCATTCTTAACAGATCGCCTTCTTTTTCCCATGTGTTTCTCTCCAAGTTCCCAGATAATCGTAGCAATGTTCGATGCGGTTTCTAAGCTATTGCTTCAGAGATAGCAGAACGAACAGAGTTGAAATATTTAAATACGCAGTCACTGTGTGGCCCTTCCTCCTTATATCTAGATGCCTCTGTGTGTTTTGTACTATTCCACTGGAAAAAACGTCGGTGAAACAATTTTGTTGTGGCTGAGTAAATTCTATTAGCATTACCTGAAAGACTGTCTCTATGGACATGTATTAGATCCAAGCAACGCAAAATTTCTTGTTTTTATCAACAATATGCTTATTAATTACTTGAACAAATCTACTTTGCTCCTAGTTGACAAATATAAAATTCAGAGGGCACAAATCCTTTACTTCAGATACTTAAGATACTTAACATACTTCCAACTTTAATATTTTAAACCTTCTAATGCTTCTCACAGAACTTATAGTGGAGGAAAAGTACTACCAATAGCAATTGCATATAATCATTCCTTCTCTCAACCAATCTCCAAAATTTTGTGTTTGTCAAGACCATGTGATTTGGACAGGCATTTTGTAGGTTTATTCTGGTCTGAAAATTTACAACTACATAAATATCTTAAACCAGGGTAGAGAGAAGCCTAACATTCTTTCTTCAGCCAGTGTCCTTGTATCGTATCCTGAAATGCCCAAATTTAAGAATGTAAATCCTCCTTTTTCTCTTCACTAGCACTTGGAAACGGAGTGTCCTCATAACATAAATTATAAAGAAATTATAACAAAATTACACATAAATAATTATATATACATATATAATGATGAGAAAGAATAAGGTGTTATGTTTCTGTTTAAGTTTTTGATTGGTTTTCTTCCTAATATTTTTCTGAAACTCATGTACAATGAAAGAAGAATTTGTGAAAATGTATAATTTGATCTCTCTGCAAGAGATTATCAAAGTCATAGTCATCATTATCTTTCAGTTGTTCTCATTCTAATGCACATATTTTTTACAAAAAACATACAGAGGTTATTCTATGAGCACGGTAAATTTAAGGCCTCTGACTTAAAGGAATTAAGAGAACTTGCTGAGTTCACTGCATAATAAGACCACTTTCATATTTGTGTCAACTGTGGAGACAATTTCAAAAGTGTTTTAATTTCCTCTTTTAAGACACTATGGACAGATTGTTTGTAAGTACCAGTTTTAATGTATTAAATTTAATGACATTATTCCAGTTTTGTATTCATTTTCAGGCTTCAAGTTCACTTTTGGTTTTGGGTGGGTTTTTTTTTAAATATATTAACTTGTTTCTTGGTCCTTGACATGTTTAATCACAGGCCAACTCTACCAGAATCTGGCAGTAAGAATAAAGAAAATGCTTCTCTCCAGATTTTGCAAATTCAAGGTCTGACACTTTGTAAGTATTCCTCTTGAATTAAATGGAGCTACTCCTAATGCACAAGCTTTGTAGACTGTATGCTTAGAATTGTACAGAATAAAACAAGCACAAACAAAAACGGTCTTATGATACTAATATAACTGGACTATCAGCTTTAGTATATTGAGTTTTGGCTGAAATTATTTCATTGCTTTTTTTTGCTACCAAGAAATAGAGAACACCATTCCTGTGAGACTGAAAATCTGAATATTTATGAATGTGGGATCAATGATTAAGATAAAAGCATCTCTTTGCTGATCACAGATTGCTCTCTTTGGGTATAATAATAAAACAAAATAATGTTGCAACATAAAAAAGTCAGAGCTTGCTGAAGGTCAGCAAATGTTCTGCAAGGATTGAATTTGATAGTCGCTTCTGTCCACAGGGCAGAGCGCTTCCAAACAGCACTACAAAAGGCAGATGCTATACTGTGGGGCACATGTATGACAACACCCCATACATTCACTAATAATAAATAATATTTTCATAGTTCTTTAAGAGTGAAATATTAAGAAATTTGGTATCATACTGGCATGATAACTTCATATTCTTGAGAATTCAGGGTCAAGTATTTCAACCTTGTTCAGAAAAAATGTTTTAAAATTGCAAATTAAAGATGTCCAGGTAATCTGGCTCACTCACCTCTGCACTCCTGAAAAGCAGAAACGGTTTTGGTTTTGTCCTGACGTTTTCATAGGTCAAGTAACCTTGGCTGGGCTGTTGTAAATATTTTATTTTAAAGTCTCTCTCCCACAGCATTTTAGTAAATAATGGATACAAATAGATGTACTAAAGAGAGTATCACTGATCACTTTTCACTGGTGAGGAGAGTCTGGCACAAAGATTTGCCTAAAATAGTCTTAGAATCACACAATGCTTTTGGTTGGAAGGGACCTTTAGCGGTCATCTAGTTCTCTAAAGGCCCCTTCCAATAATGTATTAGTAGTATTTTAAAGAGCTACATTCTGGATCCCGTTTGATTTTTCTTTTAGAGTTATGTACAGAAGACACTGTGGCATTCATGATTATTTCTACTGAGTGTAGTTTGACTTAATACTAAGCACACAGTATCATCCAGCTTTTCTCGTTTTTTTTTTTTAATCTGTTCCTGGTGATTCCATACACTTTATATGATCCCTTTGCTTTGTCCTTCAGTTTCCCTCACTGTTATTTTTGCATGATTGTTTAGGAGTTTAAAGCCATCTACAAAACCTAAAGTTGTATACGTGAAGAGCTGTCCTCAGACCATATTCTCCCATCCCCTGCTTCCTGAATGGATGGATGCACATCAGTGAGAAGCTGTGCTGCATTCTGTTGGTCATCATAGTTTCTTCATGTTATTTAAGAGCTTGTTCTGGACACTGAATTATTAATAATCTTGTGGTGAAATACAGTACCTAGCAGTATGGTAACCAAGTATGCCTCAGACAATAATGCACGTATTTTCACAGTATTCCTGTAAAATATTTGGCTGTATTATCTCATCTTACAAATGGGCAGTTGAAGCAGAGAAAGGTGAAAAGTTTCTAATTTGGAGTGCCTTATTTGGTATGATGACAACACTTTTATAGAATCTTTACTAAAGTACAGTTTTCTACTTTTTCAAGGTACAGCAAATGTGGACTTCAGTTATTGCTACGTTAACTCAGCAATTTTGCAAATCATTCCCTGTCATTTTCCCTAGTAATACATGAACTGTAAGGCAATGTATTCTTTTTTTGCTATGTAATTGCTTGATTTGGTCCTCCTGTAAGAAGAGTAGACACAGTGAAAAGAAATAAAATGCTAACATGAAAAAACAGCATAATTTAAAACCTTTCTGAACAAATGTTTTCTCTCATTTCCATTCTTCCTGTTGTGTTGATGGATTATCCTTTTTATCAAAAATCAAAATATGCCTTTATAAGTGATTAGAAGTATTTTATAAATACTCTGTGAAAACAGTTGATATGCTGCATGCATCAGTCATAAATGCATACCCAACCAGCCAGAAATATGAGAACACTAAATAAGAAAGGTGATAAATAGCTAAGGAGTTCTTAATCATAACTTCTCTGTAGCTCTTCTTTAAGTGTCCTTCCTATACTGATGATATTAGAGCTGCATCTGTCAAACCAGGCACATTATTATTTTTGTCTTTCTTTTCTAAATTTATTCTTCACTTAATCCATAACAGTTAGCTCTTTATTCCCAGCAAGATAGAACTGTCCTGTATACCTACTGATATTAATTAGAAAATGCCTAATAATTTGTGCAGCCAAGCTTTCATTTCACACTTTGGCCTTTGCATTCATAATTCTTACAATCGCCTGTCTGTTCTCTGTGCTGTTGAACAGACACATGCAGTGGAGGAGGAAAAGGGGGAAAGAGATTGTAGAGGAGGAGGAATTGAAGTTCCTGAATTTAGATAGACAGTTCCAGTAAGAATATTTACCTTTTGTTATTTATCTTTTTCTGCCTGTTCAGTTTTATTGAAGAAGTGTCTCATGAGTGCAAATGTTGTTTTCTGCTTCATGAGAAAAATGTCTTTAGTATTTTACTCTTCTCATGTTCAAAACTGCAAAAGCAGTCATGAATAATCTCTTAGGTAGGAGTATCAATGTTCTGCAGAAGATAATCATGACAACTTGTAACTTCAAACACAAATATGACATATAAGTTATGCAAGAAATACAGGAACTTCCTTTTCCAGGTGGAGATGGAAGTTCTTTGTAAGGATGAGTCATGTTTTTAAGAAGTTTATGCAAAATTTACTTAAAATTCAAAGCGAATTTGATCCCTTCTTCATTTGTTGGTGATCTCCTAGCTTTTCCAGGAAGTTTCAGTTCAGTATGAGACATTTTAAAGACTGCACAAAACGCAGTAGCAATATCTAGATAACACTTTTCAAACACATAGTCAGTACACACGTGTCTGTCCATGTGCATACATATGGCTTCTGGGAAAATCCTTTGGCATGTTCTTTCCTTAGGAGCATTGAATTTCTCAAGGAGGTCATCTCTGCTTGCCAGTGATTGCTATAAGGTTCAGGTGAACAGACACCACAAGGCAGACCCCACAACAAAATATTTAATTGGATGAGGCAGAAAGGAGAACCTATTTCCTTGTAGTAATGTACAGTAACTTGTGCAATAATGCAGTACAGCAGCTGCAATGTTCCACAGTTCTTTACAGAACCCGTTAAGTTCTGAACACTCAAATTCTTTATCTTGTGGAGAACCATTTTCTGTCTCATCTTAGAAGGTAGACAAATCAGTAGATAAATTAGCCCAGGACAGACTTGTCCAGTTATAGCTTAAGCATCTGGTAGCTTGTATTTGATGTGAAATGGTCACTTATTTGAAGTATATGCTGCTGAAAATCATGTAGTATTCTTCACATGTCCATTTTACGATTTTCTTGCAGTAATTAAAGGAGAGAGAAGGTCATATGAAAGTCTGCCTTTCTGTGACCTTCATCAACAATGCATAAATGAGCCTTATGAGTCTTGCCTGAGACTAGTAAGACAAATGAGTAGCTCAAGCATTAACATATTTGCATAAAGTTTTGGTTTAGAGTTTTCAGTTGATATGTGCAAAGCTACTGTAAAACATAATTTAAGATTTTTTTCATCAAATCTCATGGAATTTCTTCTTTTTTTTCTAACCATATGTCAAAAGATCAATACATTAAAATAAAATGTTCTGCACATGCTGCCTCTTCCTTTTACAGTGAGCAGTATATTAAAATTACTACTAATTGCTGATCCATCCCATAGGAGAACAAATATTTCCTTAATCAACCTGATTTTTTTTCTTATTTATGATCCTAGGCAATGTATTGACATGAAAACTATAGACCTAAGTCAGCAATGCATTGATTTAAATATATAGTTACTACTTTATCTGTTCAACAAGGCCATAATGCTATTTAACACTTTAAAGCTGTTTTGCTTTTAGCAGAACGCCCACTGATTTTAGTCAAAGAGTAATGAAACAAAATGTTTCCTAGATCAGTTCCTAAATATCCAGGGTAGATGGAGAGTAGAGCGGAGGCCCCATCCCTGGAAACATTCAAGGCCAGGTTGCACAGGGCTCTGAGCAACCTGGTGTGTTTGAAGATACCCCTGCTCACTGCAGGGTGTTGGGCTAGATGAGCTCTAAAGGTTCTTTCCAACTCAAAGCATTCTATGATTTTACGATTTTATGAGAATAAGGAAAACCGAAACAATTGCAATGACTGGAAAGAATGTTGCTTCTGGAAGGTGGCAAAACAGAGATTAGCTCTCCATTATTTTTCAGGGTTTTCCAGCATTAATTCTAAATTTGTTAAAGCCAAGAACTGAGCATGAAAATAAGAGTAGAAAAGAGAGAGGGAAGGAAAGGTAGCATTGTCTGTAAAGAAGAATAGAAAAAAAAGTGATGGAGAGAAAATATAGCAGGGCTCAAGGAGGACAAGAACACAGTGATTCTGGGGAAAGGGGATTTGCCTGCTGTCTGAGAACAGTAAACTCTCATATGGGACTTCCGAATGGATACTTAAAGTTTCATTCCATTTAGTACAATTTTGTTGATATGAAGTTAGTACTGACAGCTCGATTGCTTTCATCTGAGATGTTAATTTATTCCTTTGCATCTGTATTAATTTTAAGATTCTTCTTTGATATGTGTAATCCTGTCTTAAGGTGCAAATTTCAAACTCAACAGCTCAGTACTTTTCTTTAGCAGAAAGGAGTACAAACTAAATTGATACAGCAGAGTTACAGTGCTCAAACTGGACTCGTGTGCCCACTCAGACCCTGACAGAAGAAAGTTAACTGGTGTGAGTTGTTAACTTTATCATAAAACATTTTAGAAATACATATATAAAAATTATTCCATAAATAAATATAAACAAGAGTATGAAAGGAAATAACTTGTGAATACACACATTATTCCTGGGTTCATTTACATTTAGAGGTGTTCCAAAGACGAAATATCCATTCTGCTTTTAACTGTGATTTTGCTTTTCTGCTTGATACAGAGCAAAATCAGAACAAAACAAACAAAACAAAAAAACCCCTTAACTTGTCTGGAAATAAGGACGTTAGTCATGGAGTAAAAAGGAAGGGTATGACTCACTTATGGCGCATTTCTTTAGGTTATTTTTATGACTGTTTTAAGACCCTTAATCCTTCAAGTTAATGGGAAAGGGATTCAAAAATCTGTAGATTTTATTTATAGTAAATCATTCATACGATGTGGTCATGAATATACAATCATGTCTTGCACCCAAGAAGAGCGTAGGGTTCCTTCGATAAGTTTCCTGTCAGAATGACCTATTACACTTCTCTATGACATTAACACTGAAAACACTGATGGTTTCCTGTATGAGAGTTATTTATATAGCTGAAGATGGTATTTGACGACTTAGAATATTTGCCTGAGGATAGATCTCGAGTTAAGATAAACTTACAGATAGAGCAATGTACATGGTATTATTTCCTCAGTCAATAAATGTGTGTTTCCATAAAGTCAAGGGCACTGAAACATTGGGCCTTTCCCTAGAGGTCACAGGCAGATTGGAGCTCTGAGAACGCAGGCTGCATGTCAGTACTGTACAGTTGTGGAAAAAGGTGCTGTTAGTCAAGTCCTTTGGCTGTCTGTGAGCAGCACCATGGAAAAGTGCTGCAGACCACACAGGGGTCATCTATCACTTCAAACTTATTTCTGCTGACTATGGAAGTCAAGGCTAGCTCATGACCTGAAACATGAGTACTTTCCTTCTTTTTTTGTCTCTATCTTCCAAATGCAGTTTTTTTGTATTTATGCATTTTAACATCAGGAGGGACTTTTGGGAACATCTAGTCTGGAATTTTTCCTAAGTCAGAAGACCTGGAGCTTGTCAGGACATGGCTGTTTTGAGTCATATCGAAATTTTTAGAAACACATCCAGCTTTGAAATGAGTGAGATGAAATGGAGAATGAAGAACTTGCCCTGGCTTTTACCACAATATAGTATGATATTTTTCACGTAATTTTTTCCAATGTCAGTGTCCAGTTGATGACTGATTATGTTCCTTTGTTCCTTTCCTAGCCAATGGAAGAACATTCTGTTATCAGGAATATCTTACATTTTAGACATTTTTAGAATATGAACAAGTCATCTCTCATATTCCCCTAAAAAAACCCTGAGAAGACCAAAGTTCTAGATTCCTTCACCATGACACAGACCTGCTCTAAATATCACTAAATTGATCCATTGACTTGTAGAATGGATGAACAGTTTGTGTAAAAAAAAAAGAATAACCATCTGATTTGTGCATATTTTACATGTGTGCTGCTTGCCAAGAAACACTGCCAGGGGAAAATAGATATCTCTGTGTCAATAAATAAAGTTGTTTAAACACTGGATTAGTTTTAAATAGGAATCTGTACTCCAACATGCATAAGTGGAAAAAAAAAATTGGCCAGCTAGATGATTGATAGTAGAAGCTGATATGTTTTCTCTTATTTCCTTGGTACTAGGCTGATTTACACCACCCAAGCATCTTGCCCACCTGGCTTCCGTGTTTACATGGAATTCTTGAAACCTTAAGACTATGTAGTGTTTAATGATTAACCAAATCAGACACTTACAAATCACATGCGCATCACTGAATCACTAGACTTTAACCTCACACAACATAAACTGTGTAAACTTCATCTATCATGCAGTCAAAGTACAAGTCTGTGAGTACTCCTGACAGAATGATAATATGTTTGAATACAGCCATTCTCTAATCAAACAGTGGAGAAACCCTGGGGAAAAAAATTAAATTGAGCATTTTCCATTTCAAACTGGTTTTATACACTTGTCTCACGGAATATTATATGAGAATGGGAACCCTTGGAATTTATGCTTATTGCAAACACTATTACAGGTGTTTTTAAAAAGCCACAAATGTGATGGCTGTACATAATATGAATATGAACCTTTCTTCTTTTTATGCCTAAATTTCTAATTGTCACTTTTCAGCCACAATACATTAATATTGCTGTATTCTTTCCAAATTCACAGACCTCATCGTTTATCTTTTACCATTTAGACTTATGGGGGGAAAATAATATCTTGTTTTCTCTAGATATTAAACTAATTTAGTCACCTAGCCAGAAATTAATTTGTTAGGGTCATAAAACCTTGACAATGAACTAAGTATAGAATATTCTCATTTCACTTGCTTTTATGGCATAAATCTTTAACTTTTAGTACTGTCAAAATAGCGTTTGAGAAAAATTAAACCATAATAAATGCATTATGTACCTTTTAAACAGAGAATTCTTTCAGAATGGATGCTAAGTCTCATTCATCGTGTGCATCCTGGCATTGATATTTTTGATTTAATGATTTTCTTGGGAAGGCACTTAACTGATTTTAATGTTTCTGTTGGCTATTACCTCCCTGCAATTTCTAATAGAAATTTCCTTGAAACTTATACTGCTGACTTGGCACTGTGATAACAAAAGCAGGGTTTTTATAAAGCTTTTAGGCAGAACTGTTAATACATAGAGTTATAAAGTGCACCATTCAATGTTGGTGTACTTCCACTTAATAAAATGTCCTCCCGAAAGCACGTCTTTAAATCTTGGGCTTTCTTTTTTCTTTCTTCTTTTCTTGTTAGTGTTCTGTCTCTTTCTCGCACATTTGTATAAATATTCAGCCTTTGCATAGCTATGCTTAAATATGGTCTTAATCTTTTTTGGTTATTCAACTTCAGAAAAAAAATTCTAGACAGCTTTTGAGGGAAGGGTGATATCTTGCAGCAGTTGGAAGTTCAATCCAGGCCTGAAAGAATTTTGAAATCTTTTTTACAATAAAAAATTAACAGCAATCTGAATGAAACTCATTCATGAAACAATGAGTGAATTGTCACTCTTTCTCTTTGGGGAAGTTAGAACCAGAGAGTACATTTACTTTTCATATTTGATAAAGGAGAAATCATGCTTCTATTGTCAATTGTATAGAAGAGTTGAAATAAAAAAAAAAAAATCTTGGCTCTCAAAAAGCATCATTCTTCTATTTTCCTTACTTCATACTAAGCTATATTCAAGCTTTGAACAGTCTCTTTTTCAGTAGATCAGGAGTGAATTACATTTGTGAAGACCATAATATCTTCCTGTAGTTAGGCTATGGGTATGGAATAGTCTAGAAATGGAAATTTCATAGAGGAAGGCTCAGTGAAGCTCATTTGTCATTGAATTTCTCATGTAGAGAAGGGAAAATATAGGTGAGATACAAAAACAACTGGGAGTTGAATGTTTCACCACAGTCAGCGCTGAAAGGTTAAGGAGTCAAGAAAAAATAATGATGTGATGCAGTGGGAATGCTGAGAGATGTCTTCTACTTTCGTATTAGTGTGCTGTTACCCCACTTCTTGATCTTCATTTTGTCTACAAAGCATACATTTCTCAGTGATGACACAGCTTAATCTTTAATGTATCACTTAACAAATAAGTCCCACCAAAAATTAACTTATAAGACCACATAATACACTTAAAAGCTGTGGCATGCTTTATCCTCACTTTTTGCACAGTTTAGGAGTAAAAAACGTAGGACTGATTTACAATGTAATGTATATTCACTTAAGAGGTGCAACTGAGATTTAGAATTATTTCTTGCACATTGCTATACACTTTAGTGCAGCACTTGTTTCTATCTTTTTTTATCTACATCAAGTTCTTTTATCCTAGCCTGGAGGCTTCTCAGCATGGTTCATATAATACTGATGGCTGGAGATTTTGTTATGTTATTTTTGCCTCTGGATGATTTAATTAATTGTAAAAGCTATAAAGACCTTCTGGAAGCTAGTTATCCAGGCTGTTAGAAAGTATATTGTTCAGTTAGATTATTATTACTAATAAGCATGTATTAATTCATACCACAAACTTATGGACAGGTGTCACTGTCTATAAAGTGGCAATATTTCATGATAGGTTTAAGATCAGCCAGAATTTCTAAGAAAGAGGTGTTTTTGCAATATGAAAGATGTTTTTAAAATAGATGTTTTGAAGACTCAGAACACATAGAATTATTCAAGTCCAGCTCCTATTCAAGACTAACATTTTCGAGGAAGATTCAAAAGCAAATACAAAGACAGGAGGGTGTCATCTTATATTTCTCTGTTGTTCAAATGTCTGTAAAATTTCCTTAGAAATTACAATTCGGAGTCATCTCAGGCAACTTTAAAATATGGAATCTGTTTAACAATAACATGTAATAAACTACAACAGATTACGTAAAAAAGTAATGTAAGATATGCAGAAATGCTGACATTAAAAGGAAGCTTACACATGATAAGAATAATCCATCATCTCTGGGACACAAGACACAAAAAATTATTTGTTTTTATAAATTTTCTTTAAGGTTCTGTATCAGAACTAGATCTAGATGCAAATATTTAATATATTTATTAGAAAGCTTTCAAGAGTGGTTAGAAAAACCACAAAAATGTCTGGGCTTTCTTAAAAAATATTACTCTCAGCTGTTAAAAGAGAAACGTCTTCAGTTTCATTTTGTTTCATTTAAACAGAAATGAAATCAACTAGTAGAGCATACTTGGAACTGTTCTGATTTCTTTCCTGTCAATTAATTTTTATTACAAATGTTTTTCATTAGAATATCTGACAGGTAAAAAAAAAAAAAAAATAAAAGCAAGATTCAGCTCCTTGATTCAATCACAATGAAACAAATTAAATGAAATCACCAGTCTAAGTCTCTGTAAACTGGGATATGGGTTGAATCTTATCATACCGCTGCTTCTGACTGCAATATTAGTCAGTGCATAGAAAGTCATTGTATTCCTGATATCTTTTGTAATTATTTACGGGGCACATCCAGTATGTTAGAATGTCTTAAAAAGAGCGAGAAAAAGCACCACTCTGCTCTGAGGAATCTGCTAATGGATTTGACAATGACTGAATGAGGAAAGTGTGGAGGAAACAGAATTCAAGACAATGACTGGGATGATGTTTTATTAGCTACTTTAACCTTGCTTTTCTCACAAATACTCTCTTTCCTGCTTTTACCATTGTTAAATTCAGCTGCAAGGAAGAGTCAACTGTTCAATGGGATCTGTAGAAGAAGTAAATGTGGAAAGAGATATCTCAGTGAGAAGAGTTGAGGTAAAGTCATATATGTATAGCTATTATGCAGCATACATAGAAGAATGCAATGGGAGACAATAAAAATGGTATTAACTGAGTTAATTGCCTGAACTGGCAAAGAAGTATGAGGAAAAACACAGAGAGACTGTGTAAAAGATGGATTGCAAAAATATACAGGAGTTTAAATTTCTAACAAAGTTTAAGCCCAAGCAGTGAGCATACCTGATGCCTTTCAAGGTAGCAGAAAGAAAGAGGAAGACTTCTAAACTACTTTTCAGATAACTAGCCAGAAATGAAGTTGTTTGGCAATTGATACTTTGCTATTTGGATAAACTTCAGTGAATTTAGAAAGAGGAAAAAAACAGCTTCATGAACCAAGCTACATACTTTTTATCAGTTGAAAACGTTCAGAACGAGAGCGCTTCAAACTCAGACACAGGTTATGTGTGAATATATACAATACATAATACATAATAAAATATATTATATAAAACATTCACACACATTCTGACTTTGCAGCAGTATTTTCTTTGAACATTCTGCCCTCAACATTCTTGATTGCTACGTTTAGATTGTGCATAAATCTGTCCATTATGTTTACCTGAGATAAGATTTACTTATGGTATAATTCTGGCATCAAAAGCACCTAATAAGAGTGAAAGTGCCAGACTCTAAGAAAGTAAGGCCCCTGACGGAAAAGTCTGTGCTAAAACGTTCCCATTTCTTGAGATCTCTCTCAGATTTCAGTAATTTACCTGAATTCTAAGTGTGTACTTCTAGTCCAGTCTGTGCTTAAATATCTCCTTAAAAAAGGAGCTACAAACATATATATGTCTCCCATGATATCCTCCTAGGGAAGCTGAGGAAGTGTGGGCTGGATGAGTGGTCGGTGAAGTGGATAGAGAACTGGCTGAATGGCAGAACTCAGAGGGTTGTCATCA
>Ga0065711_1001773_pt1 | contig 39492 bp, 11 predicted proteins | sample Hoacrofraction12_FD_59098 | JGI IMG/M metagenome (GOLD analysis project Ga0065711, IMG submission 59098) | Hoatzin crop microbial communities from Cojedes, Venezuela - Epithelial fraction 12 v2 (version 2) | ecosystem: Host-associated > Birds > Digestive system > Esophagus > Crop | place... | reverse complement strand
TGTTCCCCCCCCCCCCTTATATTAAGCCATTAAAACTGTCTTTCTAGGACAAGATGACAAGAATCTGCAGGAAAATAGTTTGTAATACACAAGCAATGTAGGCTGATACAAATTTCCTATCTCTTATTTAAAAGTCTTGGCAATTCACATTAAATTGCTTTCTAAATTTATTCGTTGATAGAATAAAAACAAAAGCTAACAAAACTCCAGAAAAAGAGACTGCTATTCAGACATCTAAAAATGAAAACAAGAGCATGTGGGGATTTTCAGTGTGTTTCACTCCCATTATTTTTTTTAAAAACTCGGTAAATTTAAAAAATACTCAAACCTTCAAAATCTCACCTCTTCCTTTATTTCTCTTAAACTTATTGGTTCTAATTAGAAATGCTGCAAAATCGTGAATGGAAGGCTTAATACATAGTGTTCCTGGACTCACTCACATTAAATAAAGAGGAAAAGGTCTCATAATTCTGAAACTTATTCTGGGTTCCAAGAGGTTCAACGGAAACTTTGAACTTCGGTGTGTTTTTTAAGCTGAATCCCTAAAACTTTCCAGATTAACCTTTCAATGTATTAATAACAAAGCTGCTTAAACAAAACTGCCATTTCAAGAATTGAACCTAATATTACAAGCACTGTGCAATTTGGTCTTCCCAAACATCTCCCCTAATAAATCCCTTCCAAGCCTCCAAGCTGTGATTCAGAAAGAGAAGAATAGTTCAGGGGTAACAGCACAGTGAAGCCTTGAGTCATGCACACTTTGTGGAAAGAGTTGGTGTATCATTAAGTAATATGGGAGGAAAGAATAATTGATATGAGCCTCGTCAGCCAAGAGAGGACAAAGCCTGCATTTGTGATGTGTGACTCAACGCGCTCTTCAGCAGCAGCGTTACAAACAGCTCTCTGCGAGTCCTAAAGAAGTGGGGTCTTTCAGATGGAGAATGCGGAACTTTTCTTTGGCAATTTGCTACAGCCCAGAATGTCTCTCTGCAGCACCACTCACATGTAAATATGAGTTAGGCATAATAGGAGAGAATTCAAGAACAACCAGGGCCTCCTTGTTACTTCTGCTATGCTACATATACTACAAAAATAGCACGATATAAAGCAAAACACCCTCACAAAGATAAAAGAAACACATTTTATGTATCACATATAAAGAAACTGGAGTTCAGTAACGTCATTTGCTATCTCAGTTGTCATTACAGTTGCAGAAGTCCATCTGTTTCTCTACATCCCTGTTCACACACGACTCTCAAACAACAGCCACGTCACACAGCAGTAGAAATACTGACATTAACCAACATTGTTTTTAATTAAACATTAACATAGATGGGGAATACTCTTTGGCTTTCTGGGAAGAAAATGGGTATGGTGGTTATCACCATCTCCAGAAAAAAACCCCCAACAGAACAGAGCAGGTAAAAAGTAGGTGACTCTACCAATATTTTCCATCTCCAACTACTCACATATCGGACATCAGCACCAGAGCTCAATTAAGTAGCACCCACATACCCTAGGTGGCCTGAAATGAGAAATGGTCTTCGTTCAGTTCACTCCCCTGCCAGTACAGAATAATTCCTTACATGATAGTTGTCATTTCTTCATCAAGTCTCATGTTAAACATCCTGGCAAAGCCACCTCCACACATTCCTTGGAAAAAACTGTGCGCTAACATAAAATTTTCCATTAAATTCATCCTTATTTTAAAAACTAATTATTCCATTTTTTTCCCCCTTCAAATCACCCCATATTCTCCTCCCTCTTGCTCTTTCCATGCTCGAAGTATTTATATTCAAGTATCACAGTTCTTTGCAATGGTCACTTGTGAGCCAAATATTTAGATGTCAGATGTGTACACATGCAAGACAGTACTGCAATAAATGGATTAGCAAGTGCAGTCCATAATCATTGTTCACATTTCAGAGTTTACAACCTGGCATCTGGCAACTGAACCTACAGAAGTGGCTCTTACACCAATATACCTCACCTTTGTCCTAGCTCTTTCAGGTGTGTTTTTCGACCCTCTTTCGGGTTACACTTTCCATTGAGAATTTTCTATAATTTAGTAGCCTAAGGCAGTAGGACATAAAGATAGGATTTTCATGAGATACAGAATAAGAAAACCTAATTGGAAATGGTGTCATAAATGGTAGGGATAAGACTGCATTGTATCAAGATAGCATCCTGATGACATACACAGAAACACATGATCTGTTCACCAGCTACTGAACTTATCTGCATATGAACTTCCCTTCATTAGCCTGTCTGTTTCCTCTTGAAGTAACAGGCCTTATTTTCTCAGAGAGCCTAAGGATGGTCATGCTAGTTAATCAAGCATGATTTCTTTATATGTGTGTATAGATATACACACATATGTATACATATGTATGCATACCTGGATATACACCTGCATACATACAATTAATCTGATTAAAACAGTGGAGCTATATAAACTTTGTGCTGAGGTAAATGAGTAAGTGTAGATTCATCTAGAATCATACAGGGTAAGACCTTTGATGCAAACAAATTCATAGCCTTCAGGGGTCATTTGCCATTGTAGCGCTCTTTATATTGTCATTAATACCTTGATAAAATGGAAATTTGATCAAAATTCCAGCAGAGCTGCTCCAAATTTTAGAGAAAAAAAAAAAACTGAGATGACAAAATGATGAAAAACTCATTCACTTTTTTCTGTGTCTTCATTTTGGGATAAAGAAAGAAAAGCAGAATTTTCTTTGCTTCTACTTAAAATCTGAAAAAAAAAGATATGCTTGTTTTCAGCTATACAAGCTGTTCTATTTCCTTCAGCATTATGACTGAAAACGCTTTGCCTTTTCCAACAGTCATCATTCTGAAGAGGTGTAATATTCTCACTAGGAGTAAGGTAGTTCCCCACAAGCTGTACCTTATTTCAGTAACATGAAGAGAAAAAAGTAGTAGGATTTACACAGAGGAAAGACAGAATTTGAGAAGAAATCCTTTGGCTCTTGGTAAGCAGCAACTGAAAGATGCTATCACGTGAAAGCTGATCTGTGTAACATGAGGTGTTTATCCCTTCAGTCTACATCTAAAGACTTCAGCATCGATAAAGACCTTACAGTGGTAATTAGCACCATTTCAAGCAAATTACATGAGTTCACAATTCATTGCTTAATTGATACTTCACTCAACAGAAGGCGTTTAATACTCACGTAAACCAGAATTTTATTAGAATTGTGGTGAATGTTTTATTTTACAGACAAAGTAGCATGCTAATAAAGACCCTGTTAGAACTATGATTCCATTTTGAGGCTATGCTGGTACAATGACAATTTTGCAGCAGGAGCTATATTGTAATTATACTAATAAAAGCTTTGCTGTCAGTCAGTTCTCTATATGCATGCCATTCAGATGATGGTAAGTATTCACATATTTATAAATAGCTACATAAATATGTAAATATATACATATTTATGATCCACTTTTTCTTGGTCAGAAATGACTGAAAACTATGACTATCATTTAATTAAGACGACGAAGTGAAACAGAAATCTCCTCTTCCCCCTAACACTGGAAGGCAAGGGAATTAAAAAATACTCTATCTGCAATTTCAGATTAGTTGACGCTTTGGTGTGCAGCATTTCCACAAAACCAAGCAAATTACAAAATATGGATATAAGTATCTAACTTGTGGCATTCGTACCAGAACATTCCGGTCTAATTGACCTGCCACCAGCCAGCCAGAGAGGCAGGCTCCAAGCTGGGAACAGAACCCAGAGCCCTGCCTGGTCGCCATCCTACCCGCTGACCACTGCTGTCTGGTCAGCACTACACTTGCTTTCACACTAATCAATACACAATTTGCTAACAATTTCCTGATACTCTACAATGCTGTATTCCCAGTTTAGGCCTTTTGTAATGTCAAGTAACCAGTGAACAGCGTAGCACAGCAAATTGCATAACTTCTCTCCTAACTTCAGCTCTATGGAATAACCTGTACCACTTCTAGCAATTGCTTGCCTTTCTACAGATTTTTCCTCAAATTGAGAAGTGCACTTCCCTTTTGACAAGAGGAAGAGCCTCATTACAGTGTACTGTAAATATCTATGGTGGATAGATTGTTATTAATGGGAAGACAAGGACATATTTATATAGGCAGGAGAACCACAATGCATTTTTTAAATACAGACTTCATTCATTTAAATAAGGATGCCTGGAACTTTATGGGAAGCAGACTGCTGAAACAGGTGATAACACTGTTATTTTTAAGTCTTGGAAAAGTTTAAATAAAGAAAATATGACATAATTAATGAAACATTGTGATTTGCTCTCCGCCAAGATTATGAAAGAAAAAAAAATAATATACTTCTGCAAGAACATATTAAACCCACTCATGAACTAATCTTCATGGAAAGGAATCTTTCCCAAAACAGCCACTTAGATTAAATAGAAGGAAATTATGAAACTGAACCACAAAGTTGTAGAGCTCATGTTCATATTAAAAAGAAAAATAATAGGAACCAATCACCCACTCTTTGCCTTCTGTGGCTGTTACTGCTTCTCATTTTATTATTTTTTTAAAGAAACTAAGCAGGCAGAATTATACTCTTCTATAAATGAGTTTGTGTTGACTCTTGTGAAAAGAATAGTGATGACTTCTTCACAGCTGTTCACATTAGCTATGTTTAATTTATTGCGTAGGCTTAAACACCCTGAACAACCAACTGAATGTCCAACGAAAAAATTTAATCTGCAAATATTTTAAGTTCAAGCTTTTGAGCATTTTTAATTCTTAAGTGAGTGAAGCTTGCTAAGAAATAAACATTCTTCCCTTTTCTAATTTATTGTTCACAAAATGCACTTTTGTGACTTGTGAGAATCGCTGTAGCCAGCTACATACAGACAGCAACATTTATTTCATTAAAGCCACCCACAGCATTGGGCTGTAGTTGAATATCAGCACCTACTTATCTACCCCTCTGGCTGTAAACAGTGCTGAATGTAATAAAATGCACCTAGAGATATCAGTATTTAACTTCATTCATTAATTTGTGCAGAGATAGAGAAAGATGAAGACTTCTTCACGAGTCCCTTTCAAAGACCGATGTTGACTGCGACAAAGTTTTCTGTTTGTTTCCCTGCAGATAATTCAAACAAGGTACAACCATGATGAAAGTAACCACCAGAGTTAGACTCACGTTTTGCAAGCAAAATGGCAGAATTAGTTAATTCTAGCAGAATGCTGGTTTGTTCTTAAGGAATGCAAATCCGTCCCTTCACTGAGAGAAGCTCTCTGCCTTCTCTTCGAGGTGAGGACGCAGCAGGGGGCTGGTGTCCCATGTTGCCCGCTCACTTGGGCTCACCTCGCAGAGCCTTCTGCTGCGACAGGCTCCGAAGAGCTGCAAGTGCCAGCCATCTCCGAGCTTAAAGCACAGCTCACCTTCTGCATTATTCACTCTCTGACCACTTACTCTCCAAAGGAAGAAGACAATCCACATCAACCGCACGAAAGGAGCGCTTGGCACTAAAGAACCTGTTTGGACAGAAACTTGAACTGCTGCAGAAAGCTCAGAACAGCATCTCCCCCGGCAGTTATGTCGGAGAAGGATGTCAGCGCAGACAGGTGAGAAGAACAAGAGGACACCTGGGTGAGCAGTGCAGTCACAGGCAGCCTGCAACACAGAAAAAGAGGTCATAAAACTGTACATGGTAAAATGCACTAAATAATTTATGAAAATATTAAATAATATGCTCATTTCTGTATGTGGACACACGCTTACTCACACTTCATAAACTCCTGGTGGAACATCAGAAAGAATTTCCTATGTGCATTTAATTAGATTCTGAATATCTTCTCATACACATCCTGATGACTTAGAACATTTCCAAAATAATAGGATTATGATTAAATATTTATATGAAATTTTGGACATTTTTGTAAATAGGATTTTCATCTTACCCTTTCTGCATAGTGGGCCTTGTCACAGCCCACTGGCCAAACAACTTCTGGCGGGGAGCCGTACCCTTCGCTTATTATTGTGACTTGTGCAGCTCATTATAACAATAAACACCATTGAAGCTGAGGGCTTTCATCCATCCATAACCCTGTGTATTTTTTTAAGCCAGAGGCTAAATCTTTTACTGAGATTTTGATAGATCTTAAAGATCTGTACTTTGTCCCTTAGAAACAGCTTTTTAATTAACTTATTTATTTATTGATGAGTGTAGATGATAGGAAAGGAAAGAAGCCAGGGTAATAAGCAAAGCATACATTCCCAGTCTATTAACCTCCACTATTTAATAATGCACCAAAAGCCCTTAACTTTCATTTTTTCTGTCTTTCGACAGATAAGGCAAAATGTTTTACATTCAGCATGGGGAAGAAATAAACATCCTTGCCAGCTACATTTCTTCAGAAAATGAGCCCTAGATCAATAGATTTGTGTATTTACAGACATCTGCCACAGATGATGAATCCTCCAGTAGATTAAACTCAGAAGAAATGACAAATAGTTGTTGGCATGCTGCTGGAGACTGGCTACGTTGCCATTCTACCATGAAAGTGTACAGGCTTCTAACAGTCTTTAACCACATAGGACAAAAAATCCCACGCAAACTATACTATTTGCCAAAACTGTACTTGTCAACCTTTTTCTGAATTAGATCAATATTGCTTTATTGGTGTGCTCCACTGCTGCTCATCACATACTTTCAGTGCTAGAAAGGATAGTGTGAAAAAAAAATTGTTATAAGAAGATAATTGCAGACACTGCAAAGAAAACAGTTAAAGACGTAAAATGAATTAGCATTTAATGACAGTTTAACAGAATAGCATATCAGCTGACATGCTATTAAGTAGAATATCACAGATAAAGACCCAGGCTACTATGAACTCCGGTCAGCATGTTCAAGAAACGGATAGTGTGATGGATATGGTTGCTCTGTCCCAAATGCAACAGACTTGTTTTAATACACTGCCAAGCTAACAAATTTTAGTTCAACAACTATTAATAATTCTGGTTTACCTAAACTGCTTTCATTTTCAGGAGTAAGAAGTCACCCGCACAGGTTTTACTAAATCAGTTATTAACACAAACTCATATCAAATAACTACAGATTGCATGCTTTTAAGCTAAGGTTTTATTTTAAATGAAATTATAGCAGTCACGATTCCCTTTCAATGCAAATCATGTGCTTTTTACGCAAACTTCAGGCACCTTGCAACTCTTCATGCCTGCATACACCTTACCTAAGCAGGTTGCTGAGATAAGGAAAATGACATTTTCATGCCGTTGCCCCTCCTTGCCATAAAAAGCTGTTACGGCACGCACTGTCAAGGCAACCAGTCCGCTACAACTCTCTTCTCCTTGGATCGTGGAAAGGAAGCAGTGGCTGTGGTGAATGCAAATACAGCTAATAATAATTATTAAAAGCAGCAACCGGGCACTAGTCACACATTCTAACATTTCTCAGGTTTTCTCACAATGACACTTTAAAGCCTTAGAGCATTTCAAGCTGCTGGATTTAACATTGGGTCAGACCCTATATAATTGCTAACTGCCCACCAGTGTAGCATAATTTGGGGAAAAAATGGAAGCATGACTCACACGATCTGAATTATACCTTGACTTTAATCACTGAAAGTGATATTCCCAAAGAACTATCTTTCAAATTAAACACTTCTCCCCATTGCAGAAGATATACCCCTCCAATTTAACCTGCTCAAGAAAAGTCATGGGCCATATTCTCTTTTGGAATGATAAAATGATTCTCCTTCTCCAATAATAACCCTCAATCTTTGTCATTACCCAAGCGACTTTAAACTACGCAACCACCAACTACACCGTGTGCCGCTAGAGGTATTTCTCAGTCTCTTAACACCATGGAACAATCTTTGCAGACTTCAGTCCACAGTCAGACCCAGCCACATCCAAACATCCTACCGTCTTGTCACACAGGATTGCTTTAGGGACAGGATGAGCAGCTAGCAACGTATGGACCCCAAATCTCCAGCTCCCCGAAGCATTTGGCAGTCTTGTCCCAGCAAGGTGCCTCCCATCGCTCAGGAAGCTCTTCTGGAAATCTATTGACTCTGGCTATCAAGAGTAAGGAAATTGCTCATTGGGAAAGACTGCATTTACAAAGCTGTATTTATAAATATTTTCATTCATTAATTTAATTCAACAAGCTGTCACCTTACTGGGATATAAAGCATAAGAATGAAATACTTCTAAGGATCCATTTGTAAAGGTTCAAGTTTAAGAGAGGCTTTTATATTTCAGAGAGTGTAAAAATCTGTTTGTTGAAGATGACCTGATTAGCTGATAAGTCACACATAGGCAGGAAGCGGCAACAAGCCATTGCATGTTCTTAACTGTGCCATGACTGAGATTTATAGATACTAAGGATATATGACATATAATACAAACGATCTGGCTCAGATTTCAGTTTGGAAGACATTTAGGAGAAGCTCTAAACGTTATATTGTGTTCTCAAATTCTATGCATTAATTTAACAACAAAGATATCTGATCCCGTCTATTGTACTTCTAAGACAGTAACTAGAATTGTAGCTTCTCAGCAGGCAGTGCTTGACAAAAGCCAGACAATTGTGCAAATAAATGAAAAAAAAAGAGCATCTCAAATGGACTAGAGGCAGTAAACTATGCAGGGCACACGCCATCGCACAGCAGCGAGGTGTGTAATGGCACACCCACATGTCTTCTATGTATTTACTTAATTACATGGTTCCATAACAAGGAAACTGTACATGTTGGTACTACGAAAGAATGATGGCATGCAAGCAAGATGACATGTACAGAGCCAGACCTGTATACATACACCTTCTAGCGTGGCAAGCAGAGGGCAGAGGAAGAAGGGAAAGCGCTGAAAATGTTCAAAAAACAGAAGCAGGGCTCCAAAAATGACATGGCTATTAAAAAAAAAACAGATATTACATTTGCTTATCATACCTACTTCTGGAAAAGATAAGGGGCTCCAAATCGCATGGTATTCTCTGCGGTCATGAAGGCTGGAAAACAATTTTAGTGTTTCAGGAAAGCTGAGACTCTCATGCCCATGGGAAAACTTGGAACATCATTAACTACAAAGGTAATGAGTGTTGTCAACTCTGAATCTGATGTGGTGACTTGAACATGGAAACATTTCATAATTTTTATATGCAAAAATAAGTAAAATTACAAGTGTGGATTTCACTTAGAGAAAACTAACTTAAACAAAGTTATTATATAGCGTCATTATTAAATTAAGAGGAACAAAAGGTCAATGCATGCTGAGGAGCGCCTGTTATTCCGCAGGCTGTGGGAAGTGATTGGGAGCAAGGCCAGCTCATGTGATGCACTGTGTACGAGGGAACACGAGAGTCATGAGATCTATTCAGTAGCCAACGTTAATTCTGTACCCCTAACATAAACAATGAATTACTTCAAAGAAAAACTGATGGCAAAAGATGTCCATTTCCTCATCTAAGTTAAAAACTACAAAAAAAAAGGAAGAAAAAAGTGCACTGTTTTCTTAGCACAAGACTATATTCAAAGAAAGGAATCAACAGCCTTTTCTCAGGAAAAACTATGTACTTTATAACATTTTTTTACAAAAAGTCTGCTCATATGAAGCAGAATCCTGGAAACTAAGCTACAACTTCAATGAGGCGAGTAAAATATTTGCCAGCTGTAACTATGGAAGTGGCTAAACCGCTAAAGAGTATTTTCAATAAGCTGCTGAATTACTGAACTATTGGGAAACGTGGTGTTTATGGAGGACTGTGTTCCATTTGGGTTATAACTGGATTTAATAGTCACTGAAATTAAATTCATTCATTAATTATTTTTTGTCTCAAAGAAAAACTTTGACCGCTGCTGGTTCCAGGAAAGTTTCACTTAATTTTAAAAGAACAATAGCTAGCTTGCCCTGAGAAAAACAAAAGTTATGAAATTCAAGCAGCAACCAAAAAACACCCTCTATGCTCAGCTTGTAATATGTTGTTTTCCAAATAACTCAAGCTCTATTAATAAAGCATTAGCTAATAAGTCAGTGCTCTAAAAAGTAAGATATTGTAACACTTTCCGGGGAGGCTCAGATTTCGATCTACACGTCAGTCATCACCCCATCAGCTGCGGCAGCGCTCCCGCCCAGGTGTACAGGGTGCAGCCCCACGCAAGAAAGGTTGGCAGGGTCCCAGTGTGAAGGCTAGTGTCACACACCCCTCATCATCCCTTAATTACTTTAATTCTAGAATGCTATTAAGCGCAGTACAACTATACAGCAGGGTATTTGCCAAACTCATTTAACTAATCTGCTGTTTTATAATTTCGCACCTGCTAGTTTTAATAGAATGATTAATAGTGGTAGTTACACTACGTGTACAGTTTAGGTCTTGATCTCATGTTTTTTAAACCAATGGAAGTCATTTATTACCTTTAATAGGGGCAGCAACAGCAGAAACTAAATTCCCTTTCCTTTCAAATAATTTTTCTGTCACCCTCCTGCCTCCCCAAGAGAGGCACTAGAAATTATGTATCAGCTTAATTTCCAAGGATTTTTATTGTTTTCCTACCTTTACTCTTCTGAAACCCATTGCCACCATTGCTAAGCCACTGTGAAACGCAGTGTAATGTACACCAGTGGACCTGCCTATACATCAAGAGCTTAGTTAATTCAGCATTATTGTATTTAGTTACTATTGTACGGGCCCAGGCAGTACGGGATCACCCTGCACCCAGCAGATCCTGTTTTGCAGTGTCAAGTCCCTTCTGGTGCCACAGAGACCCACCTGCCAGCCTATCAGACTTACCTCCGCTCCCTGCCAGCTCCGAGTGCCCACCAAGATTTCAACTCCCATTTCTGTCAAGACCTTGAGAAACGGGACATTTCAGAAATAAAGCATAACAAAGCTGTACCCATAAGTAAAGGCTGCAGGATTAGGCTCTCAGATTGTGCATGTACTAACAGGCACGCATGTGTCATTATTCTTCAGAATACAAGTTTTGCACTATCCCACAGAACAGTTTTTATGATATCTTCGTTTGCAGGTGCTTATCAGCCAGGAGTGTCAATACTTCCCACTTCAGTTCCTTGCAAAGTCTATGAGAGATGTTCTTAAGCATGAAATTACTTCTGATTAAAACGAGAAAAGTGTACAATATACAGGGAAGGTGTGTAGAAATGAGCTTAAAAAATGGTTTGAAATAAAAAAGAAGTTTTTCTAGCCTGAATTGTTGATGACTAAGTTATTACTAAGCTTCCACACATTTTCATGTACGAGTTATACCACGATGCTTCAACATTTTTTTCAGTTACTAACTTGTGATATAAACTTGTTATGCTGCTATGTTGAAGTTATTAGTATAATTACAGCTAATATAAAATGCTAATAACATCATAAGCCTAGTAGAGACTTTTTCTGAGCTCTAGTATACACTCAGTGCAAATATAAACCACAGACAACCTAAAACTGACAAGCTGATAACATTTACTTTGTCAGAATCGCATCGACAGACTCACTAGTGTGGCATGTGAACAAATGACAATGGAGTACACTGAAACCTAAGTTTTTATTCAGGTATTCTAGCATGTATGAATTCTAAGATGTGATTTATATAGCATCATTTATTTTCTTTCCAGTATCTGTTGTATCCCCTACTGTTTGATTGTTTATGCAGATTTCTCCACCAGCACAGAAAATGTTTTCTGTAATGAATGTCAACAAAAATATGAAGTACATTTGCCACTGTCATGTCTGTAAAGATTGTATGGGCATTAAAGAATAGCTAGAATTTTTATACATATATATTTTATTCTAATAATAAATTATATGTTTGAGAACCTTACTGTGTAAGTCTGCTTCTCTGTCTTTTGAATTAGGTATCTTGATAGAAGAATTTTCAGCTAAGAAAATGACTTACGCTTTGTTCTTGTAAAATTCCAGTTAGCATAATTTAAAACAACTACTAACCTGTAAAAGAAGTTATCCACGTTTTTATCTTGTATCTTCGTGCTGACAGTAAACATGCTGTTACTATAATCATTTGCAGGTGCACTCCAAAAAGAACAACGCATAGGTATTCCCAGGACAGACAGAGGGAGCTGTATCTCCAGTTTTACTCTTTAAAGAGACAGCTATAAACAAGGTGTCAAGTTTAAATTTGCAAACATAAAAATAAATTTAAAAAAAACTCCAGCTTGTTTTTGACTATTACAACCAATCAAATTAGGTTTTAAAAGCATCAGAAAAAAATATAATTTGTCTAAAGGTACAATGAAAAAACTTTATTTTTTATAAACATATCTGTGTCAATACGGTGAGACATTCAGGCAACTGATCACTTGCTCTGTTTTTTTAGTGTGATTTCCCATGAACAAGTATTTGCTCCTTCTCCAGTCTTAGTGACGTAACAGTAATATTGAAAAACATGGTGCGTCATCAGCAAAATATGTAAAAAGTATTAAATAGCATTAATTTGAATACAGTTGGATGGACAGGTACAGTAGTTTTCTGGAAAAGAAAAACCCTTCTGTCTCATTCATTCTGGGATAAGCTTACAGAGGATTCAGAAAGGTAAACACAATTCTGACTGCAAAGGAGACTGAGGGAAAAATATACAGAGCTGGATTTAGAAGCTTATATAGCTCCCCACTATTACCTTTGATTGTGCACTAGAAACCATGCTGTGCATCCAGAGATTGAGCTATCTCACTGCTGCTTATCCCAAACCAGGTAAAATTAGGCAATGAATGGAAAAAGTAACAGAATACTACACATATAAAATTCTTTTAAAATTGGATATCAACCTCATAAATTACATTTTTTTATAAGTTTTTTTTCTTTTTAATTAAATATATTCTTCTCTTTTATCTTCTGTGGGGGCCTGGAAGAGAGAAAGGGAATAAGTTGTTCTACATTCATTTAAATTATTTTCAAGATTCACAGTAGCACTGCAGTCTTAATTAATCCACAAAATCCTGCTTTAATTCCAGTATATCTCAGGTGTAAAAAGGCCTCCACATTTGATTATACTTCTGAAAGACTTATACATATGATTGCATATTATTCTAAGTTACAGATAAGAATTAAGCAACCGCTTTTTGAAAAAAATAAATGTATGGATGTAAAGGCCGACTTCCATACTGCACTGAACAGTGTCTGTCATCCTGGCATAAATGGTCCTAATCGTATCGAAGGGCTCTTCCTGGAGAGATTTTGGGGCACAATAAAAGCAAGTCTGAACCCTTTATTACTCTTGCTAGAGGAAAGATGTTCAGTAAGATGGGCAAAACCAAAGCGGCTTACGAGTTCACCTCCTCTCATTTTTCACCAGTATTTTTGTACAGGGATAGTCCAAACAATGAGTCAAGACCAATATCTAAGTTATTTTAAAATTTAAATTAACCAAATAAAATCACCAACAATCTGCGTCTAAGACTGCTTATTGCAATCATCCCACCTTTCCTCAGGGCATAGTTCCTCATGCTGCCTCCCTCCCTATGCTGTTACACTATTTAGGAACATAAACTCTCCAATTAATACCATGTCTTCTTCAACACAAAGAATAATGTTAGAGCAACTATATGAATCATTATTAATCATAGAAATGCTACTCTAGAAAGCAGGATGCAAAAAGTCTGATACAATACTTGCTACTAGATGAGAGCCACTTGTTATTAGTGTTTCCTGAAGTCAGTATTTTCCCTGTTCGTACTACATTAGGAATCCTCTCCTTCCAACGTCCATCTATTAAACACCTCAATAGATCTGTACAAATAGACGTTTCAGACTGGGATTTTTCCAAGACAAGTGGCAATATCAACAGGTCTGACCATAAAAGACACCTGAGAAATTACATAACTGCAATAGTTAAAAAAAAAAAAAAGAATGGAAGACAGAGATAATTCCTCGCATTACTTGAAAGCAGTATGATTAAGCCTTTGCATTCCGAAACAATGAAACTGATTCTTTTTCTTTAAGAAGCAACAGGGAAGTAATAATTGTTGGTAGGCCCTCATGCGCCATTAATGCAGCTAATTGTGCTTATACTTTAAAATGATAGTTTAATAAGTACTGTATTTTTATTAGAAAAACCTTATTCACAGGATAACTGTGCCTAGTTTTCATACAATTATTCTATGCAACTCTCTTCACCACGTAGGTACCTTGAACAGCATATCAACTCTTTCCAGTCACTTGGATTAACTAATTAAATCACATTTTACAATCATTTCAACAGAAAGTCTGTTTACAATGCCTACAGTCTCACTGGTGGTTTCTACACTTTCTAAAAATTTTCCACACCCTTCTGAAGTATTAACATGAAAAGATCTACACTTTAGCAATATGCTCTGCACGCACATATTGTTTGGCAACACTGTCACCTCTCCACAACTATCACCTGATACTCTCTACAAATATTCCATATACTGGATGTTTCTCCTCTTCCCATTGTGTACATGCCAGGGTATTGCCAAAGCCCTTGTAAACATGGTCTACAATCTTTTTTCTTTGTTGATAAATAATCTTGCATTTGGCTGTATTAAAATGTACATTGCTCAGGTTGAAAGGCATGTTTTCAGAAATTATATACAATTTGTATCATGACAGCATGACTTGGTTTCAGAAAGACTAATTTTCCACCAGATACCATCTCCTTCATAAATACCATTTTTGATTATGGTAAAAAAATGTTTAGTTTTACTAACACATCATATTGACCACGTCAGGGAAAATTAAGATACACTATGCAGATATGTATCCTGGTAAGAACATAAAGACGTAATACCCTTCACATAACTTCAGCTACTGAACGAAATGAAACACTTAAAGATACAGGAATACTTTGACTAAATACAAGCACAGGGTTTTCTGGAAAAACCAAGAAATTCTGTTTTCAGGCAAGCAGAGGTTAAAATTCCAGGACTCTCCATACCACGAGTTTAAAGCCGAAAGTGAGGAGACCCTGAGGGGAGAGAAACAGATCCTCTAAAGCGAAGAGCTCAGCGACTGGTGCACTGCCATGGCTGTGCAACTCCAACCTAAAGGTAAAGAAAAGCCTCTTGCTTTCCCTAACTGAGGGAGTGCGTTTACAAAAACTGATATACAGTAGTTCAACTATCACCAGCAACTGTGCCTTTGAAATTAGATGCAAGAAGTGTGGATTTTAAACACTGTTTTACGCATAAGGAATTTTATTGCTGTCATATAATTTCTGGGATACAGATACTTAACTTCAGGAAAAGACCTTCCAGTTATAGCAGAAGTGTGATCCTGAACAACACACAGCATGGCAATACTACTCTTCTAAGCCTTTGCTGGAGGCACAGTTTTTCCAGCCTACAACTGGAGTACATCTCAGTATGGAATCTTAGCTAAAAATAACATTAGCTATTTATATTTAATGTTTGGATGAAAAAAGAAGTCTATTTAAGGTACAGTCTGTTGTCTCGAAGATGTCAACAGTAAGTAATATTATTTGAAGTGGAATGTTGTATTTAATATTTAATAGCATGTATAAAGTAGTGAAAAATATTGAAATTTCAGAAAAGTATGAAGTGCCCATCATCATTCAACTGTTATTTCAGATTAGTGATGGATGTTATCATGTGTATACCTAAGAATACGTTACATGACTTAGCTTTACCAAGGAATTAAACAATATTCAGATATTTCTATATATTGTAGACAGTAAACTTAAATTTCAACTTGTTTGCGTCAATATGACCAAAAAAACTCCTGTGAGGTAATGATTTACATCAACATAAATGGGGTGCATGATGACAATCAATTCTGGAATGATCCAGTCAGTTCTCTTTCAGAAGCTAGTGTAGTAATCATTTAGCTCAGAGTCAGAAATCACATTTTTTTATTCTACCAGTAAAGTTTCAGGTTCATCACAAAAGAAATCCTGCTACCGATTTGATTATCCAAGTAAGGACTTTGTTTCCTGAACAGATGAGTCAGAGGTCAAAGAAGTTGAAACCTACACTATTTTCTAATCATTTTTAACATATATAGACAGCAAAACAATGGTCTTACATTCATAATTCATATTAACTTATTAACAAATGAATTACATTACTTTTTACTACCTAGCATAGCATAGCATCCAAACAGGAAACTGGTGTTATAGTGGGTCTTTTATAAAGTAACTCAATAGTTACCTAAATAACACGTCTTAAATTATCACCAGCAAAGGAAAATACTTCATAAACCCCGCAACACCCTTTTTTTGACGGATTAATTATTATACCATCAACACGTAAAAGTTGTGCTGGGATCTGTGCACAGAAGTTAGGGTCACAGGAAGAAATCCAAATGATGAAATACAAATCTTCTGGCTGGTTACTTGCTGCTTATGGTGTCCAAGTGTAAACAGTGGTCTTTTAAGCATCTTTTTTTCTTCAAGACACATTTATTATTCAGAATCCATAAACATTAAATAACCAGGTGATCACTCAGATGTAAATATTTACTTATTTTTAAAAAAGGTAAGAGCCCATTTACAAATCCCTGAATAGAACATTAGATACTAATAACAATTTCTTTAAGAACTAGCTCTTGTCCTCCAGGCAACGTACTAATTGAGATACAGAGATTGATAGATCATGACTTCTTATGTCAGTTTAAACTTCCTGTAGACTAAACCAGCCATCTGACTTAGGTGTGTGAAATCCACCCCCATAAAAATGTGTCTGTCTCAATCAGCTATTGCACTTAGACTGTTAATGTCAGAGTTTTTTAATTTAATCTAAAGGAAATACTGTAAATACAGCAAATGTAATTTTTCTAAGCTTTGTTTTTGACGTTCTTTTTAAAAAGATATCTTTTTTGCATAATTAGTGACAGTCACTTAGCTACATTTATTTTACCTTTTGATGCTCTACATTACACTCTAATTAAAAAGGAGCACAAAGGTAAGAAAGAAATGTTTTCTAACAGCCTTCATTTTATTTTTTTCATTTTGATACTACCTGTCCAGTTAGCCTTCTGGAAAACAAAATTTAAGGAAATTTTACAGTTGTATAATGATATATTTTGTTTTAGAGTTTAACAGCAGCTCTTAACTTGGCCGACCTTCCTCTTGGGTTTGTTTGAATATCCTTGGCCTGCGGTGTGAGAACTTTTCTCTGTATAAAAATCCAATTTGACTTGGATTTTCCACAGGGAAATTCTTGTGTATCTTCTTCTTTGGAGCAATTTTTCAGAGCCTGTCTAATCTTCTGCCTTGAGCCAAGATTGTACTTTTCTGTCATGTCTATTCCATACAGAAAACGTTTGATTATACGATCCTCTAGTGAATGAAAGGAGAGGGCTACAAGGCGACCTCCAGGTTTCAGAAACTTCTCAGCTGTCTTCAGCCCTATAAGGAGTTCATGGAGCTCATCATTTACAAATATTCGCAGGCCTTGGAAAGTTTTGGTAGCAACATGCGTAGGTCTCTGAAGTAAGTCTTTTCGTGCATACAGTGCTGAAGCTGGAAAAGCACCTGTCATGAATTTTAAAAAGTATATGTTAGTACCTTATTATTTCTACATTGCTATCCTGACATTAATCCACTCATGCATAATGACTTTAAAGGAAATCATACTTACAAAGGAACCCTGAATGGTGAGCTTCCTCCTTTATAATATATCTCTATTTTCTGCTTTGAATTCACATTTCTGAAAGTAAACCCTAGGAAACTGATCTGGCTTGTGGTTAGGTATGTTTTTTTCCTAGAACCTTTCATAGAAATTCCTTTCTCAAATGCATCACAAAATTAAAATGCAGAATGATGGCTGAAACTGAAACAAGAGAAAAAATGAAGATGGACTAGATAAGTCCTGCACCTTACAGCTCAGTGTACTCAACGTCAGTTCAGTATTTGGGGTGGTTTGTTTTATGCTTTTAAGAAAAAAAAAATATGATGTACACACAGTTTTAACTGCTTCTAGATATCTATGCATTTCTTCACAGGCAGAGATAAGATGAAGACAATTTCTACATGGTGATAAGCACCTTACAATGAATAACTTAAAGCTTAAAAGAGACATCCTTGTTTAAGGATAAACACTGTTGACCACTACCCCGTGTTTCTTCAAATGTTCACAAAAATATCTTGAGAAATTTAGAAAATGCAGTTGACTCTTGCTTTTTCACACGTCTACACAGAAGAACATGTCAAGATATAAGTCTATTGGATGCAAAAATACCAAATTAAATAATTTTGACCAGATGCACCAAACTTCCTCTTCCCTTCTCCAAAATTCTTGTATACAATCCTCTGTAGAGACTGAATTTTTTAAAGAAACTTCAATATATTATTACTTAATGTATTTTAGGGTTGAATCTTCATTATCTGAGTACAGCGCTAAAGCAGCCAGATTTGATGGATCAAAGGGACTAAAGTGCAAGACTCTTACAAGATCTGTGAAACCTGAGTAAACTTATAATCTATTATGTAAGTAAGCACAGGAGTCTGGTGAAGATAAATTGAATGAATAATGCTAGCGCATAACTGCAAAGAAATCTTTTTCCAAATAAGAAGGCCCATTAGAGATAAGGCAGTACAGCTGGTATGTGTGTATTAAAATGCCTTAATTCCATGCCAGTGCAAAACAACAACATAATAAAGCAATGGGTTTGAAGTAAATGCAGTTCATAATCCAGTAACTGATATTCTATGTGGTGGAGTAAAAGAAGGGAACATGGTACCTCTGAAACAAGTTGACTATATTCACGTTTACAAAGGTAATGAAAGAAAATTTAGGAGAGATATAGTCCAGTACGTTGGCAGAAAATAATTTATCAGTGGAATTCTTGAAAGTTTTAAAGGTAAGATTTTACTTATGTCACGAGACGTAAGTGTTAGGCATCACAAACACACAAGTGATTGTCAGTGTTCAGCAAAGGGAGAGGCCAATAACCGGATTTAAAAATTCAATCGTTATTACCATGTATGTGATGTATCCAAGATGTGTTTCTGCATACTCAATTTTCCCAACTACGTTCCCTACCTCCTCTGACTCTAATGCTAACAGCGCATGAATTAACGGAAGAGACCCATCGTAGCCATCACTGGTTCCCGTTCCTATAGTCCGAATTCTTTGACACAGAAAGTGGCAACAGGATCAACTTTTCCCAACACAAACTGCTACAGAGGAATTTGCGGCTTTAAACTCTGTTTCACAAAACAGAGTAAATAGATTTAACCTGCGGGAGCTAGACTCCTCCACCACTTACAAACTCTAGAAAAAGTTACACCAGCTAGCTAATATAATCCCTCTCTTTGAGAACACCACGTTCTGTACTTTCTACAAAACATAAAAATAATATATACTTTTACTGTAGGAGTCACAAAGCCTGTTTTGATGAAAGAGCTGAACAAAAAGGAGAACTTGATATCTCACAGGGGAAGACGTCCCAAGAACCCAACTGACACCAAGCTTGTACTACCTGGCACAGTTATCTGTATTCATATTCCTTTACATGCCTAAAAATAGATTCTTTGAAAATGGAATCCTTAACAGTCTGTGACTGTCATTTGTGTGTGAAGAAAACTGTCTCTTAATGCATAACATAAAGGAATGCTGTGCCAAGCAAAATAAACAAATTTTTTAAATGGTCAATTAACAGCTACTAACACTAGTAGTATGCGCGTCACTCTTGAATAGTTATGACATGAAAGAGCAGCATTTAAAAGCAGCATATAATGTATCCAAAATCACCATGGGACATTTCCATGGCATGCACTAAGTGACTAAATACACATAGCTTCGTATTCTCCGTAAGACCTGCTTTGTGTTTCAGTTGTAATAGTATTTTTCTACAATGGAATCTGAAGTTGAAACATCAGACACCCAGGTATCTTTTGAATTTAGTTACAGAAGCCATAGTCACTTGAATAAGAAAATACTGATTTTGTAAAAGAACTCACACAACAAATCTATCTCTTTTCCTAAGCCTACTTCTAAAGCCATGGAAAACATACCTCACTCTTCCCCCTGCCCCTTCCAAAACCAAGCCCCGTTCTGCTGTCATGTTCACTCTACAAAAACAGTTGTAACTGGAATGAAAAAGCACTGTTCCCTTACAAAATATTAGCTATTAACAAGCTAGCGGGTTAGAAAACAGTGCATTTTTATGGTTCTACCTGTATTGTTCCTGCCCCTTGCTGAACAATTCACAGCTGTGAGTTGAAGCGTGTCAGTTTTGTATTTTCAGTTTTGGGCAGTTATTACCTACAGCTGGTGTTCACCTCTCAAAGCAGACCCGGAACTTTTAACTATCACAGATTAGCAGTCTAAGTATTTTCTAAAAACACTGCTGGTTTTCTGGGGATGACCCATTTCAGCTTCCAAAAGTATCACAGATAAAAATGAAGCCAACCCACAAGAGTACGGCACATAATTTAGGTACAAAACTGACTGCGCTTCTTGACTGGGACCTAACCATAAAACCAGAAGCCTAGAATGAGATCCTTTGTTTAAATTTCCACAGCCAATCTCACTGAAAATACAGTAAGTTTTATCTCCTATGTCACTGAAAATATCTTTTACTTACCTGAAAAAACAAAGATGATATCAAGATCTACTTCAAAACTGGTTTTGTAAAAATCTAAATAGAGATGACATGCTGATATCTGGCCAGATTTTTAGTATTCTGATCACGAACATTGCTATTTTGCAATCACAATACTGAATAAGCTAAACGAAAGAAACGAGATATTCAGGCTACCAGCATGACTAGGACACTGACAGGTCTTTGGAAGATTCTTCCATTTGTCCTGTCATGGTTGGTGAGTGCAGTGTCTTCCTACAATAATCTTCTATGATGATTAACTCTGACATAAATTTCTTACTGTGAATTAATTTATCACACACTGAAGAAAAATAAACTAAAACCCAGATATATTCTGTAAGCATAATACAACCTTACACGCCTCAGTTGAACATGCACAAACTGCACTGCAGATCCTATGTAACAGTACAGAATACTAATATTCAGGAAACTGGTGAAGAAATGCAGCCACTTTGCAGCTTTATGCAATCAAAACCCCCAAAACTAAACCAAAAATGAAACCATTTCCAAGTTCAAAAACTTATTGTTCTACATTCAGAGACTGGGATTAACTAATAAAAGTAATCTGTGGTAGTGATTTCTGTCACACTAGCTTTCGTCTTTTTAGTAAAAGCAGTAGATTTTGACCTATATTCCATGGGTGAAAAATTTTTCTACTCCACTCATAGTCCTCTGGTATAGTTAACTAAAGAACTTATTTGTGCTTTCTGCTAAGGTACAAAATCTCTCATCCAGCTCCCTCCAATTACCATGACACTAAAATGAAATCTTTCCTGGTAACAGGCTGTACAAAAATATAAAAAAAATCTGTATGGGAAGCTTGTAAAATGAATTTCATTCATAAAAACCCCACGCTTGTGGCTAGATGACTGGCTTGAAATCCCAGTGAGAGAAATTATCATTTTTAGTTTTGGGATGCCCTGATGCTGCTTACACTTTTAAAAATCTAATAGATTCACATGTTGTTATGTATTGAAATTTTAAAGCTTGTGAATGAAGTTAGCAACGTGCTGTGCCTGTCAATATGAACTATTAAAGTCCCCAGAGTGTATGAGAGTGGGAGAGTTTAAAAATTAATTCAGATGGTGCACCTGTTTGCAGGAATCCGTCTGTTGAATTAGCATTGCATTTAATAAGTTTCTGTGACGCAACTAATGTCCTTTTGTCTAGGCTCCCTCAGTACAGTGTTAATTCTCACCCATCTGAAATTCAGGCAATATTACAAATTCCAAACTGATAATTAAAGTCTAGAAATGTGAATCGATCTGAATGAGATTTGCTTTCTCTCTTAAAGTTCTTTTTAAACTTTTCAAATTTCTTTAATATCTCATCACCAATTCCTTTTGGGTGAAGTCCAAATGATTACATTATCTCAAAATGATCTGTTAATAGATTACATATCTAAATAACACTGAGAAAAAATAAATTTTGAACAAAAAACTAATAGATAGCAAGGTATATTACCTACTGAACAGAAATAAAAATAGATCATCAGTTGTACAGAAAAAGCATATTAAAATTACATTCTAAAAATTCCACTGTTATTAACCAGTTTTCCTGCACATTGAGTCAAAACTATCGCTTTCAAACAACCCAATGAGCTACAGCAGAAGCCATCAGGAAGTGCTTCTCCATCAACTTCCACATATCTATTCACAGAGCTTCAGCTGAGACCTACTGATCTTCAGCATCCACAGAGTGTTCATCACTGCAGATAGCTGCGTGAGAATTCTAAACAGTGAGTGGAGTTTGACTCTGCTGTGGGAGGAGATGATGCTCACATGATTGAACAGAGGACTCCTCCTTTTTCCCATGGAAACTGCAGACTCCGTAACTCACACAGAACTCCTTATTTAAATGGATCAGAAGCCTTTTGGACAAAGCCAAATGTTTCTTAGGATTTTTTGTTGGACCTTACTCATTAGCACGGTATATAGAGAAACGACTTTCAGGCTCTATGCCAAGAAATAGAAGGACTAATTTTCTTGAACTGGAACAAAGGAGAGCAAGAAATCATTCAGATACCCGAGTAAGCCCCAAGCTGTCATAGGCTGTCTTGACATACAAATCTATATATTTTCTCAAGCTATACCTTAAAATTGTAACTCTTGCTAATACAAAGTTTAGCAATGTCTGATTGTTCTGTAACTGTTGTGGAGCTGGCTTGTTTGTTTGTTCGCTTTTTAATTACATCCTTCATTCTTATCTCCCAATGAATCAGCACCTAACCTTTTGGGGGGTGGCAGGAAAGACCAGAAGTTTAGTATTCTATAAATAGAAATGAAATTCCAATTTCAGGCTAGTCCAAATCTAGATTCATTGGGATTCTGGTTATCAGCTGGACCTTAACACAAAACTTTGGAGTTCTAGGAAATCTGAAGCCATAGTAATCTATAACACACGAAAGAAATATGGACTACACATGAATTCTCAGATATTGACACCAGCAGAGAAAGAGACGTAAATACCCAGCCTCATTGGCTAGACTTTTTGCTTCTTTTCTGTCTCCTGTACTAGACAAAAAAATTAATCCTGTTCTGGGGAGATAATCAAACTTGTATAGAGTCTGCAAAATCTAAAATGCAAGATTTTATTATTCTAATCAATATATTATTTTTGAAAGGGCTTTACATTTATCAAATAGGTCACAGATTTGACTCTGGTAGAGTCCTGAATTAGTCAGGGTGTTTTTCATGCTGTGCCACCAAGAGGATCCTGTAGCTGTGGTCTCTGGCACTTTAGCTCTGGTTACCTCAATAACCTAATGGATATAATTTTGCATAAGAATATATATTGAAAGATGATGAATTAAATAAAATATATTTCAGTTACCAGTAATTTTCTTCAGGTATAAACAGTTCTGATGCATACCTGATTCATCTATGAAGCTGCTCTTCAAATACAGCAGAGAGTTTTAAGTGAGAACTAAAAATCCTTCTCATTGTCATGGAAAAGTGACCATTAAGTGGTGATTCACATGCAACACATTAAATGTGAAGTAATCTTCAATCACCATCTTCTCTGCACTAGTATTTTTACTTCCTTAGTTCATACTAGTGCACAAAATTATTTCAGAAGTTACTGAGTTGCTTGTTTACAGCCTATAACACATTATACCTTTAGCATAGCAATATGGTCGCTTCAATCTCAATAATGGTACACAGTTTTAATGAACAGTTTTCCAAAAACCATGAGATAAATGTGACAAAAAAATGAATTATTAGTTCATGATGTTGATAACAAGGACTATATTAAAAATGTAACTCTTCAGGTTTATAAAGGACTCATAGGGTTTTATCTCTGTTTTTTTACAATTGTTCCTCACATTCACTATATTTACAGCAGGGCCTTTACAACAGCAAGCAGTGTCTTCAGGTCCTTTAATCACGTCAGCTAAACTTTGCGTGTCGGCTGAGTGGCCATTTTGCTCAAGTATCCTAATTTATACAAATCTAAACCTTTTAATCTGTTTAAGGGCATTAAAAGTAAGTCCCTTAAAATTCCAGTTTAAGTAATACAAATATTTATGAATATAATATGCTTTTTAAAAGTCTTCAGCATACTGATACAACATTTAACTCTATTCTTTAGCAAATGTTAAATTTGGATAGCCACCAATATTCATCTATATTCAAAGGAGTCAGCAGTTTAGATTTATTTGTGACAAGACCCAGTAATTTTCATCTCTTCATTGAAAAAAAACCAAAACAACTAACATTACATACTATAATGTTAATGAATAGGATTTGTGTCTTGCATTTCTCCTCAAACATTTTCACTTGAGAACACAAACAGGAAGGTTCTTGATTTGAGCGCAGTTCCTGTCTAACTACATTTTGTACAAGCTGTTTACAGTAAAGAGCAAGTAAGATGAAGCGTTTCAATAGTCGCTTCAGGCTGATTTAGTTGCCATTCACAAGGTGAAGCAAGCTATGTATTGCTTTACTTTTTGCTTCTTGGTTCTTTAACCAGACAGAAATGATCTGATTTCATTCATAATTGGAAGCTGCCATGATACTTCCCCTCAAAAAATTAAAATGTAGAAATTTAAAACTAAGAGATGTATATGACGTATCTGATATTTGAAGGCTTATCAATAGCTGGAGTAAAGAACTCCCTAGGCTGCTGTCATTCTGTGTTTCAACTTGGTTGGCAAAATGATAAATCACTTCATGTAAAATATATTACTAAACTAATCATCAAACTACAATATAAAAAGTGGGAGCTTAAGGGGGGGGGAATAAAAAGACCTGACATCAGAGCAGAATAGGCAGGATTAGATCCTGCATGATTTCAAGTACAAATAGATCCCTCTGGGACTTTGGGGATTAATATTTTTTCTCCTCAGCCACTGTGAAGAATTAATGAGGGTACCTGCAACAATGCTTGCAAGCTGCTGAGTTCTGGTGATGGGGTATATGCTGCGTGCCTGAACGATGGTTGAAGCGATTTTCTTGGCGTGCCTCTCCTCCCCGTATGTTCTCAGGATGGACGCAAGCGCCTGTTGATCTAAAGCATTCACAACATCAGCAGCAGTGGGCATGTCAGGGTACCTACGCACAAGAAGAGCCAATTAGTTCACTGACGTCAGTTTTCATTGACAAGAGGTGAAGCTTCATAGCATTGAGACATGAAGTCAAACACATACACTGCATATGAGTGCCTTTGAGGTTTTCAAATAAGAGACAGCAACACTATGAAAATAGATATAGCTTGCACCTTTTAAATCCTTTTCCTTGTTATTTTAAATGGAGTTTGTTCCTTAACATCAGTTAGAGCAGCTGAAACTTCCAACTATTATAATAAACAATGCCCAATGAGTTGACAAGAATAAATATATTTCAGTATCATGTTAAAATGGAAATGCAGTGACACTTTTTCTTTCGACAGCTTTAGAATACAAACTTGTCCCTTTTGGCTTCACTTTAGTCATCTTGCATTATATGCTGTTTTCTAGCCAGAACTGATCTCCAGGATCTTTTCTTTCACGTCTCTGCTATGAAAACAACTGCTTATGAAAATAATTTAACTTTACTTTTCACTAAAAGGCATAAGAATTTATATCCAAATATAATTTTGAGAGAATAGAAATTACCTAATATTACAAACGACAAGAATTATTACAATATAAACAGTATAAGACATAAATTTATTTTTTTTAAATCTCTGTCACTTTGCTGTTGCAATAGTTCAAGGTACATTATGGACATCATATAAGGGTTTACTAATCAGAGAAAACATACAACCTACTTAAAAAAATCTCTTCTACAAACACAAATACACAGAACATTTTTCAGGCATTTATTACTCTCCTGCAGTATCTTACAAAAAAGATAACAAAACTTAGAAATCAGAGGCAAGTAGTATCATAGCAACAACCGTAGTGCCAGGCTTTTGTTATGCCACAGGTATCCTTTGTTCTTATGCTCCTGTTCAATGTATGTATACTCATGAAGCAAATGCAAGCCTGGAGTTCAGATTCTTGAAATCCGAGGGCTGAATCCCAGGAGGATCACATAAGCTTTTTACACAAAACTGGGAAAAGCAAATATCATGAAATTTCCTGTGTTAAGACTTAACGTTAATGTGTTAAGACATTCCTCAGAAACTGAGGCTTCCCATCAGCTCTGTGTGAGCACTGAATGATCAAGTGACATCTCTTAAGATTACAGGTTCATCAAAACACAAAGCAAAAATTTTTATTCTCCTGGTAATGCATTATGCAATTACTGCCATCATCTACAAGAGATCTTCGGTTGTTCATGTAAAAAGCACAATGCTACAGAAATGTGTTAGGTTGTTTGAAGATGAAAACTGGTACATAAATAGAAATTATCATTCCATCATTGATTTTCATGCTCTTCAATGTACTAAACACCAATTCTAGTAATTTAAAAAGAGGTGATTTATTTAGTAATTGTTAATTTGACAGTTAAGTAAGCCTGATGTGCTTCCTACACAATTTGGAAGGAAGCTTATAATATTGCTTACAATAAATCTACAGGCATGTCAGACAACATTACACTAGTGTGTTAAAAGCAATGTCGCTATCCGATTACAACAGGCAGATATCATGGATAGGATTTTATTTATTTATTTTATATTATGTTCTTTTTAGAGAGAAGTAACTGGGTCAGATGGCCACTGCAGAAAAGAGGGAGGCTGCTCCTTTCCTGAGGGAGCAACTTAATGTGCTCAAGCGAAGGTTCCACAAATAGTAAGTCTGGCAGAAAAGGAATGGGATGGCAGTAAGTGGTTGTGAGTTTGCAGATCAAGTACAGTCTGAGAAACTGCGGCAATAACAGGAAGAAGACAGGCCTCCGCAAGCGAGATGCCCCTGTAACTGTACACCACACACTCCAAAAATGTGAAATTGTAACGGTATCATTACCAAAATGTTACTGGTTTAATTACTCATCACTGGAACTTTCCTCTTACTTCAAAGAAGGAAAAGACAATAACCAGGGTTCTAAGTATTGAGACTGAAAAAAGCTTTCTGGCAAAAGAAAGACAGTATACTTGCGCAAAATTACATGTGGTTTGATGATGAGAATTCTTCAATTTCAGGGGAACCGAAACGCACTAGAGTTGCTGAGCACACAGTTTTTGAATTTCAAGAATTGTTTTATTAACAGGTACCTGTCACCATCCATCCTCATGTCCAAAGGTCCGTCCTTCTGCAGGGAAAAACCTCTTTCAGGTGTATCAAATTGCATGGAAGAACAGCCAGCATCCAAGAGAACTCCATCTAGAGTCCCTGGCTCAACTCCAGAGGAGATCAACAAAGCCTCTGACTGGCTAAACTGTCCTAGAAGAGCTCGAATCTGTTTCCTGTAAGAAAACCACAAATAAACAGCCTCAATTTTAGTTATAAACAGTGCAGTGTCTTCCCCTTGTATAGCAGGAATTAGATAGTAGTGCTTACTTGTCTCAGAAGCACTAGGGCTATTGCCAAAGTAATAGTTTAAGTACTTTCATATGTCAACATTGAACACTGGTCCAACCCACCCGTCAGCAGCTACTTAAGCTTCTTTAAGTCTTTACTCCCTTCCTGCCTGATCTCAAAGAAATGGAAACCTGAATAAAATTTAATTTTTTCAACATGAAGGAACTCAGAGGGACACCTTTCATGTTCAACAGGAATGCTCTGACGACCAAGGTACTTGCTGTGCTGAGCAGGGCCCTTAGTTAAGTGAGGTCAAAGCACAGGAAAGAATGAACTGTGGTTGGACCTAGAGGAGAAGCAGACAAGATGGAACATGACTGCACAGCCTCGTGGTTGATACTTACCTACCATGAAAAGAATCCTGGGTTCCTGCCATGAGACAAACGTCTGTCTTTTTAGTGGTGTTTGTCATTTCAAAAATAATTACGCAAAATTAGGTGTGCTGGATCATAAGTAGATAAAATACGTCAGTATAGTTTTGATTCAGACACCTAATCACTGGGGAGAGCAGAGTTTTCCATGCATTTTTGTGGTTAGCATTCTTCTTTCTTAAATTTAAGGTGGTGCTTTCTTAATATTCCCACATTGGGACGGGCAAGGGGCACAGCTAGGGAAATGATGACACATACCTGAGGTGCCCAACGCTTTCTTGGGTGTCTAAACCTGGACTTTTGATTCTTGCTAATACATAAGGTGACCTACAATTAAACAATTTATTTATCACTTAAAATCTCAATGAATTCCATGGATTTAAAAAGATTAACCAACATGTTGCTGCGTTTTGAAGCAGTACCTGCAAAACACAAGATCTTTCTGCCCCTAACAAGAAGCCCCTGCCTCCGCATCTGAGTTTTGATTACGGTTTGGATAACTGTTCTTCGGTCCCATTGATTAGCATTCAAATTATTACAAGGTCCACTAGGTTAACTCCTATGATTTTGTCTAAGTTACATGGGCAACTGTTAATTGATGGAGAAAGCAACTCCTTTAACATTTTCAGGTACAAAAGCAGAGCTACCCATGTATCTTTTGACACTTCAAGCACTATAGTAAAACTTTTTCAAAATACCAGCTTAAGCCTAATCCTTCCTCAGGTCAGTTTAATGTCAAGACAACTGGCACTATGACATAGTTTAGTCGACTCCCATAGCTACAGTTTTAAAACAGTGTATGAACAGCGAATCGGAACCTTTTCTGCACCCATCCAATCGGAGTGAGAAAATGCTACGGGGTCGGGGGGAGAAACCTCTGTTAAAAGGAAGAAGTTATGAACGCAACCATATGGAAGAATATTTAGCTACACAATGGTATCCTAATTAGAGCAGAATGAATCAACCTATTTAACGCAGCACAAAACCCGGGAAATACCTTGAACGAACAGATTTCACAAGGGATATCATGCTCACACATACACATTTCTGAATTGATTACTGTCCAGCACATAATCAAATACAACTATTCAGCTTAACAAGAACTGACAGTTCCTGAAAAGCACAATGATCCACTTTACATATTTCAACCAATTTAAGCTATGTAGTTATAGCTTTTAGATTGTATTTCCCCTCAACATAATGAGAGGAATTTTCTTGAAAATCTTTACCACTTTGTCCAGCTGGGCAGCGTTTCTAACTTTACAACTTGTGCAAACGAATGAACTTTAAAATTCTGTATGTGGGAGATTAAAATAAATGAGATCTGGAAAAAATTGTAAATTGCCACTGTCTAGTTCCTCCCACAGACAGTAACCCACACTATGAACTAGTGCCATACTGCGCCACCAACCAATGTGAAAAAGTATTCTGAACTATATTTACAACTCACTAGAAATTTGATTACGTTTCTTTAAACAAGTCATAAGTATGCGGATGGCTAAGATGTTTGGGACAGTGGCCTTTGATTTGTGGTCTGCCAATCCTTTGTGACTAAGGAAAGGTAACTACAAAAGAAGTATATTTGAAGTAAGTTGAGATTTATTCTTTGGTAGAGAGATGCTTCAGCTCAAAAATGTTTTGAAGTTCGCAAATAAAAAAGATTGAAAAAGAATTAGATTGATATTTTGATGCCAGCCTTTCAGCTGTGTGAAATGACAGCCTTTGCATATAACCTGTTTGTTATACACTGCATTTGGTGTATCAGTAGTGGATATAGGTGCCGCCGTGAATACAAATTTTTAGTAAAAATAGATGCATTTCATGAGATTGTAACAACTATAGTAAAACGTACAGGCCAGTCCTCTGAACTCCTGTTTCTCTGTGGACTAGAAGAAATAGTTTTAAGTATATTGGGTATCTCACACATTTCAATTAATCAAATCAAGTACACAGCTATGAAACATTTATCACCTTATGAAAGAAAATACAAATATTAACTCTTTTTTTAATAGGATGGTAACAATTATGATAGTGATGACAAGGACTAATCTATTAGATTATGAGTATGACACATTTATTTAAAGAAAAATATTCTACCAAGCATTCAGAAAGATTTATTAGAACATAATAAAACTCATCCCTTGTCTATTATTCTTTACGCCCACGTGCAAATAATAACTGCCTGTTATGCACATGATTTTCACGAAAAATGCTTAATCTAGCCTCAGTTCCTTCTGACTTTAGATTTTTATTTACATCATCTGTAAATCCTGTTTACATAATAACCTCAAATAAATAATAAAAGCTGCATACCCTATGCTAAAAATATTTCTTACAGTCACATGTCTTCTGCTCTCCCCAGGTATGTAGAAATTGTTTTTGCTTTCTTTTTCAGTGTTCCAATGTTTTCTTTGGGAATCTGAAATTTTCTGTTCCACGACCATACTTATCTAGTTCGAAAATCTGTCTATTACCCTTTCTGTCTTAATATATTGCAAAAACAGCGCTTAGTGGAAAAAGCAGGAAAGGTAAATCAGGGAACACCCCTAAATACCAAATAAAACAGTCAATCTTATAGTTCAAAAAAGCCTGAGAGAGCATATCAAAACACTACAGACCCAGATCGAATGGGGGTTTTAGGCGGGTCTTGGGGATACCGCCAAAAGCCGTTAAGACTGCCAAGGGTCACATAGAGAGCATTTTAATCATTTTAGGTGATCTTTGAAGGATACACTCTAACTAAAATCAATTGTCTTGCTTAAGAGTAAATATTTAAACTTAGTACTTGAACAGCACTTTACATATTCAGAATATTTTAGATACATAGAACAACTATGAAGACCTTTTAGCCCTTCTCTTACAAACGCAGAAGTAAGATCTGCAGGGATTAATACTGAATGACTTGAAGATATCTATGTAGAAAGCTAAGACAATTTCAGAGATTATGGTCTGAGGATGTAAAAGAGCAGACAATACCAGTCATATGTTTAGCATTTGGCTTATGTGTGTGTGTGCGGTCATAGCGTGGTCATTTTTTATAAACTCACAACTTGTACAGTCAAGCCACCTTCAACTTCTCAAAATACTCAACATGCTCACTCCTCCTTTATTCATTTTAACATTCACCGAGAAAAAAGTATTCAAGATTTTAAAAGGACACTGGGAACTCAGACAGTCTAGCCAACTTTAAACATAATAAAAAGTTATTTCAGCTGCTACACATGTTGTTGGGGCTTTAAGAGATTTTACTGTGCAACAACTTCAGGAGCTTGCAGAATTCTTGTACTGTTTGCTACAGTTGGAAAATAACACAGAGCCTTGGGTTCAGAACCCTTTGTTCAGGTCATAACATAGTATTACAGTATTTCATTGTATTATACTGTGACACATAGCATAGTAATACTGATAGATGGCATCAAATCCACACTTCTCAATTATGTGAAAGAGTAGAATGAGAAAGAATTCGAAGTCTCCTAATGTATTTCAGGCTCTACAGCTTTCAGTTAACCTCTGGTATTCTACAAATCTTTATAAAAATATTTCTTTTTTATTTTACTCAGTTGAGAGGGATGTGCACAGGAAAAAAGCAAAGCATGAATATAGCTTCTACAAAATAAACAGAACCTTTTTTTTCCCTTGTCTAGTTCCTCTCCTTTGTCACAGAGGTTGATATGACATCAATCATTCAAGTAATTTCACAGAAAAGTACGATTATGTTTTTTTTCATGGTGCTTCAGCATTTTTTATGTGTATATAACAATACTTGTTCTTGATCTTTCACCATTGCTCCCTTACAAATTCTACGTGCGAACACATAGCAAGTCGGGAAGTGATGATCCCTTGTCAGCAGTGAAAACTACCTTCTACTCAACCAGAAGAAATGGTTTCTTTGAGAGAACTAGGAAAAAACAAAGTTTTTCAGCTAACTTTTGCCAAAGTACATCAAATGAGGAGACCGAGTGGAGCTTTGTTTGATTCAGTAATGCCACTGAGACTGCCAACAGTGATGCCAAATAGCACCAGCTGTAATAAGGATATTGGTACAGACCTGGTTTGATGTCATTGATTCACTTCACCTAGGTCACTTGGCAGCTGTCAGATAGCTGTGACTTTCACTCACAGCTACGCTGAGCCAGGCACACCCAGAAGCAAACCACAAAGTACTCCACTCATAAATTCCTGGAACTTTCAGCATCCTACATATGAGCATTACTCTGCCTCAGTGCAACACCACTCTCAAAAAACATTCCTGAATATTCTGTACAAAATATTAAATGACCTTTGAAAAATGGGAAATTGGGATGGCTTTCATGTTTGCAAAGCAAAAAAATAAAAATTATAACACCTATCAACTTACAAACAAACATTGTAATTACATTCCTAGCTTTATAAAAAATTAATTACAGCTCTGGAAAAAGCCCATATATCTATTTGAGAACGGACAGTTCAGTCTAGGCTGGGGTTTTGTGCTGCAAAATTACAGAAGCAAACCTCAGCCACTGATTAATAGAATCCATTCTATGATTAATAAATACCTGAATGCAGGAAGAAGTGTATGTGAAAAGCAATTTCCACAGAACCAAGTAAGTTCATATTTTCAAATTTGAGTGCTATAGTAACAACTTTATTCTGTGTGTTAGATCACAGAAATGTCATTTTAAGTATTTATGACTTGATAAACACTTATGTACCACACACCCCCTCTTAAGAGCAGGGAACACTTACAAGGTATGCATGCATTCTAAAAGCTAAATACTTCTTTCCATATAATTTAAAGTCATCACATCAAAAAAACCCAACAAAACCCTCTTTTTGTATTAACTTGTAGAACACTAAACATCTTACATGTCCAAACTACTATCCCAAAGGTGATAATGCTTGCCTTTCTCTGTCTCCTCTCATCAACTGCCTGTCTTCTATCTCTCTTACGCAAACCCTTATGAAACTAGCTATTTCCTGCTTTAATTGTGCTCCCGCAGCTTCCAGCAAAGCTTCCTCTCCTCCTTACTCTGCTACAGATTCTGTAAAATGATGCTGTCCTTTCTTCCTCATGTCTCATTGACTCCAAGCACCAAAAACCGTTTCTAGCCACCTCTCAAGCATACCTGTAAGAAATTTCAGGATGCCTCAAAATAGATTGCTCATTATTGTAATGTTCATTTCTACTTTTATGTGCAGTATGAACTCCACTATTCTGTACACTAACAGAAACACAACTTCAGTACAAACTGCTGTTCTACATTGAAGGAACTGTAAACACTGTTTCAATTAAAGAAAAAGATACAACTATTTAATCAAAACCACAAATATCAAAGATCATTTCCACAGAGCACATCAGATATCTTACCATATTAGACACTTTTCATAGCAGGTATGTTCAATGTCATCAAAAACAAATATGAAAATTTAAATTTTGGATTAACAATATCCCTCTCTGGCTAAATTACAGATTAAGGAGGTCATTTCTTTCTTGGCAAATGAAAGACATTCAGATGCGCTTTTCATTCATGAGACCTGACTGCTCAAATGATAAGACACCACCCATCAGAAAAATCACCAATATTTCTCTGACTTTACATTATCCCATCATGGGATCTTAGTGTGAGGTATATGCTAGGTTAGCATTCACAGCAGTAGGACAGTCTAGTTTTACAACGCTCAGCGGACATAATGCAAGAACAGTTGAATACCTCTATTGTCATCTCAGGTCTACCAAACATTCTTTGGGACCTTCAGCTGTATTAACACTGATTTTAGCTTTAAAGCTGACCAGCTTCCTTTACACTTCTGGCTCTTTTTGTACTGGTTTGCGTTCCCTCTCCTGTCCTCCTCACACAACCTCCAGGGAACAGACCAAGCAGCGAACAATTTGCTGGGCAAACCGGCATACCTGGTAGCAAAATCACTAGATGCACTTTCGAAAACGCTCATTTTTCATGATCATGGAAATCAGAGTTGAGAGGAATAATTGCAAAAAAGGTAGGTGAATCACAGAAGGATTTATGGTCTCTACCGATGCAGGCATGTCCCACAACAGCATTTTAGGACAGTTTTATATTTACTAGCACAGCCATTGTGGTTCTCCCTCCATTCAGCCATGAGTGGAAATAGACAGGCTTCAGCACATTTCTGAAGCAAGAAGAGACTTTTGCAGTAATTTCCACAGCCAATGAAAGCACACGCTGCCCCATCAGCTCCAGTATGTACGTATCACATGCATCAATGAATCTGCCTGTTATTTCAGCTCTCCTAATAACCAATATTGCTTTAACAATTACTGCAAGAAGTTTTGATGGTCTTGTAGCATTTCCACTGCGAGTCTACACAATCACATTTTAAGGCCAAATGTTCATCTCACCATTCAAGTTCTATTTCTAAGATTATATTTCACTGCAAGAAAAGGTAGTAAAGCAACTTTCCTTAGAGTTAATAAATCTTATGTATTATTTTCTTACTCTTTCCATACTAGCATCTTAAAAGATAGCTTTATAAAATCTCCTCTCCACTCCCCAACAATCCACATAAATTCATACTTTCATTAAAGACACAATGGTGCTTCACTGAACTGAAAAGAAATGTTGCTATTGGCCTCAGAAGGAAGAAAAGTTCTGTTTAATTTAGTTGCCAAAACCCTGTAGAATACAGAAAAAAATTCTGGATATACACCAGCAAGGTGAAAAGTACAAATTGACATCAGAAACATAACAGCTCTGCAAAAACATCTTTAAGCCCATAAATATAATAATACTAAAATCCGTAGGTATGTTTTCTCAACATGCATGGAATGAGCACATCACATCATCTTTTTCCCCAGTGTTAACGCCCAGTCTCAGAGGAATCTGAAATTATATTCAAAGTTTCAGACTGGAAGAAGGCACAGAAACAGATTTATCATTCAATCAGATTTACCGATCAATTACTGATCAGTCGTGATCAGTTATGTATAATGACCAAAATATCATATATGAAACGTTATGGTTTCAAAAGACAAGAACTTGTCCCTCCTGTATGTTAAATGAACAAAAACAAGTGTACTTTCTCTACTAACTGCTTTCCCTCCCTGCAACACTTTGGTTTGTGCTGTCTAAATATGTTTCTACCTTACCCAAACCAGAAATTAACTATTCTCTGCATAATGTGGATACTAATGAAAAAGGAATTATTACCCATAACAATCCTGGATTAAGTAAATAATTTTTCTCACAAAGAAAGTTAAATTATTACGGTGTCCAGTGCTTTCTTGTCTAAATTCATAATTTCAAAAACACATAGTGATCTGTTCATAAACAAAGGATTATGAATGAAGTGCAAAATAATCTTGTAGTCAGTTTCCAAGATTAGAATATAGCTATCCAACTTCCAAGCGTATTCATTCATTAGCTGAATAAAAGGTTTAATTTATTGACATATTTATCTGCATATAAAACATGAACTTCAAGTTAACAGAACATACAGTGACGATTTAAAAAGCAATCTGCAATCAGCTGTCAACTACAACCCACATATTCAATTATTTTTAAATTACTCCTATTACAATTTGATTTACATTTTGTAAGGCTTATAAGACAGACACACAGCATGTAAAAAGCATCTCTTTTTCCTCCCTGCAGAACTGGATAATAAATGAAACTATTGCTAAATTTTCTCTAGCTAGCGACGCAAATTTACACAATACTTTTCCACATCATAAATTCTGGCACTCTAAAGTGCTCTATTCATGGAGAGCGCTTGCTCAAGATTGTGCATAATTGTTGCTTTGACAGACTTGCTGCTACTGATACTCAGAATATATTTGCATAGCCTTTGCCATGTTAACAAAATAGGAGTCTAGACCTTGAGACTCAGTGGCAATACTGTGACACAACAAATGGAAAAAAAATCTGAGCCACAGAAGCTTTTTTACTCTTCTTAATTATTCAGCAGCTGACAGTATTGGAGTGGCCTGATAAAGCCCTACAGGATTTTTATTTCCTTTGACAAACTATTTCTTCGTTTGACATGGTAGTTAAACCTTAGAATACTGAGAATGAATACACTTGGCATCAAGAATTTATTACAAATGAAGCAACTTTTTCTTCCCTCCTGTCATTCTTATCTAAGCTGTAAGAGCATGTCTACATTCCTAATCGACTCCCACCTTGAATGTTCAACTGTCTGCCCATCACTTGGACAGCGTCACATTTCCCAACTACATGCTCCTAATTGTTGGAAGGAGAAATATAAGAAGCAGAACACAAGAGGAATGCAAATAAGGGCAGAAGTGAATTAGGGGCATCACTCAGCTGGAAATCAGAGAAGCCACAAAGCTTTGCTCTTCTGTATCTTTGCTTGTACCAAGTCTTACCCTTTTTGAGACAAGGGAACGAGAACTGTGCATAAAATTAAAAATACCATCATATCGTGAGTTTAAGTGACAGGCTAACATTCACTATTCTGGTCTCTATTCCTTTCCTAGCAGTTCTTTGCATGCTCTTCTGACCACCAGTGAACACCAAGCACTGAGTCTTCATAGAACTATATACTTTAAGCCCAGTATTTCATTACTGACTGGTCAGCTCATAGCCCATCACCACATAAGTAAGCCTAATATGTCTTTTGCCACATATCACCTTTATACCTAACTATATGTCTTTTCACCTGCCTGCCTTGTGAGGTTCTGCAGTTCTTCAGAATAAGCCTTCATTTTTGCCATAGTAGGTAACTTAACCTAACCTATAATCATCAGTGATTGTGTCACGAATTTACTGTCTTATTTAGATCATGTATGAATAAATAGGTTGCATACTCTACCCACATATCCTTGTGGTACCTCATTGGTGAGCTCATTGCTTTGAAATGAAATGAGTACGACCCTTCTAGCTAGTCAGAAAAACTTACACTAGAAGACTTCCTTGCTTCTGCTACCCATTCTTTATACAAAAGGGTTACTTTACCTTGTTAAATTGTACTTGTTGCTTCTGAATTTATTAACTCCCTGAAAATATAAACTCTTCTGTCGCAAATTACAAAGCACTTCAAAATTAAATCTATATTTACTACTCATAACATTGCAATCCGTTCTTGGAAAGAAAATAACGTACTTAATCCTACTAAAGATTATAAGGTTTATATGCATATTTAAAAGCGAGTATTCTACTAGTTTGTCAAATCAAAACCTTAAGAAAGTCAGGATTTTCGAATATTGTATCTGAAAAGATAGTATGACCTCTAAAACAAGACTTATAGTTACACTGATAAGCATTTAATTCTGAAAAACTACTAAAGTTATGCAAAAGAATGGAATACTAACAACTGCAAGAATGCTTCCGATTTAGAACGCTGTCTTAAAACACAATTTGGCAGCAATTCCCTTTCCCAGAGACCCTGATCTTTTTTCTAAATTAAAAATTTCAATTTCAGAATGCAATCGTAAAAATAAACCTAGTTTGTTTAGGAACCATTAACATCTTGTTGCTCTGTAGATACCACGGGGTTAGCATTCATGTAGAAACTTATAGGCAATTCTATATTAAATTCTAATTCTGTTATCTTATTTATGAAATATCTTGTAATAAAATACACAAATCTAGCTGCATTTCACCAGTGAAGATCTTTTCTGACAATCAGCATTTCATGTATTGACATTTTGACTTCATACAAGTCATGAGATCCTGCATTCAAATGAACTTCCCTCCCACACAATGAACATCCAGAAATTGTGCAAATTATTTTTTAACTAAATGTAGGAAATAAGAATAATTAGCATTTTTGGTGAAATATCCTAATTTCAACCACCTGTAATTCTTTATGTACAGAGACTACACGCACAGTCTAGTTACTCGCCACTGTAGAAGACAATACAAACTCTGATGCTGTAAGTATTTGGAGAAATAAGAGAATATTTAATTAAATAATGTTTGGTCCTGAAAGTACACACACAATTTAAAATTACTGCTCTGTTTCTCTTTACAGGGAAAACATATCCCACCGAGATTCATTTAAAAAAAAACAACACAACAAAAAACCCGCTTGCGAAACAAGACGACATCCAGAGGTAAACCAAAACAGTGAGTCACCTCCACCAAGTGTAAAAGATAACTGAACAGTTACATAACCAACACAATCTGATCTTTTCAAGCAGCCAAAATGCACAACTTAAGCTAAAAAGATACCACACAGAAGAAATAATGTGGAAGTATACAAATGTGACTGCTGCCAGGCTATCAGAACAGAAGTTGCTGCATAAATCCATTTAAACTATCATGAAACATGATCCTTAAACATAAGCAAAAAAGTATTTGTAGTCAAGTTTCTATTAACCTGGAAGAGGCATTGTCAATCTAATTAAATTTGTTGCAAATACCCAGTAAAGGATGACAAAGCTCATAAAGAAACAACCAAGTGATTAATTGAACAGCATCACACAAGAAATCATGTAGTGAGGTGCCAGAAAAAAACCCTGCGTGAACTGGAAGCTCATTATCTGGGCATAAATGTGAGCAAAAGGAACGTGAAGTTTTATTTGACCATAAAACGAACAGTAAACAGTAGTGTGAACACAGCCATAAAAAGGGAAACAAAATCCTAGGATGCGCAAGTCAGAAGTCTTTTCATTAGGAATAGGAAGGTATTACTGGCAAGACTTCATCTGGAGTATTGTATGCCATTACAACTCAAAGTGGAACTGGCACAGAGAAGCTGTAATAGAATGACTAGAAGAAATGAGAGCTATTATTATAAGATAAAAGTATAAAAAAAACCCCAGACTTGTTTTGCATACAAAAAAAGATGGCCAAGAATAGATGTTAATATTCTCCACCAAGTCTTTGAAACGCCAGGGAGAGAAAAGAGCTAATAGATATTAATCAACTATTAGTTAATTTTATTCAACTAAAATTAAATTAGGTAACTACTTTAACTGGAAATTTAAAGAAAGTCTCCTATAATGAAAAATGAGACTCTAGAATAGCTGGGCCACTGCATATAGAACTCCTAATTACTTTTAAGATAGAGCATAGAGAAGGAGATTAAATTATGCAGTGGCTTGTAATATCAGGCAATTGGATTCAATGATCTAGAAGTCTCTTACAGCATGTTTATATCTGAACAACTATTGTAATTCTCCATTGTGAGGTTCACTCCAAAAATATTTATTTGAACTCATCAAACCTATACACATCACACTTTTTACATGTATGTAAACTTACTCCAACCTAACAATAACAAACCCCTTAGATAGAAACGACTCATTTTATTTTTAGAAAAACCTAAACTGAATGCATAAATACACACTGGCACTGAAAAGGCTTCTTTCTCTTAATTTTTCCCCAAAGTGATTACTGGGGATTTTTGAACCAAATATACCACCAGTATTGACTGGAAACTGCTATTTTCTGGTAGCAAACTCAAAGACTGTGCTCACAGACAAAATGATTTTTAGCTTTTATAAATTCAGAAGAAGAGAAAGCAACTCCCAAACCCTTTTCTCTGCTACAAAAGGATGATTGGGATCCCAAGGTCAACAACTTTTGATTATTATTGAAGGAAAATTTCCGTATCTATTTGCCATAGAGAGCGATAAAATAGTCTAAAGGCATTAACTTAATGTGATATAGAAGCAGAGTTCTGCAATACTCTAACCGCCCC
>Ga0065711_1028730_pt1 | contig 39496 bp, 16 predicted proteins | sample Hoacrofraction12_FD_59098 | JGI IMG/M metagenome (GOLD analysis project Ga0065711, IMG submission 59098) | Hoatzin crop microbial communities from Cojedes, Venezuela - Epithelial fraction 12 v2 (version 2) | ecosystem: Host-associated > Birds > Digestive system > Esophagus > Crop | place... | reverse complement strand
AACCCCCCCCCCCCCCCGAAGGTTTCTGCATGAGCAGTTATGCAGCTGCTGGGTGTGAGTGAGTCATCTGCCCCAGTGGTTTTTCGTGTAGTTTGGCGAGCAACAGGTGTTGTGCAATTTCTGTGCATGCATCTCTTACTGAGACCCCGCTTTGTTGTTAGCGCAGCCCAAGGCATTCTGGCACCGGTGAGGCTCACACTTCACTGCAGTCAGAACAGGAGCAAGTATTTATCTTCATTTCATGTCCATCCACAGGTTAACAGATGCAAGGCACCAGGCCCAGATGTTACTATGCAATTACCTACTTTAAGGTGGTTAGGGCCAAATTTATTAATCCTACCACAGATAAGATCTGTGGAAAGATATATCAAACCTACTGCAGGCTCAGAGGTTTTTAGAAGTGGAATGGATGTTCACAGGATGGCATTAAAACTGCAGCAGTACTAAATTTGTAAGGAGTTTTACAGACAGTAAAATCTAGCTGTACTTTAATTTGCTATCTGAACTCAATAAGTTTGAAACAAAGATTGCTTTCCATTTCTCATGTTAAAAAGTGGCAGTCACACCTTTTTTATTACCAGTATTCAGCAGATGAGTTCATTTTTAACTAGATAAAACCAGATTACAATAAACTCCTTTAATTATGCATAAGAGAGAGTAAATCATGAAAAGTTAGGTTATGAACGTTCACACATTCAAGTCCCATCCAGCTTTCCATGCAGGCCTTTAAAACTGCCAGCAAAATAAGGGCTTGTACTCTGCTTACTGAAACCTTTCTATCCCATGGGAAGTTTGTAAGGATGAGCAATGAGGCAGGTTCACCTTACAAGGGCCAGCCACCCTCAGCTCCAATACTCTGACATGAGAGGAAGAGCTAAAAAAGAAACAAAGAAAAACCTCAAAGGTGTTGCTATTAAAGCTAATAAAGACTAATCACAGCGTATTTGCAAATTCTGTTAAAAAAATCGGTCCCCAGTATAACTTCCTCTCTTAATCATGCATGAATGTAGCTGTGAGACATTATTAAAATTTTCATTTGCATATGCAGGTCCAGACTTCATTTGTAAGGTGTAGACATTTGACACAAATGAGAAGTGTTTGCTATATGTGGGTTAACTTTCATGCAATTTTCTCCTAATTTATAAACGAAGAACTAACAGCACTTAGCTGTGCAGGGCTATGGAGAGAATGTGGTTATTAGAGTGCGCTAAGTCTTTCAGCATTCTAATTGCCAAAAGATTATTTTCCCCTTTAAGGGTGGTTAAATACAACACAGAGTTCAATTTCCAGACAGGGTGTCTTTAATAAAACAGCTAAATTGTCCATAAAGATATTTACTCTGGAAGAGCATACCTCCTTAACTTACTATTTCTGACACCACTCTCGTACTACTCAAATAGGAAAAATGATTACAGGTCTTTTTGTCATTATAAAATATCAGCAACTGAAAAACGTGCGTGAAAAGATGACTTAGACACTAACAAGTTATGTATCAGAATGTCCATCTTTTAGGCATCTTGATCCTCAGAATTACTTTGACGGGTTATAGGCAACAATTTCAAAAGTTAGAGCCACAAACTACAGAAAAAACACATACATTAAAGTAGCTATGAAAAGGAGATGGATTGAACTCCTGCTGATGCACATGCTTAGATGTGATACTGTTTTGGCAGGGCTCAGTATCTTGGCCATCAACTAAAATCTGCACACTCAGTATTACTGCCCATAAATCTCCTAAGAATGCTTTTCAGTTGTCTTAAGCACATCCGACATGAAACACCACCACAAATCCAACTTAGCCTGGCCACATTCACTGACAAAATGGCAGAAAGGGGCCTAAGTCTCATAGGATGGCTGGTGGTGATGATACTACTACTCGTAACGCAAGAGGCACTATTTCAGCTATATAGCTAAACATAGCCCAAAACCAAACCCAAATCCTACCTCTGAGGGGTTGTCTCCACTGGGTTTACTGCAGGCTAACAGTAGCACCAACTACCCTTTCTTCTGTGCAGAGGGAGATTCGGGGTTCTTGGGACCAGAAAGCAAACAAAAGGCAGCATGATTCTTTTGTACAGCTGCAGTGGCACTAGGATAAATTAGTTGGATTCTTGTCTTTAGATTGGGCTTTTATATTTAATATGCATTTTATAAAATAAAGGAAGAAAAGTGAAGATAGAAATGCTCACTGAATTAGATACTGTGAGCAATGAGCAATACATTTTTGGATCACATCCAAAATCTATTTTAACCACAAAAGCACTTCTTTGTAACCGTCTCTAAAATTCGCATTTGGCTTGTCTTGTTAAGGTCTAGGTTAGTAATACCGACTTTGTATGCAGCTGAAGTAGCTAGATGAAAGGCTAGAATGTCCTTTCAAAGGAACTACTTAGCTTAATAACTTCTTTTTCAGGTAAACTCATCAGTAGTATTTTTTCTGATTTAGCCATGAAGCTGTATAGCACTTAAAATTGCATGAAAGGGAGATGTTTCATATCTCATCAGTCTAGGAGCACAAATGCAGTATTACTGACTGATAAAAAAGACTGATTACCAGTGTAATTTTCTTTTCTTTGACTTCTCTTGGACACAATATTTAATGCAGTTGTTTGAATTTGTTGAGATTCTCACATTGTGCTTTGGAGACTGCATGCTACAATAAAACAGTCAAAATATGGGAATAAAACTGAGCTAAGAAATTTTAAGATTGCACAAACACCTTAAGGTGCTTCTAGTACCACTGCTAGTCTTCCTCTCTGATCTACTACAGCAAAAAAGTAATTTTCAAGGTACCATCACTGAAGACATTTCTGTGTAAATGGACTAAACCACAACTTCAACTCTACCAAGAAACTGCAGAGAAACAGTGGATAGCAGATTCTAGCTGTGATGTCAGTACCACAGGAACTGATGTTCCTTGAGCCATGGGCACATCCTATATTAGCTAAAATCCCATCTTTATTTATATCGCAGAACCACATATAAGTTGTAACTTAGGTCTGCAAGAGGCCTCCTGCAGTACTGAGGTGTGCCCTGCAATTACAGCGTAACACTAAGCCAATTCAAGGTCCGAAATGCAAATCTCTAAGATGATCTTGGATATCCATTACATCTGCGTAATAGGTCACAAAAACTATGGGAAACCCATGCTCTTCTGGAAGGGCAGCTGAAGACCAGGGCAGGATACTTTAGAGCCTCTAAAACGAGACACGATCCCTATGTTGAAGCAATTAACTCAACCCACTGTGTAGCAACCCTGGTTTTAACCGTATCAAGTGCTAACATGAAACGAACTGGGTAACTGGATATTTTACCCCAGATCTGCTATTGGAAGCAGTTTCATAATTTCACACTTCTGCTTGTAAGCAGCCTACAGCTTTCAAGTCTGAAATCCTGACATCTTTAATACATTCTAGTATTTACTTCCAAATGTATTCATAGAATGCAATTATATATCAGAATTAATTCTGCTTGAATAAAAAGATCTTTTGGTTTTCTATCATGGAAGACTCTCACTGGTCGTCCTGTAAAACCTTTTCTATGGATTCATTTTGTTTGGTCATGGGTGATCAGAACTTTATGTAGCATTTCACGTGATGTTTCCTCACTGCCTTGTGTAATAGCAAAAGTAGTATTTCCTTCAAGGTATTAAATACATCACATGATAGGTGGTAGCATGGAAATTACGTTTTTCATGCTTATGTAAGTAGTTTATAATTACCGTATGAACATTTAATGCATGTGAGTCTTGTTTTCCTCCTTTTTTAGCTGATGAAGTTGCTTTCCTTTCCATCATGTGTTTCTAGGTTTGCAATAGAGTAAGGTGCTGAAGACCCTGACAATTACAACATGGTCTAGCTAGGAAATGAAAGCCTAGGAAAGGAAAGCCTACAATCTTAAACAGCCTGTTTGAAGAAGGAAAGAAACAGAAGGAACTTTCTCTGTCTGCAGCATAGATTAAAAGTTACAAGAAAGCTATTAATCAAAATTTTAGAGTACAGGAGTGAGTTAGTAGCCAGTTGAATGAGTTATAGCCATGTTAACAAAGTAGGAACTCCAGGATTTATCACATTTACTTCCTCTCATTAAATCAAGTGTTCTTTTACATGACTGGAAATCTTTTCATTGCATTACCTCTGGATATTACATCCTGGTTTTCCAAGTGTCTTGCACTCCCATAGGACCTGCTACCTTCCCTCTACCTCACTTCTCAATGGCAATTCCACTAACTTTCTTCGAAGCCAGTGGTAGGACCTGAATCCCAAGGGACCTGAAAAGGGCATAGAAGGTCATTTCAACATAAATTGAAGCTATTCAACCCTTTTCAGGACCTCAGAGTTTCAAATGTTCCCAGGTCACCTCTCCAAGTGCTTAAAGCCCAAGATTGGGGTTGGATTTTCAGAAGAACTCAATACATAGTAGCTCAGTGACAGCAAATAGAGTAACATGTTTGAAAACCTGCTCTGTACATATGTATTTATTTCCCCAGAACAATGTTTGCATCACAAAACACTGTTACTCAATTGTGATCCTATCTTGCAGAGTTGTTCAATGCAACCTACTAAATCGTTTTGCCCTCTTCAGAAAAGAAGTGAAACATATCACAGGACAGGGTAGTAGGAATACTCATTGATTGGTAAAATCTATGCTTTAAATTAAAGAATTAAAACAAACAATATGATAGATTATGTAGTTAAGATAGTAGTTCTAAACACAATACAGAATATTAGTAGTGTAATGACAGATGTACTTACTGACCTATTGTAGGAAATGTAAAACATCGCCAAAAAAATGTGTACATTAACTTTTCTCATATTTCGTATATCTATCTACATAGTTCTAATCTACCATCTGACTTAGTTTCTGCAACATCCCATTTTTCTGTACACCTGAGCAGAAATATACCACAGAATTAAAAAGAAATCATCTTCAGTTTGTTTCCTGTGTTAGATTTATTTCTAAGCTGCAATCATACAAGCACTCAGTGTTCTAGGCTTTACCTTTTCTGTAAGTGATTAAGTAATTTCACTTACAGCTAATCAATAATAATGCAAAAAAACGGTTCAGATCCTTTGAATCGTGCACAGAGCAATGCTTGTGCTAAAGACATGAAAAACCGTCATTGCAGCATGCTTCAGCGATACTGCTGTTTAATATGTAGTCCCATTGATCAAAACCATTTGCCTGTAGTGGAGCTCAGCGTATTGAAATGATACAACACTTCTCAGTGCTGTTCGTTATGCAGTGTGCTAGACTGTGCATTTCTCATCCCCAGCAAAATTGTGTGGAGTATAAGGGACATGCTTAGGCCCATTGGGGTTTCATAACGGTTTTGCTATCTAACCACACACACCTAAGTCACATACAGCATCCTACTGTGAAAATGATCATTTTCCCCAACTGAACCCGATTTTTAATCAAAACCAAATTTTTTCCAGCCACATAAATAGAAGAACACAATTTGAAAACCCTGTCCTAGAAGCAAAAAGGAAGCTACAGCAGCATAACATGCCCAACGCAGAACTTGGAACAAAGCCTATGCAGGCCCAAGGTTTCCGAGGTACAGTACCGTGTCAGCTATCTAGTTAAGATGAAAGATCCTGCTCTCCTCTTTATGTGACAATGATTTTGTCATAGTCCAATTAAAACAATAGTGTTGCCAAATCTCACAATGTTATCGCCTATCTCCTAGCATTTTTCTTGCCTAAATGTCCAAGCTCCCAGAGTTGCGGGACTCATGAGCCACCTAAAACACTCTAACCATCAGAGGCACAGAGAAAAGACAGAAAAGTTGATCCTAGTGTTTCCTAAAGACTGAGAAACAGAAAGAACAATAAGAGCCCCAAAGTAATTTTCTAAATAAAATCACAAATTCTGTTCTTGGGAATGTATGACTCTCTCTTGAGCACCTGAGGTTGGCAACACTGAAATAATTAATTGTACTTTCTCTAAATTACCGTTAATTGATGTTTGGTATGTTTCTGAGCTAGCTCATCTAGCAAGCATCAATTAAGTTAAAAGCCTCAAGCACTGTGGTATAGGAGTTTACAAGAATACATCCTCCTGGTAATGTAAAAATTAATGTGCTAAAAATGAGCGGTTTAAGCAGCAAACAGTATTGGTAGAGACCAATAAACTTTAACGTAAGGTTATAGCCAGAGAATGAGGCTTGTTCTCCTTTGTAACAGTAGAAAGCTCTTCATCAACTTTACCTAGACCCCAACTCGCCCACCAGCGCCCCGCCCCCAAGAGGTCCCGCAGCGTGAATGACCTGTCCCAGTGCTGGCGCGACCCCGCCGGGACGCGCGGGCTGCACGGTATGTCCTCTGCTGCCCACCAGCCCAGCCCCACCGCCACGGGCGTAGCCACAGCAGGTGGAGTCACAACTTTTGCACCTTCCTTTCACCCTTCCTCACCAAGCACAGCACGGGAGAGAGGCATGGGGAGCCTCCACCACCCACATCGCACACCGGGGCACACGGAGTGGGGACACGAGGCTTGCACAGCAGTTACGTGTGTCACTTGTTAGATGCCAAAACCCCGCGTGTCCGGAGAGAAAAGCTCACTTAATATTTAGCACTGCTTGTTAACAAGTGGAATAAAATATTAAGGGGGTGTTTTCTTTAGTGCAGGTGGGAGGGAAATTATGGAGAATGCATTACTTTGTAGACAAAGCTGAATTTATAGGTTAGGAAAGAGGTTTTAATGTTACCTCACAGATCATTTTTATTGCTGTAATTATTTTAGCTATACAATATCCACTTCTAAATGTATTTCTAATGTGAAAGAACATTTATAACTCCCCACTTATGGCTGATCTGCCATAGATTAGAAATGTGTTTTAACCTTATATTGATATAAGAACTCACAAATATTTTTTCCTGGAATGCCTGCACTCTTTATTTCCTTGTTTTTCATACACTGTCACCTGCTGTCAGCCAATATTGTTATCTGCTGTCCCCGCTGTGTTGTGACTAGATCAGAACTTTTGCCTTTCTTGTTTGTGTTGACTGATGTAGAAAAACCACTCTTCACCCGTGATGCATCACAGCTGAAGGGGACTTTCCTCAGCACAACTCTTAAGAAAAGCAACATGGGTTTTGGATTTACCATCATTGGTGGGGATGAGCCAGATGAATTTCTCCAGGTGAAGAGTGTAATTCCTGATGGGCCTGCAGCACAAGATGGGAAAATGGAAACAGGTAATTAAGATGGTTCCTCTGTTCTTTTATATGAGAAGTAGAGTGAGACATAGATTTCTGAGTCTCACTCTGTCCAGGAAGGCATATGTTTTTCCATATCACTTTCTGCATTAATGGGTAATGTGTCTGCTCTATAAGATAAACTTTGCAGATAAAACTTTCATGTAGTTTTTCTTTCTAATAATGCCATGTGGATTATTTCTCCCCATTTCACAATATTTTAAGGGAGAAAAGACCTCTGCATTCTCCTACATAAAAACGGGATGTGATTTTCTTTGCTTTATAGGCTTTTTTACTCAAGGGGAATCTGTGCATGGAAAGAAAAAGAGACAGGCAGAGAGAGCACAGACTACTAAGTGCAAATTTATTTCTTTAGAAAGGATGGCTTTGCAAAATAATCAAAGTCAAGTCTGATCCAACATTGTTCTCATTAGAACCATCAAAACAAGAGTTTTCAGTGCGGCATATGGACACGTAGGCATCTGTGGCCTACTAATAAAGAATCTGTGAAAACTAACTAAATAAAAGAAACTTCCTCTGAAGAGATTTAAAGCTGCTCTTTAGATCTGGACCACCACTGGAAATTTTTTCATGTCCACAGATTGATAAAGGTTACAAACCACTGTCTTAAAGGTTTGGAGGGTCACATCAGGCATATATATGGATGAAACATTTTTAGAGGAAAATAAACTCAGTTTGCAAACCAGCTATCATCTCCTGTAGGAAAAGACAATCAGAGAATAATAGAATCATTTCAGTTGGCAAAGACCTCCAGTCACCAGCCTCCTGCTCAAAGCAGGGCTAACTTAGTGGATGGATCAGGTTGCTCAGGGCTTCATCCAAGGGATGTTAGACAATTTAATAGAACAGCAATCCCACAGTCTCTGTGGGCTCCTGTCCAATACTAAACCACTCTCACGGTGGAGATTTTTTGTTCTTTAGATCCAGTCGGGATTTCCACCAGTGCACCTGATTACAAGTGACTGTAGTCCTGTGTTCGTGCAGCCCTGTCACTGTGCGCCGTCTCTCCCAAGCAGTCCTTGTTCATCAGGTACTAGACAGGCTGCACATTGGTACTGGGACATGTATGTAATTTTTCCTTGCATTTCTCATGAAGACTTCGTAGAAAAAATGCTAGTTTGGGATTTATGTTCTCTCTGCAGAAATTCAAGTTCATGGTGGCCAGAGCCGCTGTGAAGATAAGAGAATTTCCTAGCCTGTGGCAGATCGCTGTGGATGAACCACAGCAGCAGAGCAGGATCCTTTTAGTGTTTTACAGGAGACAGTCACATAAACACACACAGGCACAAATGATGTGAGTGGAATAGTCCCAAGTGATTCTTCCGGAAATTTCCTTTCATCCTTTATTTGTTGTAGCAGAGGAATGATCTGGACTATCGTATGTCGCAATAAATCACCCTGAACTCTGGTTTATTCTGTAGGACTCTCCAGGACTTTGCAAGTAGGAAGTGTGAAGGTTGTGAAAAACATTACTTTTAAAACACCGCAATTTGCCTCAAATCTCGTATTACAGCTGGCATGATGTTTCTAATGCCAGATAGTTAAACAGAGAGCTTATATAAAGAAGTAAAATGCAAGAAAGAAGTAGAATATAAATTGTTGCCATTGGTTTTATAAAAAAATAGTCTAACAGCAGTTTTATTCTGAATTCTTGTTGCCATTTTAACTTAATGCAATTTGGCTCTCGAAGCCAAAATTAAATTAGCTGATTAAGTGAACAAGGAATACAACAGACTTCCTGAAGTTCAGGAAATTTTAGTAACATGGACTTCATTTTTCCTAGTGTTTTGATACTGCCTAATACACTACATGAGATATTTTCCTTGCTTGTCACAGTTTAGTGTTCAAAGATCCAGCACTCAGAGTTACTTGTTAATCTGGAGAAAGTGTGGGCTGGTTATTGGTGATCTTTTTCATATGGAGCACTTTAGTCTGAAAAATAGAGTATCCTTTCAACTTAAATTTTGAAGTTGGAATTGAATATAGGTGTTATAGTACTATTAACGGTGGTTGTTGTAGTCACAGATTGTGATGGGAAAATATAGGAAAAATGTGCTTTACAATACTTAGAAATAACATTGATTATTTTTTTTTCCATGGTAATTAATTCAACTGTATTAAGAATGCAAGACAGGAATGTACATTCAAATATATAATCACTCTATAATTATGTGAGCCTGATATATACAAAATTACGTCTCAGAATATCTAGCCTCAGATGTCTTCATTTTTGAGAAGAGTGACAGAGTTCTGGTGTAAAGTAATTGGTGAATCTCAGGCTAATGATTCTGACATCTAACACAGTTTCAATGAATATTTGAAGTGATTTCTAAAGATGATAAGAGTAAAATTTAAAAAGGTATTTAAGGTCAGAATAATTATGAAAGCACTGTTCAGCAATGTGCTTATATTTCCTGATACTCAATCCTTTTCCCACTTCCTGAAGTGGGATTTCTCTCCCTGTTCAGACATTGTACAATCGATACAACTTGAGATGTGAAAGCCTCCCAGGTTCCATCAATAGCATTTTGTTCATAAAGCTGTTCAAGTCTTATGTTTTAAAACTATTTGAAATTACACATGAACCTTTGGTTTGTTAGGTAGAAATCACTGGATGATTAATAGAACTTTTTAAATATGGGGTGGTTTTATTCTTTTGACATGATGTATGTGTTGTTGTGAAATTTATGTGCACTCCAGCCATGATCACAGTCATAGGAGGCTTTGACAAATGATAAAAATATCACATCATGGCAGTAGAACATCATAATAGAAAACCTGAGGACAGTGGCACTATGATCTGTGAAGCAACCTGGATATAAGGGATGACCACAGGTGCTGGTGCTCCCTACTGTAATAGAACTCTGGAGCCTTTCCCTTCCAAGGCTGACACTTCTTTTTTGCCAAACAGTAAAGAAAAATGTAGTGGTTTAGACCTGCATCTGGTATGGGAAAAAAGGAAGAAAAGGTACCATCTCCTTCATCTTACCTGATCTTGGCCACAGGCTGAAGACACCTATGCTGTACTTTATCCGAATCGTTAAAGAAACAAGCTCGTAGAAAACAAATATTGTAACTTTGTTTTACTTCTCCACCCAAATCTAATTTAGGGGTCAGATACAACTGCTGTTCAAAGAGAAAGGTGAATCTATGTAAGATGTTATTGTCACCTTTTAACATGATCACAACACAGTGATTTCACCCGCAGATTTCAAAATGAAACAATTTGGGATTTCAACCCTTGGAACATGGAAGCAGCTGTCTGACAGAGACTTGGTATCGCTGTGATGCTATGAAACAATTAAAGCAGCGAGGCAAACTGAGTGCACTGAGATGCAACAAGAGATATCTGAAGTCCTGGTGATCCAACACCACCACTCACAGCCCAGTGCTGCACACTAAGACGTAGCTATAAATGTCTCAGACCCACAACAAACCTCACAAGCAGACTCAGAGGAACCACATCTCAGCGGATAAGCCAAAACCAGCCAAAAATTACATTCCTGAGCCCATTTGCCAGATGTTTCAGAATTCCTAAGGGTTATTATGCCCTCTGTAAATCTAGCATCTGTGAGCTAATGGCTGTTAATAATACTGCAAATGCCTTTCTAGGACATGTTTTAGCATTTGGACCTCAATCAAGCTACTGGATATGAACATTACAACCCACAGCATCTCTGCCTAACTGAAGACAGCCTAGGAGCTGATACCACATTTTTTCCTGGGAGGTTGTCTTTGATTTGTCTTGTCTGAAGCCTCATGCCGCCAACAGAAAACTGCATTTAAGGGGCCCCTGTATCCCATTAAAAGGCTGAGTGAACGTCATTGGTAAAAGACTGCATCTATGTGAAACGATTTTTGTACAGTGAGTGATTTTGAATGACTGCTGTTCCAAGGCAAACAAAAATTTAGGCCTGTGGCTGAGTCAGATAAAAGCTCAAGCTGCAAAGGCAGAGACTCTCCTAAAATTCTCAAGGTTATTCAGTGTACTAGATAAACTGAAACACTCCCACATAATCAAGCTCGGGAAAGATTCTCACTTTGCACATTTCAGCAAGTTCCAGTTCCTTTGATGAATATTTCCAGGAAACAGCTCAAAGACATAGTATAGAAGTGGTAAATTAAGGATGTTGATGACCCTTCTGACTGATGCATACCTATGACCATTGCAGGCTGATCTTACCAGGAATGTATATACATCTGTGATGAATTGTCATAGCTCAACAGTGTGAACCAAGAAATGGGGAACATGCTTTTTCATTTCATCAGCCAGACATACACTTGGCCAGGTCAAAGATGCTAAAACATCTGTAAACAATGCAGACTTAGACTTTTTCAGATGTTATTCTCTCAGGAATGGTATCTTCACTATATTAGTTCATCTATCCTAGAAATAAAAATTCATGAATCTAAGATAAGGTTCAGCTAACAAACATAGGTGTCTACAAGACAGATGTCTACACCTACCAGATGAGTAGACATCTACCACTTCTAGATGACTATTAGGATGAAGCCTAGAGATTAGAGATCTAGAGATCAGTCCCACATCTACTACTCAGAATCTCTACTTCACCTGAAAGTTCCCCAAAGGGAATGAGCCAGCTGTTAGAAATACTGAAAGGAGCGACCAGTGGCCTTGCTGCTATCTGTGGGCCTACCATCAAGACCCATAACAATCTTCTATACATGATGAATTTTTCAAGAAGCTGAGGTTGCTCTAAATGTACGGGAATTGGAGAGACTGCACACTTGTTGATTTATAAAGTCATAAATGTTGTTATTCACTTGAACAAGAGCAAAACTGAAGCCATTATCAGGTGGTTGACCCTATAATGTCACTAAGCTTAGGGAACAATTATTTAGTTATCATTCATGCATACTTTTGCACAGCAAAGCTAACATCTCACAGCCTCAAGTAGAGTACTCAAGAAAGAAGAAACTGGGGACGTCTGCAAAAGGATGCATTTTTACAAGTTCAAAGAGATTAGTTCTTCTCCCTTTTTGTCCATTGTCAGTTCAGATGAACAGATCTCTGTCCCACCTAATGTCAGGTCAGGTGAGATGCAAGCTGTCCAGTTTCAGCAACACCAGAAAAGGTGTACTATGTATGCACAAGGAATGCCTTCAACCCAAAGAAGCAAATATATTCAAATTAAAAATATATATATATATGTGTATATATATATGTTTTGCAGTCATCTGGGAATGTGAATGCTGCCAGAATATTGCTGAAGGACTCAGTGTCTCATGACCACGCACCACTGTACCTATCTTCTTTTTCAAAGAAATCAAGTTTCTTTCACCTGCTATCAGTCAAGATCCATCTGACAATATTTTCTTTTACAATATGCCCTCCCCCTGGTAGCCTGTTTACCACAGTTGTCATCTGAAGAGGTTCGCTGACCAGGAGCTCAGTGAAGAACTGGTCACATGCATATGTAGCACTTCATTTCTGCAACACCAGATGCTGACTGAAATTTAATTAGCTCACCTGCCTGACACCACCTCATCCAATGGCACTAGGAAGACTGGCCTCCCAAAATTAAGGCATGGCATAAGGAACATACGAGATTGTGCTACTCATTGAACTGCTGAGGAAGGAATATCTTTTCATTATCCTCGTAAGTCTCCAGGTTAAAATACTCTTTTAATATATACCAAGGACTCATATAATGTCAGTTTTGCAGCTGCAAGCTTATGTGAGAGAGGAGCTGTTATCAAACTTTCTTAACACCTTGCTTTGTTTGGAAGCTAGGATGTTTCTTCTGAACCAGCAGTGGTCTTTTGTCTCCTCATTTCAGTCTAGCTAAGACCAAAGATCTCTTCCACTTCTGTCACAAAATTACTGAATTCTAATCCCTGTAAGGTTCCTATTTTAGTGCTTTCTGCATATTTTTAATCTTTTGGTACTCACTAGATTGTTTAGGTACTTAGTGAGAGACAAACAGGACAGAGACAAGCCTAGGCTAAAAAATTTGTATCCCTATTTTGTATACCATGCACCGTTACTGTCTATATCCGAGGACTTTGTGTGCCTCTTGTCAGATTTCTTTGGTTGGCTGGTGTGATAGTCAATAGCCTTGTGTTCTTCCCGAGGTGCAGAAAATCCATATGTCACTGTCTGCTCTGCCTGATACGGAGTTAAAGCTTGAGTCCATGTTGCCTATCTGTCAAGCTACTGAGCATTCATTAAGCACTGCATACAAATCTTTCCTGTTAAAACCACACCACTTTGCATAAATATTCCTCGAGGTACAAAGAGAACTATTGATTATTTTTAGCCCTGTCATTTGGCTATTCCCTTGAAGTCTTCAATTAAAATTATTTATACAAACTGGAAAAGCAATTACAGCAGCTCATCTAACTTGTATTTCAAAATGCTTCTGAAAATGGACAGTATGTTCTTAAAGTCACAGGAATAAGTAGAAAAAACTTCTTAGGAACTTGTTGTCTTCACCTCAGGCACTGTCTCACTTCATGAGATGATTCTGGTTTTTCATTGCTAGTACAAATGGGACTCACTGGTTTCTGACTCCATATCTTGGTTTTTAGCCCAAAGGTTTGTCATAATTTAGAAATTTCATTAATCTTCTGTCTCAAGCTTTAGACTTATAATACCTCACTTCAAGGTGGTTCAAAGTATCACATGCAGGAAAGTATGGTGTCAATAGGGAGGGCAAGGTTGCCTCCACAGAAGAACTGAGACTACCAGCATTTGGGGTGCTATTTAGTTGCCTAAACATAGGTGTCCAGTGCCATTAGAAGTGCCGGAGATCCCACTTAATCTCCTCCTGCCATTCCAGGAAGCGACCTTGTAAGTCTTGTGTCATACCTGCAAGTCCTATATGAACATCTCAAATGCCCAAGGCTGTTGTAAATGACAGTAGGCACTTACTTAAATAACCAGATTCCTCCTTCAATGCCTTAAGAGGAGTGTGTTAATGGCCTCCTTTGTTTTTCCTTATCATGTATCACAACAAGCAGTGATTGATTCTTTACTGTAATAATAAACCTTTTCTGACAATTTTAAGCATGTTTGTTTCCCCTAGCTTAATTCCAAGCTCACACTTGTGGTTTTATGAATGCTTAAAAGAAAAGGCAAAAATCTCTTTAAATCCAATACACTTAATTTTTTCTCATTTAATGATTCAGACAACATTGTAAGAAGTCCGATGGTTGAGTTCAGCCATATACTGGCGATTACAAATTCATTTTCATCTCCAGCATTTATAATATTTTGGTTCAGATATTACTGGTGCTGATAAAATATACACCAATATTAGGGTTGAATAATACAATAACTTGTTTCCTTTCCTATAGTGACTCTTCTTCAAAAGACTCTTTTTTTTAAGTCAGATAGTATGCAGAAATGCAGCAGGTATCTGGAAAGAACAACAATCTTTCATTTTACTTTTATAAACTCTATGTTTATACAGGGGAGATAACTCATAGTACGCATGGTTTATGGCACTGATTTCATACTGAAAGAAATTCTGAAGTGTTGACACTGTATTTTGATCTATGTTTATCAGTCCAAAGAATGATAATCTGTGCTTGATGCTTGAAACAGTGAAATACTGGACATGTAAATAGGTGAAATTCTGGGTTATGTAAGCGTGCCACATAGTCTTCTGCAGGAGAGAATATATAAGCAGATCTGCTTGTATGTACTAGGTTAATTCTAATGGCTAAGCCATTAGGCCAACCCTTCCAGCACACCGACTATAGAAGTTTAACGTGTTTGGTTATAGCTGGCTGAGGTCTGAATGAGTCCAGCCATGACAGATTCCACGTGTACAGCACTTACTGTCTTTTCATCTGACTGCTTCACCTTTGACCAGATTTTCATTGCAGGTATGTTTTTATTTAACCCAGAAACCAAAGGTGAAGCAATTTGGTAGGAAGAAAGGGCATAATTCAGGCACGAACTATGATAATATAAACAATCCCGTCTCTCATGGACAAACGGAACATGAACCATACACATAAGATGTACCATATACACAAGATGTACACATTCTGTTTAACTTAAGCCGCCAGTCTAGGTCTCTGTAACAGGAGTAAATGGAGGTCTTCTGGTGCTCAAAGGTGCTATGGCTTTTGCAGAGGATGAGAACATACAGAAATCAAGAAACATGGCAAAGTAAAATAGAAAAGAGTAAAGCTGAAAAGGCAGAGAGGGTATTTGGAACACGAACTGTTCAAGTATGTGCAGCTTCACTTTCCTATTAATTCAAGGTCTGACTTCGTAGAAAACACGGCCACAAAGGCCAAAAGCATAGACGTCGATACTAAAACTATGTCATACATATTGCAGTATACAAAATACAAAGGCAGAAGGAATGTTTAATAATTTCTTCTGTCTACTATCATATACTGAGATACTTTTATCCTATTTTACTCCTGATATTGACATACACCAAAACAACACATATGACCCATCTCAGAAGCCCATAAATTCATTCTTCAGTCTGAACTCCATCACACAAAATCTGCAGATTCCGCTATTAGAATATTTAACATAGGCCATGAGATGTTGTCGTAATCCTCACATTTATTAGGACAATTTTTGTAAATTTTGCAACTTGCCAGTTGAGTAAGCAGTGTGCAATGAACTCAGTGGCTGCCAAAAATGCAGCAGTCGCAGAAATAACTTTTCTCCTATCAAATGTAACTAACATCTGTCTTGCATGATTTGGCTATTTGTATGAACAGACAAAAAAATACATTGAAAATAATAGTCATCATCTTCTCATGTACAATTTCATTCAATAAATAATGACATCTTATTTCTTAACAAGAAGAATTATCTGGGAGGGGGGAAAACTTCATTCTGTATAAAGAGATGACAGGGAAAGTGAGAACTTCATATTGCACTAATGAAATTAATAATGTAGAACTGTACTTTTCAACATCATGCCATGCCACCTTCGATTTTCTTTTAAATTTGTTGTTTTGGCATATAGGGCTTTATTACACTATTCAATTATGAAAACAAAAAGTAAACTTTTATCTGAGTTCAAGTTTTTTTTTTCATTTTGTATTAAAAAGTAAATAGATTAAGAATGCATAATCATCTCTGCCTCCACATTTGTGCAACTAAATACAACCTGTATCTATACTAAAATCTGAGAGTTCAGAAATTCAGATCTTCAATGCCTTTAACTATCCTTTAAGAGCAAATTTTAAAGCTAAAATTTAAAGCAAATTTTAAACCCTTTGAAAATTTAAGAAGTTGAGTAATTACGTTCAAGATACAATTTCTGTTGTATGTTTAGAATGGGAAATATCTTTCTTCACAGTTAGCGAATATTTTATTTGAACAAATTAGTTAACATCTTTGTACCTCAATTTCCCTGTCCAAAAGGAGAAATATTCATTTTAGAACTTTGTAAAGTCCAATAATTATTGCAGTTAACAACTCCCATCTATAACTGTTACAAATCTTAGTGAAGAGAAGCCTAATGTAATTTAGCTTAAGATATTTAGGGCAACTACTCTATATGTTCAATTGTGCGGTATACATTAAAACAGGAATCTGTGCTAAATCGCGTATAGATCAAATTTTTGTCAGTGCTCTGATTTTCTCATTTGATGCATGGCATAAAGTAAAAATATCCACAGTTGCATTAGAGATGAAGAAACATTTCCAGGCATCTAAATCATATTCCAGGAGCTTTGTGAACCTTTAACTAACAGGGGTTACAGAGACATTTCAGGCAATTTTGTTATTATTTCACTTCTTAAGCATCTTTCAATGTCTGTTGCCGGAATCAGGATATTAGCATGGATGCACCTCTCATCTGACCCTGTTTATCTGCTCACACAGCCTTTGTAAGAAGAGCAAAGTTTATTCCAGCACTTATGCAACTGCCTCGTAATTGATGATTCTGACATTTTAAAAAATGGCTTGTTTGTTTAAAAACCTGTACTGAAGATTCCTCAATAACATACGGAGCACTTTTCAAACCAGTAGGCAGGCATGAAGTTAATCCTGATGAAACGTGAGAAGCCCCTGGAAAAGGTCATCCAACCTTTCCTCTCTCTGCCCCACAAAAGCGTTCTCCCCTCCAGCAGTCACAGAAGTGTGATATTTATTGTGAGTCGGTGAATGCCGTGCTGCGACGGTATGTGCACACAGCAGCGGGGAGCTGCCCCGGCAGCTCTCGCTTCTGCTCATCTCCGCTTCCAGTAGATACCACAGGGGAGTGGTGCCATGGCGGCAGAGCCAGACTCCCCTAAACACCGCTCCTTGTTGTGCCCAGATAAGCAAGGACTGTGTACAGTAGCTGGACAAATCCTTGGTGACTGGAGCTGAGGAGTTTTGCCAGGTCTCAGCTGTCAGTCTCAGGGGATGACTAGGCAGTGGGGGGAGAAGAGGGTCCCATCTCTAGATGCTGGGTGCAGGACCAGAGAAAACTGGCTGGACTAGGATTTGCTGGAGCTGAAGATATGACAATTTGTTTTTCTTCTGCAGGGAGGCAGGGAGAAAAGGCAGTAATTTTATACTCAGAGATGGCTGGAGAGTGGGTGTTAATGTGCGTGTGTGTGCGCCTGTAGAAGGAGGCAGGACAGGGGAGGGCAAGGTACTAAGGAAAAGAGGAGAAGGAGCTCTGCAAGAAAGGTCTGAGAGCAGTGATGTGAGTACAGAACTTTTAAACACTGACATTTTCACTCCTTTTGATGTATTGCTTTCTTCTTCAGCTCCTAATAAAAGTAAATTAGAATTCTTTGTATTCAACTACTTTATTCTGCATTAAAATCAGCATCATTGTACACAGTGTTTACTGAGACTTTCTTTGCTGTACTGAGCATCACCTGTGGTACTGCTGAGGAAAAGGCGTTGGACACCTCTTCTTTTCTTGATAGGTCTGTTCCTTCAGAATTTATTCATAGGCTATAAGTGAGTCATGAAGCATGCTGCTGGGTTATGCTGCTGCTCTGTTATTCGTGATATTTTCTATTCCACCTCTACATACACAAAATAACAAGTCTCAATAAGCAAAGGCTATCAGCAGTTGAGGATTATTGGCCTGAAATCACGCCTTTGAATCCTGCAAATCCACCAGCTCTGCCGTGGCTGGCAGGGCTGAGCTGGGTGTGCCAGCAACACGGTGAAGGACTCAAAGTGCACAAGAAAAATCGGTGGTTTCGCGCTGGGGCAATTCAGAGAAAGCAGGCAGCAGAAAGAGTTGGGAAACTGGAAAAAGAGGAAATTGAGGTAGTAGTGTGAACGTGACAGTGCTTTCATGTCTTGTAAGGGAGAGGTGCGTGGTATAGTGTAACAGAAACATCATTGTGACTGTATGGGAATGCAAGACAAGGTAGATGTGCAGGGGTGCTTTAAGCGTACCACTGTCACTAGCATGTTACTAGGGTTATTTCCCTTGATGTGGGCCAGAGCCTCGTCCAGGGCTCTTGGTCCACATCTTGTTCGATGTGCCCTGGTTGACTTGTTGACTTTCTTCCATTGAAACCTCTAGAAAAGTCCATGCGCTACAAGGCATCCTGGTGGCTCACGCAGGTAGTCCTCAGGCAATGGGAGAGGAAGGCACCCACCCATAGCACAGACACTGCCTCCCGTCAGACCTCATCACCAGCACCAGAAATCACCCTTGGTTTTAACTTTGTTTGATTAATAGGTGGGCTTAGGGGTAGATTCTTCTGTAAAATTCCACACGAAATTCATACAATGCTGCAGTGCTACACATTGTACCAAAATATTTACCACATTTACAAGTTTATAATTTTATATCATTTTAGAAAGTTGCCTTATTTTAAGGGGGTTTTGTTCTAACATAGGCAAGAGAAGTTAAAAATACTATCGTTTTAACTCTGGTTGTTTTCCAAACAGGTTAGAATGACAACATCATTACTCGGAGTTCAAAAAAGCTTTCTATTCTTTTGGTAGATTGTTTTCAGTGATCTGTTTAGTCTGTCGTATTCCAATTATTTTCTGTACATCAGACAGAGTATATTTCTTAGGCCAGACTTCATTGCATCAAAAGGAAATGCAGTTGACTGTTATATAAGAGATTCAAGTGTTTCTAGCGCAGCTCCTACTCATTTAAAAAATAGTTCTGAATTGTTTTGGGAAATATGGATGATAATAGAATTGCACTTGAACAATTGTTTGTGTCAAAAATGTTAATCCATCTCAGGTGCCAAGCTAATGGATTTTTATTTTAAAATGTATAGTGTAGTAAATACTATTTTATGACAGTCTGTTCAGTTACAAATGCAGGATTGTTGTATTTTGAACATTTCATTCGCTACAAGAATAATGAATTCTGCTTTGCTAGAGCATAATATATGTAATTTCAAGTCAACTGGAAGTAATAGCTCTCCAAAAATGTTGGCAAATATTTATTTTTTTAAAAAAAGTTCAAACTGAAAATAATACTATCTTAAGAAAATTCACTAATTAAGCAAAACCATAATGTTTCTGATTTTTAGACTTCTTTTAATTGAGCTTTGAGGCAAAATTGACACAAACTGGAAATTTCTTCTAGCTACTGCCAACCTATAAAAAATTTTCAGAAAAAAACATTCTTTGTATAGCCTCTTTTTACCAGCTATATCTTAACTTTCTATTCACCAAAGCTCCTAATGATGAGAATTTTCTTAAAGTTTGTAAACCAACATGCATGTTTTGTAGTGTATGTATGGGCATAGATATAGTGGTGCAGCATTACTCATGCTCCAGCAGTCACACAGGTACCAGCACGCCCCATGGCCACGCAGCACCCCAGGTCTTTTTACAGCAAGGTCCTATACAACCATTTTCGAAGGCCAGAGTTTCACCTGAGTCATCTAATACTATGTCACGCTTCCAAATACAGAATGCTGCTTCTAATCACAGTCTGCTAGAGATAATCCATTATAAAACAATAGTATGCATATTCCATGTAGTGAGGTATCTGGATGTATCTAAAAGTATCAAACAGATAGTAATATGACATTGGTTATAATGCTGATGTTGAATGTGTATGATGAAGTACTTTTATAAGTGAATGTCTGTGAGTAGGTGTGATGAAGGTGTATCTCTGTAAAAATATACATGAGCATGTATGAATATATATATTTATATATATAGAAAATAAACATGAAGTTTAGTCCATTTCAGGAAAAAAAGAAAACAGTGGTTTCTAGGAACTAGGGGAGCTAGACAAGCTATAGTACTATTTCATCATATCAAATATTCTTACAGATATATCACTGAGGGGCTCCATGCCATGGAGCCGTCATTTTTACAGTGATAAGCCTGGTCCCAGGGATATGGATTTTGACTTTCCCACACAGAAATACATCCACATGTAGAAGTTATCCTCATTTTGCATGTGTGTGTTAGAATGAGGAGCTAATTTTCTTCCACTATGAATTCTGTGTTGAACATGCTTTATCTTCGGTTGACAGAAAAAACCAGGCTTTCCCTGATATGAGTCTTCTGCCAGTTAAGTGCAGGAGTGACACTGGCCAAAGAAATCAACATCAGGTCATCTCTCTATCTGCCTTTCCCTCACTCTTACACACAGAACTGGAATGCGGCTGAGGGGAAGAGCCAGACCAAGCCCAGGGAAAAGGAGGGACTGGAACAAAGACCCTAAAGCAAAGGGTAAAATATGAAGTGTAATCTCGGTGAAGACTCTATCAAAATCTGTTTGCACAATGCAAACACACTGAATGCACGTAGACAACCTGTAATCTATCATTTTCCAAATTGGAAAGTTTTCTTTTTGGGTCTATAATAGATATCATAAAAGAAACTAGAAAGAATCCCTTTCTGAGTCAAGACCAGAAGAGCAAAAGTCAGTGCGCTTAGGCAGTGCCGGATAGTCTTTCTGTGGCTGTGAAAGCTGCCCTATCCAGCTGACCAGCAGAGTGAGGCGTAATACCTTGTACAGTATAATTGCGTCCGCTTCAACAGACTTCAGCAAGTTTTCTACTCTTTCTTGCAGTGGCAGCAGGTTCTTCTCCCAAATCTTAGAAATGACATGGGCTACCATGACTCTTTTGTGACCTCTGTTTGCAACTCGCCATAGCATCTTTTAGGGACAGGCTATGTATTGAACCTACTCCTTCAGAGTAATTTAAATTTCTCATGCATTGTAGCCTTACTATTATATCGCTATCAGTAATAGATTTAGATGTTCTTTTAAATCCTGATTTAGCTGGAAAATAGAGAAATTACATTAAGTTCATATAATTTTTATTCCTTTTTCTTTCACCTCTTTATATTTGATGCAACAGAATTAATTTGCCATTAGGTGAAGACACACCTTGTATTTTTGTTTTTGAATTATGCAATGCGTCTGTTTTTTAATTTGGGAGAGTGAGGGATTTGAGGAAATTGCGGAATGGTCATGTAACTAATTTCTCTTTTAATGGTGACACCTTTTAATCTCTTTCACGTCTTGTTGGTATCTGAGCACGTCTGGGTCTTACTTAGGTATTCAAAATCTTTGTTATGCCTCGAGATCATCCTTCCCAAGTGGATTCTATTTGTGCAAATGAAAAAGAAGAATATATTACCAGTCATATTAAACAGTCTTGCTTTTGCACATTCCCTTTAACTACATGAAAATAACCATACAGACAAGTACTCGTTCTCCGTCTTTTCCTAGTTGGGGGGGAGGGAGAAATCCTTTGGTGGAAGAAATGTAGACAGTAAGTAAGAAGAAAGTTGGGAAAATATTTAATTATAATCCAAAGTAGGACCTGACAAGACTCCGGTGGAGGAGAAACACATCTGTTATATGCAAACAGTTCTTCCTGTGAATGCAGAAGACTTGCAATCGGACCTAAACTTCATCTTTGACATTACTCCCTTTAATGATGGTGTCATTTTTTGAATGCCAGGACAGAGTCGTTAATAGGTTTGGGGAACATGTTCTTTGTAGGACTGTCTACCGTAAGGCAAGGGCTGTGCAAATACAGAAATGCCTTTCAGTTTCCTTGGCCACTGTGTAGGACAGTAGGCACTGATACCACACCATTATGTTTTTCCCTCCATTGCTGCTAGTATTTGCTTTTTTCTCTATTTGCCTGTTACTTAAATGACATTATCAGTTCCACTATTCCCAGCCCTCTTGTGCTAGACTGGCTTCAAGGGATCTCTGGTGCTACGGAGCTGTTTCTGACAGCAGTGTCCTAAATCTGGACATAGAGGCAGATGGTCTCAGCCCTATCAGAGTAAAGGCTGTCCTGTGGCTTCGAGCCCAAGTGAACACTGCTGGAAGAAAATGTGCCACCTGTAGATATCAGCAGCACTGCACCAGAGAAACATCTATGCTTGCTGATATATAAGTTCAGGATTTCCTCAGAATTCAAAATACGGTCTCCAGGTTTTAGACTAGATAGATCACTGATTCTGCTTCTGAATCACTACTCTTTCTGAAGCTAGCCTAAGCTATACAAATAAGTGTGAAAATATGCGTACCTCTGTTCTCCAAAAGTACTTTTTAGATGAGTTCTACTATAAGTGCTTTATGGTATTCAACATTTAATCTGCAGGTCATTGCAATAAATCCTGGAGGACAGTGAAGTCTGAGAAAGAAAATGGATATGGTCACTACAAATACCCGAGTTAGTGTCCTCTCTTTTTATGGTCTATATCATATAACAGAGAAGCTGTTGAGAAGCATTCACATTAGTTATCTTTAGCGTGTTAAATAATTCATAGAAGTAGTGTTAGTAAGTGTACTATGGTGACATTAACAGCATGCTATCAGACTTTCGCATTGCATGGAACTCCTCCACTATGCCTGGTTAATCAGAATACTCCTTGCATGGGAATGCTAGCAGATGATAGTTCTCTCACGTGGTATAATAATATACGTATTTTTGGAGTGGTAGTGAAAAGACTGGATTGTTTCATTCTCAATGCAAATAAAATGGCATAACTTTTCAGAATTTGTTTCTTCACATTATTTAACTAGAATTCCATTTATTTATTAACCCTGAAGATCCAGTCCTCACTATGTTTCAGTAGTAGTTTACAGTATTCCATGTTCACTAGACATAAAATATATCGATTGATTAGTTCATTTTTATGTGTGTAAAATTTGTCAAGGCTGAATGATTTTAGGATTCCTTGCTGAGAAAAGCTAGAGGATTGCCAGTTTGAAATCCCTGTGATTTATTCTTCTAAATATTAACTAGGAACATAACATATAAATTTTTAATAGTATAAAATTAGAAAAAAAATTATCTTTTGTAATTATAACATTTAGTACATTGGTTTCAATCATTTTAAAAGCTTCTTCTGTTTTACAAATTGTGTTATTGTCCTGTGAATAGGTATGCATTCTCCCTGTTATATCCATTGTAAAATCTATTAAATCAAATCACATGAAGTCAAGCAGACACTAAATTCATTCACTCAGCCATGCTTAACTTTGTTGGTAGGACAATATTATTTATAGTGATGTGTCCCTTGTTAGTGTCAGCAGCCCCAGATTTGGTCTGAGTGATTCACAGAGACAATTTTCAGTTTCTTTTCATTAATGTATATCTTCTTGATTATAGTAAATGTGGAAAGAATTAAAATGGACAAGGACCCCTACTTTCATTTTTATACCTAGGGTTGTTTGGTTTTTTTAGTTTAACCTTCGGCGAATTTCTTCTGATTGTTACCCCATTGGAATTAATCACTGGGTCATTTCACTGTATTTTTAAAAATCATTCATATCTGCAATTGACACCTCACTGTGGTTTTTTCTGGAAATTGCTTTCTGGTGGGGCATGTATGTGAACATTGTGTGCAAGTATGCCTGAAAAACTAATAATATCATATCTGGACTGTCATAAGAAGCAAAAAGAAAAAAAGCCGTTTTAATACAAATTGCCATCCATTTCTAAAACATTGATTTTTGGAGGAGGATTCACCACTGCACTCTAGGCTTTTTGTGCCTGCCTGAAGCAGGACAGGGCTCTTAGACATGCAGCCAGTTAGGACATTTTTAAAGACAGGGAAGAACAAAGCGCACATTGGTTTCCTTTCCGCTTCCTCTAGCTCTCTGTTGCTAGCATTCACATCCCAAATTCCTCCTGCTCCTTCTGTTCCTGTATCCCACAGCACACATACTCATCCATTGCTTATCCTTAGTTATCTCCTGTCTCTAATGTGCTGCATCCCTGAACACATCATGCTTTTACCCTTCTTCGTGCACTTCTTATGCTGCAGATAGTTCTTAGAAGGAAGTTCGTGAAATTGCTGTCCCATTTCCCACCATTTTCACAGTCTTACCAAAGAAGGGTAAATTATGCATAAAATATGCTTGAGATAAATTTTCCATTAATTCCCTCCTGTCCCTATGGCTACTGTCTCCAGTCAGCTGAGAGATCACAACGTACTCTCATTTTTTGATGGACGTAGGAGCAATACACTCTCAGGAGAGATGGTACCTCCTGCTTCATCAGGAGCAGGATAGAAATATTCTGTGGAAGCAAATGACAATGAGTGGCAGCCTTCTGAGAAAAAATTAGATATAATGATAATTTTGGGAGGGCTTTTTAACTCTAGGCCACTGGTGGGATGATTCACAACGAGAACATTCGGAGATGGTAGGCATACTGTGAGACTACTTTTTCAGTCCAAACAGATAGACTGACACAGGGTCGCAGACATTCATAATAACCTATTTTAATTTAATTTTCTTCATTAGCTATTAATAAATTAATATAAGCAAACATTCAGAAAATTAATTATTTTCCAAAGAGGAAGATACGGTGTGTTGTAATCCACAACAGAGGATTAAAGTCCCTTTATATATAAAATCTGAGATATTACTATCGAACAGTAATTGATATATCCATAACACAGCTTAGTTTGTTGCAAGGGTCAGGATCCAAGCATCAAACTGAACCCCTACACTGCACTGGAAAATGATAGACTATTTACCCTGCAGTGGTGTTATTATTGTTCAATTGCTTACTGCAGTGGAAATGAAGTCACAACAAAGTTGTGAGTCCACAGTGCTATAAACCACAGAAGAGGACTGCATGTTCTCCTCTGTCTCTCAGAAAGCTTGTAAACCAAAAGGGAAAATAGAGCAGGTGAATGAGACATACAAGGAGGCAGAATAGCTAGAGAGAGATAAGATAATCCTCACAAAAGGACAATGTGATTCTTAGCCATGCAGCTATAAGGGTGAAAAATGACCTTTGCCTAACCATTACAAGGCTGGAGTTTCCAGAGTGCCATAAAGCAGCCTTAAAGAAGGAGCTTGATGGGACTTTTGCTAATGATTTTGCCTCCCTCATCTCACCAAAAAATACTATGCAAGCTGAATTTTGCAGTTTAGACTCAGTGTAGTATTCAGGAATGGGCTGGAAAAGAAAACATAAATTATTCAGTGGTGAAGGTGTTAAATTGTTTTGCAAATTGTAAAATTATATTGTCCTTGAAAATGAGGGCTTGGCAGTGAAAGAGACTGTAGAGATATTAAGATAATATTTGCTTGGAGGGAAGGTCAGTTTTATAATACATTACCCTCTGTTGACCTGTAAAAATACAGTAAAACCTGAGAGTGCCAAAAGGAACTCCACTGTTTCTCTTTGCCGTACAGTTTTAAAGCAAGTAATATATTTATACATGCCTGAAAAACTATTGAGTAGATCTTTGTTTTAGAAATTCTGTGAGAACCCCTCTGAAGTAGAGGTGACTTTTCTGTTGCTGATTTTACTATCAAAAAACATAAAACAGAGGTAATACATAAGATAAGCACGTATCAACCTAAAGGTTGAATGGTCTTTATAAAACTTAAGTAGAAGGTGACTCATATACTAGCCATACATTTGTATGAGATATTTGTAAATGAATTGGTAATCAAAGATGACTCAATTTTAAATGCACTGAGGTATTTATAAAAAGTAGACTGCTAGTAAAAATCCACTTTTTTAACTGAAAATTATTTTACTGTTGTGATACATTTAAATACTTCTTGATACAAATGTAATGTTTCATGTCTTCAGTTTTCCATAAATACATTAACCTGTAGTAATTTAGACTTCTTTTGAAATATCTGTCTCTATCTCTGAAAGGTGCTGACCTTGTAAATCCAATTGACTGCTTTCAAGATACATTAGGATTTGAGGATTTATATGTACATACAAATATGGACTCACATATAGATACTGTGAATTTCTGGTTTGGCAAGACAGTAGATGCTCAAATAACCGGGATGAAGTAGTGGATGAGCACACAGTTCATTACAGCTAGCAGGATTAAGGACCCAAGGTGTTTAGCCAGAATCAGATTCTTCAGCATAAAGTTTGGGAGTGAATTAATAGCGTTAATAGCGATGTCTGGGACAACAATAATTGAAATCATTTCTCACAGGAAGCATTTGGATGCGTATTATTATACTAGATTAAACTTGCTGAACAATACATCATAGCAGCACCTTCAGATCTGGTGCCTGGCACTTGGCTCCACATCCATGGCTTGGCTCTGAAATAAGCACAGTGATTTCCAGAGGTGCTGAGTGCTGGTAGCTCCCATTGAGCTCGGTCAGCAGAACATGGATGTGAGCAACGAATACACAAAAAATCCACAAATCAAAGCTTTTAGTCTTAGCTGTAAATTAATGACCTGACTGATAGTGAAACCTGTTTTGCACCGGTCTCAGAGTGTCAGCAGCTGAAGTTAGGCACCTGGATGAGCACTCTTTGTGAGGGTAGCAAGAAAACAGAGTATTGATCAAATAATGATGAAAATTATGGTCTTAGTAAGTAGACAACAGCGTTATAAAACTTCCCCAGTTCTGGCAGTAATGCCTACTTCTGTTACAGGGAATGTCCTCAGAAACTATAGTATCTCTAAAATCAAAATGAACTTTCAAGTTTTGCCTCTAGATTTCAAATAGAGACTAGTTCTACTCATCTGTCTTTGCACGTGTTTTTTAAGTGTCCAACTAACTACTGTTACTTTCACGAAGTACTAATTTAGTATGAGACCAGTTATTGCTTGTCCTCATGGTGCTAGCATTACTCAAAGGAAGAAAAAATCTCTATTAACCATTTCAGTTTGCAAGTAAGACATCAGTGCCTATTACTAAAAGTTCCCAGTTACATATATGTTTCGACATATAAAGACATTTGTCTTTGTCCAGCAGCCTCTTTGTAAAGGCTACATCTAGTTCCTCACCTCATTCATCTCCCTCTTTCCCTCCCGACAATTTGTGTCAAGAAATAGCAGTCGAAATGTTATGCAGCCGACAATGCTGCTGCAGATTCTTCCACCTGGGACAGGCGGCACGTTGCCAGGCTTCCCAGGCAGGGACAGTGGCTGCTTGGTATTTACATCATGCTCTGCCATACTTTTCTGCCTTTAGGCCGCTGGGAGGCTGGCTGGGCTACTTTCCTCCTCCTGGGAGCCATTACCTAGTTAAATGTGATGCTCTGTGTACAGAAATAAAATGTTGTGCGTACAGCAAAAGTGCTGTAAATTTTTACCTCCTTTTTGTAAAGAAAAAAAAAGGGGTTCATTTCTACAGGAGCCTCTGCACACAGTGACACCTTTCAAAGTGATCCCAAACAGCTATGCAAACATGGCTTATGTTTTTTATCTTGCTCTTCAGATCCCTTGATGTTTTGTCACGCAGTTCATTCACACCAGGCATTTCAGGATGTGAACGTAGTTCCTGCAAGCAAAACCTAGAAGGAGCAGGCATACATAATTTGTAAATAAAAGGCTGCCTTGAAAATTTGACCTTTTTCTTTTTATGTGCTCTTGCCTCCAAATTACTTATCATCTTTTAAATAATTACTTTTTTGTAAAGTGGCAGTTTTAACGTCCATGCTATGCTTTCAGATACTTGAAGAAGTGAAAAACTGTCTAGCTAGGAGCAGAATTTGCCTGCTGTTTAGCACTGTATGAGCAGCATTGCTCTAAGTATTCTTTTGCTATTACTTTACTTACATTTTTAATCTGCAATGTTTCATATTTACTGGATCAGCAAATAATCAAGGTCTTTAGATTTTTTTAGAATGTATTTTAGTCCTCTCTCCAAAAAAGTTAAATGTCCCTATTTAAATAGCTTTTACCACGTTATGCAAAATACAAATAAAATGTAAATAGTTTCTTCTACTAATCCACATCTGCCTGGGTGTAATTACATGATACATGCTGGTTAAGCACAAAAATTTTGAATAGACAAATTTTAATGAGGCATGTGCGTTGGGTCAAAGCAGAAATAAAATGAGTTCTAAAACACTGGTTGTATAAAAATGGCACCTGCTTACTCAGCAGATCTGATTCTTGGGTAAACTTGCAGACACGTGTCAGTGTCACATCCTTGTGTTGGCCCTTGTAGAGGACACCAAGTTGGGAGCCAGGGTGCTCAGTCCTTCTAATGATGGGGACGGATTTTAGTCTGAGTTAACCACTTGTATAATGATGCTTTGTAGAATTACTGACTTGCTGCTGAGTTACATCTGTTGATCAGGTTTCACAAAGAGGACAAGTTAGGCCTATCTCATGCACGTTTGAGTGCCTGAATGCCTAGAAATACATTTTGATTTCACTTTTTGTCAGATTCAGTAAATAATCATTTTTGGTACCCTGCTTTTTTCCCCTGTGCCTCAGTTCCCACAGTCCAGTGAGTGAAAGGAGGATCTGTGGATAGTGGTTACCTGTCAGCTTTGCAGAGTTTGTCAGCACATCAGTAAAACTTTCTGTACAAGGTGAAGACTGGGAAACAGTTCTTCCATGCCAGTATGAGCAGAGATATTTTAACGGGCTGTTCAGTGTTCTCACATACCACCAAGTGGTCCTGAAATTATTTCCCTGTGCAGAGGCAGCTAAGCATTATGTCTCCCAGCAGTTCATTTCATTTCACTGTGGCTGCCACAGTACTATCTATCAGATAAAGTTGTTATAAAGCTAAAAATGAAGTGGTCCATTTTAAATTTGGCTCTTCCTATCAGTAGCTGTGGTTATTGTATGCATGTACTTCTCCCTGGCTTACATTCTTGATATGTTTTAGCAGTTAATATAATGTTCTTTTTTAAATGAAATAAGTTAGAATTTTCTTGGCAGGTGTTTTAAGTATTTCAGTATTAATATACAGTAGTCATCTTACACTGCAATCTCCTTTAAGAAGTGGTTATAATTCAGTAACTGTTGTTTTAAAAATAAGGGTAATTATGTAATCAGTATTAACAAAAAATAGGGCCAAGTTTTTCAAAAAAAGAGAAATCAGGCTACCATGAACTGCGGGATCCTAGATTTTATCTGTTGTCTATAAAAGTCATGCCATGCAGATGTTCGCAGCCAGAGACAAATTGGTTTTACAAGGTTCTGTGGCAGGTCAGAGTACAAGAAAAGAGACAATTTATGTTTATACAGAACCTTTTGAAATCTTTTAGAAATGCCTCTAGCCATTCATAACAAAAATTGTATGTTCACACACTGGATTAACACCTATGGCAAGTGGAAGGAAGTTGAGATTCAAAGTTTGGCTGCCACTGTTTAACTAAATGATCCCTCATGCACTAATTCTCTGTACTGCTACTAGTAACGGTATGTGCACATGTAAAAATGGCTCATTTCTAATGAATCTTCACCTCTTCCATGACCATCAATCACGTGCCATTGTTATTAAAATTACCCCTATGTTTCATATCTCAGTACTGGAAACATGCTAACACCTCTGAATTTATTGTTAATAGACTACTGTGCCAGAAATGTTGCAGCATTTTGCAGAAAGAGAAGACAAGGTCACTGCTGAGAAGTGACAGAAATAGCTGGTAATGACAGTAGATAAGGTGGGTGGGCAGATGAAGGAAAAGCTTCAACAATGAAATACTCATATCTTGCTAGTTCTGAAGCTCACACAAAGTACGTATATGCAAAGTCTCAGTATATGGTTGAGAAATGCAAGTGGGAGTAAGTAGTGCTGGAGAAGTTAGTTGAGTTTACCTGGGCTATAAATACAGCAAAAAAGAAATGCAGCCTGCGTCTGGCAGAGCAGGTGCTTCCTTTGCTGCCTTGCCAAGCCACGGGCTCTTTTTAGCTCCGTCGCTATGGGCTTGGGCTGGCTGCAGCAGGGTAGCAGAACTGTCTCTGCCCCCCACCAAATCACAGTGTTCTGTCATATTTTAAGCACATGAACGCAGATACTGAAAGCTTGATCTAAAACTGCTTAGAAACAATGGAGACATTTCTACTAAACTTTGAATGGGATTGCAAATTAACAACAAAGATCTAATCTGCACTTTTTACTCTGCATTCAGACTTCAAAGTTAAAATGATTCTAAATAACAAGAAGGGCAGTCCAGTAGGTGATTCAGTTCACTGAGGTAACACAAAAAATTCCAGCCCGGAAAGTGAGTGCACAAGAAACAATATTAATAGGAAATAAGCAAAGTGTTTGTATACAAATAGTGGGAATATGGATAAGAAAATGGAAGAACTTTACCTGCTGATGCAAGATGTGCATACAGACATTCTAGCAGTAATAAAAATATAGCAGAAACAATAACTGGAGTCACTGAAGAATACAGGTTCTTCAGAAGGGAGGGAAATAGAGCTGGCAGCATTACAGGAAACATTAGGATAATTTGTAATGAAATGAGTTCTGCCAATAAAACAGTTTATGTTTGGATCAGACACTTCAAGCACAAAAAAAAAGCATGTTTGCAGAATTAAAGCTTGCAAAAAAATCCCAAGGGTGTCATGTTTGACTCTGTAACCTTACTTTTGAAAGGAATGCAAGTAAGAATCTGTCTAAATTTCTTCACCAGTCACTAAATCAACAAAATATTATGATAGTTTAGATCTGGTTTTTGCTTTGAAATATGTAAGATAACAAAGCATAACCTTTAACCAAGCATTCAGGCATTGATTCCATTTACATTACATGACAAAATAAGTAATGATCAGCAAATTAATAAGCAAAAAAAAGCTAGTTCAAGAAGTGAATTATTCTGAGGCTTCATGGATATTTCTGTAGAAGAAGACATCAAATTTCATCAAGTGTAACATATTGTGTTACATCTGACAACAGGGGACTAGGTTGAGCCATCCAGGAAGTCCCCTCCTGACCATTGTTCCTAAATTTGTCAGTTAAATGCAAGAGCCTTAAGTAAAGCAGAGGTAATCGTAAGACAGCTGGACAAATTTGCTCGCTGTCAGTATTCTCTAATATCCTTTGACTCAATGCTGAATTTGGGCATTGGCTGCTGGACAGAAGAATCTGTTCTTGTGGCAGTGTGGATGTTTGAAATGTAGGACAGGAGATTTATTGCCTACTTTATTGGGTATCTATCAAACTTGCCACTTCAACTAGCGAATCTCATTCAGATGCCTTCTCCACAGACCAGCCCTCCTGGTCTTCCTCACCCCTGAACAGTCTCAACTAAGATAGGGCAGGTAGGGCGTGTGCAGAGTTTTTACAGATTAGTGAAGAAGATGAAATTGGAGAGACCACCCAATAGTGGGGCTGTTGAAGTGCAGAGATGTTCATGCAGGAGAAGAGAAGGCTTAGGGGGATCTTGCCAATGCATGTAAATACCTGAAGGAAGGGTGCAAAGAGGACCGTAGCCAGGCTGTTTCAGTTGTGCCCAGGTACAGGACCAGAGGCCACAAGCACAAACTAAAGCACAGGAGGAGGTGCCTTCTGAACATCAGGAAACACTTTCTCACTGTGAGGGTGACCGAGCACTGGCACAGGTTGCACAGAGGGGTTGCTGAGTCTTGCTCCTTGGAGATACTCAAAAGCCACCTGGGCATGGTCCTGGGCAACTGGTTCTAGGTCGCCTTGCCTGAGCAGGGTGTTGGACCAGATGACCTCCAGAGGTCCCTTCCAACCTCAGCCATTCTGTGGTTGTGTAAACAAGCTCCAGTCATTATAGCAGATTTTAAATCTAAAAGTCAAGCAAAGTTTGGTGCTTAATATAAATGTTGTGCATAACTTCAAAGATACCCACTCACTGTAAAGCTGTGATTTCTGGAGGCAGACTACGGCTTGCTCAGAAAATCAGTCAGGAATTATAAAGGGGATGGCTTTTATGCTTGTCCATATGCACCCATTATTATTAGAAGCAGCAGGAGAGAACAGGCGGAAAAGGTGCTACAGGAACCTTTCAGAGAGTTTTCCTAAAGTAGAGACGTTTTGAACTTTGCATTAGCATGGCATTGGCTCTGTAATGCTCTTATCTCTCTCTTCCCACCAAATGCTGGATACTGCTCTGTGTCAGCAATGAGGAACTCTCAGCCTGGCAAATGAGTTAGATTTGGAGAAACTCCTACAGTCCAGAGATTTATTTGAAGGATTTCTGAAATTAACCCCTTTTATTCCTCCTCCTGATCTATTCCGTCTCCTGATCTGAAAGTCAGTTTCTTTCCCGTTTAACGCCAGTGTGGCTGTTTCTTTGAGTTGAACTGAGAAACTTGTGCCTTTTTCCCCATCCCTCTTAATCTTCAGTCATATGTTCTCCTTATGACAGTACAGCATTATGGGTCCCAAATGGTTCGGCTGTGAGTGAGTTACAACTTCAGAGTGTGTCTAGACGTGCTATTCATGTCAAACCTCAGAAACCACAAAGACCTTTAAAAATGTTGATTCGGGAAATGCTGAAGTATTTTCTGCTGTCTTGAGAGGGATAATGCAGGGTCGTTATTTGAAGAAGGAGCTCTTACCCAAGACCTTCTAATGCTCAGTTTTGCCTGTTTAGTGACTGGGGAAAGGGGCTATATATTTCCTGACTGCACTCCTTGTACACAGGCTAATTTCATTTCACTGGAGACCTTTGTAATGTCAGCTAGTTTATCTACTTTTCTGATTTATGAAAAACATATTGTTTTACATTTTAAATCATAGCTAATCCTGTACAAATGCATGAAGTGAAGGGGTGAAAATAGCCAATGATTTACTTGCCCAACACAATAAATGCATTATTCCCTTTGCATCTTGCTGAAGTATTGCAAGAGAGAATGAACAGATTTGTCTCCTCCCACCACATATCTGCATTGCCAGCACTCAGGGAAATAAAGACTGCATGGATTTAAAAGTTGCAAGGGTGCTATTAAGACATAAGCTACTGAAACAGGAGCATGCATTGAAGAGTCTCAGTTCAACAGTGTCTGTCCTAGTATGAGCAATGTCAGCCTCACTGCTGATGCGGAAGCCAGGGATGAGAATGCAGGTAAGATCTTTCTATATCAGGGCATGAGCAAATCACAATGAATTGCAGCCATTCCCACTATAATTTAGCACCGTGAATTCTTTCTCTCTTTTAAACCTTGACTTTTGAAAACTGTTTTACTCTCAGCTGCTTGTGACAGAAGGATTTGAGTTCTTTCAGTGCTGCCTATGAAGTGACCTTACTGCTTTTGCTTATGGTTTGAAATCTATTTATGATGCACATTTAAGACAGTATTTGCAGCTTCTAAGGTTTCTGTGAATAATACTCACAAACATTTAAAAAAATTCTCTTAGCATTTTTTCCCTAGACACCCTCTGAAAAAATCTTTCTCTGCATCACAATTTGTGCATATGCAATTAATTACTGTCAAGCTGTTAGCCTGATCATGTGGGAATTGACCATTTCATTTTCACATAGAAACAACCTTTGCCTTTCATTGTCACATAGAAACAGCCTTGCACTGGCATCCTGATGTTGCTCTTTTTTCCTCAGTTTGCTTGATTAGATCTTTTGATTGAAGTACTTGAAAAACATAATTTCATAAAGACTCTTGAAGCAATTCCACACAAACAAACCACCTCATGCTCCCTAAAATATTCTCATTTTATTGCTGAATTTTCAAATAGCATTAAAAAACATTACATTATGATAGGTCAATTATTGAACTGTGTACCTTGTGAATACCTCACACTGTTGTCTGTATAAATGATTTCTTGTTCCTGATTAACGGTAGGGTAATAAGACAATCTTCACTTAGAAAAATGTTTGAACTTGTGGAGTACTTTAACCGTACATCCTTCTCCTTTGTAGCAAAGACGCAAACTGTTTTATTAGAGTGGAAACTGACAGTGGGCCATCAAAGTATTCTGGATATCATCTGTACAGATTACTCATTTTTATTTTAATATGCACGTTAACAGTACCATAAAAAATATTTATATCTATAAATATATAGATCCATTGTAACAATAAGAAAGAACTTGAATTTATTTCAGAACTTTTCAGTAACAGAAGCTGGTTGGTGCATGAACAATATGGAGACCCATAAATAGCCTGTTGACTTAAAGCATTCTGCTTTCATATATTCTCTGGCTGGTAGCTCTGTACTATACGTGAGACAAGATTTGGAGGTAAAGGTAGTATCTTTGTTTTTATTTGACCAGCTGGTTCATCTGGAACTATTAAAGTGATTTTCAGACATGTGACTAAATTTTTCTAATCAAAAGCTATTATACCTATCTACAAAATTTGTCTTGCCAATGTTCTTGAACCATCATGGCTACAACAAAATGCCACTAAACATCTTTATGATATGCAAGACACCATTCTGTTCATGCCTAGAATAGGAAATGACTGGAGTAGGCTTGGATGTCTGATGGCAAGTAATGACATTTAATAGGAAACAGTCAATATCATGATCAATGCAAAAAGTATTTCCTTATGCACATGCATGCACAGTCTTGTATCCCTATTAATTGATTCTTAAGTCCACAAGTGCTTATTATTTCGTTTTTTTCTTCTCTTCACCAGACAATGGTATTTCTTGACAAACAACCCTCCAAATAAACTTCCATTGTATCTAATAAAAAAGAAATCTGTGGACTATGCCAAAAGGAGTCAAAAAAATAGGGAAGATATGTTAAGAAAAGGTGTATGTCTGGATCCAGCTTAATTCTCCAACTGTCAACTTCCACAGAAAAGAAATAGTACTTTCATTGTTTTATTTGTATTACGTTTGCTGGCAGACAAACTTTACTATTTAGTCCCCACTGTTTGAGTCAGTATGTTGATCTAAATTGTTTTATTTTTTAATCGAGTTCTATCTTATAGAAAAAAATTTGCACTGCATGTACAGTAACTGAAGTTGTCTCATGTTGTCACTATTTTTTTCTTCTCTTTCTAGGTGATGTCATTGTCTATATTAATGAAGTTTGTGTCCTTGGACATACTCACGCAGATGTAGTCAAACTCTTCCAGTCTGTTCCTATTGGTCAGAGTGTCAACTTGGTGCTATGTCGTGGATACCCTTTGCCCTTTGATCCTGAAGATCCTGCCAACAGCATGGTGCCACCCCTTGCAGTAATGGAGAGGCCTCCGGTAGTGGTAAATGGAAGACATAACTATGAAACTTATTTGGAATACATTTCTAGGACTTCTCAGTCTGTTCCAGACGTAACAGATCGACCACCACACTCCTTGCAGTCCATTCCAGCAGATAGTCAGCTTGATAGCACATTCCCACCACCTGCCCATGATGATAATGTATCAATGGCTTCTTCTGGGGCCACCCAAGCTGAACTCACGACCTTAACCATTGTGAAAGGGGCCCAGGGCTTTGGCTTCACTATAGCAGACAGTCCTACAGGACAGAGGGTGAAGCAAATTCTAGACATTCAGGGATGTCCTGGTTTGTGTGAAGGTGACCTCATTGTTGAGATCAACCAGCAGAATGTACAGAACCTGAGCCATGCAGAAGTAGTGGATATACTTAAAGAATGTCCTGTTGGAAGTGAAACTTCTTTGATTATCCATAGAGGAGGTAAGTTTGGAAAGTCTGTACAATTACAAAAATGTGTGTAAAAGGTTCTAAACCATAAGATATACATATACTCACTACATCCTTGTGTGCTAGATTGGAAATTAATTTCCATGTTGCAGGAGGTAACACCATTGGTTCTGGAAATGTGTGTCTGCAATTAAGTATCCTAGGCAAAATCTAACCATTTGTTGTACATTCCTTTTTGTGTTTTGAGTGTCAATGGTCCCACCTCTATATAAGGGTAAAACTAGAGCAGTTCCAGACCTTTCACCCCATAATATTTTGTACGGTGTCTGCAGCAAACGCTTATAGTCCCAAAGCAGTGCTGCAAGCTTTAGATACAACTGTATATATCGACTCATTAAGGTAGATCAAAATCAGAGCAAGCTATTAGTCCTTTACAAGGTTACTGGTTTTGACAAGCCACTTTGTCTCCTTTTCCTTCATTGTAAAAGTATTGTACAACAGTTGTTTCAGTTCTTTCTTGACAACGAAGATCTATAGTAAATTTTTCTCTTTTAAAAAATAGCTACCAGCAACTTAGTTTTTCTGACCAGCCTGACACAGTAAGCTTGAATATACAGCACTGGGAGGGGGGAGTAAAGACTTATCTGCAGGGAAGCAACAACAGAAAAAGTCTTAATACCTTGACAGAGATAAGTAATTTTATAGCTTTTAATATTTTAGCCAAACAAATTTTCTTTGCTGCTTTGAGACGAGCGTCCATCACAATTTATTATTACCTGAAGTGAATAATGATTGAATTTATTTAATGAAAGATCTTTGTTCCTCTGAAGTCATTCATATGTCACTGAACGTACATTACTCTGAACTTCAAAAGGGAAAACAAAGAATTCTATACAAAAATACTTATTGCTTTACATCTGAAATGTAGAGGTTGGAAAGTGAAGCTTTAGTGTTTACGTATGCCTGATGTTTGTCATAAGAAAACCTATGAATCTGTGTAACAAGGAATATGGTAACATTTTATCAACTTGCAGAAATAATAAACAGAAGGTGATTTAAATATCTGTAGATTCACATAGTCAATAAAGTATTTTTCATATCTATATTTAAAAGAATGATTTATAAGAGACAGAATCTGACATTTCTTTGAAATGAAACCTAATTAAGACTGCGAAGTAAAGGCCAGTTGGTGTCACTGTAGTATATGAACTTGGAGAAAGTTAATTATTGCAGAGATGCTATAGTAGTTGGTATTAAATCTGGTTTTATTGATCATCCATTAAGAATCTGGAACAGTGGAGTAAGCAACATTTTTTTCTAAAGATGCTGACAAATTGGGGAGAATTGGATAGCAAAAAAAAAGAGCATAAAGGGGACTAGAAGGGTTAATGTAACCCCAAAAGATGGTATTTTATTTTGAAAAACGCAAGCTAATCCCCCTCTAGAGGAAAACAATTCAGAACACCAATCCTCAGAGAGAAATGGAGTGTGAAATCCAGTATGCTGAACAAGCCTGAGTAATAATAGACAGGAAAACAGATATTTCAGCAACCAGTGCAGGACAGTAGCAAAAAAACCCTGAAGCAGCAACATACTCAAGCCCATGAAGATAATTCCTCTCTCTCGTGAGAATTTCTTCTTAAAGCATTGATTCATGATCCGAACAAGTTGATCAGCGTGGTAGTTTAACAAGTTCTGGTATGTTAACTGAGCTGTGATTATTTTCTAGACATTGCTGTGGCAGATTGGAGATACTGCACTGAGCTCAACCGTCAATAAAAGCAGTATATATTTACACCATCTTGTCTTTTGTCAGGCCAAACACGGAGGTACAGGTAGTTACCCTAGCTCAGCTGAAACAAAAAGCTAGGTCCAAATGCGGTAGCGTGTTCCTGAGTCTTATCCTTCTGTTGCTGGGGCAGGGGGTGACTGATTGTTTTAGAGAATGCGGAGAAGGGAACGAGAGCATGGTTTGTTCATGGTAAAACAATGACCAGGACTAAAGCAACTGTTTGGAAGTACTGTTTGATTAAAGGCAGTAAACTTTCTTTGGAAGTAAGTTTGATTAAACTTAATGGATGATACAGAACAAATTGAAGTTTACTATGAGAAATTTCTATACATCAGAAACAAGGAATATATCTTAATGCAAGTTTGTTGGAATCTGAAATTAAAGAAAGGCTCATTTGTCTGAGTGATTCAGAAGAAGTGAAAAAGTACAGTGTATGAGACAAACTACTCTATCTGAGAGCTGGCTGAATCATAGCTTAACGGAAATATGAGACCTGTCTTAAGGTAACAGCCTGGGATTTTTTCATTATTTCATAGGAAAATGGAATTCATGTGACCAAATATATCTCTATAATGCAGGTAATTATATCTATGCTGGTCGCCATGTCTCCTTTTATAGTCCCTGGGCAGAAATAGGCCTTTCTAGAGTGCAATCCATGTCATTCCAATGTAGACATTTCAAGTCAAGTGTACCCTAAAAGTATATATTCTGTTTGACTGACTATAAGGGGAATTGAGGATGACTGGCTCAGATATACATGTCTATCCCATGTGTTATGAATAAGAAACAAATTATAAGATTTGGGCATGTGAGATAATCTGAATACAAAACAAAATTCCACTTCTTCATGAAACTGGCTATGATTCTGAAATATTTAGTCTGTGACACCAGTGAAGCAAGACATATTTTCTGGTTGCTCATGGATCTAATTTTTATTTTATTATCTCTAATGTGCAATGACACTTGAATAATACTATCCTTTTCCTTCATTACCCTATGCATCCTGCCTTTAATGTCTAATTTTTAAGATTAAGACCAAAGTACTGTTGCTGCCTGTGGAAGAGGAAGGCTGTGTTTTGCATAAAGTTGTGTATTGCCTTGTAGCATATTCTGTCTCTGATATGAATATGGCCTGACTGCATAGTTCACTATGGCAGATCCATTTCTGTAAGTGACTTAATCTCTCTCTCATCCAGCAATCTTATCTACATTGCAGACAAGAAACAGACGGACATTGGCTGAGATATACTCTCACAATAGGAAAAAAGCATCTCATACAGGAAAAATGCTCTCTCATATGCATGCAGTATGCATGCTACAGCATTTAAAAAGCTGTTGTCCCTCAAGCTTAGGAGGTCAACAGCCTGAGAGTATGCAGGGGAAGGAGAGGTCTCCATGTTTCAATAGAATGGAGGGAATAACAGTACTCAAATGTAAAGAGGCCACTAAAGAAAATTGTCTGAACCATACCAAACAGAGACTTGTCATGGGGTACAATCCAGCTGGAGGAAGTCCTGCTGCATTTGTAGTGTACTCATTTTAAGATTTCTAAAGCAGAAGTAGTAGTTTACCTGCTTGTTAAAATATAAAAATCATGGAAATAATATCATTGTATATCTAAGAAAATACTAAGCAGCACTTATTGAGATGACAACTATGAAGCTCGGTGGCTAGAAATTTTACAGTCTTCTGTTTATTAGTTAGGTTCTTTCCTAGACACAGATGTGCTGCTTAGTTTGGTTTCTTTGCATCTGTTTTTGCTGACCAGCCATAAAGTTTCCATTGATTACTATAAGCTGAAAGAAGTTTTCATACTGGGGGGGG
>Ga0065711_1028729_pt1 | contig 39496 bp, 12 predicted proteins | sample Hoacrofraction12_FD_59098 | JGI IMG/M metagenome (GOLD analysis project Ga0065711, IMG submission 59098) | Hoatzin crop microbial communities from Cojedes, Venezuela - Epithelial fraction 12 v2 (version 2) | ecosystem: Host-associated > Birds > Digestive system > Esophagus > Crop | place... | reverse complement strand
GGTGGGGGGGGGGCTACAGGGGGAGCTTCTGTGAGAAGCTGCCAGAAGATTCCTCTGTATCTGATAGACCCAATGCCAGCCAGCTCCAAGACGGACCCACCGCTGGCCATGGCTGAGCCTGTCAGCGATGGTGGTAGCACTTCTGGGATAACACATTTAAGAAGGGAAAAAAAACCACCTGCACAGCAATAGAGGAATGAGACGATGTGAGGGGAACAACTCTGCAGACACTGAGGTCACTGGAGAAGGAGGGAGAGGAGGTGCTCCAGGTGCCAGAGCAGAGATTCTGCTGCAGCCTGTGGAGAAGAGCATGGTGAGGCAGGCTGTCCCCCTGTAGGTCCATGGTGGAGCAGATATCCACATGCAGACCGTGGATGACCTCACGCTGGAGCAGTTGGATGCCTGAAGGAGGCTGTGACCCCATAGGAAGCCCGCGCTGGAGCAGGCTCCTGATGTGACCTTGTGACCCTGTGTGGGACCCACGCTGGAGCAGTCTGTTCCTGAAGGACTGCACCCCGTGGGAAGGACCCACATTGGAGAAGTTCGTGGAGGACTGCCTTCTGTGACAGGGACCCTACGCTGAGGGAGGACAAGAGTGTGAGAAGGAAGGAGCAGCAGAGACAACGTGTGATGCATGGACCCCAACCCCCACTGTCCATCTCCCTGCACCGCTTGGAGGGACGAAGTGGGGAATTTGGGAAGTTGAGCCCAGGAAGAAGGGAGGGATGGGGGGAAGGTGTTTTTAAGATTTGGTTTTATTTCTCATTACCATACTCTGATTTTGATTGGTAATGAATTCAACTAATTTGCCCAAGTTGAGTCTGTTTTGCACATGATGGTAGTTGCTGAGTGATCTCCCTGTCCTTACCTCGACTCATGAGCCTTTCATTTTATTTTCTCTCCTCTGTCCAGCTGAGGAGGGGGAGTGATAGTGCGCCTTGGTGGGCACCTGGCATCCAGTCAAGGTTAGCCCACCACAGTCTTAGTGTTGACAATATTGCGCAGTGCGTGATGGTAGCAACAGCACCCATTTATGTGCAGATACTGTGCTGCAGGCAGTGCAGAGCAGGGAGTATGCTACATATAGCATACATAAAGATGCTGATGCCATGTCATTAGAGTACCTATACCTTCTTGCATCCTCTTCCCTGTCTTATTTTGTAGCTAAAAGTCATTGGTGTCTTCTGTGGCTTGTGAAGACATTCAAAGGCATAAAAAGGACAAGGTCTGTGAAATGGTAAATTGTTTCTGCAGCAAATACTCGTATCAGATTAGAGGCTACAGAGGAAGATAGCTCCTTCCTGCCTGAATAGCACCCTGATCCTGGTCATGCTGTACTGGGGTGCTTGGCAGGTGACTTGGGGCAGTACCGTTAAAGAAGAGAACACTCATGCTCACTGTGTGCAGTTTGAAGTGCAGAAGAAAGCAAATTTTCTCAAATGATGCTTGCCTACAAAACGGTTAGGAGCTATTGCTGTTAGCTACTAAACACCTTTCAGAAGCAGAGTTATCTTTCCTTAGCTGTCATAATAATGTAATTTGCAATATGTTGTTGCTTTTTTTTGTAAGGCTTTTCAATGCTGAGATAAATTATATTTCATATGCCAAGAGCTGATGTGCTCCCAATGGCCCCAGTCTTATTTTTTCAACAAGAGGCAAAAAGATACTCCATGCAGATAAATGAGAACTGAAATAAATGATCATTGTTCAGTCAAGGTTTCAGAGGACGTGTAACAGAAAAACTGTGGTCAATTAACAGGTGGAGAACAGTTTCTAAAGTCCCAGTGTTACAAACCAGTTTCACCCTGTGTAGACCTTGAATCTTCAAAGAGCAGATCTGATATCTGTAAGTTTATTTATTAGGTGCACAACCTACATAACATTAAAAGACTCAGAGCTGTGGGGAAAAGTTACTTATGTGTGCAAGTATATTGTTTTCTCGAATTATCTCTAATTATTCTACCTGAGCACTGTCTACTTACAGTGCATTAGAAAAAGTGACATTTCAAAGTCACTCACTGTTGGAACTAAAGCAAGAGATAGTTTGTTTACTTTCTGGTAACAAATTACAAAATTAAAATCATTCTTTGTAGTGACAATAACTAGGCAGGAACATTCAAATTACTTCAGTGTTATAAATATTTATAGGTTCTATTATAAATAGTTGTTATATCACTATTTATAAGGTATTTAGGATCAGGATGGCAAAAAAGGAATCAGAATGACACTGTCAACACCACATTTTCACTTTCTCTGTGCTTGACACCTTTGGAACAAAATGACCTTAAATGTTCTGGGGCAATATCCTCTGAAATAAAGTATAAAACCATGTAACATAATGTAACTGTTGGACTCTATATCTGTGTGTATAATGCAGATGAAAGCTGCATTCTAAGAACATTTTTCAGAGCTTGGTACACATTTAAAGACCTAATGGTGATAGTGCGAAAAATCCTTATGATTTCTAAAAACAACACGTTATTTTCTAATCCTACAAAAATATCCCATGCAAAGGAGATCTGTATGATACCTTAGTAGAACAGAGGGAAATACTTCATTGAACTAAAATGCAGTACATTTCTTGTATGTGTGATCATAGCTTGATTGTATTTGTTTGGTAAAGAGTTATGTTTTGCATTTAAGATACAGTTTTGTAAATCTGAAATTTTCATCAAGCTGAATCAGTTTGAAGAAGACTTTTAAGCATTAAATGGGAATAACTCTGAGGAACTTTTAAAAGAGCGTCTTCCTAGGCAGTGAAAAGTTGCAGTCTGACAACTGAGAGAGAAGGGCACACAGGAAAACAAACCAACCAACCCTTGTCTGATGATTTTGAGGCTTTACTAAATAGATCTAGTAGATTGTTTACTTACAGAAAAATAAGGAAATGTTTAAAAAGCAAGACTATTCTGCATTTGCCAAATAAGCAGATGATGGTTTCATATTCCGTGTTAGTGAGTTATTTGTGTTGAGATTTAGTATATGGCCTAGCAATATTCTAGATTGCAGCAATAATGTCCATAAGATCTTGGAACACTAGATTCTCAAGAGGACAACATGAAAATTAATGTTGTCACATGAAGAGAGAGAATCTGAGTGATTAGAAGCCTGTGAGTTAGGTATTGATCAAGAAAACAAAAGGGTGCACTGCTACAGGCAGAACGAAAGAAAGAGTTAAGAGACTGATGTAATTAATGACAACCAACACAGATTTACTTGTTTTGTGAAAGTGACTTCAAGCCTGTTTTAAAAGATTATAGTCTTGGCTGATAAAGGTGGTAGTGCTGATACAATATACAGTTGGCACAAGTTTAACTTATTGCTACATGGCATGTTAATTAAAAACAGGATGACTGTAATTGTACTAGTCCTCATTAAATAGATTAAAAATTGGATAACTGAGATATTTCAAAAGATAATTCTTACCACGTACAGTTCTACAGAAACTGTTACTGTCTCTAAACGATTTAACATTTGTCTGATAAAGTTTGCAGACAACACAAAGGTATAAGGATTTGTAAATAAAAATATAATTGATCAGAAGTAACCTATTGATAACTATTGCTTGGCAAATAATTTAAACAAAAGGTATACTTTTCATTGCAGCCAAGTATGAAGAAGTGTTTTTAGAAACAAAAAAGTATAGTCCATATTTAAAGAATTGTTCTAGGAAAGCAGTGACTTTGAAAGTGGTGTAGGAATCACTGGGTACAGCAAGCTTCCACTGTGGGCAATATACCTTATGTCAGCCACGGATATAGAAACAAGAATACGACATTATAAAACAGATGTTCTAACATTGCAAGTACATCTAGAATACTATGGTCAAATCTGGACTCAACCTCTGTGCAACTGTTGATAAATAGAGAAGGTTTAGAGAAGAGCATGAAAAAGAAGATTAAATGGTAATTTGGTAAGTCGGTAGAAATTTAGTTTAGTAATGTCATATAAAAAAACAGAAATGGATGAGGTAGAAGATCTTTCTTCTGTAAAGTGAGAGAGAACTCCTCTGTGTCATTTTTCTTGCTTATTCTTTTTCCACTGTAATTTTTGCACCTCACCTGGCTTGCGAGAGAGGACAGTGCCATCTTTCTGGTATAGAGTGGCAGTTAAAGTATTCTTCCCAGTTGAGGTGGCTAGATCTGTATTGCTTTCGGCTCAGGTGAGCCTAGAATGCAAATCCACTTCAGTGAAAACAGAGATACAGCAGTTTAGCTGCTGAGAACAATAAACTTTTTGTTGACTAGCCTTAAAAGTTGTTTAAAACAAATTCATACTAAAATAGTCAGTGGTTGGAATTAAACCAAAGGGTGTCTCTGTTGTGATTGCCTACCTTTTGAAGAAGTCTCATCTAAATTGCAAGAACACCTTAATCAATACAAGAAAATCGAGAAACAGTACGAATATCCATACCTTAAGAGAAACTTTAGTTGGACTTAGCATCTTATTCAATATTGAAAGAGGTGTATAGGGTCCCTCCCTCCATGACTGGTAAATGGTGGTCACCTGTGGTAGCTGGCAGGGTTTTTGTCTCTGTCAACTTTGCTATTCTCATAAAGCTTATAGCAGCTTGTATGTGAAATTAGTTTATAGGATCAAAGATTATGAAAGAAATATATATGGATAGTGTGATACGGTCTCAGATTCTGTATTTCTCTAGCAAACCACTGTAAGAAGTGTTTGCTGATGTCTGGCTCGGAATTTCAGAGGTGATGATTTTAAAGGTTCTTTCTTAATGTTTTTATTCTTATGTGCTGTTTTCTTGAAGACTGGGCCTACTTGATAAAGTAACTTCTTTTTATAATCAGACTATTTAGAAGAACTTTTGCATCTCAAAGAGATTGTGACCCTTAGAGTACAGGCACTTTTGACAGAGCTTGGATAATCTTGTTTCTTGAAATGGCTTTAGACAGTAACCTGTTAGGGGTATACTGAAAGTTCAGTAGAAAAGCCCTCTAGAAGCAGGTAATTAGAAAGAAACCTTGCAACAAAATTGGTCACTCAGTAATTCTTTATCCTTAAATTTAAATTCGAGAGATATTGATTCTTCCTAACAGTATGTAAACTCAGACACCTAAGATTTCTCGGGCTAGATTTATTCTCTATCTGCTTCTCCTGTAGGACAAAGTGTAGGGAAGTAAGTGAATTTTTAATTTTAAAAGAATATAATTCCTTAGAGAAATTATGAGTAATGAGAAAGGTAATATTATATGTCTGTTTCTGACTACAGTACACAGCTTAATTTGAGATGGAAATGAAAGTAGTTACAAGAATCCTCATGTTAAAATCAAAGACTCAGTTACTTGGAGACTAAAATGCCAATACCTACAATGGTATGTTTCTGCGTAAGATTTACTTTGCAGCACTAAAGCTTTTGGAATCCTGTTCAGTCCATTTCAAAAAGAAATAAAAAAGTTATTCAGACTCTGTAGAAGCAAATGCAGAAAATCTAGTAATATTTTATTTAACATAGAAGGAAGTTACAGTAAAAACAAAGACATGTTTAGGAGTTATATCAGTTCATGTTACTGTATGTCATTGTAAAGACATTGCTAGCAAAAGACTGTTGATGTCTTGGGTAGATGCTGTCTTTAGTTTTCCGTTACTTTAGTTGTAAAGCTAATACTGAGACTGTCAGCCACCATGAGGATACAAAGACATATGTGAAACATGTTTATTGGAGGTACCAAGTAAATATTCAGCATCTTATTGTCCATCTAACTTGACCTGATTAATGTCTTCAAGAAGATCTTGATGGTTTTTAATCCTCTGAAAGCTCATATAAAGCCTACTGTAGTCTCACTGACTCCCACTGATTACTTGTACTCTCATAAACAGTAATAGTCTTGCACTACTGAAAAATTATGCCTATGTGAGTAAAAGAAATAGCAAGACTTCTCCTTGGCTGTCATTTTTGTGATCAGCAGTCCTATAAAAATGAGTCTATTTCACAATAAGATTATACAGTAGAATGGATGTGAGAAAATGGATGCAATATCATATTTTTATGATTCTTCAAAGGGTTAAAAATAATTTTAGGTTTCAATTGAGTTCTAAGCAGATCTAAGTATTTAAAAAAAAGGTTTTTCTCGAGTCTCTGGAAATTTGCGCAACTTCTGTTCTCGTGACTTGCCAGTGATATTTTACCAGAATTAAGAAATTGACAACATCATTTGTTTATAGTATTTCAAATGTAAAGAATTGCCTTCAGGGCGTTGTTTTATTGATTTTACATTCCTTCCTGCTGTGTTAAATCTAATGAGACTTGTCTGTCCTTTAGGTGACCTACAAGAGGGATTTGTATGCAGCTGAATCGATTATTAAGGGTATGTGTTTGTCCTTGTGTCTGTCAGTTTGCCTGAGTCTAATTAAGAATCTTGTGTGCTATACTTTTAAATGTCTCCAAGAAAAGTTTTATGATGAATAAAATGTGCTGAGGCAAGTTGTTTTAGCCTGTTCACTGGAATACTTACATTATGCATCATTTACCATTATTTACCTCTCTTAGAATAGAGAACCTTATAAAAAGCTATGTGTATTACAGAGTCAAACAGAGATGAATTTTTAATGGCTTTATAAGAATATTTTTTTCTTTCATTTGCTGTTCAATTCTATGTATATTTCATCTTTCTAATCTAAGTAGTAGATTGAAAATTAAATATTAACTCTTTAGGGTTCTTCACTCTTTTACATACAGCAACTTGTTACCTAAATTGATATAGCAATTATATGATATTGAAGTATTCTCTTAATTTATCAATACTTTGTTGAACTGGTTTTTAACTTTTTCATGTACTGGCAACAGTGATTTCATGGCAGTTTAACATAAAGACTAAATTTAGTCTTCATCTAGATCGACTCAATCTAAAAACAATGTAGGAAGGAAGAAATCTTAAGTACTGTATAACGAGCACAATGATGGTTATTGTAACCTGATAGGCACTGATTCAGAGGACTCTTGCTTGACTCCTTGTTGAGAACTGAGGGGTAAAAGCCCGGAAGCTGACGAAAAGAAAGGGACTTCCCTTTGGATTAAAAGTATCTCTCCACAGAAAAGAGTGTGGTTCCTATTGAAGAAAAACAGAGCAAAGCCCATGTCCTTTTAGGGCACAGTGAGTGACTGGTTAGTTGTTCATTTTGGTGGCTCATGTTATTACATGATCCAGTACTGGCTTAGCTGCTGGTTTGGGTAAAGCAGACCATGCCGAGAGCATCTCTGTCACTGTAGACAAGCTAGAAAGCTTAAACAGAGCTCAGATAGCGCTGTGGTGTTCTCCATGCTGCTTCTATAGACCTCGAGGAATGCAATGAGTTTGAAGTTTCTGGTTGTTACAGTGGGCAAATATTGCATATTATGAGCATTGCTACAACTACATGACTGATTTTTTCAGGCACTTACCAAGGAGATAGGGCTGGGAAACCTTGGAAGTTCTGGTTTTGACAGGGAATGGAATTTCATCTCCATAGCTGGAGGCCTGGAATTTTTAAAAATCTTGTTCTTAGGGTTCTTAGAGGTTCCAAACTCTTCTGGCTTTCAAGCTTAGGATTTACAAACCTAATAAAGACAAGAAGGTGGCTGGGAGTAGTCGGCATGAATTTACAAAGGTGAAATGATGCCTGACCAACCTGACAGCCTTCTACAATGAAATGTCTAGCTTGGTGGATGACAGGAGAGCAGTGGATATGGTTTGTCTTGATTTCAGCAAGGCTTTTGATGCTATCTCCCACGACATTCTCATTGACAAACTGATGCAGTACGGACTAGAGAAGTGGACAGTGAGGTGGATCGAAAACTGACTGAACTGCCAGGCTCAAACAGTAAAGCCCAGTCATTAGTGGTCTACCCTAAGGGTCAATGCTGCTTAAAATCTCCACTAATGATCTGAATGATAGGGCAGAGCACCCTCAGCAAGTCTGGAGATGAGGTAGAATTGGGAGGAGCAGTTGAAAGACCAGGTGGTTGTGCTGCCATTCAGAAAGACCCTGACAGGCTGGAGAAAACAGATGGACAGGTGTCTCGTGAAATTCAGCAAGGGGAACTGCAAACCCCTGCACTTGGGAAGCACCATTAGAGGCTGGGGACTGAGCAGCTGGAAAGCAGGTCTGCAGATGAGTCCCTGGGGAGTCCTGGAGGACAACAAATTGGACAGGAGCTGGCAATGCGCCCTTATGGCAAAGAAGGCCAGCAGCTCCCTGGACTACCATAGGCAGAGCATTGCCAGCAGGTCGAGGAAGGTGATCCTTCCCCTCTGCTCAGCACTGGTGAGGTCATATCTGGCGTGTTGGGTCCAATTCTGTGCTCCCTGTGCAGGAGAGACATGGTCATACTGGAGAGCATCAAGCAAAGGGCCATGACGATGATTAAGGTAGCGGAGCATGTGTCAGATGAGGACATGCTGGAAGAGCTTGCACAGTTATGCGTGGAGAAGAGAAGGCTCAGGGGGATCTTAGCAATGTGTATAAATGCCACATGGGGCACAGTGAAGAAGATGGAGCCGGACTCTTCCTCAGTGATGTTCAGCAAGAAGAGAACAGGCAATAGACACAAACATTTCAGTTTATACAGAAAATTCCATTTATACATCTGGAAAGCTCGGAAATTCTTAGGAGTCTCAGATTTTTATTACAAAGCTGGGAGGTTGGAAGGGAGACTCTCTGCCCTTGGTTTCCTAGGAATCAATTGTTCAGCTGAGATTGCCAGTATGAGCATCTCTTGGTTTATAAATGCCATTTTTCATCAGCTTTTATTGAGTTACTGAAAAGAATATTTCATGTCAGAAATTACTTTGGTTAATATTTTCAAAACGGTATTTTTAATTTATACAATCTTATGGGAAGCTTTGAAAATGGAGGTACAATTTGACAAACTGGAAAAACATTTTCAAAATATGCAGTTTCTTTGTTTTGTCCACTTATTTTTTGATAGCTATTGGATATTTACAAACTTTATGGAAACTTAATTCATTCTGCCATTAACAGTTTTTCACAAATAAAATCTAGATAAGAAGTTCTTGAGTTGGCCCGGTGATTATCAAAGCATTTAAAAAAAAAAATCTGATTTCTTCTGCTCTTGGAAAAGTATGTAGTAGTTTTCATTTAATTTTAAATGGTCTTTCCATGGATAAAACAATTCAGTTTGAATATAAATTTTAAAAGCTCATATATTGTTATTGTGGTTGTCATATTAGCAAAATGACTCATAAGACAAAAAAAAAGTTAATAGAATGAATCAGTATGCAAAAGAGATTTCATGGTACAGTGTGATATAAAATTAAGCAATGGTTTTATCTCCTTGCTGAATAGGAATTGGAACTAATACTTTACCTTGAATGATAGATCAGTGGAAAAAAGGGAAGCTTCCAATCTTTGAGAAGTGTAAAAGTAATTATCTAAAAAAAAAATTGAAGTTCTTTTTTTCCGGTCTAAATATAGATCCATTACACTTTTCTCACTGAATTACTAATTCTAACAGACTGTATGCATGCTTTTACAGTACAGACTTCTTTTAAGTATTATCTGTAATTTTAAGTATTATCTATATAGCAGAGACTGTCAAAGAAAAATAAAAAAAAAGAAAAATATATGGTAACGTTAGTAAGGAAGTGTAGAAAGCTGATTCAGCCACTTGGATGTGCTGTTTTGTTACAATATTTGTAAATATTTGCTGTAACAAGAGTAGTTGTACTTCTGTCAGTCAAGCTTGCTCAGGCCAGTAGTGCCAGCATAAAATGAGGTAAATGCCATGAATCAGCTCAATGAATGTACTATGTTGATCATGTGTTGACAAAAGGTTCAATATTTAATTTGGAAAAAAAGTCTCAGCAAACTCAGTTCTATGTTAACTTTGATCTTGTTTTCCTTTTTCTTGTATATGTTTCATATTTATTTATCATGTGTGTTCTCAATATTTAATAGCAAATTATCAGTCATTACTGGATCAAGAAGATCCATTTTCATTTCCATTTTCCTTGAACTTGTAGACTCTACTTCTTTTGTAATAGAACGACCCATTTATTGAACTGTATCATTCAGTATTACTTGAATGCTTAAGAACTTTTTAGTTCAGAGGACCTTCAGGATGTAGTGAGTGTGTGTAATCTTTAAAGGAAAAGAAAAATCAAAACCTGTGCTGATTTCTATTTTTAAAAAGTTCTTGATCATCTTCTTGGAGTTTATTTGTTCCTTTACTAGATACGTTCTTTTCTAGTGGCAAGGAAAAAGCCAGATGGACACTGTCGTGGTTTTGGCTGGGATAGAGTTTATTTTCCTCTCAGTAGCTGCTGTGTTTTGGGTTTAGTAGAAGAATGTTGATAACACTGATGTTTCCAGTTGTTGCTATGAAATCAGGGACTTTTTTCAGTTTTCTCGTATTCGGCCTACAAGCAGGTGTGCAGGAGCTGGGAGGGAGCATAGCCAGATGGATAGCCAAGCTGGCCGGTGGAAATATTCCATGCCATAGACATCGCACTCAGTTTATAAAGGGGGGTTGGCGGGGGGGGGGCAAGAAGTTTTTCTGCTCTTCGCATTTCCTTGAGTTAAAGTCCTCTTTTATCCAGGAGTTTAAACTTTTTTGGGAATTTAGTGGAATTCGTGATTCTGGTGTTCCGCGATCACTGCTCAGGGAGTGGCTGCGAATCGGTCATCGGGTGGTGAAAAAATCTGTATTTTATATAGTTTGTTTTGCATATTCGTTATAGTCGTTGTTGTTATCATTGTTATTAGCAATAGTATTAGTAGTATTAGTATTTCCTTTGTTGCCTTATTAAACTATCTTTATCTCAACCCACGAGTTTCCCCTTTTGTCCATTTCTCCTCCCCATCCTGCTGAGTGGCAAAGAGGAGGGGTGAGCGAGCGGCTGTCTGGTGCTTAGGTGATGGCTGCCGGGTTAAACTATAACGGACACCTTATGTAAAGTATGTTGCTTTACGTAGCTAGAGGAGAAGGCAGCACCCTGCTTCCATCATTCAGCTGTCCAGTTTGCTTATGCCTTCTTCCCCACATATCCCCATCACTGGAGAGCAGCTCTTGTGAAGGTTGGAACTGAGTCATCACGCTTCTTGTGGGGAAACCAGAAACGAATACAGTGTGAAAAAATGGTTCCTGTGCTCTCCCTCTGCTGCCTTATAAAGATACCCTTGTAAAGGTGACTCCTGTATTCTTTGAATTAGTGCTATCCTTTCTTCTTATTTCATGCAAAACCCGCTATAAACCTGAAACAATACTGCAACTTTCATGCAAATCAATTTGCATGTTGCTGTGTGTATAAGGGCTTCAATAATCTCATAAGTCATTCAAGAAGATTATTTATAATTTCTTTAAAAATTAATATCTGTTACAAGCATTTCTCTAAAACTGCTTCAGTACAAAATGAGGATGCAGCTTACTCAAATGCAAGGAACTTTCACTAAGTTTAGCTATTTCTGTTTAGAACAAAAATGCTTTAAATGACCAGTCATTCTTTTCATAGATACTTATTTTAAATGTTATCACATTTCTTGTTTTCACTAGAGCCAGTACAATCTTTTCCAGCTGTGTGTTATGATAAAAAGTGTATGTAGGTTAAAGTGAAAATGAAGACCTTCATGGTGGTAAATCAGGATAATCCCTTTCTTGATCTTTACTGCAGCATGCAGTATATCTGCTTCAGTAATCACAGTTCTCTTTGTTACGCCTGGTCTATATGAAAAACTGTACTTTAAGTTTGTTAGATTTGCTTTTTGCTGCATTGCGTGAGTTCAGGAAAAGGAAGCCATACATTTTCTTTTACTCGTTGCACAAGCAGTGTAATGAGTCCTTCATAGCTAATTAGGATGCTCCGTAACAGATTTATCTTACATAATTAATTATCTTTCATGGGGTTTTGAATAGACACTGTTAGCACTCCAAGTCTGCAGTTTGAGAGTTGCATCTTATCTATTTGGTGCCCTTCAAGAAGTTTCAAATACCAGGTCTTCAGGTTGATATAGTATGACTTATTTTTGTAGTGCACAGTTGAGCCATGTAAATTAGTATTAGGTAAGCATTTTGTTCACGGTTCATGCCATAGTTAAAGCATATTTAAGGGGAGAATAGATTTTTATCCTATTGCACATCATCCTGTTGTACCCCCATGTTGCATCATTCAGTCTCAGTGTTGTTAGTTTTATAGAAGAAATCTTAATAGCTATGTTCTGCCGTGTTGTGCTGCACTTATCCTTCAAGGATAGGTCACCTTCCAGAATGGCAACCATCCTGCAAGCCAGGGCATGCTCAGTTGGGCCTTTCCTCCTAGCTGAATAGTTGACTGTATTATCACACGTCTGCTTTTCTTAAGATTTCAGAACCCACTACATGGTGCTATATGAAGTGCTTATGCTTGTCATTACCCTCTTGTGCTTTCTCCCACAACTTAGGTAGCTGTCTGCTGTGTGGTAGCTGCTCACTGCTGTTTGTGAGCTTCTGTGTTACGGACCTGCTAGTGTCATGGAGATGGACAGAGAAACAACTGCTGTAAGGAGGTAGCATGCAGTGTTTCCTCTGATGGTTTCAGTAACAGTCTCTGGAGAGAGGAAGGTCCTTCTGCTGATTCTGATCGGTTTAGAGATACAAACTTGACTAGCAGAAGTCCCCGGTGTACTAATGTGCTATTCATGGCTTGCGCGAGACCTACATGGTTGTGGATTTTCAGATACTGTTCCGCCTTGGAGGCATCCTCAGGGATAGGTTTTCTGGATATCTACCTCCTCTTTTTCCTTTCCTTCCCTCTTCCTTTTCCTTCTTTGGGTTGATGACGAGATGCCAGGAACTTCAGGAAGGCATATTTATGGCAGGACCATGTGGAATTTACTATCTTTTGCCTTGTTAAAACCCTTTTCTTTTGATTGGCACTGGCTGCTAGTGTGTCTGTAGCCTTGCTCAGCATAGCTGGCAGCAATCTTCCCTACCTATATGGAGGAGAGGGTGCCTCTTCCTGACATTATGCATCACTTTGAGTATAAATGGTGTTACCCATGGGACAGTGGTCTACATGATGGTTCTTCTTTGTGTCAAGTTGTTGAAGAGGACGTAGGACAGAAATACAGCATTGCGCGCTGGATGGTATAGTTGTGTGTCACATACTGGGTGGGTTCGTGCTCCAGGTTCAAGCCATGCAGAGTGCCTGAAGGGGAAGTCCTGCATGACGCAGTAAGGCTGGGTTGCAAGGTACCAGCTCTTGGCATGCTGCCTTGCATGCCGTCCGGGTCCTCTGGAGATGTTCCAGGAGCTAAATGTATGGGCTGGGAGGGTGCAGGGTACTAAGGGGACTGGCCTCACACCGGCCCCCCACTACCGTTCCGGTCTTCACGACTGACCTCTTTATTATTAAACGATCCAATTTACTTTGCTGGATGCACATTTTATTACTGGATGAATTCAGAAGTGATGAAGAACTCTTGAGATTACACATTTAATTTTGTGACTGCAGTTCCAAATTTTGTGTCATCTACTGTTATATTTATCAGTGACCAAATCTTGGTTTCCTTCAACTTCAGAGAATGATAATTATCTTTTCTGTTTACCTGTTAGCTTCTTTTAGAAAATCCATTTAAGCTATATAAAAAATATTTGTTTTGATGATAACTACTCATCCAACTGTTCCTTTTCTGGTTTCAAATAGTAACTATTTTTGCTTTGCATTATGAACTTCAACAAATCTTTAAATACTTAAATTTTAATGCTGGAAGATTAAGGTTACACTTGTGCCTCTAGACAGTTTTGCTCAGGAACAGGTTCCTTGTGGTTCAGTATGACATAATATTTTGTTACCCTGTTTATTTTTGAGGTTCTCTTGCATTTCTGTCTATTGTCCATATATTAAATTATAATTCTGTAATTAATCAAATTAAATACAAGAAAAATTATTATGTGTGGCAATTAAATGATGAAGAAAATGTGGCTAATCATGTGGTTATAATTATGAGACTGTTTCTTTAGTCAGCTGTATTACAAATGTAATTCTACTTAAGTAAGAGTCCCAAGTGTTTCACAGAAGCACAGCTAGATTTTTAACTGCTGGCCTAATGAGAGATAACAACTGACAAATTTCAGCTTGCTAAACTTAACTCAGGTGGAAGTAAGAAAAACATACATGCATACATACTTTTTTTTACTTACTTTTTTTTACTTTATATGTATACATTTATTGTTCATATTCAAGACCATACAAAGAAACACTTCACTAATGTAAATAGACTACAGAGTTATTTATCTTTTGAGACATGTTTTCCTAAAACATGTCTTATTAATTTGCTTACTTCCTTAAGTCTCTCTTACAACTGTATTATGAAGGTTTGAGTCCTAACATAATTTGTTGTATAAACAGTATATTTAATGCTTTTCTTTATTTAAGCAGGTATGAACTTGCAGAGTATGCAGACAAGGTGGCACATGCCTATTCTTAATAGTCTTGAAATAAGAAAACATCATCTTACAATAAGGGTGACTCATCTAGAAAGGTAGTTAAGATCAGGCTAATACAAAACATCCTAAAAAATTTCCATTAGGACTGCTGCCCTTGGGGTAGGTATCTTTGAACTCTAGTTCCAACATGTAAACTTTAAATGGTGCTTCTCAGTAGAACTTTGGAACTTAAAGTTTGACTCTCTCCACGCTTCCTTTTTCGTTTCTTAAGGGCCCTTCTTCTGCAATAATTTTATCACAACAGCGTGCACTTGCAGATTGGGTATTTTGCCCTCACATTTAGCTAAAGAAGTATCTGCTGATGTAGATACAGTTATGTTTTGTGAGTGCCAGGAAAAATGTCGTAAAGCCTTCAAACTGTTTACGACTGTTGGGAGCTGCATACTATGTTTTTTGTTATATGAAGAACCCACATGATTTTTTATTAAAAAAAAAAAAAAATTTGGCGTAAGCCTTGTGTATCAAAAGACAGATATCTTACTTGAGGTAGGTTGTAGTTTCATGGTCATGCTCATTAACCAGTGGCTGTTCTGTGAGGCAAAGAAATAGACTGGCAGGTGGGGAGGGACTCCTCAGAATAGTCAGGTGAAAACAACCCTCTTCCTTGTCTTCTACTGCAAAATCTTCCTCTGTTTCTTGTATGCTAATACTGGTAGGGGCAATATCAAATTTGGCTTTTGTTTTTGTAGCTAGAGAAATGTGGAATGAATAAACAGAAAATTGGTAGATATTTTTGGTTACCTGTGTTATACGAATAACAATTACAACTCAGTCTGTTGAACATAAATGAACTAAATGCTTGGAAGTACTTGTTTCATTTTTATTGTGTTTGTAATGGTAGAAACATCTCTGCTATGAGATACTAAAAATGCTAGGGAGAAGCATACTGAATTTCCAGACCAGTCAAGCCATTGCTGTGTAGAAAGTGAAAACAGAATTCTGATGAATTAATTTACTGTTTTGAATTCACTGCAAACTTCAGAAGTATGATGAATAGGATGTGCTTCCAAAATAGTAGGAGATGTAATGTCAGACCAAGAATGGCATGGTATGAACATATGTTTACAAAAACAAATGTGTGTATACACATATATGTACAACTAAGAGAAAAAATTCACGTCTGTGGGCTAAAATCTATTTGCTATTCAGATGCATTTTTATTCTTATGCTATTAATTCCCTACGATATTGTATTTATGATCTTTGTTTAAACAAAGTATTATTTTAATTGCTGCTTATTTGTGGCATGCTTTTCAGGGTAAACTTTTAAGTCAGTCTTAAAAGACACTTATTACATTGTCTAACTCAGTTCCATAAACACGCAGCCAATATATAATTTTGGGTGAGATCCTAGGAAAAGACTGTAACAGGTGTTACTGAATAATAATATGATCTAAACCTTTCAGGATATTAAAGAAGGGCATAGAAAAAATGAAAATTATTTTTTCTGCTGGATGGCAAAGGAAGTTTAATGGAACAAATTCTGAAATCCTGTATCCAATTTAATGAAGAAAATTCCTACGCCTTTCATGATGGAGAAATTTAATGTTTAACCTAATGGAATTTGGCAGTACAAAGTTGTAACTATTTTTAATTTTATGCAAAAAATATGTTCTGAGTGGGCGTTAAATGTCATGTTGTATGGGGAGGGTTACTGCATAAGCAGGTACAGCTGGGAAGAAGCCGAAAGTAAATGGAAGATGTGTATTGGGAAGAGGAGGTTTCTAGGGAAATAAGTTTGAAACAGAGGAATAGGAAGCCAAAGCCAGAGAGAGGTTCTGATAGGTAATGTAATAGCAAGAGGAAAAAAATTAAAATGTTGGGCAGATGAAAAGGAAGGCGTGGCATGAAAGTAGGGAAGAAAAGTAGAGCAGTGGTGCATGGTGGGAGGACAAGAGGTAACGGGCAAAAACTGAGCCAAGGGAGGTTCCAACTCAGTAAAAGGAAAAACTCTCTCACCACAAGGACAACCGAGCAGTGAACAGGTTGCCTGGAGAGGTGGTGCAGTCTCCGTTCCCAAAGGCTTTCAAGAGCCAGGGGGGCAAGGAGATGAACAAGCAGGCCTGACCTCGCGGGTGACCCTGCTTTGAGCAGGAGTTTGGACTAGAGACCTGCGGAGGTCCCTTCCAGCCTGAATTACCCAACAGTCCAAAATTTTGTTAGCCGAGTGTTAAATTTCTTTGTGACATTTCCACGACGTGGCTTTCCAGCATGACTGTTTGGTTCACCCGGATGGACTTGTGAAAGCCAGAGACAAAACGAATGCTGCATGTGGGGAACTTTGCCAACAGTTGGCAGAACCCCTGAAACCCATGGAGGCAGGAGCCGGCTCTCCAGCTGCCCTCCCTGGGCTGGCAGAGAGCTCCCTCAGCTTACCAGAGGTGGGACATGAGCAGCTGCAGGGAGGGAGGCTCTGCTCAGCCCTCCTTCCTGCAATACACCAAAGGTGCAGACCATCTCAATGAACATAAAGAGGTTTTTTGGCCACTTGAAGCAGTTGGGATTTCAGTTGAAATGGAGTTTTAAACCTCAGCTAGAACAGCACTGTTGTTTTGCTATGATGATTTTATAAATGATGATTTCCCAGGCTTCCTTTATACATTTTTCTTGGTCATTTAAAAGCATGCGACATCTTGTCAATTTGTGTTACCATCACTTAATTTTTTTCATACTTTATCAATAGCCTTTCCCATTGAACACTGCATTCCTTCTCTGGATTGAAAATACGTTGTTTTTTTTTTTGCACTTGATTCAAATTTTGCTTTCTTCTTTAGTAAATTCAATCTGCAAATCTTAGTTGCCTTTTTTGTAGTCTTCTCTCCTTTCTCGTTTACATTGCGGGAAGTTAGAGGTTGAAGGGGGCTGGGGAGAGGAGCGAGATGGGCTTTAGTAGTTGCAGTCTTTGAGCTGCCTCTTGTGAGGTTGCTTTTGACTCTTGCTGTTGATAACTGACTTCTTTTTGAAAAGAACTGGCTGAGCTTAAGTTATGGTGCCTTCTTGGCTCCCACAGCCTTCTTCCACATGTGGATTTTTGTAATAGCTCCAATCCGACCTTTGTCATTATATTACTTAGTTCCATAGAATCCGAGTTCTTGAAATCTGATATGTCAGTCTGGTTTATTATGTACATCTATCTTGTATCTGCAGCGTATCTGCATTCTGTATACAGTACTAAATTCAAGTGGCTCTTGCTCTCTGATTTTAATCTACCTACCGGTTTCTTTCTGCTGATAAGAAATTAATTCAATATGGTTTCCCACTGATGGATTTTTTAGACTGTAAAGTTATTGTGTATTAAGTGGAAGCCAGCTTTGATGCATGTTCAGTGTATTTTTTTGCCCAGTGAATCTATGGGAAGATAATTTCTCCCACAGTTGTGGTATCCTGTGATTTCCAGTCCTGTGAGAACTGGCCATGCTTTTTTTTAATTTTCACTTTCATCTGGTTGTGATGGTTTATAAGCAGATGTTTATTGTTCTCTCTCTTTCTTCCCCCCCTCCCCATTCTTGCTAACTTAAAACAAAGTCAGTTGCTACCACTGTTTTTATTGTCACTTTATAAATATTGGACATAATAAATGCCCATGGTTCATAAAATCATTGTAATATATCTTTTGGGATTCTCAGTGGTTAATTCACTTTTCCTGCTCACAAAAAATTGTGTTTAAAAATCACAAGTCACTTTCCAATAATGTTAACTCTGCAGCAGCTTTAAAATTAATTTTCGGATCTGTATGTCTATTTTTGTAACAAAGTCCCTGAGTTTACAATAGAACGTGAGATGTTTACTTAAGTAATGCATGTGATTGAACTTGTTGTGCGCCATGTAATTATAAAAAAACCTTTCCACATGCACCAAATATGTATCTTTACATTCGGACTTGTTTGAAGAGCAGTTAGGCCATATTTTTATAATTTCTTCTGTGTCTTTCACTACTAATTTATTTTGTGGTGGTGTGTGGTGTATTTCTGTCCTCAAAGTCTCATTGAAGTCTGCTTTAAATATAATTAGACTTTTCCTTTATGAAATTCCTAGCTGCTTGTGGAATGACTACCCCAAAGACATTGCAAATCTTATGATCTGCTCTGCATATTAATTCAACACCGAAAGTCCTCAATTAGAAGTGAGAGCTTTGCACTTAAATTATTTTTGTTTGTTTGTTTGCTTAAAGAAAGGAAAATGCTCACTGAATCTTGAAACTGTAGTCAATAACAAAACAGAATACTAATTTTCTGAAATACTTGCTTTGTGGAGCAGATCAGGCAATAACTTAAAACAATTGTTCTTGGTATCCACAAAATATTATATTGTTTCCCTCACCAGTAGGAGATCTAAGATGTTCCCCATGCCAAGACCTTTGCCACTGACTCTGCAGCTTTTCATATTGAGGTGAACAGTTATATCTGCTGTCCCCCTGAACAGTATCTTCAATACTTTTTTTTTTCTTGATATTATGTAGTGTGTTGGGGAGAGGATGGTGTCTCCTTTTTTTTTTTTAGGTTTTCTCAATATTGCTAACACTGCATTTAGTGATCTGCTGAAGTAATAAGTGATATCAGAATTTCAAAAAGTTATTTTCTTTGTTGTCTTCTAGTGTCAGTAATGTGGGCCTGAAAAAATGCCTTTTCATAGAAGTCTCTTATTTAAAGAGACTTTGGAGACAGCCTTTATGTGATGTTTTCATGTTGTACAAAATCATATAAAATATAATATGAATTTTATATTTGAGACATATATAAATTTTATAGCTATATTAACTGTGCCTTGAAAGAAATAATCTTAAAATTAAATTTACAGCTGTTGTAAAGGTTCTGTCGAGAGACAGCACTATATGAATTGAAGATGATGTTTATCAGATTAGTTTTGATTGATTTATCATTGCATGAAATATTAAGGTTTTTCTCTTGATCACAGACAACCTATCACAACAAGTTTGTGTTATTACCAATGTGAAGGAAGATGTTGCACAAGTGGGTTTTCTCCTTCATGAATCTCTGAAAAGCCAAATAAAAGTAAGTACGACTCTATGGCTGTAAACTGTACAAATAATTTAATGTTTCTGGTTGTCACAACTCATAAGAAATGGTCTAAATAATGTGAATACAGAAACTTGAGACCTGCTGTGTCACTGTAGTATTTATTACAAGGGATTAACACCAGGTGTGGAAGTTACCAAGAAAGAAGCATCTTCTACCCAATTATGATGTAGAGGGAGATCTTACAGAGCTTCTTAAAATGTATATATTAGATTAGAGGAGAAATTGGATCCAGACAGCGGAGTGGCCATTTTCTTTCGATTTTATGAATTCAGTAAGCCCAAATTGTTATAAGTATGTTACAGAGGAAATGCTTTTGTTACTTTGAAGTCTGAATTAAAGTCTGAAGCAATTAAAGAGTAAGCTGTATTCCTGCAGAGCTGCGAATGCAAAGTCAAATTAATCAGCCTTTTTTGCAGAGAGATAGGGGTACATTTCACTCATAGTGAATGCGCATTGAGCCTTTGCTGTAGGATATTGATAGAACTTTCTACTGGCATTTCTTCATCTTCATTCATCTTTTCCTTTTTCATTATTCCTACTAATGGGACTATCACATATTTTCATTTTCCCAAATGTCATTATCGTTTAGTAATTGGTTAAATCTTGACTGATCTTGAGGTGATTCTTAATTGTATCTTATGTGATGATACCATATCTTTCTATTACCCAGAGAAACAGACGGGGAATAGCTGTTCAAAAATACAGGTTTCCCGATTTGCATAACACTACTTCTGTTAATGGTTTTATTCATGTCTGTTGATCCATATTGTGTGCTTAGTTAATAGTAGGATGATTTTCTGTAGCAAACCGTATTGCTTTTTTATATCTAGAAATGTCATTTGACATTGTACTTGCAGTTTTTGTTTGGAAAGGAATGTATTTAGTATGGAAAATCATGCTTTATATCTTCTAAATGTCTGTATTTATAAGTGTAAAATATTAACAGAGTTGAACAGGAACTTTTCTTGTCTGAATAGCTGTATAATGGAGCAGAAGTATGTTTCCATTTCACTGATACCAGACCCCTTGCTATTTTTCCTGTTTTCTCTCTGTTTAAACTATTCTGCAATTACTAGGAAGACATCATTTACCCATATTAGAAAAAAAGTACTTCTTTATTTGTTGACTTATCTACAGCTGTATGTATGTTTGTGTATCACCACTTTAATCATACCATGAGAAACACTTCCAAGCCAGTAAGAAAAGTCAAAGAATGTGTTATGTTTGAACAACCAACACTGTGACTCCAAACTTAGCAAATCAGACTGGCACGAAAACCAGTTAAAATTTACGTATTTCCAAATTTTCATTACAAAACCAGTTAATTGTTGTGTTGGTCAGGCACCTGAATCTATGGTGCATTTGAATAAAACGTGCGTAAAATGACCGCAGACAAGATAATGAGGGCATAAGATGAAGGGATTCCTACAGATATGGGACTGAGGTTTTTTGATGGCTCTATTGAATCAGTTAATTTAGTTGATGATTTCTAGCATCGTTCTTCTCTTTTTTGATCCAAGTTGCCTTTCCTCGTAATGAAGTTGATGATTGTTAAATTTCTCTTCAACACTTCCAAAACATTCCTGCAAAGCGACACCTGCCAAAGAATTCCATTAAGATCCCTCTCTTGTATTGTTCCTGAAAATATCCTTAGTCATTCATTTTATGAACCCTTAGATTGAAAATCTATAAAAACTGATATTTATGTATTGACTGTCTTGTTTTTAAACAGTAAAATCTCTAAGATTCAATTTTTAGGCTTGCCAGTATACGGAACTTCTAAATTTGAAGCACCTTAGAAAGAATATATGCCCTGGCCAATAATTTCTCAAGTGATGCACAGTAACCTTGTGAGAGAGAAATTTGACTCTGTACAATGTGATAATTATTTTAAGCAAGTTAAGCTTACCACACTGAAAGCTGGGCCTTTTCAAAGGGCTCACTGGAGGGTAATTGATCTAAGTAAGACACTAATTGGGAATCATTCAGTAAAGTACTTATTGTCTGAAATTTTAACAAACTATGGTCAATATTTTAACATTTTAGATAGTTTTGACACGCCAGTTCTTAGTGGCAGCCATATTTACTTTTAAGATATTTGTTAACTTCTAGATGCATCCTTAAAGAAGAATTCAAAAGAAGTCTTGTTAGTGGGATTTCTGAGACTCAGATAACATGATAATGCCAATGGCAGGGGAAAAAAGACCTAAAAATTCAGCAGATGAGATAAAGAAAACAAAAATAGAAGCTTTTCTAAAAAAAACCTAAGGCAACAGTTAATGCTTGCAAATTACTTTAAGAGTAAGTATTTTAATCAATTTTACTGTAAACTGTATAACTAATAAATGAGTGCTTTGCAGAAGATATCTTACTGTGAAAGACATAAGTTGAGTCCTCCTTAAGTTTGTTATTTAGCCCTTCCTTTTGAAGCAAGCAAACCTAAATGGGGCTGAAGGTGTTTTCTTCTGTGATTGGAAATTAGGTACTCCTGCTTGTTCAGTGACATGGTGCTCCTATCACATGAAATGTAATCAACTGGATGAAGATGTGTGTTATTTTTGTGACTGGATAAATATCCACAGCAGTATATAAAAATATTTCATTGTTTTCAATTAGCAAATGAAGCAGTGTTTCACTAGTAGATATTCACTGATTCATAATCATTGCGTTGTCCGTCTGCTGGATTGGTATTAATTGGGATTTTAAATTCTGATATAATTTAACTAACTTTTACAGATTCCCAATGTCATGGTATTATTGTTTGATTTTATTAAAGTGAATGTTGAATAAAGTTGAAACTTCAGCGTAGGGCATCTGATAAGTAGAAAAACATTAAAGAAAACATTTTTATTCTTCCTATCTTCATGTTCATAAAAAGTTACCATGTCTGCTTCTTTACACTAGCTGAATATCAGTTGCTACAATGACCAGAAGTGATTAAGCAAATCTATATACTTTTTTCTGTTCAGACACTGAAACATAGTGACCAACACCTTTCACCTTTTACTCAGGTGGTATTTTTAGGTAATTTTTGCTCTCTCAAGTAGCTGATAACTTTGATTAACATTAGTTTTAATTTAAAAAATACTTTTGCATAGGATACTAACATACCAAATAGAATAAGAATTAATTCTAGTGAAGTGATGATGTATTGAGGCTTCTAGTTAGGCAGCTGTACTTACTTTTCCAAGAGAGAAGTCTGATTTATTTTTTGCTGGATAATAGGGTTGTAAAACAAAGGGTCAGTGTACTGCTTTATCAAATTGTTCAAGTTAAATCAAAACTCTAATATGCTAAATTGATTTTCAAATGTTCAGGAATAGTTAAGCATCAAGTATTTTAGTATCTCAAGGGAAAAAAAAGTAGACCTTCTCCCTGAAGTCATATTCCATTTACCTTCTGGAAAGACTGGCATGCAGTGTGCTGCTGTTCATCCACGTATCTGCAAGGTTGTAAAGGTACAGGGGATTTCTGTATTTACTTCTACAGAAGTTCAAGCAAAGAGAGCCCTGGAGTATTGCATTTCTAAAGTATTTAAAGTAATTATTGCCTTCTGTGTTTGGGGTTTTTTTTTTAAATTCTTTAAAATATTAAATGTCAACTAGTTGGGTCTGTGTTAGAAAATTTTCAGCCCAAAATGTTTCTAAAATGTTCAGTGCATACATATCAACTTTTGGATTTCAAAACACCTTCCTTTGCAAACAAGTTAGCTCCCCAAATATTACAAAAATAAACAAATACAACTTCAGATAACAGCGCAAAGCCTTTTTAAATGTTATATTTGGTACTTCTGTTGGATTAGGGATTAAGTGACATTCTGAGGGAACACAGTACTGTATTGCCTCTGTTGTTTGCTTGCTATAGATGATATGTCTTCCAGGCAGAAATAAAGCTTATTTGAGCAGTGGAACAGTGAGGTTTGCTGGTTTAGTAGAAGCAACGTGATTTATTTGCCTTATTTTCAAGGGTTTTTTTACTGGCTTCAAAGTTTCATCTTCTCTTAGGGAACAAATTCCCCTTCTAGTGTCTGGTTTGTGATTTTACTTAAGGCAATCCTGAAGCTGATAATGTAGTAGAATCTGCTTTTTATTTTAACTAGGATAAGATAATTTCTTAGCTGGTCTTATAGTTAAAATTTGCAAAATAAGTATGCCTGTGATGAAGACAGTATTTTAAAGTATTCATTAAGGAAATTATTTTCAGGAGAAATTCTAAATGAGTCTTGTCATATGCAGAATCCTTGAGTACCTGTATGCCTGGTCTTGCGTACGTATTTCTTATTTTATTTTTAGTTGCATGATGACTATATATGTATTTGAATATTCTAGAGATTTTCTCTGAATTAGAGGTCTAAAATCATTAGATCGTCTTGATCCTTTGTCACTGTTTTCATCTCTAGGAACAGCTGGACATCCTAACCCAGGCAGCAGCGCTAGCGTCAGATTTTTTGTTTTTGGAGTGGCTCCCACGAGCAGTACGCTTCAGTAAAAACTTGTAGAAAACTGTGTGGTGTTGGACTCCATGCTTCACTGTTGAGAGACTTAAATTTCACCAATTTTTAATTCTCATAGTAGAAATAATAATTGCCAATTTTAAATCATGTGAATGAACAAACTGCCATAGTGGTGGAAGCTTTAGCAGATAGTTAAAGCTGAAGTCAAGTATGTGACACAGTAGTATTTTTTTTTCTAATCAGGTTGAAGCTGTATCAATATCTCTAAGCAAAAATGATACCCATCTACAAAACATCTTTTCAGGACAGTGCTACAATTTTGTTTGCGTAAATGTAAGTAGTAAGTATGCATGCTTTCAGTTTTGCACTTAAACTTACTAGTAATGGTAAATAATAATTACATATTTGAATAATAAGTTCTTTATTAGTTCAATCCTCTTGATATATCCATTCCTTTGCTTGGTGCTTCTGATGTACACCAAACTAGACCTTTGAGATACCGGTCTGCTCTTTCTCTCCCTGTTCTGCACTTCTGTCAGTATGTTGTTAAACTAGCCATGAATTCTTGAACAAGAGGGATGCAACTGAAAGTAGATTAAAATTTCCTTTCGTAGATACTGTATTGAAGAGAATTGTCTCAAGAAGAGGTATATCGTGTGTGTAGTCATCTAACTGCATTGCCACCATGGTCTAAATTAGTGTTTTCCATTTTGGACACATGCATGCCATACAAGCTGTGTTTGAGTCCCTGTGTGGGAACAGGAAGGTTTTAGATCAAACATGTCCAAGACCAGTCAGGACCCTTAAGCTTGTTATGTATATATATTTCTTAAGGGTGATATTAATCTCAATTTTTTTCAAACAAACAACTATAACTTTACCAAACAAAAGCATTACAAATACATTAAAACCAACCAACCAACCAAAACACTCCAAACCCAAAAAACTGATGTATCTTTTTTTTGGTAAATAACAGATCTTTGAATTCCATTTTTAGGAAATAATTGTTTGATGTTTTCAATAATTCTAAACATTTATTTTCATTTAGGATAAAAAGTATGCCATTCAGGAAACCCAGCAGCTAGTGGATATGTTGGAAAAATCGAATATTCCTCTCTTATATCCAGTTGTCCTTATTTCGGTAGGTAACTCCTGTAAGTTATTATAGAAAGCATCTAATGAAATATTTTTAGATGTTAGACTAGGTTTAAACTGCTGCTAGCTCTGAATAGAATTGTAAATTTGAACAGTAAATTGGACTGTAAAGAGCATCATTTGCACTTCAGCAGATGTACTGCGTGCTGTCAGGAAATAAGCCAACACTAAGAAATGACAATTTATATATCATAGAGTCATAGAATGGTTTGGGTTGGAAGAGACCTTAAAGATCTCCTAGTTCCAACCCCCTTGCTGTGGGCAGCGACACCTTCCACTAGACCAGGTTGCTCAAAAACCCATCCAGCCTGGCCTTGAACATTTTCAGGGAGTGTATACATATATTTGTGAAAGACTCATTGTGACTGGCCATATTGAACTGTTAACTCCTGCTTCGCTGTTGTGCTCCATCTCTGCTGGGGATGCTGCAAATGATGTACTCTGCTTGAATGCTCAGTTGAAACAGGATTAAGTGGCTTTATTTTTTTCTGTGCTGTGTGGTTTATTCAAACTTCTAAAATTACTGTTGCGTTTCTGGTCCAAGTATTAAAAACTAACTTTGAAGTACTTTGCAATATAACTTTAATATATACTTTACTTATTGAGATGTTGTGAGACTGAAAAATCTATTCTGGTACCTGGCAAAAGTTTTACAGGGTATTTTTGGTTGAAATTCTCATTATTTGAATATTGCTGCAGTTCATGTGGATGACAGCTGAAGGTGTACATGACTTTTGTTTTATTGAGACTGTTAAAAAGGAGAAAATATGAGTAGATTTGAAAGTCTCTGTGCGGTGTAACCAGATCCAATTAATTCTGTCATTATGTTTTCTGGCTGAATGGGTAGGGGTGAGAAGTATTGGGTGGAATGAGTGTCATTAATGCCATATGTCACAAGGAGTGTGTCTCCAGACTACATTTATTATACTCTCCAGCAATAACACAAGACAATATGTTACTATTTTAAAATATAATTCCATATATGAAGGTCTGTAAAAAGGAATAGATAGTTATTTTACATGGGGCCTGCATAGTCTCTGAAGTGCCTAGTCTAGTGATCTAGAGGTAAAACTGAGCATTTTACTTCTCAATTTTGAGCTTAACCTAGAATTTAAGTGATGAAATTTCATTACTAATCTAACAAACAAATGAAAATAAATGAGAAAAGTTATATCCTTGCATGTTGTATGCTGTTGTCTTGGAGTAAGATTCTGTGATTCTGTGAACATCAATATTTAGCACTTTATTTCCAGACCATCTTTTTTTTCTTGACCCTATTTCTGAGGAAGCTCAGGGTGGAGCTTTAATTTTACTGAATTTTCAAAGAAAGTTTTTCTGCCTTTGATAATGAGAGCAATGACACACCTCCAATTCTGTTGCTCATTTACAAGGCTATTGGATGTGCAGAATGCTCTTTTTCTGGACTGAGAATGTTTTAATCAGTTCTTTATCAAGAATATAAAAAAACATTTCTGTCTGTGTTAAATTTTGGACATATTCAGATAAAGTTGGAATTGTTAATCAACTAGGTAATACTACGGAGTTAAAAGCATGCTTATTTTGTGCCCGATTAATAGTTAACCTCTACTCTGGACTTTGAATTAAGTACTTTTTTAGTGTTATACATGGAATGTGAGAACTTTTTTTTTAATAATTGTAGCTATAAATATTCTAGACTTAATATTTCCTGAGAAACAGGTATGAATGCAAATAATGCTTACACAAGCTCACCACGAAACTCGGGTTTTGCCCGTAAGATACTAGATTTTGAAGTCATTGCAGAATCCAGCACCATTTTTAATGAAAGTGCACTAGCTTGAGCAGCCTGCAGCATGCACAGATCATTTAGGTGGACAGCTTTTAAAATAGCCTCAGGAAAAAATGATACTTTTAATCCCTTTACTGTACTACAGGTCCATCAGTTGTTCCTGACAACTACTTTAAATTTCCCAAAACTAGGCAGTGGGAGAGAAGTCTTATAACTTAGAGGTGGAAGCAGATGCTAACATCTAAACCACAGATGCACATATATTTATTAAAAGTATCTTTAAAAAATGAAGTACCCTTACTATAAAAAGGCATTTTGTGCTACACATTCAAATTTTATGGAATTACCACACTATGTTTTAGAAATACAAGAAGGAAAAAATAGGAGGACTGGAAAGTATGTTTTAAATGACTAAAGAATTAGCTAAACAAATCATTGTCTCATATTAATCACTGGGAACTCTTTAAGTCCTTTAAACTTCCGATCCCTAAAACTCATTACAGATGGTATAGCTGGGGGATAGAGTCTTCCTTCAGCAGTCTTTAATTAAATTCAGTGTTGGGTATCCTCTGCATGAAGGCTTAAGAGTGGGACTCTCTTCAGCTTTATTCTTTGCTATATACTTCATTTAACATAAACCCTAAATGCATTGTTAGTGAAAAGTTGTGTAAGACACTTTGTTTTGATGTAAAAGGGCACATTGATATTTCTCAGGCAAAAGTGACTCAGAACTTTAACCAATATGATAACATAAATACATAGGTTTTAGGTACTCGCTGTACAGGAAACATTATTCTTTTCTACTCTCAGAAGTAAAACTGTTCCTGGTAATGAAGAATTGAAAGGATAAATGAGGAAAGCAGCTAACTGCTTCCATCCTAACCTCGTAATCAGGAACAATCTAATTTAGACTTTTGTGTAATTAGAAAGTTCTTGTCTGTTCTTTGATTTCAGGACGTGTAACTTTTTCATAATAATCTGATAATTAAGAGAATCGGTTTTATTTTTCCTTACGAAGTTCAGCTTCTTTGGCTGTAAAAATGACAGGTGTTATTATTGTGCCAGATTGTCTATTTAACCAGCCTGGGGAGAATTATCCCAGTAAAAGGATGAGCTTGCACTGGACATGATGACTTCTGTCTGTATTCCCTCCTATAAATTGCCACAGATTGCAAAGTCTGTCCTTTATCCTGGTGCCTGACTGGAGCTTTTAGTGGCATCTGTAAGCTTAAGCAGCAGTTGGACTACTGTATCTGGACATAGCAGAAAAGGGAAGATTAATGTCACAGAGAAATAGGAAGCATAGAGGTAAACTTTGTTCAATTATTTGTCTGCGTTGAACCAGTATGTGCTCCAGCTCCGCTATAACCAGAAGAATCATATTCTTAAACTGACTTGAGTAATATGTTTTCATGTTTGTAGATGCAAGTATCTAACTGAATAGATATGGTTTTTATTTTGTTGTTAATTGGGGTTATTAAGAAAGGAATGCTAGTATCTCAGCTGTGTAGTTGCCAGTATTTTCATTTTGGTACAAAAGTAAGTTTGAAGAAAACCTCTTTTTAATGCTGTGGAACAGGATAATGGTAAATAGGTGCTAGGCTGTGCTCTCTCAACAGGTTTTAAAATTTTTATAAATAGCAGTAAATGACCTATACTTACCTTGTTTTGGGTAAAAAAATAATGAAATAACAAGTGTTTGAAAATTAATCTCTGTCTGTGTAGTAGAAGACAATAGCTTTTCTCCTTGTGAATATACACTTTGATTCTAAATAGCTTTTTAAAAAGTGTTGCAAGGAAAAATGAGTAAAAACCTGTTGTCTGGCAGGATAAATTGAACGTAAGGTACAAAGGGAACTTGAAGTAATTTTCCCAAGCAAAGATCTTTGGGGCTACCTCTATATTCCTACATCTCTGTAGTATTTGCAGATAAATTTTATATAGATGGAATCATTCAGCCAGAAAAATAATGTCTGTTCCTTTTAAAAGAAAAGGTATTTCTGCTATTAATAGATGCTTAAAATCTATATGTACAAAGTATCATCCTTAATTTTGATTTCTGCAGTTAACAGAAACTTTATGAAGTAAACTGATTGAACTGTGGGACCACGTAAGTCTAGAGAAAGGGTTCAGAGAGCCCTGAGCTAGTCGATACCTACCTGGAGATCCTAGCTCAAGTCCTGTAAGAGCCACCCTGTTTGTGCAGCATCCCTGCTGGGTGTGAGACCTGCCTTTCCCTGCCCAAGAGCTCATGACAGTCATATCCCTACCTCCTTTTGAAGTAGTTTCCACTTTTTAAACTTGAAGTGTTGTCTTGACATTAATCCAATTTAGGCATTTAGTATGCTACACTGAAATGATAGTAAATTCAAAATAAATTTTTAAAGAATACAATTACATTTTGAAAACCTTTAAGATGCTTAAGAAAAACATTTGTATTTCTCTAGTATTCTGATAGTAAAAAAAAAATCTGTGAAAGTTAATTAGAGTTTAGAAAACAGCATTGTTTGTTTTCTAATTTAATTAAATGTTTTTAATATGCAGTTAGAACATTGTTTTCTGATGTGTTGTGGCATATTGGTTTCACTGTGCTTTGAAAACAAATAATTTTCCTGTCACTAAATATTGAAGTGGTGGAATTCAATAGTAATAGAAACTAAGAAGAATCTTTGTTAGCCTGTATTTTTGTGTGTGCTTAACACATCAAAATGAGATATTAAAAACTGGCAGTCTTAAATAACACACTTTGAAAAAGTGGATTTTTTTTTTCATATTTATTCCTTCACAGGTGCATTTGGATTTTTCAGAAAATACTTCTTTCAGTATTGGAGTGGAAGAACTAACTAGGATCAAGAAATTTGCAAGGGAAGCAAGAAAGAAAAATATTTTGGTTTATGGTCTCCTTATCCAATATGAGGTATGTAATTCTCTTTCTATGTGCAAACTATCTACTTTTGTCATTTGTATGATTAATGATAGAATCTTCATTTAAAACAAAATCAAAGGGAAATAAATATGACATGAAAAAGATTTGCCAGGAAGATTCTTGCCTATTCTTGTTCAAAATTCAGAAGAGCCTGTAGTTATAAGCAAAAATGTAAGCTGGTTAATTAGAGAGGAATAAATGGTAAACATTTTTTAGGAGCGTGCGAAAGTGGCAGTGCCCTTTTTTTTTTTTTGCTTTTCTACTTTGAAACTTGCTTTTTGCAGCATTAAAAAAAGTGAAAAATAGTAAAAGTACATTTGATCAGTGGTTCTGCAGAATTTTACATTCCATCAAAACAGTGTTTGGTATTCAGGTGACAGAAGGGGCGTGGCTTATAGGTGGTGCAACAAACCGTGTCTGTATCTGCAATGGCAGCAGATTGCCTCAGCTGGAGGCAAAACAGGTTAGCGCTCCAGCATCCATTGCACTCACAAAAGCTGTTTAAATTAGACAATTTTTGCCTGGGAAATGTGTTCTACCAACCAGAAAAGTGCCTTGTCTCCAGTGCAGATACAGTTTTTGCAGCTTCTGAACTTGCTTAGTCAACAGTGAAAAAATAAGTAAGTTAAATAGAAATTTTAATAAAGAAGAATAAATGTAATCTCAACTGATTTTTTTAGGTTGAGTTAGGTGTTTGGGTTTATCTATGATTGATTAAACGTAGCTACAGTTATAGGAAGGGGGCCTACAGGAAGAATGGAGAGGGACTTTTTACAAGGGTGTGTAGTGATAGGACAAGGGGGAATGGCTTTAAACTAAAAGAGTGCAGATTTAGATTGGATATTAGGAAGAAATTCTTCACCATGAGGGTGGTGAAGCACTGGAACAGGTTGCCCAGAGAAGTTGTGGATGTCCCCTCTCTGGAAGTGTTCAAGGCCAGGTTGGATGGAGCTCTGAGCAACCTGATCTAGTGGAAGAAGTCCCTGCTCATGGCAGGGGGGTTGGAACAAGATGATCTTTAAGGTCCCTGCCAACCCAAACCGTTCTATGATTCCATGATCTTTTTTCTGGTATACTAAAGACTTGATTTTCCCTCCAAATTCTATTGGCGTTATTAAGAGCTCTGAGTATCAATACCTATCAGTTTATGCTTTTACAGACTTATGATGCCAACAGAATATGAATAATGTTATTATATGACATTAGTTTGTTGTTCATACACCATACAAGGGCCTAGAACTATTTTCAGTCTTCTTTCTGGTACTCTCAAACCCCATTTTTTCCAGGGTGAATTCTGGCTTCCTTTGGTAAAAATCCTTTGAGTAACTGTTGAAACATAGCTCTAAGAGGCACCTTATCATGGTAATGAGTAACATTGCAAATATTGCTTTAGTGCAAGTACAGTTTTTTTCCTTTTAAACTTCATTGGGTGTATAGATAATTTAAATGCAAATAGATAAAATATACATATGTGGATAAAAATAGTTAGTAAAGCTGACTGGAAAAAAGGAAAATCTTCAGTGGATTTTTGTGACCATGGCACCAGAACTTTTTGTCAATAACAGGCATGTATAACAACAATACGAGATCTGAATGGAAATTCTTGATCCTTGGTGGCAAGAGATTTGCAGCAGAATGCTGCCTCCATTTTTTGAAATTAAAGAGCTAGAATGATTATGTAAGATCACTGCAGGCAGAGTCATCATTTCTTAGCATGAAAAAAGTGTTCTATAGAGTAAAACACTTTGCAAAGTAAGCAAACTACTTCCAGCTGTCTTGGTTTAAAATGGCTTTAAAACATGTCCTGCTCACAAAGATGGGGATAGAGACTTGAGTTCCTGCTTGTCAGTGTTTTGGTAGATGTCTAACAGGTATGTTATACAGATCATACGTAGATATGTGATATATGTATCAAGTCTTTTTTTGACTGCAAACCTACAAAGAACATAATTGTTTCTAAGTGAGGACCGATGGAAAGACTTGACGTATGAATCTAGAAGTGACATAACCCAAAGTTTATTGCTGGTCTAGGGGAGAGTGACAGTGGGGCACTGTGAACAAAATCAATATGTTAAGTGAAAAAACATCCTTAACACAGGTGTGTGGATTTTTTTTTAATTGCAAAGCATGATTTCAGAGTCACCAAGGTATTTTACTTTATAGTACAACTCATTAGCTGATGGGTGAGCCCATAGGTGAATTCCATGTTTGAGGATGAGAAGGTGAATTTCATACTGCATGATGGGGGGACCAGAGGTAGTGTAAACACAAAAAGCACCTGATGCTGTGCTGCAGGATACTCAGCTTTTTGACACAACAACTTCTGTCAGTATCTGCTTTCTAGAAGTCCCTGAAAGCTATAGTTTATTTCAGGAAAAGAGTGGTGACAGATTACTTCAGTGTAAGCTTCCCTCTAGCTGACAGGTTATATCATCACTACCAGACACGCACGGTTGATATGCACACTTTTACTATTTCAAAAACAAGGATAAAATGTAAGGGATGAAGAGTTTATTGAGACAGATGACCATGGTAATACTGAGGTGAAATTATTTTACATTTAGAAGGGTTATATGTTTAAGTGGTTGTGATGATACATTGATATAAAAGAATATGGGGGCACTCTTTAAGATTCTGCATTAGAAAAGTAAATTTGCTGAAATAAATATTTTTTGAGATATATAATTGTTTTTTATGTTTTGGAAATGAAAGTGAAATGCTTTTGAAACCTAGGAGTACATTTTTGACAGTACTGGAGGAGATAGGAAGAGATAGAAAAAGTATAAGTCTTCACTTTAATTTCTTAAATGCAGTGTTTATTTGGTATTGAGAAAAAGATGCCAAGCACTTTTATGAATATTTAATACTCAAAGAAGCTAATCAGGAAAATTAAAGGAAAAAGCTTTAGTGTGCTTTATAAATGACCTGCTTTGTACCTTCATTTGCTCAAAATGAGTGCATGTTCACGGCTTGTACGCAGATAGCTATTTCTCTCATAAACATCATGTGTGTGGAATACCAAATTACTGATATTCATACAAAGATTGGATCCACTTCAGAATGGCTTTACTTTGCACCCTGAAAATATTGTTGATTTCGCTTCTGAAAACATTTTTAAAGACAGTTCTTTGCTAAAACAGTTTCGCAATGTTAGAAATGGTTTACATATCCAAAACACAGTGGGGAAAAGAGTATTCAGTAAATTCCAGAGTCTGAGCTTGTGGAGTTAGCTTTTGAGGGTTTTTCAGATGAGTTGAAGGAAATAGCTGATAAGCAAGGTGAATTAAAAATGAGAAAAATCTAGTTTTTATGAAGGATATAACTGGCATATGTTGATGACAATGTTAGTAAAATTCCAACTGTTTTGATTTAATAAGTACTTGACCCTTAAAGTAGCAATGACTAGTGTTATATTTATAATGTATTGGAATAAGATTTTTTTTGTGTAATAATAGTTAATCTAGTACAATGTGTAATGCAGAACGGCCAATTCTGAATATTAGGAGGAAAAGCTATGAAAAGAAGCCAAGTTACACTTAAATAAACAAAGTTTTACTTAAAAGGGAAATATATTAATCTTGAAAGCATTTGTTTATGTCATTCAAACTACAAGGTTTGGGAGGGAACCTCAGCTGCATGTGTTAGTTATTTGTTGATCTGTGTTCTGAGCAATGGAATAATACTGATCTTGGGCCTTGATCCCACAAACACATGCATTATTGTCTTTAAACATATCCTAGGTAGTTAATGGTTTTATACTTAAATGTGACAGTAATGTTTTTTAAAAATACTTTTTTTTCTATTTACTGCTATTCTCCCTTTTAAATTAATAATGTCTTATGACTGAATTACAAAAAATAGTCAACACACATAAAAAGAAAGTATAAACATCATTTCCTAATATGGGACTGCAAATTCAGAAGCTCGTAAAGGTTGCAACTGTAAAATTTTGTTCTAGTAGTTTCAGTAATAACTTTATTACTTTACACAAAGAATAAAAAAGAACAATTATAATCCAAAATAAAGTATGCATGGCATAGTAAGCCACAGAAAGATTTAAAATATGAAAGTGATACAAATATATCTTGGTTATAGAACGATGTTAATTTTAAGTAATCCTACTTTAAAGAAGCACTGACAGAATGTTGGGTCAGAACAGCAAATATTTGCTAAGACTTCTCTGGGGTAAGGTGGCCCCAAATATTTTTGCCTCTGAAACTGCTATTTGATTTAGATAAAGGGACTATTCACTGACAGCCAGAAAAATCACAGTCCATAGACTAAAAAGAGACAAGTGATGAAATAGAATAATTGTTGTGAAGCTGCTTGAAACTAAAAGGAAACTGAAGTATGGATGATTTCTTATGCAAACATACTGGACGTTTATTTTAGTGTTTAACTTTCTGAAGACAAGAGGCCGTCTACAGTGTGCTTGATGTCTCTAGAAATACTTAGAGTGCTTATTTTTTTTTTTTGTCTGGTTTGGTAAACCAAAAAGGTAGACGTTTGTGGTTTCTTTTTCATCAAAGATCCCTTAAAAAGAGTATTACGTGCAGACATTAAGGCAATGGTTCTCAAAACAGGGATCACAACCCCAAATGGGATCATACAAGTGGCAAAGCAGAAGGTGATTGGTAACCAGTAGTGAGACAATGAGCCTGAAGAGCAAATGAAGTGAAATCACAAACTAAAAGCTTGATAACTTCTTGAAAACAAATGAGCCGTGCCCTACATGACCGCTGCACGCTTCTTAATTAATTTAATAATCAGCGTAGAATTGGTCAAATGATTCCAGTCTGATTGGAATGATTGTGATACTGCCTGGAAACCTCTCTCTTTTCAAGATGACACTTTTTTTGTTTCAGTTGTAATGACGTAACAGATTGTAATGAATCTGGAAACCTGTATGTATTCATAGAAGTCCTTAAGGCCAAGTAATTACTGGTTAGTATTTTCAAGAGCCAGAAGCTGAACTTTTAAGTAGCATGATCCTATGGACCATTCACTATTTCATCAAGGAAATTTGGGTAAATGTGTGATGAGCCGGAGTGATCTTGCTTCGACAAAGTGGGAAACCAAATCTAGTTTGAAACTTTCTACATGAATAACCTCATAGAAATCATCGTCTGTAAGCTTATTAAGACAAAGGAGTAGCAAGTCATTCACCAGTAAAACCAGAGACTGATATTTATATAGGCTGGACACTATTTTATCCTTAATTATTACTACTGTCTGCAATAAGTCATGACTGCATATTTTGCAATAGATAGAACTGACATGACAAAAAAGGTTTACAGACACTGATTTCTAAAATAAAACTACAGGTAACTCTTGATGGAATTTTCAGTGAATAGAAGATTCAGAACTGGGGGCTCTGTTAACTTGATACTCAAGAAATCAAACATAAAACTATCCTTTTCCCTTGGGAATGGCTCACACAAAAAAAGTAAGATCACTCATGAAGGACAACATTCTGCATGGACCATATCATCTTTTAATTCCCTCAAGAGACAGTGATAGAATTTATGGAATAAAATGTTTATAGGTGATATTTTACACATATCAATTTTCAGATTTTCAGTAATTTCAGTAATATTTATCTTCTCTTTATCTTTAGAATTTTGCAATTGGGTGGACATCATTTGAAGCAGATTGTTTTACTTTGGTGAAAAAGATTATACTTTCACGGAAAAGAATTGTTGTGCTTCATCAGTATTTTCACACACATGAACGACTGCAGATAACTTTCTGAGCCACCTTGATAATTTTGTCTTTGATTTTGTTTTGAAATGTCTAACAGCTCATCACTGATTCATGTATTTTATTGTGTGAATATGTGGAAATCTTAACAGGCTGTGCTAAAAATGGGTATGATCAAAAGCGTTGGTCCATCTGGTTGATTTGATCATCAGAAATTTTGGTTTGTCAGACTTGCTCACATGAAAGCACATTTACAGGAACTTCTGAAAATAGCACAGTTTTAAAATATAGATTTAGTCATGCTGTTTGTAACAACTGGCTGTTAGCCCAATGTATTTCTATAATTTTTACCTGTTAGTATCAAATTGGTTGGAAAATTCTCTTAAGATTCCTGTCAATTAAATATTTATATTACTTAACTATGGAAAATCAGTTCTAAATCTAATGTTTGAAGGACAGAAAGCTGAGTAGTTCCAGAGAAATACTGCTGAGTGTGAATATTTTTTCTGCTATGTAATATACACAGAAGTAATAAACCAGCTAGATGCTTTTTATTTTGAACTGAAATCTGTTTGGCCAAACCAACCTTCTGCATCTGTTTTGCACTATTCAAGGCATGTCAAAAAATTAAAAAAGATCACATCTCTGGAGCATTAGTCAATTAAGAAAGATACTAATTCCAAGTTTACCAAAACATTGGTGAAACTTTGGGCTTTGAGTCAGGAAGGGTCACAAATATTTGAGTGTTAAAGTATTTCATACAAAACCTGGTAATCTCACTTTTGCTTGAAATGCTCTAGTGCGTACTGTTGCGGGAAGAACAGCTGCTTGCCTGTGCTGCTGCTGATTTTAGTAGATATCCTGAAGCTTGATACTGGCTCATATTGATCAACAAATTGTGTTTGTTATTCCTTTTTTCCAGGGTTTTAGTCTGTCTACCTTGAATGAATGCATATGTTCTCTTACATTTGCTTGCTCATTTTCTTCGCTGTTTTTCTCTCTGTTGTTCTCTGCCATGCCCTTCCATGTTTCTCCTTGAGTCTTCCTCCTCTCCTAGCCAAAACAGGTAATAAATTAGTGGGTTTATTGCAACTGTGCAACTTTACTAGACACTCGAAAGAAGCATTTCTACAAACTGACTTCGCAGTGCAGTACCAAATTCCCAGTCTGAGGAAGACAAATTTTTACAAAAATAGTTGGTAACCTTTTGGGTTTTCATTAAATAACCGTAGAGGTTTTTATCAGAGAAAGGTCGGAAAGTTGCTCAATTTGTCTCTGCTATTACAGCTTCTAGGAGTTTAACAAGCTGCACAGAAAATTGAGATTAATGTTTTATGCCTTTTACACACGACCTTTTTAGACTCACTTCAGCTACTGAACTTATAATTGGAGGAATCGGAGTTCTCCCACCACCTTGTCAGCCAAAATGATTAGGCATGTAGACTTATCTTAAAAGTCATGTCTTCGTAAAAAGGTCTTTAAACTTCTTTGCTTTCTGTTCAGCCATTCTGGCAATGTTAGTCAATAAAGGTTGCCAGTTGTTTCTTTTGCGGATATTTTAATTGTATAAAATATATTACTCTAAAATAGCTTAACAGTATGGAGTGCAATTTTGGGGAATGAGTGGATTCAAAAGTTGAAATGCTGAGAGGAAAGGAAAATATGTGATATAAAATATAGCACTTAGAAAAGTGTGGATGTATTAATTATGCTAGATACTTGGATGTGATAGGGAATAAGCATGGAATTGGAAGCTTTTGCAAAAACAAATACTATGAGCGTCATATCTGAGTTTCATCTTCAAATCTGTTAGTATGAATTATTCTGACATTTTTTTCCATCTTATGAAAACTTTGGCGTTGACCTGTTATCTCTTAGTGGAAACATAAACATTCAAGATGAAAGGATTTTGACACGAAATTTTGTTTGCAAACAAACTGCTTTTAACTTCTTTTTTCCATTGCTAGCTTTCCTAACAGAAGACTGTGAAGTCCATTGAATCTGTTTATGGACAGTTGCACTTTTGAATTATTAGTGATGCAATTCTTGACTCACAGCAATGCTTCTGCTTTTTTACTGTCTAAAAGCTGGGCATCAAAAATTAGTCTTCTCACCTTGCTTCCATACTATCCCCCAAAGGCGTCATTTAGCAGGTAACCAAAATACTCACCTGTAGTACGGAGTACATCTGTTTTTCCTGGCTTAGCTCTGAATACATAAAACAATAATAAAAATAAGCTTACTAAAATTGTTACATGTGCTGAAGAGGCATTTTGAAAATGTTACCAGCTTGCTGTTGTGTTATTTTCCTAGCAATATTTTGTATTTTGGATGCACTTTTTTAAGCGAAAAATATGGCTGAAATTTTTCAGCTAACTTTTTCCAGTTCCAATGCAAAATTTAGTTTTATAGCTGAAGTATTAAACAACTCTGAAAATAGGAGTTTATAGAGTCGATGCTAGCTTGGCTGATAATAAAGATGTTGATCAGTATTCTACTGTAGAGTTGTCTTCTCTGAAAGGTGTGTTCTTTGTTGCCTTGCAGGTTTTGTGTTTAATCATATGGCAAAGATATGTAACATTTCTGTGGAATTTCGGATTTCTACAGGCAAAGATCAGTAATTTCTGCTCCATTAATTTACTTGTGTCCAATGATAAAGATTATCAGTCATGCTTTGATTTTTTTTTTTTTTTTTTACTGTGCCATGTAACTTCCCCTTTCAGCCATATAACTTCTTTAGTTTGTAGCACATTTGCATCACTGGATTTGACCAGGAAAACTTCTGAAGTTCTCCAGCCATTTAAACACATCAAGCTTTACATTGTTAGTAACTGAAACCATTCTGTGGCTTTTGCTGCAGTCTTCAAGGTGTGGTAGCTCATAAAATTTGTGCAGCAGAGGCAGTGGCCATCAAATCTATATTGGGAGTATTGACTTCCACTTTTACCCTCTCCCACTATTTACAAGCAGGAATCAAGTAATCCAGCCTCAGGCTGACTTTGGGGGATTTCTTTACAAGGGTTGGAAGCAGTGCTTGAGGCTTCTGTATGGATTTGAGATATTAAGCACCAAATCTTATTTGTTGCTTACATCAGGTTGTTCGTGTGAAAGTCATCCATTATGGAACATACCGAGTGCGGAAGTACGTAAAAATAATATGCGATATTGCACTTTATGGCAAAAGCCTTATAATGTCAAGAATGAAAAATGCCCTTTACTCCCCCACCTGTGCACAGCCTTCAGGTCCCAATGAACTTCTAAAATTATTTTGGAAGAAAGAAATAAAACAGACATTTTGGATTGAAAGTGTCAGAAAATCAGTACTTTTGCCCAGAGAAGATGTGGATGCCCCCTCCCTGGAGGTGTTCAGGGCCAGGTTGGATGGAGCTCTGAGCAACCTGATCTAGTGGAAGATGTCCCTGCTCATGGCAGGGGGAGTGGAACTAGATGATCTTTAAGGTCCCTGCCAAACTAAACCATTCTATGAGTCTAAAATAAAGTTCATTTTCTTAGCATAACTGATAGAAACAATGGAAATTATAAGCCTGCTTTTGCTATTCTAGATCTTTCCCACCATGTATTTTCTATTGTTTTCAAATGAGACCGCTTCTCTTTTTGATTCTGGATATTAAGAAATGTGAATTCATCCAGCCTCCATTTACTTTCTTCTGTTGTACTAGAGATGTGTTTCTTGACTGCAGTAGGATTTTTCTTTGAATGAAAGATGATGCATCCTTACATAGGATGAGTAAGAGATTTCATATCACAGAATCACAGAATGGTAGGGGTTGGAAGGGACCTCTGTGGATCATCTAGTCCAACCCTCTTGCCAAAGCAGGGTCACCTACAGCAGGCTGCACAGGACCTCGTCCAGGCGGGTCTTGAATATCTCCAGAGAAGGAGACTCCACAACCTCTCTGGGCAGCCTGTTCCAGTGCTCTGTCACCCTCAGAGTGAAGAAGTTCTTCCTCATGTTCAGATGGAACTTCCTGTGCTTCAATTTGTGCCCATTGCCC
>Ga0065711_1004288_pt1 | contig 39498 bp, 20 predicted proteins | sample Hoacrofraction12_FD_59098 | JGI IMG/M metagenome (GOLD analysis project Ga0065711, IMG submission 59098) | Hoatzin crop microbial communities from Cojedes, Venezuela - Epithelial fraction 12 v2 (version 2) | ecosystem: Host-associated > Birds > Digestive system > Esophagus > Crop | place... | reverse complement strand
AGCAGCCAAGGAAGGGGCTGTGAGTGGATGATATCAAGAAGCATTAATGCAGTGTTTACACTTAGGAACTACATTCTTAAACCAGTTTAGCTCTGACTTCAGTGTCTGCAGAATCAAGCAGAAGATGACCAAGGGAGGAAACAATGATGGTATTCAGCAACGGAAAAAAATGCCAGTGAAAGGAATAAAGCTGTGAATACATTTTTAGGGCAGGAGTTGTTTTGCTGGAGGATGCCTGTGTCAGTGTTGATTACGGCTGGATGAAAACAGCCAAGATTCTCTTCAGATCCAAAGTATTAGCCAGATTAACTTTTCTCAGAACCCATCAGTATCTCCTCGATAGCAAGCTCATGGAGCTCTTACTCTGAGCACACTACCTAAAGAAATCAGAGGGTCTGGCCTTTCCTCTTTCCTTCAAGGCTGGACGAAGTCCTTCTCTACCAGCTGGCAGTCAGTGAGGTCCAAGAGCCCACGGGGATTCACTTAGCTACTGAGAGCTGAAGACTTCGATTTTGTGGGTGGCTCTGAGAATCTTGCTGGCTAAGACCCTGTATGCTTGAAATAAAAAAGCACGGCTGGGTTACATGGTAGACTGCATCAGTAAAATTTTTTATCATGCCTTATGTCTGCAAGGTAATGTCCATTAAACTCAACAAAAACTTCCGATAAAATGCACATTGAGAGCAAAGAACAATGAGGAGGAGGAGAAAAGGCCGAATTTAACAGCTTATATATGACTACCCGTAAAATCCGTGGCTTTCCTTTCTGCATAATTTACACAGAGACCTTGAAGATGATGAATTGGGGGAAAGGGAACCAAAGATTATTTGCAGAAAATGGAAACAGAAAAAATAGAACTATACAGAATACATTATATTCTACTCCAAGGAAATTCACAGACCTGTTTCTATATTCTTGGGAAGGAAGCCAAAGAAGACTGGAAATACACAGAAAGCTTTGAACAACTGATCTTACTGGGAGGTTACACTGGTACCTTTTATGCTCCTGGTATCCAGATGTTTCACAAAACACCCAGAATTGAAACACTTGCAGCTTTCTAGGAAATAAAGTGGAGGATCCTCTTCTTCTTTCCCTTCCAGCCTGCCGTTGAGCCATCCATCTAGCCTCCAGTCCACGCATCTAAGTTCTCTGTAATACTGCAGACAGCCTGCCTCGGGCTTTGATCTTAGATCTTACAAAAGCCACAGAAAGGTGGATGGAGTTAGCAGCTGAAAAAGAGCATCCTGAGGAAGAAAATGTGTGTTGCAGCAATTGCTGCAATGATGTTGGGGCTGGCAAGAGAACAGTTTGTGCCAGGAATGCTGCGCTGCTGGACAACGCTGGGTTTTTCAGAGAAGAGGTGAGGAGAGCATTTTGACAATCTGCGCTTTAATACCCAGACTACAGCGACGTTGGAAATGGCTGTATTTTAGTGATGGCTGATGCCATGCCTTTACAGATGTAGACCTAGTGCTTCTATGACATACACAACATTATTGCTCCAGCTTTGCCCTCAGAAATCTAACTGCTGTGGCCCAAATGCTAGATGCACACCCCGATCTGTAAGGCATTGCAAAACATTCCAAGATATTATTTTAACTACAGCTGCTGGGAGGTTAGCATTACTCTACCCTATTAACTACAATCTGATGTGCCTTCTTGAGACAGATTTCAATGAAGAAAAATCCCCTGACAACCCCCACCCCCTTCCAACATAAAAACTGGAGCATGCCTCTTTAAAACTAGCCTATTTAGGCCACAGATGCTAAATGAATTCAGCAGACAGACGGAGTAATGGAATGTCAGTGTTCCAGTCTGCTGCCTCGAAGCAATAGGGGTTTTTTTATTATTAATTTCTCCTCTCATTTTCCAATGCTGCCTCTGGGCTCCATGCTTTAGATGCAGTATTCTTGTCAGTCTCGCTAACCCAATTTGGAAATAATTAAATTTTAAAATATTAAAGGGATTATAAATACTTCCCACCCCACTTCCCCCACCCCATTCCCTTTTACGCTGTCCCTCTAAAACTGCTGAATTTTGCTTCAGGACTTAAAATGTGTTACTGCAGAATCTGATTTGTTACTGCCATTTCCTTTGCAAAGGCTGGAGAATATCTGAAGGGAAAAAAGCCCAGAGTTAATTCCAGTAAGAGGTGCCCAGGAGCTTTACGAGATAAAGAGCTTTCTGCCATTCTGACATCTTGGAACCTGATCTCACTCCCATTTAAATGAATGCTAAGACTCTCAGATTCTTAGAATGGAAAGATTTCTGAGTCACATTTGAGTCCTCATAATGACACAAACAAGGATGCAGTTCATCACAGAATCATTGAGGTTGAGGATCATCTAGCCCAACCACCCTGCTCAAGCAGGGTCAGCTAGAGTTGCTTGCTCAGCACCAGGTCCAGTTGGATTTTGAATATATTTAAGGATGGAGACTCTACAACCTGCCTGAGCAGCCTGTTCCAGTGTTGGAGCACCCTCACAGCAAAAAGCTTTTTCCTGTGTCTAGACTGCACACAAGAGGTCCGTTTCTTTCTTCTGCTGGGTGACTGCCAGTCACTCCTAGTTATCATCTGAAAAGTTACTGAGGGTGCAGTCTGCCCCCTCATCCAGGTTATTAATGAAGATGCTGAACACCGTGGGCCCAGTATCAACCCCTGGGGTTCACCACTACCAATCTGGCTGTAACTGGACTTTGTGCCACTGATCAGAATCCTCCGGGCCCAGCCATTCAGCCAGTTTTCAGTCCATCTCAATTAATTTGAACTAGATTATTTTTACCATTATGCTCTCTATTACTTAAAGAAAATAGCTGAAACTTGGCACCGTCCCTATATATAGTATCCTACTCTGGAATACTATCGTCGTCGTCACTAATCATCAGAGCCCTCTGCTGATTTAATTTTAGGCCTCCCAGATATCCTCACAGATACAAGTGTGCACTTTGGATTTCACTGCTGTGAAGATGGAGGCAGAAAAGCGACGTAACTTGCCAAAGATCAAAGAGCAAAATGAAAGGCAGATCTGTGAACAGATCCTAGGAGCCTTCACACAGACCCCGGAAAACACACGGTCACTGTGATGTCTGGCTGCTTCAAACTGCCCGCCAGCTGCAACTCCCTGCGTGGTAACTTGTTCCGTACAGTTAGGCCAGCATGAGACAATGAGCGGTGTTCTAGTTGTTGCCCTTATTGTTTAAATAACAAACTTTTAATTTAACTAGGTGTAGTGAACTTTAGCATTTAGCCTCAAAAAAAGAGGAAAAATCTCATTAGCCCTTGTTTAAAACCTGAGATAACGGATGCCAAAATCGTCAAGCTGGCTTAGCATCTACACCATAAGTCAGAACCCAAACCCCTGTGTTTTCTTCTGAACATCTGTGAGAAGCATCCAGATTTTCCAAAGTTCAAACCTAAGTATCTCCCACTGAGAACAACACATAATATCCCCTCATTATACCCTGTTTCTTGAGAATAATACAACTCCTCTGTTCTCCTTCTGCTGATGGATAAAGCCTGAAGCTTCTGGTTGCTGAAAATCTGGACGCTTACACAGGCTTATAGATTTTTAAGGCTGGGAAGAACAGTCTCTCCTGTGCAGCACATCTCAGACATTAGCATCAGGTATTTTCTTCTATGTCCCACGAATAGATTGTAAGGGTATGTATTTACAAGTCCTGAGATGGAAGCTGAATTATTCTGATAACATGCCTCCACCTCTGACTATTTAAAAGACAGTTCTCCAGGTTTAGAAAGGCAAAGTCATAAAGTGAGTCTCACAATAGATGAAGGTTTCCTAACTCTCAGCCTTGCCCTTTTGTGGGTCCAACCTGCTGCTATTATTTTAAAGCTACATCTGGAATAGAGCCTACAAAAGAAAAGATGAGACCGTTACCATCTCATCTATGCCATCTTTGTCCCACATTTCCATCTTGAAAGCATTCTGTTTAGCTTCAGATCTTTCTGGGTCACCAGTGGTTTGTTTCAACAACTGTACTCCAGACCTCACTGAGACTCAACCAGTCATTTTTGTTTATGCCTTCTATTTCCTGCGTATTCTTCTCACTGATCGCATTTCCCAGTTCACGCCATGCCTCGGGTGGAAAATAAAAAGTGGGCAAAACAAAGGGAATCCAGTGCGTCACACACAGCACGTGTAATACAGAAGCTGAGGTTAACCGGAGCATGAGAACGGCTGTCTAGGAATGCAGACTTACTTTTGCCTGGAAAGGAGTCCGCAGAATCCAGTCTAACCCACGTTTGTCTAATGATTTACATGCAAAACCCTGACATCATTGCAGAAAAAAACCCCAAACAAACAAGGTCACTGGACTACTCCAAAGACTCTGGGGACATATTAAAGAGGGCAGATTTGTGTTTTTTCACATCCAGAAAAGGAAGTTACAGGAGGTGGAAATAGTTCTCTGTTGAACAGGGGCAAGGCTTAGTGACCTGGGTGCTTCAGGCAAGAGACCAGTCAAGACGTCACTGAGAACTGACACATATAAAGATGTGTGCATGATAGTTTTATCTGAACCTGGGTTACAATGAATTACAGCTTGTAGTTTATACTGGAGCAAAACCTGTTTGACTTTTTTCTCTGTTTTACAATGTTGAGGGAAGTAGTTTGGTTTGGGCACCAGAACCCAGAATATAGTTCTGTTCCTCATTCAAGCAAAATCCCTGGGTACTACTGGGCAAGTAACATTACACTGCGCTTCCAGAAAAGCCAGACGCTGGTATGCAGCTGTAATAACTGGCAATGTTGATTATCCAGCATTTCTGAAGATGACGCCTCTGTAAGTCTGTTTACCTTCCCGAACATAACTGTTGCTTTGTGAGAGGACACAAGGATAGACTATTTTGATTACCCGAACTTCTCAGTTCTCATAGAATCAGTGAGTGTATATAAATCACTGGTTATACTGAATATTTAGGTCAGAGAAAAGCATGCAAACTGATAACACAGTATGTAAAATGAAGGGTATTCTATTAATTTCTCTGTGACGTTTTTCTGGGGGGTACTTCTAATTAGTAAATCTTCCTACATTGTTTATTGTCTTTCAAGAATCAGTATAGGTGGATGTTAAGAAAACAGGCTTTACAATCAGTGTAAATCCTCCACATTTTTCACAATAATTTTATGACATGACTTAGGCGAGAAACAAGCCTCAGTTAAAGTGGAAGTGAAGAGAGCAGCAGTGGCAGCATCAGAAGGACAGGAAGACTACGCTTACATTATTGTAGGATTATGCAGTTGTAAAAGCATGAGCTAGCCTGTCTTGAAATAAAGGAACTCCTAGCTCAGAGTCCCTGGTTAGGCATATGACAGATGCCCATTTTTTCTGCATCAGGCAAAGAAGGGATCCATAATACAGTGAGCTATACTTGGGCTGAAGAAAAAAGCTTTTAAAAGATAGCAAGTGATGCCATACGTTTTCATTATGGAGCATGCTATGCAAAGATCTGGGTAGTCAGCTCCCACCAACCATCTGGAGAGAGAAGTCACTCAAATTTAAGTGCTGAACCTGCTGTGGTAGACAATCGGTGCCAGTGAACCACTCACTACTCTCCCCCTGTCTGTTTTCCTGCCTTTTGCTGCAATAGAGCCTTAAAATAAAATAATCTGGCTACCACTTTCCAAACACCCGCTTCCAAACACCCCAGCTTCCATCTGCAGAGTGCATTTCATTCATTGGACAAAGTGGGCCACTTCCACAGAAAAAGCTATACTGAAGGTCCGACCAAAAGGGAAATGCCATCGAAAGGAAATAACACATGAAAAAATTGCCTCTTCTTTACTGAGCCTTTCATGGCCCTGTGTTAAACCCTAATTTCTGCTTTATGTCTCCCTGATTCCTCCCCAGTGCTTAATGCCTCTTCTGACTCCCGTTAAAAGCTTCCTGGGGCTGAGATCTTGGGAACCCAGCAAGCTCACTGGGTTTGCCTTATGAAAAGTGACTTTAAGTGCCAGGGAGGGTTTAGCAGCTTTAAAATAAAAGGAACTTTCAACCATGCTGCCATAAATTGCTTTGCTGCCTGTAGTCAGCAAGAATCGGTTTGAAGACTTCTGGAGCCTGAGGGTATCAATTGCTTTGTTTTTTCCCTTTATCAAATCTATCCTCCAGTGACTTGTGTTACACTGCAGGCTGCTCTGGGATGCTCAGCAGATGCTAAATGGGGCACAAGAGACATATCAAGCCCCTTGGCATGTATATATTTTTAAATCAAACAGGCAGACATGGGCAAAAGAATCTGTGATGGCGAATGAGATGTTCCTAGCTTGCTCTGTTGTACACAGTCATCCTGCCTCCCTGTAGGACGAGACAGTAACCAAGTGACTAAAGTCTAAACATCTTGGGATCAAGTGCTATAAGCCTTACTCATGTAAGTACCAGTTCCAGTGGGCTCACTGGGACAGCTTGTATTATAGCAGGTCACTTCATGGATGAAGATCTGTGATGAATATTTTTAGGTGGGAATAATCTAATGAGAACAGATTATATCAGTTACAGAAACAATTCGGTGCACATCAACTGTGAAGAAAAAACAAGCAGGATATGGAATGCTGTTTCCACAACAGCAGCTCCTAAAAAGAAGAAGGAATACTGAGCAATGTAATAACATTGGGATGTCCCTGCTTTTTCTACTAATCAATAAAATAAAAAACTTACCAAATAAAGGGGGCTACTGATGGCTTTTTCTCCTTGGAACTTGCCTGCATGCATAAATTGCACAGAATTAACCTAAATTAGATAGGGATACTGGTAGCAGTCTTACCTATCATAACTTTTGCTGAAAAGCAAATAGGAAAAAAGACAAATGAAGGAAGATGAGCTTGCCTCATTTTAACAATTGATTGGCTATCTGAATACCTACATAAAGGTAGAAGAATAAAGACTATTGGGAAAAAAACTGATATAAATGAAACTTACTTGCAAAAAAGAAGCTGACATAACTGAAACATAAATAATCAACAATATATATAGATGCCCTATGTGCTGTAAATTATCACCTGTGGAGAATGTTGTATGGACAAACTGAAGCATTCAAAAAGCATAACGTATTTTAGAATTTGGATCTCTGCTGCCGAAGTGCGAGAGCTGCTTAGCAAAGCACAGTGAAGGCCGGCGCGACGATTACAACACTCACGCAGCAGCTGGGCACGCTGTGTTCACTCTCCTTTGTCAACACAGCTCTTCCATATGAGCTTTGCCAACTGATTTAGCTTTCCAGGGTGTCAGATTCCTATCTAAAATGCTGAAAGAACAATTCTCTCCTATTTAACAAGGATAAGGAGCAGGTAAATACATTATAAGTTGTGGGACAGGCAGGCACTATAGTGGGGAGGATCACGAAAGCCCCTGCTATGGGCTGGGAGTGTTCCTTGCTTGAGAGCGTGTACTGAAGAAATGGTAGAATGAGGTTATCAGAGTCCAGCATTCTGTGCTGTAATGCTACCAAAGAGAATGCACTTGCTGTAAAAAGTCTGAGAAGTCCAATTTCACATATCAGAAGTTTTTCAGAATTGCTTAATATTTTTGGTTCTGGAGCTTCAAAGTCAATAGAGTTCATATGCATTTCACTGGTAGAAATAATAGCCGATTCAGCTACAGCTATGCAAATGAACTCAGGGACAAATCATCTGCCCACAACTCTACTGAACTCAGTACAGCTTTAGGAAACAGCTACCCAAAAGGCCAGTTCTTTGGAAATCCATCCCTGCTTGGAACGACATCATGACTGCCGTTCCTTTTTCACTTCCACGACATCCTCACAGAAGGGCATCAACGTGCCTTGTGCGCCGGTGGTGAGTTACTACATGACAGCAGCCAGCAGACAGTCCCGGCTTGCTGCTGCTGCTGCAGTGTCTGGCTGGCTCCACGGCTCAGAAACATGTGCAGCTCCTATTAATAAAACAGTGTGTACTGGTGGAACAATGCCAAATTGCTCTCATCTCTGTGCTTCCTAATTTCTCCTGTAGCCCTCGCCCTCCAAACAGGAACAAAGATCTCCCCTGTCTGGTGTTGCTAGCTGTGGAAAGAGGCTGTTAATTACTCAGCATGTCACTTTGATGAAGGCAGCATGTTGGGAAGCAAACCAGCCTCTTGCATGACCACTAACCCAGCCCTTCCTCTTCCTCCCTCTTCCTCTTCGCCCACAGCAGACAGCTGCCGCGTTCATGGGCCCAGGTGCATACACGCAGGAAACGACCGCAGTCAGGGCCTCAGACAGCAGCCGGCGGGAGATCTCTGTAGGATTAGGCTTGGTTTCTGTGTGAAACAAGAATGAGACGAGATGACGGACGTAGGTGCTCGCTTCCTGTAGAACTGTTGTGCAGGAGCAGTTGTCCTGAGCCCCACGAGTGCAGGGCCAGGCGTCTGCCCAGGAGAAGGAGTTGCAATTCGACAGTGGGATCCGTGCTGCTGTCACGTACCCAGTTCTGAACACTGGACCTTTACTCTTTAGAACATGGGAAGTTTAAGTGGAAAGAGAAATTCTGAAAAGTATACAGGAAATGGGAGCATTTAGTGTTTAGGGAATGTTTAGTGTTTAGGGAGGAATGAGCTGGGAAAATCCAGAAACTGCCAGTCATGGACAATTAAAATTTGATTTAGGCTTTCCTCACTGTTTGCTCAGGCAAACTTCCCGGAGAAGTCAAGGCGAATCTGCCTTTGTAGAGAAGGAAGACCTATACCTTTGACAAATGGTGACACTACCTTTTTGCAGGGAATTTTCCTAGAGAAAAGCACACTGTAAGTAATATTAACGTTTCCTGAGAGGTTATTGCGCATTCTGCAGGGAGATAAACTGAGGCACCGCACCACGGTGCTATGACTTGCCCAAGGCCCCTCAAAAATCCAGGTGTCCTAACATGCACCTCTGCATATTAGCTAGTAGTGAAACTTTTTTCCATCACTGTAAGTAAAAGAAGCTTCACTGCTTTGGTGTTTGCATCCGATGGTGGACACACAAATCTCTTTTTCCAGGAACTGTGTGTTAATTCCTTAAGGAGGAAACATGATAGACACCAAGCAGTCAGAACAACCCAACAAGGTCCCCGCCATTTGTATATAACCAGCTAAACAATATTCAACTGTAATATGCAATCCTGGATTAGCACTGGCAAGTTTTGATAATCCTAACAAGGGAACAGGAGGATGGTGCAGATATCTGAGTGACCCCAGCATGCTAAATCCTTATCAGACAAGCTAGTTGTCCATAGAGGAACTATGGCAAGGGAGCAGACTAGGCAAAACTGGGCTGCTGATTTAATGCAAAACTTCATCAGCTCTAAACACAGTTTGCAGAGTAAAAGAAAAGCCCGTTCAGAGAAAGATCCTATTTACTAGATCATGGGAATATTAAGTGACATTAACTGCATGGTTCTGGTTTAGATCCAACTTATGAAACATTGTACAAGCATAAGAAAATTAAGTCCAGATATAAACAAATGGGCCAAAAAATGCAGGGTCCGAGAAAGCGTAAGTAGCTCTCTGCAATAAAACCAATTCAGAGAGTGAATATGAGATTCTGAGCATCTATCAGAATTGGGTTTTTTTTGTCGACAACACACAGTCTGTTAAAGGCACAAGGACACAAGGACTTCTCAGTAGACTCTAAACCTTCGAGGTTTTCCAGTGCTAATTACCTCACGTAAAGCACATCTGGGGTAGGCTGAAGCCCCCAAGTCACTTACGAAAGGCTATGAAAAGAACCAGTTTGGAACAGAGACAAGACTACTGGTTGCCGTGTCTTAGCAGAACACAGTTTCCCCCACGCTTGTCATGTTTGCCTGGCTGTGCACACTGCAGGCAGACAGGAGGAAGGGTGGTAGTTTGGGGTAAGCAGCTCATTAATCTTCTCTCTAGAATTAAGGCTCGATGAGCTAAGTGGTCCTCAAGAGTTACGGACCTGAGAACTAGCACAACAATCAAGTCAGGGATCACTGTTACTCTCGTTCCACAGCGCCAGCCTTGCAGTCGTTCGCTTCCCACAAGCAGCAGTCAGGCACGACGATTCAGTCACAGCAGCCTTCAGAGCCTTGGGGTCCATCCATGGCAGTTCATGGGGGCTCTGTGAGCAAAAGGGGCACAGGACAGCCTGTGCTACAGTCTCACGGCCTCTCCTTCGTTGACAGAAACATCAAGTGCACTTGTGCTCTGAGGTCTGTCCTATATAAATATCCCCAGGAAATACATAAATGCCAGTGCACTTGTGCATTTCCCTCAGATATTCTTCTCCCCAGCTGCTGTGCTGACGGTACTTACTGGGAATCAGGCATTTCATTCTGGCTCACTATTCTGCTGGAGGGAGATGGGAACAAGATGCTCCTGAGGCAGGGAAGGGGAGGGTAGCAATTCACTTCTCAGAATATCGGGCTGTTTATTTATGGATGCACACACAAACCTATGTAGAAAACTGGAAACGAATTTGTTCTTACGCTGCAACTGAAGGGGATAGCTGAAGACTGAAATCTTATTCGGGGAAGAGCTGTGAGAGAGCAGAAAGGAGAGTTTAGGACTAGGGTTTTAATTATCATCCAGATGGGTGGGTGCTGAGACCAGATACCTGGTGTGAGGAGTAAAATAGAGGGGGACTGTTTCAGTGATTCAGTTTTCCAGCAATTCTGGCCACAGGCCATCTGGCTATGATTGGCTTGAGTCCCCACAGGGCACTGCAGATGACAAATAAAGTGTCCCCAGGACAGGTGTCAGCCCACCATGGCATCAATGGGAACTGAGGTATTCAGACATTGAACAACTGTGACTAAGGACTAAGCTTGCAGGCTCCTCTTCTCTCCAAAGCAAGGCAGGCTTATAGCCATGTCTGCTCCCCAACCACCCCGATCCAACAAAACTCTGCTAGAGAAAAGAGACAAACAAAAAGGAGAATTTTAAAGGGAAGGTGAGCAGCCATGTGGCTAGAGACCAGAGAAGCCTGGTTCCGTTTCCTCGGGGGCAGAGCTCTGAACCTCTGTAGCTGTCCCTCCCCTCTGTCTCACCCTGTGCACTCAGCTCGCCTGCACATTTGCTGAGGCTGGGGCTGCCTCTCACTGTGTGTTTAGCACTTTGCAGCACAGCAGTTTTGACTTTTTTGGATCCTTGGTTTATATTCTAGTATTAACAATGAAATGACAACCTGTAAAATGGGGTTGACTCGATTATTCTGTATCAGCCTATGGATTTCCTGTCTGTCAGGTGTGATCCTCTGCTCCACCTTGCAGTAGACCAGAATTTAATGCCCAGAACTGTCCAGAACTAAACACACAACATCTGCTTGGCTGTGTTTACCTGCAGAGTCACCAAATTCTTGGGGCCTGACCCAAAGCTCTACAAATGCCATTAAAATCACAATGAATTGGTGTTTCTGAACATCACCAGAAGACACAAAGTCAGGCTTCTATTCCATACTCTGTGTCTTTTGTGTCCTAGGCAAACCGTGTCACCTTTGGATGCCTTGGTGACCTATCTAGAGAATAAGAACGCTCACCTATCTTTCTAGAGGTTATGAATGAAATTACTGAAACGCAGCAGAATCTTCTGAGTGCTCTGGAGCAGAGGCACTGGGAACACAACCATCAGGACAATGCATGCAAGAGGAGCTGCGTTCCTGTGCCAGAGCAGCCACTGCTGACCAGTTCAGCACAAAGCCTTTTAACCTGGAAGCCCAGCAGTGACTGTGGACAGATGAGCCCGTCGCAAGCTGACAGCCTTGGCTTTGAGTCTGCAGGAGGGTCTGAGCCAAGGAGAAGCCCAGCCAATGAGACTGTTCTGTCATTATCTCTTTACAGTCAGTCACAAATGACCTTGCAATGCGTATCATTCCCTGGAACATATGCATTCCTGCTCTTTCCCTGGAGACTGTCTCTGGGCAGCCATGAAGTCACATCCCACCAAGTTCTCGCATCAGTTTGGGCATTAAATGCAAGGAGCGCAAACGCTCTCTCCTGTGTAGTATGCAGGATATGTAGACCCGGTGAGAACAGCTCGCTTCGGGGATGGTTCTGCAAAGGGAGACAGACCTTCTCAAATTTAGCTCCCCATTAATTATTGTCAGGTCATCTGGTTAAATCTCTAATAACAACAGACACACACTGCTAATTTCTATGGCAATCTGGATTCTGCTGTCAACATCAAGTTCCCTTGCCAGTGTTTATCACTCCCCATGGCCCTCAGACTAGGCCAAATCACCATTTTAGCTGGAATGTATTCAATCAGAGTCGACGGAGATCGGCCCATAAAATAGAGACCCATTCTCATTCACAGGTGGGGTCTGCAGCGCTTTCTATTCTCTGTACCAGACATCCTGCCCTGTTGCAAAACTGAACTAAAGGACGAGCCAGTATCAGTTTCACTGGAGAGTCATGCATGGCAAATTATTGCTGTGTTCCTTAGTTTTTTTGTGTTCTGTCCATGAGATACATCCAGTATTGTAATGAAATGGGGCACAGGTATCAGTTTATCCAGTGGAGGCACTCATGAATTCCATGCTGTGGTCCTGGTAGTTAACTGCCATACAATAACACTGTCTAGAACAGAAATCGCCACACCTCGATAAAACAAACCCGAGATGAAGTGTTTCAGAATAATTCTGTGGTAGCTCAAAATAGAGATAGGAGAGTCTGCATACTTGATTAGGACTTGATGGAACCAGCCCACATAACCTGCATCTACCTCTTGCTGTCCTTTCCACTCGCAATCACTCCCAAAGTAATCGAATACAAAACTAGGGCCTCCTTTGATTTCTTTTTGTATGTTGTCTTATATGAATGAAAAATGTGGGTATAAAATGCTAGGGACCATCCTCTATGATACGATATACTTCAGCATGATTTCATTGACCTGACATTATGATTTTTGCCAGAAGATCCCACTCCAATGCCTGAACTGCAGCATAAGATTTTCTTTATCCTTTTACTTCAAACCTAGCCACATCCTTCTTATTTAGGAATTGACCCCGGCTCAAAGATGGACTGCTGGAAAGAGAAAAGTGCTTGGCTGCTGACCTCTCCCTCGTCCTGAGTCTGCCTTTACGCAGGGATCTATGTGTTTTCTCTAGTGCTAATGAGCCGGCCTGTGTTATCTCTAATGTCATTTTAAAATTAAATTAACCCCAGACTGTGGGTGTGTGTTTGCATGGCGATAGTAATACGTTGGGAAGGAGGATGCCTTGGGCGCACACACAAAACCTGCAAAGCTTCTCTGCTGGCTTTGGCTGCTGTGCTGGCTGGCACTACCCCAGGGGAGAGTATGCCCATGCATCGCAAATGTGCTTTTTGGTTCCCCTTCCACCCACCCCTGAGCCGAGCTCTCTGCCAACTCAGCTTCTGTATAAATCAAAGGGAAATATTCTCCCCCTCCTGTTTTTTTCTTTTCCTGAACAGATTGGATGTCATTATGTGCAGCTGAGCTCGCTGCGGCTCGGGCGGGGGAGGAGGGGACAGGAGGAGTGATGGAGAGAAGAGCCGCTTTTAGAAAAAATGCTTGCAGTCCATCAGAGGAGGAAAACAGCCTCCAGCTACAAGTAACCAGCACTTCACACACACACTGATTTACTAGGGAAACCCAGAGCGCTTTAATATTTAAAAATAAAATAGAGAGTCAGGAAAAAAGAACTAGAAGGGAAAGGATGTTCTCCCTATTGATGGAGCAATGAGAGAGGCATCACAGGGCTGGGATGGAGGAGCAGAGTGTCAGAACACCTCCTCAAGCTGTCTGACGTATCGGGGGTGCTCCGGTGGGAATTTCTAGAGCACATGTGATCTCTTAGGCATTAGTCCACGTACAGACTGCAATGACTAGTCTCAAACATTATGCAGAAAGGCTTCTAGATCATCTTTTACGAAGTGAAAAGCACCCTTCTACTCCTCCCAGCCAAGCTGTTCGCCATGCAGTGCAGAGAGTTTCCCCATCATTACTGAGGGGATCACTAGGTGAGAAAGAGGGAAAAGAAAGGGAAAGAGAGAGGGAAAAGGGGAGGAAGAGATAAGGGGGTGGGAGGAAAAATAGGGAAGTGGTCAGGAGAGCGAGGGGGAAGTGAGAAAGGGGGGAAAAAGAGCAGTAAGAGGGGGACAGAGGGAGAGAAAGAGGAGGGAAGGGAGGGAAGAGAGGGCAAAGGGAAGAAGAGAGCGAGAGAGAGACAGACAGAGAGGAAAGGAGGGGTGCGCGCCAAATGCATGGCATTCAAAAGCAGCAGCTTTCAAAAGCTTTGGCTGGGATGCAGATTTGCAGAATCTCTGGACCCATAATTCCCTGGCATACAAAGCCTGCTGGAGGCATCAATGTGCCCAAAAGGGGCTGCAGAATAAACAGCAGATAAAAAAACCCCAACACCCACAACAAGCCTATGAATTAAAAATGAGGGCGAGGGAACCAGCTGTACTGCCAGGCTGCAGGTGACCTCATTGTGGAAGCTGCGCCACAGTGCGGCACGGCCACGTCCAGTAGTTCTGAAATAATAGGTATGGACAATAATAGCTGGGAGGAAGAATACATTCCCTGTCTATATTAAAGAGTAGGTAATTGCCCATCTCTCCTGCCAGCTGTATTTTAATCCAGAACCGAATTACTCGGAACATTCTTACAAACTTTTATGCTACAGCATCTCCTAAAACCTCAGCTGACACTCCTAAAAAACACTGTTCTCACTGAAGTCGAAGCAGCCAGAAGGATGATTATCCACCAAGATTAGCCCAAGATCACAGAGTCTGCGACAGCATCAGGAAGAGTCCAGATTTCCTCAATCTCAGCCTTGTGCCTTAAGCAAACAGCTACTTTCTCCCAGTTTTCAGATGCTTATTGAAATGAGCAAAGATTGCGTGTGAGAAACAAAAAAGACTCCTACACTGTAATTCAGTTCATAGATGTGGTTCTGCAGTTAATAATTAACCTCAACTTTGTACTGATTACTTTGTACTGTGGCAGAGCAGTATCCTATCACATCAGATAATTAAAAATAAGGTAACAGTATTGAATAAATGCTATTGACTCCACTTTACAGATGGGGAAACCAAGTCATAGAGTGGAGTAATTTTTCTTCAGTGTTCCACAAAAAGTCAACGGCAGAAGATGGAAACAGCTGATATATGTCTGTGTTATGTGCCACTAAATCAGAATTTTTCATTCACATGTTTCACTGGTATTATTATGCAACTAGGAACTGAGGGTGACAAAGGATGGACAATTAAGCGAAGAGCCACGTTACAGGGAGACATCTTTCTACTCTGGAAAAGGAGTGCAAAGGAATGCACTGTCTGTAAAGACCATCTCGCTTCCCAAAAGTCAGCCACTGAACTGCAGCATTCAGGTTTGATATAAAGATTAACAGGTAGAAAAGTCCTGCAATGTTTCCAAAAGAGGGATTGCTAAAACTGTGGAAATAATGTTCTTGTTTTTAAACAACAATTTTCCTGAGCTGCTGGCTGTAGAAGACTGTCATTCGGGGCGGCAAATGTGGCAGATACTGGGGAAGAGGGTAAACAGAGCCGACCCTTTTATGAAAGCGCTATCTGCAAGCAAGATGCCGTTTCTTTCCAGAAGCAACTAATGGTAGAGCATCATGTTCTGTTCCGCTCCACCTGTTGCTGGAGTTGGCAAGTAAGTTTAGGGGATGTGCTGATAATGCTTTTGTTCTTCCTGACGCTAGAACTCAGGCTAAATTGAAAAAGTCTCATCGTGCTACTCCTTCCAGAAGAGTTCTAATTTCCAAGGAATCTTTTGCTGGAAAAAGTGTTTTTCCTTTTCAAATATTGTTTATTAAACTTTGTTGTATTTAACAGGCAGGTCTTCCTTCCAGTGTAACTTCATTCCATAGGATTCCTCCTGCCTGAAGAGGGGTGTAAGGGTGCTGTACCAGGCTCTATACTGCTTGTGCTTTGCCTTTTACAAGGTGGGAGAGTAAACCAGGAGCACAGATGGGAATGGATTTCCAACAAGAAGAGTACAACAGGAATGCAATATGCTAGGAAGCTGACAAAGAAGCTGCAGGGGGACAGAAAAGTTTGGCAATTAACGTGCTTTAGGTGGACTTCTTTCCTACAAGGCTTAAAGGCCTGGACTTCTCCTTTTCTCTGATGCCTACCATAAATATCACACAGTTGAATTGGAGGATCCAAACCAAAACATCTGAACTTTTCACTCAAAGGACTCTGAAACATTTCACAAACTGCTGACCCCACCCTGGGAGACAGAATGGGAAATGATATGAGAACTGTTAACAGTTGGACTCTGTGATCTTAAAGTCCTTTCCAACCTAAGTGATTCTATGATCCTAACCACCACGTCTCTGTATTTGTACATAGCAGACAGTAGTGGTAAGTTTTAGTATTTCAAAACTTCAATATTCTTGATCCTCAGTCATTTACTATGAAAGGAAATGATTCCACAATGAGCTAACATGGCTCAAGCACCGCAGCCTACACCCTTGTTAGGGGGCTGCACCGCACTCGCCTGTCTGTGGAGATACGGCAAGGGATGGTGTAAAGGAAATTATGGCAGAAAATTTCCAAATGGTTTTGCCTGCTGGATATCGGAATGCCTCAAAACGCACAAAGGCTCAATACTCACCATCTTCCCAAACACATACTCTGTCATGCCCAGCTTTGGAATGAAATCAAGCAGGTTTTTAGAGAGCACATTGCTTTACTAAAGATGCAGAGCAATGGAGGATCAAAGTCTGTTCACTTTTTAGAGAAGAAAATGACAAAGAATAATAAACCCACATGGGAATATGAAACAAAAGCAGTCATTAAAAATTGCTTCTGAATTGGTAGGTTTTTGTTAGAGAGAGATAATTCCAGAGCTATTTAAAACAGAACCAATTCCAACTGCAGTTCTTGTTTGTTGTGCAGAGAATGGAAATGGGCTGGCTGCAAAAGGGGCCCTGATTCCTCCAGAAAATGACCATACACGCACACTGGAAAGCACGCTGCGGTTCTGTCACAGGGCATTAAAAATAGTCAGAGAGCACGTACCACCAAGTAACAGTAATTTGCTGCTACCAAAATAGTTTACGGTATTTAAAAAAAGCTTAATCTAGAGATAGTTCTCTTGGCAGCAAAAATCTTTCCTGTGCCAAGAGAAAAATAATTTGCATCCCTGGTGTCAATGGTAATACTACCATGTTGCCTTAACGCTCCAGGAGACGCAGCCAGCTCAGCAATGCTTTCAGAAAGAAAATCTCTGAAAATACCATGGAGAAGAAAAGAAATTCACATTGCAGTTGCATCAGTAATGAATCTGACATCAGCAGGTGATGAATCATTCTTTAGTTGAAGCATTTATCTAATGAAACACAACCCTGGTGTTTGGCATTGGGGCTTTTTTCTTTAATTCCATCTGTTGTTAACAGCCCTCAAAGAGTTAAGTTTTCAAGAACACGGTTGCCTTGGTATTATGCTCTCAGCTGTGATCAGCAATATGTAACAAAAAACAGTACTTAAATGGATTTTTTTTAAAGTATTCCCCACTGTAAATGTGTAATTAATTAGCCTTCCCCTTCCCCCTCTGCTCGACGTTCAGACCCTTAGGGACCCTCCCCTTTTCTTCCTATCAAATTCAGACAGTGACTAGGAACTGAATTATTCATTCAGCTGTAGGTGTAACACATCCATTTAAGTGATTTAAAGTTTAAGCAGTCTTGCTGCGGTTCAGCAACAAAAAAAGTTTAAAGAGAAAAGTAGAGCCCAACACGAATTTGGAAAGTTCTTTTTTTCTTAAACCACTTGTTTGATTACACAAACAGCGCACGTTTTTGTGAATCAACCTACTTGAATGAGAAAGGAGGGCTTGTGAGAAGGGCGCATAAACAAGAGCACCTGTCACTCATTAAGAAAATACCGCGATTATAAGCATTAGTGAAAGCTTTTGTCCCAATACGTCTAGTTGAATATTCTTTGCTGTGATAATTTTATGCACGCTTTGCTGGAAATACATGGCAAATGAATTTCATATTGACAATCACAGAAAATAATGTGAAGATACCTGTTTAGTCCTCATTATCATTGTATCAGAGAACCTCATGCTAAAAATTATATACAGCCAGTCAAAGAAAAAATTAACCATAATTAACAACACTTTATAGCACTTCTGATCAGATCTCAAAGTGCTTCAAAGTCTTTAATTTTCTGGAGATTTCTGCAATACAAGGCAGTGCTGTTACTCCTATTTTAAAGCTGGGGCTGTGAAGTACGGTACCTGAGCCTGTAGAATTTGGGGCAATTTGGGAAAGTTTCTGCATGCCTCTAGCAGGCAGCGTGGCGGGCATAAGGCACACTGTCCGTAACCCTGAGCTAACTGCAGAATCAAGATGGACCTCCCGGTCTGCATGTGTTCTACAGTTGAGGTTCAATGTTGATTCACAAAAGTCCGTGACAAAACAAAAAGTCAGATCTAAACTGGAGCCCAGAGTCATCATCACTCGGTGGCCACCAGGCCACAAACTAGACTTGGTGTCTTGGATGTACTCGCACGCAACGTGATGTGTCAGTTCAAAGGAATTCAAGCCGTGAATACAAATTCTGAAGACTGTGATTACATGAAGTACTGTGTTGCCAGTACTTACAGTTTTATTAGCAATACCATAATATGTGCTCTTTCTCTTGAAGATGCAGCTGCTTGAATGTCATCTGAATACCTCAGCCTTTATGAAAAAGTGTTCTATTTTTAAAGTCATAATTATGCCACTCATGATTTTGAAGTACAGGCTTATGCCTTTATTAGTAGAAGATTGGCAACAACGAACTTAAAAAAAGCCCAAATCCTGAAATACCTGAAGGTATTTTAAGCAAAAGGAATGCTTGAAAGAAATGGGTGACAGGATTCTTCATTGCACACAGATTCGGGACCAAAGCCACAGACTCTCACAAGTGAGAGCGTCCAGAAGTAGCACCAAGAAGCAGCAGAAGCCTTCAGCAATTCTGTGTGACACCTACTACTTGGGGCTACTTTCAGTTAAGCACCTATTCAAGGCTACCCAAAGAAGTCCTCTGGGTTCTAGAATGCAGGATGGATCATTCTGGTAGAAAACAAAGGTTACTTAAAACGACTGTATTCCCATCATTGTTAAGAGAACCGGAGGCTGCACAGTGCTGAAACGCATCAGCCAGGAGCCCATAAAAACCTGTAACTGCCTGCACACACAGTGCGGTTAGGTCCTGGTTTGCATCATCGCAGCTGCCTTTCGGATTCTACCCTGCAATTGGTTCTACCCACACAAACTTCATTGTGGAATCAAGTCTTTTATTTCTGTGACTCTTTTTTGATCTAGACTTGAGTGGCATCATCTTCTTGATTAGAAGGCCCACTTGCTCAGAGCGGAGTTTTCCTGATGGTTTTCTTTCTATGAATTGCTCCATCAAAGGACTGTCATAACAGACTGTTTGCCAATTTGAAATCCAACAGTTTGTCTGGTGTAAGTGTTAAAAATGTTGTCTTGGCAGTTGGGGTTTTTTGGGTGGCTTTTTTTTTTGCATTAAGTGACTTGATTTTTTTCTATTTGCTTCTACAGTATGTCAAGGAAACTGGATCATTTTAGTAATCAAACCTGCTTTTTTTTTCACTTCAGATAAAATCCATCACTTACCCTATGACTTCAGAGAGTAATTTTATTTTAACTGTATAAGCTCTGCAAAACTCAGCATGTCTTTTGCTGAAACTTATGGTCATTGCTGGTAAAATATAGCAAACTGTTTTAAAGTGGGGTTAAAAGCAAGATAGATGCCTGTTTTATTTACTGAGAAAGAAAGAGTTGAGCCTGAGTTCCCTCAGACTTTAGTCTGTGAGATAAGGGCCCTCCGTGATGACTCAAGTCAGGTTCTTTCAAATGATCTTTTACCAATTTACCTTTTCACTCATTACAATCATTAAATGACTAAAGTTTTACAGTCTACTTCTGATGCAAGAATACTCACTTTATGCTCATGGTCTCTAAGACACTCTAAAGAACCACTGAACTTGCTTTCTCTGATGGCCCAAACTGTTCCTAACTAAAACAGTTCTTGATTTGTAATTTCAATTGCACATTCATCACTTCTGGTGAAAGAGTCCTATCTGGACCCAGGTGGTAGTGAATAATTATTTCTGCGGAGGTCAATACGGTGTGAATCTCATGAAATTCACAATTGGTTCAGTACCTGAGAAAACATCAGATAGGCTACAATAGAAAAGCAGCAACAATTCAAAATTAGTAATTGGAATTAATCCCCTGCTAATAAAGAGGAAAAGTGCTTTACAATCACGTGCAAAGTTTGAGTAACTCAGCATCCTGGAGAAGGCATTTACGTGGGAAGAAAGCCACAGGATACTGTATAGGTTACCATACTGTGAACGGGAGCACCGGGACACACTTCAGGACAAAACGCAAAGGTCAGAAACCCCGACTGTCAAGAACTTTAAATTCCTTCATTAAGGATAGATGAAAGAAGAAGCTTTCAAGATCCTAGGATTTCAGAAGAAGAGAGCCACAGAACCACTGATTTTAGTGACCCGTTTTTACCAGGACTCACTATTTCACCCAGCCCTGAGCACGATGACCACACGACCACCGACAGCCAGCAGTGCAGCTGTGAATCGCACCCGCTACGTTTGCAGGGGAAAAGCTTGCTTATTATAAAGCAATATGGGACAATAGCAGCTCCTCTGAAGAGCAAGCGGAGTAGAGATCTGAAAGAGAAAAATGTGGCCCCGGTGTTATCAGTAAGTCAGAGTGCCAGAGAGCAATGAGAGCCGGCGGCTCCCCGTGGGTTTGGAAGCCAAGCTTGTACGCTCAGGGCCCAACGAAGAGTCTCCGCGCTACGCGTATAACCACGCTACCTGTCACCATGGGATAAACAGCTTATCCCCCTTTTGCAGTGACAGCTGCAACCGTGTAAATCACCAAAGTCGTACCAGTGTAAAACCCTTGGGAGTGAAGTAAGAATCAGGCCTCCAGAACGTACACAGAACAGACACCAAACGTTACCAAAGGTGGATTCTCTCCACCCCCCGGGAGCACTGCGTGGGTGGCTCCGGCACGGGGCACGCAGCCGCAGAGCGCTACCAGGCTGCACGCGCGTGTGCAAAGGGACCTGCGTGAACTCAGCGCCTGCGGAGGGCGTGGGCAGAAATCAACTGCATGGGTTACAGCAGTCCTAATTCCAAGTGACGAGGACGGTTAATGAAGGAAGGTGCCGGTCTCAACTCCAGAAACGCGTGCCTTCCCTCTGCCTGCCCCGAGCTGTGGTGGCTGCGCTCTCACCGGCTGGCAGCGCTCCGAGCGGCGACGCCGTCATTCTTTTTACAGTGGGGTCTGTGTGTGCTATTTCTTTTTAAATGATTCATGACTCCCACTTCTCACTTCATCTGCCTTTGTTTTGCTCTGCAGTGGAATGTGTCTGATACATGGCAAAACGTGCTGTGCTCACGCCAGCGCTGTGAATGGTTGTACATTAATGTCAAGGTAACGGCGCCTGCAGATACAGTACAGTGATGTAAATGGACTTGAGGGGGTTTGGATTCCACTTCTCTGGCCTTGTAAAATCATACAAAACAGGAACACAAACAGCCTCCCCACTGAATCACTTTTCTTTGGTGCATACTTCTTTTCTTTTTCTCTTCCTAGTGTCCTTCTGAACTCATCTTTAGCAATAGCCTTTCCCAGTACTTCACCCAATTCCTATTTCTTGTGACAGTAAAATCCAGATGTTAACCAGTATTTTTCTACCCCCGCTTTCATACGTCTTTACCAAGAACCAGCAACCCTCTATACAGATGGAAAAACTGAAGCACAGAATCAGAAAATACCTTGGCTAAAGCCACTCAGCAGGCTAGTGGAAGAGCTAAGAATAAAATTATGATTTCCTGATGTTTAGTCTGATCCTCTATGAATTGAACTGCCTCACACTGAGAAGGTGCTCAACAATAAATAAACTTTATTTATATATTTACTGTTCAAATATGGTATGTTCTCACATCTTTTATTTTCATGTTAATCGTGTTGTGAATCTTCTCCACCCCCCTCCCCCCCCATTTCCTTTGGTACATTTGTTCCATAGCTATTTGTGTAGAAACCAAGCAATTTCTGCTCCACCTGCTCATAAACACAATGAGAGAGAGAACACTATGTTACAGCACAGCTACTGCCTTAGCAACAGCTTACAGCATCTCTGGGAAAGGAATAGAGACCTTCTGGAGGGGAGGAGTGCCCTTTATCTCCCTGAAAAGCTACAGCAGGCAAGTTCTGCCTTTAATTATATTTCCTGCACCCCCCCTCTAGCTTTAAGCATCCAGTAGCTGTAAATAAAGAACGTAAAAACTGAGCACAGAGTTAGCCCCTCGCACTCCGAAAAGACGAAGTGGGTTAGTGAAAGATCGTGAGCAGATTGGCTTCCAAACAGAATATGCAGACCCATATTTGAGCACTCAGTTATGGCGGGGTGTAAATAATGAATTCTGTTTAGATACCAACCCACTGGTATCTCAGTGTCTCGCAGGACAGCTCTCTTACGGAAGTACAAGAGGGAAGTAATCCACAGCCCATGGCCCTTCGCTGTCGTGTTACCAGAAGCTCACACATCTGGAATCCAAGTCGTGAACCCTCCACCACACGAAAAGACGCATTTCAGTCAGCAGGCGTAACGGGACACGCAAAGGCTGATCTGGCAGAGCATATCTGACATGCAGGTCATAGAACTGGCACCCTTTATATATCCTGTCAGAAAATTAATCACGACTTGATGGACCGGTGAGGTTAGTGGCATCTTAAAGCATTTTTCGAAAGGCCAATATTTCTGTAAAAGCAAAGCTATCTGATTTTAGCCTTCTCCCAATCAATTTCAGTAGGTCACACATTTTAGACTGTGAGCTCTCCAGAAGTAAGGATGATGTTTCTGTGTTTGCAATAATACAGTCTGGATCCCGAAAGAGGTCTCTAGCTGACAGAATAGCCACATAGTAATAACATATAGGTCTAGAAAGGAAGTATGGTGAAGTACGTTTGCATTGCTTCGTTAAGAGGACGACATTTGGGCCACCTGACCCATAAGCGAGACAAAAGACAGAGAACCATACCTTCCACCTTGGATTCCAGAACCCTGAACTAACGTACAAGAACGATGATATAATGGTGAGTTATATCAAAGGTCAGTAGTGACATAAAACAAAGAAACAGATAAAACATGTTTTTCATTGTCTGGGGATTAGATATTTCATTAAGCTGTCTGCCCGTATTAGAGAGTTACGCCTATTATCTGTCAAAGGATTTTGATGCCAAAAAACCAAGTCTGGGCTCATAGCTCATCTAATCATTATATGACTGGAAATAAGCAGCAAAATATGGAAGAGGTAAAAGGAAATACAGAAAACCTCTGGCATGAAGGCAAGAGTGAAAAAGATTGCGGGAGAACAGTAAACTTGTATGTATAAAGTCTTTAGTGTTCTTACTTGGTATCTCTGACACAATACGGTGTCCCTACAGCTGCATAATACAAAACCCAAAGGCTTTATGAAATCTGGCCACAACACTTCTTACAGATGGCAACCTCAAGATGCAGCCACTTCACCAAACGCCCACAGCAGCGACAAAGGCTGACTGTCACCTGGCTCGCAGACTTCCCCCCCGTCCGCTGTGTCACACTGCCTTCTCCGCGACACGCAGATGCAGCACGAAACATCACTTACAAATCTGCCATGTAAAATCTGTTTCTTCTGAAGTACCTACAACATGTTTCTATTCACGGGCTGCGAATGGCACGGTGCCAGCTCACAAGGACATTCGGACTGTCTCACAAGGAGATCGATGTCACATGGGCAGGGATTTGCATGGGCAGCCTACATAACTCAGCAAGTGCCATCTTTCTGGAGGAAGTCCCTCCTCTGACGCACTGACACCACCTGTCTCTTTACACTTGATGGCATCTGTTGGCATTTTTTATGTGCCAAAGCATTAATATCAGAACAGTGCAGGAAAGGAAGATACCAAGATACCAAGTTCCTGGGTACTCAGAGATGCCGAAGACCTCGGCTGTACGGCACTGGGGAACGAGGCTGTCTACTAGCGTCGCCTGTGGAAGTAAAACACAGGGGACAGCAAATCATGCATTTGTCTCCACCGTCTAAGGTGCCACTTGAAATAAATATGAGTGGCAGGGGATTAAAATGCTTTCCCATGGGGAAGAGGGGGGAGGAAGACAAATTATCTTAAAAATAATAAAGAATCTAAGGCCAGGAACCAGATGGGTAGTAGAGAAATCCTTGACTTGTCCCCAAAAAAGGTAAAGCAGACAAGCTTTCCTGACATTGCTCAGTCAACCATGAGGAACCACCAAGAAGAGGCAGATGGTCATTCCATCTCTGCAAATATCTGGTCCTTGGCCTCTGCTGGGAATATATGTTGAGGTGCCAATTACCAGCACTTTCAGTGGTGACTTTTGTGATCCAGACAGCCATTGATTTAATACTGTACCAAGATCCACAAAACTCGTTTCACAAAGAATGGCAAAAATGGCAAAACACCAACAGGTTTTGATAAACATCCAAAATAAATAACTATAAACCCAGGCAAATACCTTTAAAATAAAAAAAAAAACCAACAAGAAAAAAAAGTGGAGCAAAGTGATGCCATATAGTTGGCAAATAGTTCCAATGAAGATGTTAGGTATCATTATCTGAGTCTCCTTCTGTATTTTAGTAAGATCAAACAGTTCAGAAACTCCTAATAAACATCTATCCAGAGAAAATAATTTGAAGAAAATATCAGAAATTTGAACAAGTGTTGGTCCTGTCAACTGGCCCTTGTGAAGCTGCCTTTGCATTTTCTGGTAACCCATATTAAGGCTTGACTCTAAACCCCTTTAAGTCCACAGGAGTTTTTCAGCTGATGCAGTTGACTTCTGTGAGCCCTGGACATGCAATAGCCTGGGAAGAAGTCTTCCCCTGTGACTTCTGCAGTCAGCGAAGACTAACTTCCATTCATGTTCTAACCCAGTTTTGTAGGCTGTGGTATTATTTAACTACGACAAACATCTGAATGTCCTTAACCAAACCAGAAGTCTCTAACGGTAATGTTTGCGAAGCGTTTGGGCAGCTGTTTCAGGAGCAAGGTGATCACCAGGCCTCCTTTGTTTCTTTGTCCCATTTAAGGACGGGCAGGGGCTGCTGGTATTCAGTAACCAAAAATCACGAGCAGTGCTCTCTGCTGGTTGCGAAATAACTTTTGTCAGTCTCAGCCCACCTCCCTGTGCGGAAGCGTTCCTACAGGAAAAGCAGGCACTGGCCCTGCCTGGCTGCCTAGCAGGGCAGTCCGTGGTAGAGACATGCACCCCGTTATATCCCACCAACGCAGGCGGGAGAAAGTCATTTCACCCTACGTGGCCCTGTCCACATGTCCTCATGAATGGGACAACTGCATTCTAACGCCACGAAACTTCATAGAGAAGAGCTAATGCTCTTCAGCCAGGAAAATTAGCAAACAGGTAAGCCCGCACTATCCCTTCCCATCTATATTTTACAGATAAATAGAAGAGTGCAGCTTCTAGTGTTGTCAATATGGTTCCTTTCAAAAGCCACTAAAGTTTGCAAAAAATTAATGAAAGAATCTGAAACAGACCTCACATTCTGGTGCCACCTGTCAAGCCTGTCCTTGTGTGAAACTGCTGAATAAGTCAACACTCCCGAGTTTTTACTTTGACAGCAAGGCATATTGCAGTGTGCTGTGCTTGGGGCTGCACCTTAAATCTGTCTGTGAACTGAAGCCGGTATAGAATGCGGCAGCCTGGTTATTAACTGGTTCCCAGCACGCCAAGATCTGTGCTGACAGCCTATTGATTTATATGTGGGGTTTGACAGTTTGGTTTTGACCAATACTATGCAGAAAAACCTCCCATCCGTTGGCTTGAGAGATCCTGCCTCTTCATACGCTGCTGCTACAGATCTGGGTGCTCTGGGGGTGGCCTTTCCCTGGAAGGATCCATCCTCCTCCAAGGTCCAAAGTAACAGGCATTAGATGACCTATTAGGCATGCTGCAATGCCTAGCTGAGTAAGGTTTAACTCATCATATGCTCAGTTATTCAAAGGTGCATGGAAGTGCATGAGGAAGCAGTGCTGCTATGCCCTCACTGATTTTCTATGCTTTGGGCTCAGAGGTTCCTGTACAGGAAAGGTGTCAGCAGATACAACATGACTTAACCGGTGGGATGTAATTCAAGTGAGGGACAAGGATGGGGTCTTTCCATGATAAGGATAAAAAAGAATCTAGATCTCAGTGCTCCGGGGACAGTTTTTTATTGTCTACTTAATTAACAAATGGTTAATGGCAAATAAAGGCTTGACTCCTATGTAGTTTTACAGGTAGTTTTACATCAGGTTTAATCTTGCAAGGATAAGCAACAATAGTTGGGAAGATGCAAACATTTACGCTTCTGTACAGTACAGCTGTCTGACCACACACTTGGGGTTCTTGCCAGGTTTTTACAGACCACGCTGAAGTCTCTGTCACTGGATGTTCCTTGTGGTTGTCACTCACTCTAGCTTGATTAACGCTGTTATGGACTTGCATATAATAAAATTCTATCTGCCTGTAATGATGAACGCCTACTGACACCTAACTGAAAATAAAATTGTAATACTGGTCACCATACGATGTATTCTCCCACTGATGGTAAAAAAGAAGAAAATAGATTTACCAACCAAGATTTTTCCCTCACTCATTCTGGGTATCAAGAAAGTAATAATGTCATGATTGGAGAACTACTGCACTGACAGAAAAACATCCGCAAGGAAAGCAGAGGAGAAAACCTACCTCATCTACCCTCAGCTATCAGACCCAGAGTGGTCATTAGCAGTGTAATAGGAAAATCAAGCTGCTTTACAAACCAGCATAAATTCATTCTGAACAGGACTCTGTGACTTCTGCAAAGACACAGGGAATGTATTAATTAATGGCTTCAGTCATCGTACTGCTGTTGCTAGAAGATGTGGAGACAAATGTGTAAACAGAGGAGCCTTGGGAATGTCACAGTAATTTGAAGTACATAAACCTTCAAAGCACTGCCTGTGATAGAGTGATACATTGTCTTATAATTGGGCAATTGCTTTCATTCCATGATACAATTAGCACACAATTATGGTTATGTGAAAAATCGTTCCATCTCCCTCCCTCCCAATTTGTGCCTGCTTAATCTAAGTAGAGAGCATATCTTTTTTGCTACATTACCAGTTGGTCTCCTTTATCCTCACTGTTCAGCTGCAGTAACAGTGCCTCCTACCTGACCAATGCAATGATCAAATATTCAAGACAGGAATTGTAATCATGCTATTTGTATAAAATATTTGCTCTTATTCTTTTCTTTCACATCCTAAAAATATACATACTGCTGCAACAACATAAAGTTAAGTGACTCATAGCACAAGCACCAGTAATCAATGCAGCCAAAACTGCAGGAGAACTTCTCTGCCGCAAGCGCGCGGCACGTGCTCTCTACCCAAAGCTATGCAATAAAGGCCAGTTCTGGCGACAACGTCTTTTTCTGAGGGCTGGTGTTCAACTGGTCGTGAGTTGCTCTGAAGCAATGTGAAAAAATTTGGGGCTCCGAATGCCAGAATTCTCACTTGATAAGCCGATTTCACACTGTTTGTGTTATCTCAGTGCATGAATGTCTTTCAAAAGCAACTCTTCTATTTCCACCATACCTTCCCTCTACTTTGAAGGAAATACCAAAGACAAGCTGTATTGCTACTGCAGACTGATACAGTACTAGAAGTAGCACGTGCCAGAACTGAAGTTGAAACCAAGAGCTCCTAGGTTCCAGAAAAACATTCTACAAATTTATCTTTCCTCCAAAATGCAGACTTTTTCATACACCTTGTGAAAAGCATGTGTTTTTAAATCAACAAACTACGCCCAAGTTACGGCACATACGTTATATTCTTCCTTATTCATATGCGGGTAAAAGGCATATTCCATTGCTAGTCCTGAGATAAGCTGTCGCTGAAAACTACTGCTTGATTCACTACCTCCAAACATACTCTTGTGTGAGGTTTGTTTTCCGTATGACTGTTATCAGCAGAGGATCAGAGCTCTCCTGGCACACCTCAGACAGCACACAGCGCAGAAAACTATCTTGAGCTTTAATGTAGTTATCACCTATTTCCTGTAGCTTGAAAGAAATCCTGAGAGTCCTTCACTGCGTGGAACTCACCTCTCCAACTGCCTCAGAAGGCATTTTTATCTTGAGTAGAACTGGCTGGATTACTCTTAATCAAATCTTAAAGAAAAAAATTCCTCGTGTGTCTGTTCATACTGCGGAAGAGATTACTGCTAAGACTTCTTGGACTTTGCCATGCAGGAGGGAGGATCAGGTTATTACCTGAATATACTGCTGAAGCTACGTCTCTGTATCACGGTGCTACTTGATATCTGCCATCTCCCACTCTGGTTTTTATACCATGATCTAAATTCTAAACTTGTAGAACTCAGAATACAATTTTAAAAGCATAGCGTAAATGCTGTGGGACAAATACCGCAATCCATACTCAAGTAAAATTGCTTCAAAGGAGTCTAGGGCACAATGGAAAGAAAAAGGGCAAGCTAAAAAAAAAAGGATATTTTCATTTAGTTGTTTATTGACAAAAGAAGTCAACAAAATTCTGCATCATCAAAATGTAATTTATGGAAAGTGTTAAAGAAAAAAAAAGTCATAGTTGGGAAAAGGTAGTTACATTTTAAAAATACTTTTAACTATTCCTTTGTTCTTTAACTATCCCTAATTCTCAGTAGTGCTGGATGGAGACAATATGAACAGATCTTCCACTAAATTGTACCCCAGCTGTTGAGCTATCAACTCTAGTCCTCATTTTTTACTGCCCAACCTCTTCAAGTTGTTAACACTCACCAAGTGCTCATCAGTCACAAAGAAAGGGCAACTAGCTGGGCAAAAAGGACCCTTTATCCTTCTGCAGACCCAGAGCCAAGCCACCCTATTTTTCACACTGTGAAATGGCTGGGATATATATACCTTCTTACATCTGTTTGCTAACAGAGGACAGTTTGAATCCTCTGAGAAATAGGAGCTTATGGTTATATCTGTGATAAAAAGAAAACTCATGACTCTTCTGTGGCAATTTTGTTTTGTAAGATTTCCAGTTTTGCACACTTAAAGGGGTTAAATAATTCACGTCACAATCCAAATGTCTAGATGCTACGCCAAACTGAACCGGATCCTGTGAGAACGCTTGTCCTGTCTTACTGATGAAAAGACACCTCTGACTTTCTGGGGAAAGTACATCTCCACTGGGACTTGAAATTCTACAGTGACATAAAAAAAGAAGCACTGTTGCAAAGCACAAAGTAAATTAACTGAAACCCGCACGATTGTATACAGAGTAAAGATGTTAACTGGGATAAGAATCGGACCAGTACAGATCGGAATTGGTGGGTACACACATACTTCTGCCCACTCCCATTGCTCATATACAGAGACAAGTCTTTCTCCACAAGGCCCTATCCATAGATACTCCCCAAACTATCCCTTTCCTCTCCAGACACGTATGTATCTATCACTAGACACCCCTTTTTTTCCTGTAACAGTTACTTCCCACATGTATCCATACAGAGGGTGCAGGCACGTACATAAATTTAAGGGGGGAAAATGCACTGCAGATGGAAAAGAACAACAACAATCTCTCACATTCTCTATAGTCAATCCTGTGGGAGATATTTATCTATGGGAAAAGCTTTACAAACTCTGAGTAAATGAAAAAAAAAATGTATTTTCCTAACATTCGGGAGGAAATGCATCTTAATGGAAAATAGCTAGAGAAATATAATAGCAGCTAGTGAGTTGAAGGAACTATATTCTCCCCGACTTGCAACAACAATAGAAGCTAATGCGAGTCATTTGTAGAAGGAAAAGTGAATAGCTGTGGCATATTTGCAAAGAATATATGGCAGTTTACCAAAGGCAAAGCTCCAAGGAATACCAGCTGGGCCATAAGAAGGGAGCTATCAAAAGAGGAGGGAGGTATAACGGCATCGTGGAACGGTTGGCACCATTTCTTTACAGCGCTTCATGCAATCAGAGCGAGCTGCTCGGAGACGGTAAATCAAGGTGTGGGTGTCACCAGCTATGGCTCATGGCGGGCGGCCAAGGAGTGTAGGGAAGACCACACATATGTGCGTGTGTGTTTTTAGCATGTTTCAAGTTGGCAAATGTACCAGTTATTGGTAAGATTAGTTAGATCTTATTAATAACTACTCTCCTATTTTGATCAGAAAGCATTTACTTCAAATAGCAGTTAAAAAACCAAATCTTCCTAATTAGAACACATTCCATTTGTGGAAAATTACATCCTACTGACTTTGTACTTCGACCTTTTATCTGGAGACTGGGATGGCCTATTGTTTTGTGCACCAGCCTTGCATCTTAGCAACACAGGGCTAAAAAGCTTAGTAAATAAGAAAGCATCCAAAATGCCATAGTAACATACCACTTATCCCGATGCTTGCAAAAAGTTGATTTCCATGTTTGGATTTGTCTAACTAAGGAAGCTGCCTCTGCAATAAAAAAAGTACATTCTAAATTTTAAAAAAAGATCGATAAATTTCTAGCTGAATGCAGATTTTAAGCAACACAAATTGTGCATGATTTTCATATCCCAAATAGCATTATCTTTCAACTCCTCAGTATTTTGTTTTCTCCATGAGATAACTATTGCAGTTATTAATAATATAGGATTTGAAAAGAGAGCTGCTAGGAGGTGCAACAGAATTTTCTCATTCATTTATGCACAAAATAAAATTGTGAGAAAATACTGGATAACAGTTAGCATCCATTCTTCTTTATGTTCACTGTGAAATAAACAGGCTGTCCTAATAAACAGAAGAGCTCTTGAGCTCCTGCCTATATCCTTGGAGGCCAATTTCTCCAGATCTAATACACCACCTGTTTAAAGTGAGAGGGTATTGTGAGGACCGGTCTGAAGGGCTAGCATCATCAACTGATGAAGAGCTCCTGAATTAAATTTACAGGCAAGACAATCTCGGAAGTGTCTTACAGTCAATCCACTGCCCTATGCTCTTCATGACTGCACCTTCATTACGGAGCAGCACAGAATCTGGCCCAGGGACAGCAGCTATCCAAATGCAAATTCTGGAGACACTCAGGTCCACTTTCAGAAGTACTGAGGGTCTGGATTTTACACTCCAGGACCTCAGTGGCAGTAATTTTTTCACTTCTTCAAGAAAATTTGGCTACAGCTCTAGGATTTCTCTTTTTTAAAGTTTCACTAATGGGCTAAAAAATTGCAACAAATAGCTTAGAAAAGATAAAAAAGAATCCTGTCGCTCTACTTACGATAGTTACAGTGCAGTTCAGTATAATGGGATAATTAGTCTCCTGGAAATCATTCCTCAAGTTCATACTGTGATATGGCATGAAATAAATCTGAGCCAACCATACAGTTCCAGTTCCAGTGTGCTGCCGTCAACCGGTATGTTAATTCGATTAAAATGAGCTTGTTGGTAAGAACAGAAGTTACACTGGTGGGGAGAAAAAGAGGGGGTAAGTTTTGTAAGTATTAGTAGAATCCACTTCACATTCACATCTACAGCTCTCTAAATTACAGATACAAGATCTTTGTTCAAATTACTGACAAGGTTACCAGCTGGAACTTTACGCTCAATTCAATTATTTTATATTGTACCTTCAGGCTCCATTCCAAAGTGACTCTTAAAGAATAATCAGACGTATTCAATAGGCAATCAAAATGAAATTACTTTATGTAAGTACAACAAGGTTACAGACTTGGTGTAGACTATAAGTTATATGCTACTAATTTTCAGTGCTTTAAAATTTTTACTCTGGTTATCTGTGATGTACAGGCATCAGCAACCAGGACAGAATCTCCTCACCATTTCAGCTTAACTTCTTCACTGTCTCTACCATATCTTGGATAAGTAGGTAGCAGCCAACAGTGCAAACAAAGAAATGGCAAAGCAGCTGAAAGTGATGCTTTATATTGTAACTACCCACAGGAGCAGCCCTTGACAGACTGCCCTCCTTGTGACAGGCATTACACAAAGTTAATCCATACCTGTAATTTACAAAAAAACCCTCAGAGTAATTGTTCTTGAACTTCCATGTATTGCAATAATTTGAATAAAAACATAAAGTTAACTTAATTTTAATACAAAATCAAGGTTTGAGTCTTCAGAGTTTGATTTTGAGCCTTTTCAACTAATGTCTATGGTAAATCTCCCACAGAGACTACTCAGGGGAACTTCCATGAGCACACAAATTGTTACATTTTACTTATAAAAATTTTCCAATATATTTTTATATATTAAACCCCTTCTGTCTCTTTTTGAGGAAATGGAGGATGAGAAGTCTTCCGATCCACACTCAATCTGTGAAATTCAGAGGAAATAAAGAAATCTAGGAAGGGAAAGAAAGTACAAAACTCAAGTGCACCAAGGTTAAAAGCTGATATATTGTTAATAACATTTGAATTTGAGCTGGATTAATTAAAATTAATATTAAAAATGTTTGATTTTGCTTGACACTAAAGGGATCTTCAGAGATCAAATTTTCTTTCAGCTTCGTGATATTACTCCTATAACTACTGACTTTTACAAGCTGCAGTTCATTTGCTGCAACTGGCACCGTGACCTAAAGCACTTGTTTCAGCCTTGGACAACTGAACCCGTTTTCTGGGCAGAATCTGAAATCCTTAGGTGCTGTAAATGGAGAAGACCGAGTGGAATTTTAACAAAGCGTCACAGGCGAACAATAGACGATGTTCTGGCCTCTGTACCGCATCTGTATCAATATGAGACCAAAGCATTCCAGTGCACATTCTGACATGGTCAGACCCACTGAAACACGTTACAAACACATTACGCATCCTCTACACAACATTCCTTTACCCACCCATCACACCCCACTGCTACAGTCACCTGAATTTCCTACACCTGCAAAACAGTGCCAAGACCACGCTCCTGCTGTCACCTCATTCACCAGAGACACTTCGCCTGTCTTAAACCCGACGGGCAGCTGCCCCTGGCAGGAGAGCTTATGGAGCAGGACAGATGCTGCGGGGTGACGAAGGAACGCTTTCATGCTGTGCTAACTAGTGAGGGGTTGCATTCAGAGGGTCCCTGCTGGATGCAGCCTGTTGATGCAGCTATGACATGTTGCACCTCTGGCCTGGCTGCATGGATGTACTCATCCCTCTCCCATGACGACCTGTGTAACATCTCAGGAGCTGAAAGACGAGGATGTTATCACATGCATGTCACAGCACTTCTGCTGTTCACAGCTCTGGGAATGGTTTCTAGAACAGTCCTTGCCTGCATACGGGTAAATGAGAGGTTTACCTCTCAGCAGAGGTATGGCATAGCCTTTCACCACTACCAGTAGTCTGCACCCATGTATCTACAGCTGGTAACCACGTCATCTAGCGACTATTGAGTGGACCACCAGCCACTTCACACTGAGAACAGGGACATTTAACCATGCTGAGAATACAGAACTGCCTACTTTTCTCCTAAGCAACACGTATAACCATGGCCCACAAGACCTTCTGCACGGTACTTGAGATGTGTAAGTAAAATACTTGTGGGATGAGAGTTCTTTCAACGTTCTCTATACTGTACTTCATAGCCCAGAAATCTGTCTCTTGGAAACACAGCTACTCCTAACACTATATTTCATGGATGATTCTGAAGCAATCATAGGCTCTATAAAATTCTGAAACTCAACAGCCAGATATATCTGGTAAACTGAACGGCAAGTAGAAATCTAACAATTCTCTGTAGTGTGTGCTCCTTCTCATTTAAAATAGAATCTTTGACACAAAATAACAAACATAACAACTCACACTCTTTTCTAAGATACAGCCCCATCAGACTTTTGAGATGCATGCAGCTGATGACACATATCTTCCCCTATATATGAAAAGTACAGTGTGTAAGTCACCTAATGACAGTCAGACATAGCCTCAATTAGCTTTTGTCTCAGGAATTTTCCTCCCAGTTTAGATGGCTCCACTTCTAGAAGATACCAACCTAAACTCCAAAGTCGGACTTGAGCCCCATAAACCCTGAGAAGTCTGTAACAGTGAAAAGGCATCACGATGGATGCTTGAAGTGCGAGCACGTACGCATCACAACAGCAGCCCATGAGGTCCGCACGAAATGGTCAGGCAAAAACGTAAATGTAGGAGCTCTGTACTATCTTCTTCAGTGCTCCTGACAGTTTTTGCTACAGCCTTCTTTACAGGAATGTAAACAGTTCTCTTCCAATGTCTGTGTTATGGCTCCGGTTTGTTACAATTTCCTGACCAGGGCTGCTGCCAAGAGCACAGGGAGTGAAGCCACGAGAGCAGCAGCTCTTCCCTGGTGTCGGAGAAGACGCTGGAGTCCAGGAGCGCTGGTCTTGCAGGACTCAAGCCATCATTGGAGACACTGGGGGGTGAGGCTGTCGTTACTCCCACTGCAATTCACATAAAAATTGCGCAGTAGGGTTCTCAGGCTGGTGATTCTTAAACACATTCAGAAACTTCTTCAGATGAGACGCAGCATCACTGTGGGAGAGGCTGCCTGGCACAGCGCGGCACGCTTCACTGTGCCTATCCCTCCATGGGCTTTGACTACAGACTAAAGCTGGGTGAAATCAGAAGATCTGCTTTGTTGGGCTGGCACAAATACATGGCTGCACAGTATCTGGCCATACACTTTGTTTCATCATTTTCAATTGCACAAAAGGGATATAAGAAATTAATTATAAAAATATGAATTTGTATTAGAAGTGGCATTTTGCATTTGCTTTGACTAAAAAAATTCGACTACACAAGATAAGCCATAAAAAAATGTCTTCATTTTTGGATTAGTGGGATTAGAGGTCTGAATTTTTGTGAAACTCAGTAGTTTAAATGCACTGTAAAACTATAACGTAACAGTTGATTAAATCCAAGAAGCTTTACTAAAGCACTCATGGCACTGAGACGCCAACTATTCCCTCCGAAGGCCCCAGGATATGCAAACCCAAAGTTTGATATGGTTATTATTTCTAACCAAACTACAAGGATAATGAAAAATTATTGTGTATCGTTGTGCTGTACAATCATTAATCTGACTTTGACAGGCTGTAAATAGGCTGAACAGTTTTCAAAGACATTGCCTGTCCTCCTACACAGTGCTTTCCTTCATGACAGCAGCTGAAAAAAACAAACTCATCTTCCCAATACATTTAGTCTTTGGAAATGCATTTTCAATTATGTAACTCATTCTTCTGTTGGTCCACTGGTAATCAAATTTACTGACAGTGAAAGATCCACTTTTTCATCCGACTGGTTTGCCTGCAAAGAGATGGATGAAGCTGGGTTGATGAACTGGAGAATCTGATTCTTAGCTGTAGGCAAAAACCAGGATTTGCATGGGGGCTGGTAGACACCGATGCTGCAGACAAGATTTGGTCGAGGTAAGACACACAGTTTCACTAGCAAAAGGAGAAGGCAATCATGCAGTTGGCACTTCTCTCTGTCACGGTTCCAGAGCGCAGTTTACAATGCAACTGAGAACAAGAACGGGAAAAAATACCTTAGAGCACTCCAGCAATGCTCCTCAGCAGCAGCACAGCCCAGTGCTGTACAGATCCCACCGCAGGAGAGCAATGGAGGTGGGAGGCAAAAAAAAGGTTTGAGTGAGCAATGTGTCCTCTATAATCATGGAAGACAAAGAAAACAGTCTGTTTTAATGGAAAGAAGAGTTAAAAGTACGTAATAAGGAATGAAACTGAGTGGCCAAGGTAAAACATCCTGTGGCGTTCATTCTCATCTTCTTCGTTTTGCTGTCCTTCCTTGGCCTCAAAAGGTTTATTCCAGCTTTACATCACTTTGAGAAGTTGCTCTGGTTCCCCTTCTATCCATTGTATACAAACACCAAATCAGTTCTCTGTCCTCCTGTCACTCGGCTGCTGCTTCTGATTGTAATACTTGTAAAACATAGTTCTCCTGAAAGACCTTGCTTCTCTCTTTTAACAGCTATCTCAGAATTGTATCTTTTGCCATTTAGCTATCTCCACGAAACAAAGTTAATGCTAACAACTTTTAAAATTGTGGATTTTATGATTTTATGTATGCAAGCTGATTTAGCAGGAGAATAGCAACAAATGAGAAATGGCAATTAACACTCCTAGAACAAAGCTTGTTATCTCTTATGTTCTTCAACCCTTCTCTCATAAAATACTTTCAGAAAGAAGGCAGCTGATTCTAGCAAACAAGACTACACATTTCATAATTCCACTCCATTGCTTTTCCAAAAACAAAAATATGTAGGAAGAACATTTCAGTGTAACTAATTAGCAGGCTGTGTCCTCATCCTTGTTAATTCAAGGGACATCTCTAAAAGACTCTGCTGGGAGAGCTTCTGCTGTTGTAATTTTACCCCCCTGCTTGAGTCCAGATGTCTACTTTGAGGTTCTGCAAGGAATAATCCCCATGAGCACAAAGGGTGAATATCCAGGTGTTATTTGAGAAACTGGCGTTGTCTTCATAGTGGAGTTTAGCACGTACTCTAAATAGTAGGTCAGGGTATGGAGAGTTGCCAAGAATTGGGAAGAAACATTCCCATCAGTCCGTTCACAAACAACAATCTCCATGTTGTTGTGGCTTCACTCTTGTAAACCCCAGCCCTTAAGCGATGGCCACAGGAACCGAGCCGCTCAGCAACATTAGCCCTAATGCTCTCTCAACTTCTCCTTGAGTGATCACGTAACAACTCTGTGTGTTGAGGGTCACCCACTCCCCTGTTGTACAGCTAGACGGACACTGACATTGTGCGCCCTGACTGCTCCCAGAGAATACTGGAAGGACCTCCTTTAGCTGTGGGTAAAGGACCAGCGGTGCAGAGGGCCTTCAGATATTGTCACAGAACAGAGGAAAACAACTTCTCTTTTGGAGAGAAGGTCCCTTCTGGAAGGCTTCAACAGCAAGATCTGTCAACATGCAGAAAGCAAGGGAGTCCGGCCAAATTCACTGATTTTCTCTGTTTGGGAGGCTAGAGCCTGACACAGAAACAAACTACAAGAGCATCTTCCCTCTTGATGCAAGGCACTTACTGAACAAAAACTATGCAAGAATCATGCACAATTCACTTCTTTAAGTACTTCTCCCTACGTAAACTTCACTTTCCATATGGTTTTATTACTTTCAAACATGTTTTATTCCCTGATAGCAGGAAAGGGTCTTTGACAGGTGTATTGTACACACTTGCTTTAAAAGCAACTGTTTAAAAAAACAGTGTTAGTTTTCCAAAGAAGAATTTTTAATAAAAAAGCATCAAAATTTCCGCTGAATTTCCTTTTATCTTTTCAACAGGAAAGAGAGATTTTTTCCGACTTTTTGGTAAGTTCAGTCACCTGAAAAATCCATTAGTCATCCAAGTCTACTTCAGGTAAAAAAGTGGCAATGTTTAAAGGATTAAATTGCAATTTTTTATTCACTAAATCAGAACGAAATTGATTCTGGAAAATGAGCACATATTCCTAGAGACCATAATTCTCTGAAACAGTTTCCCTCCATGGAAGGGCTGAGGGCTCCCTTTGCTCTTTCAGTCAACTTTGGCTGCTAGTACAGATCGACTATGTACAGAGAGTTTTGATAAGATCCGAAGAAGCTTCACTGTTGTGGGAGTTCCTCCAAATCAATTATTTGCAAATTTCAAACCTTTTGAAACTTGTCCATCGTTAATCTCTGAGCTAACACGGCATGGAGTAATATCTGCGTGAAGTAGATCACACAAATGGGGGAAACATCTGTGACTGCGTGCCTAAATAGTCTTTCTTCACTGCTACTTTGCCAGAGCTATGAGCACATTTGGGTAGGAAAGATGAGTTTAGTTAAAAAAAAAAATAAAATCTTTGGTAATGCAGAGAATTTCTGTAAGCTCCAAATCACTAGAGAGTTCTGGGGCCATTGCTGCCTACCATCAAGCAAGCCAAATAGTCATTTTTGCGTGCAGTTTATCCATGCTATCGTAGGCAGGCCAGCCACCAGATGCTCAGAAATACTCATTCCTCTGCAAATTAGTTCACCTCATTTCACGGCCAAATCCTTCACTTCTCAATTTCCCCTTTGGCCTTTGCAGTTAATGGGATCTGCTATTAGGCAGTCTGCGGGGATTTCTTACTCCCATCATGAAAAAAAAAATGCTCTGAATTCAAATGGAATTAATTTTCCTAAATATACAACCACAAGTTGCCACTCTTTTGTTTTAGACTAGTAGACTTGGGAGTGTTTCGAGTTGATTACAAATAAAAGATGACTTTAAAACTCAGAATGAAAAATGTGCTGGTTTTCATTCAAGTACATCCTGAAGAGAAATACCATTTTTTTTCCTCAGATTTTTTGCTGTTACCCCTCCCCTCTCCATCCAGGGTTAAAAAAGGTATTGTGTAGTGTGCCAGACAGCTAGCAGGTGAACATGCAATCTTCAAGCCATTTGTACGAGCAGGCAGAGCTCAAACCTTTACGCTAGTGCAATATATCACACTCCAACGGCTACAGCTGGGCGCTGGAAGCCCAGAGCTCGGAGCCCCATAGCTGGCACTACCGATACAAACGCCCCGGAGCGACTCACTTCAACCTATAGAAAGAACCACTGACACAGGTTCCTTCTGTTTTCTAGGCACATTACACTGATGGCTGTCGCTTAGGCCTCAGTTTCCAGCTGTGTAAAATGTGACATTTGCCTTGTAAATAGAAGCCTCAGGGGCTTCTGTCAGTGGCACCGCAGCCTGCGCTCTCCTGAGAAACTCTGCTACAATCTCTGGCCAAGAGATCCCCTCGTTTTAAACTTTATAGATATGCTTTTGAACCATTTTATGAATCGGGCCCTATGTTTCATGCCAGGCATCTTGCCATGTGCCTCATTTAGTTCACATAAACCTCCAGGGCTGGCTTTAATCTGCTTTCCCAGAGTCCCTAGGTTTGAAAATGTCTAAACCAGGAAGAAAGAGGGGAAGGAAAAAGAGAAAAGAAATCAAAGCACAAAGTGAGTTCACTTCTGTAAATCTTAGTCCGCACTGATATGAGGGCTTCTTCAGTTCTGCAGTGCTCACCCCTTCACCTCAGGTGCTGGGACCAATGGGGCACTGTTTTTCCCCTCCTGATTGCGTAAATGAGGAAGCTGTTGACTCGCGTGGTACTGCAAAGACATATGTGCTTCATTATCTGGATTCCTTGTATTGTTTCAGCTTGTCGTTGCTGGCTGGGAACAGGCAGCCTTGAGCTGTTCCCGTTTTTAAAATGCACTTTTTTCTGCCCCGGATTATTGCCAAGTGGAGATTTAAGTACACCATTACTTTTATGGAGGACTATTAAGAGTTATTAGATCCCATTAGAGCAGACTATGTAAAAAAAGAGTCCTTTCCTTTATTTTTGAACAGCCATTTATATTCATTTAAATCTAACAGAATGTTTGCATCAATGCAAACACAGTTAATTATACCTTAGATTGGTGAGAA
>Ga0065711_1028728_pt1 | contig 39500 bp, 19 predicted proteins | sample Hoacrofraction12_FD_59098 | JGI IMG/M metagenome (GOLD analysis project Ga0065711, IMG submission 59098) | Hoatzin crop microbial communities from Cojedes, Venezuela - Epithelial fraction 12 v2 (version 2) | ecosystem: Host-associated > Birds > Digestive system > Esophagus > Crop | place... | reverse complement strand
TTCCCTCTGAGGGTGACAGAGCACTGGAACAGGCTGCCCAGGGAGGTTGTGGAGTCTCCTTCTCCGGAGATATTCAAGACCCGCCTGGACAAGGTCCTGTGCATCCTGCTGTAGGTGACCCTGCTTTGGAAGGGGGGTTGGACTAGAAGACCCACAGAGGTCCCTTCCAACCCCTACCATTCTGTGATTCTGTGATTCTGTGATAAGTGACGCACAATACATTAACTAGTGTTTGAAGGTCTTTTCAGAAAGGACTCTCTTTCTCTGAGCATTATGCTTGAGCATGACAATATACAGAATGCAGGTGAGCACGTACTGTGGCAGCTCAGTGATTTCACACCAGAAGACTCAGGTTTCTGCAGACAGAGTTTTATGTGAAGGAATGCTCGGAGCTAACAGGCAACCGACAGTGAGTTGATGGCATTATCTAGGGCAGGAAAAAGTCGGCACAGCACCTTTAAGAACCGAAGTGTGTATTCATCACAATGTTGTCCTCCAGGACTTGGCATACTCACTGGTGTAGTGAAAATATCCTTAAATCACATTTATTACTATATCTTGCCTCCCACTATTAGCCAACTACAGGTTCTGCAGCATGTTAGGTGAACATCAGGTGTAAGAACCACAGGATGGGCTATTCTCATCACTCAGAGGAAAGACTTCTCCAGGGGTTGCCTTAAAGCCTGAGAAAAGAGTTAGGAGGAGGTCTCTACTGAGAAGCATTGTGAGTGTATGAAGACAAAGGTTAAACACAGCACTAACACAACAAGTTTGTAGCAAATGCTTTTCTATGGCTTCCCACCACTGTTTGTACATGGGAATATCCACATTTCAGACTCAATGAGCACAAATTGCAAACAGCTATGGAAAAGGAAATATGGAAATGTCATTTCTTATATTCAGAAACACAAAGGGAGAGGTGTCCATTCCTAGATGTTTTTATGTTGCCCTTTTAATATGAGTATGATTTAAAGCATTGATGATTTCATTTACAGATCTCTAAATAGATAGTACACATGGTTTTCAGTTTCTACTGTATCTGATATACAGAGTCATAAATAAAGGCACTAAGACCCAATGATCTTTAAAGGAAGGAAATTAGGTATGCTACCTTTGCCCTTTAAATTTTCCATTGCTCTTCAAACATTCCAATTTTCCCTCTTCTGTTTTTCAGTTACATCTATGAAGTTTACATTGTTTGATCCCACACAATATTGAGCTATTCTCTAATGCTAAATGATTCAGGCCTGTGGGTGCCTTCAGGAACAAAAAGGTTTAACTAATCACTATTTGTAAAGTGGTTTGAGATTCGCTGATGAAGAGTACTAAAAAAAACAAAAAATGTTATAAGATGTTACTAAAAAGCAGTCTCTTGTACTGTTTAACACCTCTATCTGCATAAAATAGATCACATTTACAATAAGTTTTCAGATTTTATCTCTTGTCTTCAGGAATGACAAAAATCCCATGGATAACAGTAACAAAAATATATAAAAATAACACCTAACTTAATAAGAAATATCTGCGAGAAGAAAACAATATAGAACAATACACATTCTCCTGCACAGAATCACGTATGGAGTATTTCAGGCTAGGCATAGCAACAAATGCTTAGTTTGGAATACTTGCAGAGGGATATACATTACAGAGGCATTTGTTTCTGAAACCATGGCAAAAATACACTGGTTGCATATAAAGATTTTTTTTTTGTCTAGCAAAATAAATAATTTTTATGTTTGAAAATAACTTTTGCTTTCTACTGAGCTAATTTTGTCCTTCGCCACCACAGGCATGATTTGCTTAAGCTGAAAGGAAATAACAGCTGTGAAGTTGTTCATATAGAATGAATGAGAGTATAGTGTAAAACAAGATACCTACACCACAACAAGCAACAGAACATTGTTCAGCTTAAAGCCCGAATCCACATTACATCCGTGATTATTTACTCAGAGTGTTTTTGTGCAGTGTGCCCTCAGAGGCCCAAGAGCTTTTGGTTAAACGTGTATTCAAATGCCACTAAAATTTTAAAACCAAATGGCCTTATGAAGAAAGTCACAAGAAAACAGAGTAAGCATGATCATATTAACTGACAAATAGATGAAGTATAATTAATAATTTTTTAAAATGGAAGTAGCACTTACCTTTGAAAATTACTTATCTATATGTGACGTATTTAGCAACTTAGCAAACTGCATTTAAGGAGGACTGTTTTCAGTTTCTGCGTTACATTTAAAAGTTTCACTTACATAGTTACACAGTAGCTATAAAAAAGTCTATCAGCCTGATTATGGAAGAATGTCAGTTTCATAAAAAGCTACAGATGAATGATGTTACTCCTCAAAGCTATTATTCTTCAGACTGTTGAAAATATCAATATAATTCCCTTTGCTGTAGTCAGTTTTTCCTCTGAAGATTAAAAATCAGCTCAATTTATGCAGAAAAGAAGTAGGAAAATTTCATGGTCCTCATTTTGGCACAGCAAAGGCCCTATAGCATTTTGAGCACATTACAATGTCTATTCAACTGCATCACATTTTTCCTGAAGCACAGCACAAATAAACCACCCTCCAAGCCCTCAGGACAAAGCTATTTACACACAACTAGAAGCTATTGTACTTTCGCACTGACGGCTGAAACAGCTCAAACAAATAGGGAACAAATCTTCCACACTGCTCTATAGTATTCTGTGAGGGAAAATAGCAATCTATGTGGATGGATTCTGACATAAGGATGTATGAATGGTATCAGGGAATATATATTGTAAAGAAAGCAGTGCCCTGTGAGACAGGGGGTGGAGGAATGTAAAGCAAGGGAGAAAAATGGAAAACATAGACAGACAGTTTAAACTAACAGAACACTTTGTTCAAGGAAAGGAGGATTTTGTAGACTATTCCAGCTTCCACATAAATAAAGAGGTATAGTGCCTGCTCTGGGTATACTGTAGTAAATGCCTTCAACTATTCAAATAACTTTCTTATCAAGGCAGTACAAGGTGTAGCTACTGTGAAACAATCAACTGGAATATTTCTCAGCTGTTTGATAAATTTTGTGATGCTTTCTAGCAGTTTCTTTCCTAGATTGGGTTAAAGACTTTGTTTAGGTTATTAATTCCATGTGAAGGCCTGCACCGTATTTGAAAAGAGGATTTGTTTCTAGTCACTACTAGGGTGGTATTTCAGACATGGTTTTATGCATCGTTATATGGATACCTGGTGTTTACCACTATTTACTACTCTTGCCTTACTGGTCACTGACATTTCTTCTTCCCTTAGGGTCAGGACTTGATGGCTATAGCCATTCCAACTATAACCTTAGGCATCTAACCGCAGTGCTAAGTGTGGAATGATACTCCAGGTCACTTGTCTGTAACGAAACTCCTCTAGCTGTAGCAATTCCTGGTAGACTAATCTGAAACACAGCAATGCAGTGGAATATTCTCTCCACCATCCTCTAAGCCACAAAGTGGTACATCTCAGTTGGGAGACTCCCTAGACGTAGCAGATTATCTGTGCATTAGCCAGCTTGTTTCGTACTTCTCCACCAGACGTTCCCTTAAGGGCAGGTTTTGCACTGGCTTCTGTAAAGCAAAGCCAGTTGCACGAGAGGCCGGCTGGATTTTCTCACTGCCAGCAGACTCTGCATTTGAGAGTGAGCCAGAAATCTAGGCTGGCTGCACACCATGGAAGAGCAATGGCATATGCTTAGAAATAAATGTTTCAGCCTCAAATCTTTTCACCAGCAAAGAACAGCTTCGGTCTGGCTAAAAAGCTTACAAAACTTGTGTTGACCTCACTGAATTGTTTCAGCAGAGTGAAACACTTGAAGTAATTATGAAAAATTGTTTGCTCTGGCATTTACTTAACATTTTAATTAATATTTCAGTGATTCAAAGTTTATTTAAAGGTTATTCATAAATATTTTCTGAAAGTAAACTATGGAAATTGTCTTGTTCAGGCTAAAAGTCATGTTTCAATGTGAAACAACATTCTTTTCTTGATCAGGTGTTCGCACAAATGTTAAATGCAGTAGAGGTGGTTGTAAAATAAGGGAGTAGCTCCTAAAAACAAAAATACGAAACAAAATTACAAGCCATTATGAAATGAAGTTGCAGCGCATTGTGCATTTATGGTTGTGGTTATTTGCCTGCTTCGTGACATGCGCTTCCTGTCTGGATTACTTTTTGCATGAGACACTACTCCTTCGCTATGGTGAATTGCAGTGGTAGATCTTACAGATCCTAATCAATCACTTCTCATGTTTACATTTGAGTTAGTGCTCTGGATTATCATTCCAGTCATAATTCTGCTAAGGTGAATTATATTTTTTTTCCCCAGATAAGAAGTAGTGAATTTATACATAATGTTTCAAGAATTTTAAAAAACCTCTTGACAATCTAGGCTGTTTTTTAAAACTAAAGAAAGAAAGAAAGAAACAGAAAAGCCCACTTCTCTGATACACTGAGCAGGAAAGTAAGAAATGCCCAAATATCTTATTTAAATGATTTTGAACTAAAACCTTTGTGGTTTTTTATTCATAATTAATCTAATTCTTAGAGTGTGATTTGTAAAAATAATTAAATATTTGTATAAAAAGGCCAAAATGTTTGCATTTTAATTTCTCAGAGGAACCCCTAAAATGTCTGGTTTATACAGACTTGAACCACTGCTTTTGTTTCACTTTAGTGTTTTTTCCTTGTAGTAAGGTAGCCAAATAGGAATATTGAATGTAAATATAAGAGATTTTATTGTGGTATTTGTAGATCAAACAATTTTGTTCATAAATTTTTTAGCTATTGCTTTAACTTAACTGAAAACTTATCTGGTTCAAATAAAAAAGGGGCATATTTGTTACTCAAGATACAGAGGTGTGTATAATAAAACCTCTGTGTACAAACCCTAAGTGTTTTAGAATAAGCAGAGCTCTTTTCTCCCTTTGATTAGAAAGGTCCTTTACTCAACAGGTAAGGAATTAACATAGCAGTGTTACGTCTTCTTGGAAATTATTTTTTGGTCATATAAGAAAAGCAGTAAGCCTGTTTAGCCCCAAGCATGAGTTCTTCACAGTGTCCTTTGGTGAATCTTCTCCTTGCATTTATTTGACTTATCCAAGTTCCCTTTTTCTTGTGCGAATCTCGTTCCTCCTGGAACATCTCTTCTCTAGAAGATATCTATTGCCACTGAAGTGCTATGAGAACACCTACAGTACAGCCAGCAATCACAGAACTATGGCCATGTCTTTGTTAATGTCCCTCCACCTTTTTCTCCATCTACTTCTCATACAGAGCATCAGATGTTCAAACTTTCCTGATAATTTTCTGAAAGTCTACTGGTGTCCTTCTTTCTGCACAGAGCTGTGGTCCCAGCAAAATTTTAGTTACTACAGCATGCTTTCTGTCTCCTGCAGCATTATCACTGGAGCTTTTATTTGCAAGCATTGGATTCTTTTCCTCTTTTCAGAATATAACATCTGCATTTTCAGCACACTGCTCCCCTAGTGCATATGGAACATTTCACTATATTTCAGTGAAGAATTTGTAATTGTTAAATCGAGTTCATAGCTGGGAAAAAGGGGGAACCTTCCACTTTTCTGACAGTCTTGAAAGGGAACATCTGCATAAGGCACCACCTTGAATTCTAGTATGCATTTAAAAGGTTTTATTTATGCATCACAGTATGGACACTAAAATAAAAGTTAATGCTCAGAGTTTGTTTCTGGTGTGGTTATTTTTATTTATTTTAGGTTGTAATTTTGACTTCATGCAATGATTATTTCATATCTCAAGTCTTCACTAAAACCATTCTGAAAATCTTTCTTACTGGAAGTTCATTAACTTGATAATAAATAGAAAATCCGATCAAGGCTTCTGTGTCCTATTCACGCTTAACTGAAATGTACTGAGTTTGGAAGGAGGGGAGGCAGAAAACAACAAAGATTCATCTGTGACTGTAAAAAAAAAATGGGCTATCTCTCTTCTCATTACTGTATGAAGCATGCAACATAGAGTTGTACCACAGTATCACATTCTGGAGATCATCATGGCAACAATTTCAGAATTATTTTAATCATTAAAAATTATGTCAGGAAACACGTGAGGTGAAAATGCTTTCATTTGTAAGAAATTGAGCTGTTGGTTTATTACTCTTTTTTTTTGTTAGGAGAGAAGCTTTTAAAGCTGCTTGCAGTGTTAATTGTGCATTTCTTTCCCGTCTTGCAGAGAATGGCATAAAATCACTGATGTGTTTGTTTTAGTTTCCAAAAGCTAATGTAAGGGAATAAAACCTACTTAGCATGAAGTCAATCTTGCTCACTGTAAAACACTTTTATTGTTATGATACATTTCTTCTGCATAAGAAAAAAAAGTAAGGGGAAGCTAAAAAAGAAAACAAAATCCATTTAATTTTTCTGATTTAAAAAGAAACAAAATTTTTATTTTTTATCAAATACTAGCCCACATTAAGCTATGAGGGAACATCAGCTTTAAACTGGCTCTTAGTGCTGAGACAGCATGAATAGATCACCAGTTCCACTCAATCGAAACAGATTACTGACTGACAATACAGACCAGTACACAGTTGTAAGAGTTAAAATAGGCTAAAAATTACAAAATTATCTAGCTTTGTTCAAAAGAGACTGGGGGGAAAAAAGTTCTATCGACCATATCATACCTAAGTCATAATGCAGGAAATTAAATACATTTCGTTATTAGTGGTGGTATTCCACGCTTACGGAGTGGAAAAGCAACAGTGTGTATATGGCGAAGGTCAATGTTAGCAAAATCAAATACCTGTTGAAAGGACATTTTAACATACATTTCACTTGTAGACATTTGTTTTATAGCTTCAACACACTGTGTTTCTGTATCTGAAAAATATGACTACTGTAATTGTGTGGTCTAGCTACGTCTGTTGTGTGACTAGCCCTGTAAACAAGGAGCGTAAGGAGCTTTGACACACATGTTCCTTCCATAGGCTTTTCATAATCCATGTCCTTATGTCCTCAATACAGCCACAAGCCATTGCTGGGTTTTTTTCCCCCAGGGTGAGATAAAAGTGAACTCATAAACTTGGCTTATTCTCTTCATTCCCATTTAGCCTTTGCCAGAGTATTGCCTTTGCCATTTTTAGGTACAGAATTTAATCATATAACAAGCATCTAATTTTGATCAAAGGGACACATGCCAGGGATTCATTCTGCAGCCTTAAATCAACTCTGGAGATGTTCTGCAAATGTCATTGTGATGGGTTGACCTTGGCTGGCCTACCAGATGCCCACCAAGCCACTCTATCACTCCACTTTGATCAACAAGACATAGAAGAAAATACGACAAAGAGCTCATGGGTCTAGATAAGGACAGGAAGACCACTTACCAATTACCATCACAGGCAAACCAAACTCGACTTGAGGTAAAATAATTTAGCTTATTGCCAATTAATCAGAGCGGGATAACGAGAATAAAGAACAAATCTAAAAAACACCTTCTCCTCACATCTCCTTCTTCCCAGGCTCAACATCACTCCCAGCTCTTATATCTCCTCCCCTCCCTGTGCAGTGCAGGTGGATGGAGAATGGGGTTGCAGTCAGTTCATAACGCTTCATGTCTGCCACTCCTCCTTCCTCACGCTCTTCCCCTCCTCCAGCGTTGGGTCCTTCCCACAAGATACTGTCCCCCATGAACTTCTCCAGCATGAGTCCTTCCCGCAGGCTGCAGTTCTTCACGAACTGCTTCAGTATGGGTCCTTTCCAAGTGGTACAGTCCTTCAGGGATAGACTGATCCAACATAGGTCCCACACAGATCACAGGTCCTGCCAGAAAACCTGCTCCAGCACGGGCTCTCCACAGGCTGCAGCTTACTTCAGGGCACGTCCACCTCCTCCAGCACGGGGTCCTTCACGGGCTACATTGTGGATATCTGCCTCACTATAGACCTCCGTGGGCTGAAAGGGGACAGCCTGTTTCACCATGAGCTGCATCAAGGTCTGCAGGGGAATCTCTGCTTCAGCACCTGGAGCACCTCCTCCCCTTCCTTCTTCGCTGACCTTGGTGTCTGTACAGCTGTTTCTCTCACATTTTTCTCACTCCTCTGTCACAGCTACTATTGTGTAGTGGTTTTTACCTATTCTTAAATATGTTATCACAAAGGTGCCATAAATATTGCTGATGGGTTTAGCTAGTGGCAGGTCCGTCTTGGGGTTAGCTGGAACTGGCTCTGTCCAATGTGGGGATAGCTACTGGTGCCTTCTCACAGAATCCAACACTACAGCCCCCACACCCACTTAAAAAAAATGGCTGCATAAACCCAGTACAGTCATCAGCAAGCATCTCCTTCCATGTACAAAGCTATCATTTGCCACACCTTCCTCTGAAAGCTGTACCTGCCCTTTGGAGTATCTCAGCTAATTCTGTGTATGAATGCAATTTGCTCTTGGGTGCCCCACTACTGAGTTTGTTGTTATTTTGAATCTCCTAACTACTGAACACCCGTTAATACAGTACAGTTGAGAAGTGACAAAGCAATGACACCTAAAGACAGATCACTGTTTACCAGATTGGAACAAAATATCCTATCCAAATAGATGCTGATATGGTTTCTTCAAGAGGATCGAGTATTCCTTCACTTCGTTCTTACAATAGGAGTCCATTAAAAAAAACACTCTAGTTGAAGATATCCCTCTATCAAAAAAAAACCTTTTAGTTGAAGATACCCCTGCTCACTGCAGGGGAATTGGGCTAGATGACTTCTAAAGGTCCCTTCCAACCCAAAGCTTTCTATGATTCTATGATCCTATGAAAACCCAGATCTTTCAAAAGATCTTTTCACATCTTTTGAAAATCAGGTTGAATGGACTTGTCTCTAGCCACTGCTCCCATTGTCTTTCCTTTTAATTCCTCTTTCTAATTTTTTGGTATTATCTGCACTGCATCTCTGCTGAAATATTCCTGTCTTCTTCCCTCAGTTTCTTCTTATCCATGGTGACTTTCCCTGGCCACCTCAAAATCATTTTATGACATTACACAACCACGTAAAAATACTCCATAAGTCTCAACAGTTCACTCCAGAGGCTGATCCCATTAAAAGAGACTCCCCAACAGGCTGTGAACTGCAGCAGCATGGATGAGTGCATACCATGTGGACTCTTCTGTCTGAGTAGGAAACACAGAGGCAGACTACACTTTTGCCTTCTCAGTCTCTCCTCTTTCTGTTTCCCACCTATTTCTCCCTTTCAGGGTTAGCCCAGGATTTTGCTGCTTCTTTTCAGAGCATTGTAGCCCAGCGTTATTTGAGGCCATTCAGTACTATCTGTCTCTTTATTTTTCTTTTTTTACTTTTCTTCTTTGACACAGCTGGAACCTACATTTTTTTTTCTGACTTTTCCTCTATTACCTCCAACTTCATCTTTCTGTGTATTAATTGTTTTCTCACTTATTCTTTTCCCCCCCGTCTCCTTTTCTGAGGTCCCTATACCTTAACGTGCTTTGCTTCATGTTTTGTAGCAGATTTTGTTTTTTTCACATCTTCATTTTCATTAAAATTTTGCTAGATGGAAGAATACAGGTCAATTCTGTTGCAACTCCACAAAGGGCTAAAGTCTAGATATTGAAGTACACTGGCATCAAAAACCAGATTTTGGTCAAAGGATATCTGTGATACCATCATATGTCTGAAGAAATGCTAAGAATATTGAGAGGTAAGAATAAAAATTCAACTTAAAAAAGCCTGTGTTATTCAATAAACCTGAGACCTTGCAGGTGAACACAGGTTACCCAATACACCATGAAAAGGATTCCTTGTGTACTGTGAGAATGAACCAGACTTTGAAACTTGCTGCGTCTGAATGCAATCCTGGTATCAAACTGCCCCTCACATGTCAGTATATTGAACTGCAGCACTTCTGTGGAAATTGTTTGAAAACAGTACTTTTTTCCTCCTCAGACCTGTTCCCTCTACATCTTCAGTGTTACACCTGCACACTCCAGGGAAAAGCCAAGTTTGCTGCTATTAGACTTTGAAATTAAAACATAGCAATGAAAAGCTGAATTAGATTCTACATCCTTATGAATCATCAAAAGAACTGGTATTTTATGTTCCAGGTAGTTACAGATAAGGAAACAATAAGTTTCACCCGCCTCTATTGTTTCAGAATTTAAAGAGATTATGCCTGAAGGCATTTACTGATCAATAGAGCTGTTACTACAGTTTCTAATAAGTGAGAAACAGGTAACTTCAGGGAAGTTTACAGGCATGTCAATTAGAAAATCTTAAGCACATCTACAGAAGACTCATTGTAAAACAGCAAAGATAGTACCCAGCATTTTGTCTTCTGTAGTCATTTCTTCAGCATGAATCTTCCCCTCAAAAAGAGAACAGCAACACAAAAGTAGCACTGACCCCGTTATTAACCTACTGCACTTGTTCTACGAGAACAGCTGCTGTCTGCCTCAGAAAACAGCAAATTGGCACCACCTTAATCCCCATTGCAATGAGTGCCTTGCAGCTTCATCCTGAGAAATTCTTGTGAAAGACAAAATATCGTCTAATTAATCCAAAGGTTTTTGTCTCTTTAAATAAGCAGTTGGCAACTTTTTTACACCGTGACAGCATAGCTTACTATACACTGTCTGCTGCTTGTCAAAAGAATAGACAACGTATAAACACTGAAAATAAAATTGCATGTGTCTTATCTGAGAGAAAATATGTTGTTTATTCAAAACTCAATGAACGCTTCATAGAAATGGAGAGTGTTCTGCCCCAGCAAATTTAGTTACTCAAACTTCATTTTACTATGTTGTGCTGGGACAAAGATTTATGCCTCCATTAGAATAATATAGAACTAGTATAGACTACATTGTTTTTAAAGCAGAAAAATGAGTCAAGTAATGTATTACCAGGGCCAGTGTTGAACAGAACCAGCAGACACAAGCCCATTGCTAAGTGTTTCTGGAAGACTGTCCAAGTACTCTACTCAGTTTTGAGCTCTATTGCAATGGATAATTGAGTTTTCCTCTTCCCTGTGGCACAGTAGAGACACCCTGGTTCTAGTAACTGTTCTCCCAGGTTAATCCTGACCCAGTGGCTCCTCTTCTTTTCTATCCTAATCAAGTCAAAAATATGCTTATCTCTCAAGAGCAAGTTACAATATATTTAGTGCTCTTTAGAAGCTCTAAAGATGTCTTCATATTAAACAAACAAACATAAGCCTGTTAAACACTACTACATCTTGTGGAAGCAGAAGTTATTGTCTCTACCATTCTTCCAATTGAGGAAACAGCCTTGGAAGACCACAGCTGCTGCAGATTATTTCATTTCAATTAATTTCAGCCTTCTGAAATGTAGATATCTACTTTTGAATCAATTGTGCAATGTTTTCTTTATAGACCAAAAGACATACAGGCAATTCTAGAGTATGATTAATTTTCAATGACAAGAGAATGAGATGATTTGCACCCTAGGGGTGACTACTACTCTTTGCTGACTCTGAAGGGAACCTGAGGTGACTAGCCAGGCAGTAGATACCTGCACTATATACTTCAAAATTTAACTGAAATTAATCCCACCCTGTTTGTCGTACTCCATTTTGTCAGAAAAATTATAACTTACATTTCAGGCAGGGAACTAAATGTCTATTTCTGTTTGCATTGCCTCTGACTGCATTAGTGATTTGCTGCATCATCAACAACATTATCTGAAACTAACCAAGAACACAAACAAACAATCCACACAGTGCAGAAAAGGTGTCATCATTGTTATTCGGGCCAGGTAATCTACAGAAGAGGCAGCTGTCAGGGCTTTATCATACCAGAAATAGGTCAAAAAAGTCTTATCTACAAGTTCCCTTGTAGGCGTGCTCTAATACGAGCCTTTCAGTCAGTGGATTTTCCCCAAACCACTACCAACTTGAACATATTACAGACTCCTGCCCTCCTGTCATCTTTCACATGAAAGGTACCATTCTGTTGAAAAATAAAACAACTAAATGTAGGTTTCTGCATACCGGTATCTACATGTGCCATAACCTTACATTTTAGTTGATGCAGGCAGTGATTTCTGGAGAGCAATTCAGCAGTTTAGACCCAGAAGCTCAATTCAGTTATCTTAAGACAAGCATTTAATGTCATTTGAGATGGCACAGAGTATATGAGAAGTTCTCTAAGGTCCAGCAAATATGCTGCAGGATATATAAGACGTCTTTCTTTCCAGAGAAGCCCCTGGGGCCAGGCAAAAAGCTGTATGATGTCTCAAATGGTGGAGGTAATCCGTGCTGAGGTAACTGGATAAAAGCCAAGATCTCTACCAAGATCTCCATTGACACAGAAACATTTATATGTGTCTAAATGTCACATTGAATCACCTCAAGTGGAATCCAATCTCTAGTGCTGCTCTAGTGGATATCTAAATAGAGCATAAAATTTTGGTCTCTTGATCTGTATTTGAAGCCCTCATACAGTGTCACCTACGACTTTCTGATATTCTACAAGCATATGCAAAGTGTTCTGCACTAGTTCCCCCAAAACATTTAGCTCAGTTAAACTGTGTATTAAATGAGGACAGTTTATCCAGAATTGGTCCATTACTAAATAATTTCTCTCTGGTGAATAATAACAGTTTTCAGAAAATTATGCAAGAGTAGGAGGAAAAAAATGTGTGATAGCTTAACCACCGGTAAATATAGCAGAACTTAGCCAGGTGAGAAATTCTGAAATTGGATTAATATTTAATTACAACATCATTATTAAAAATTACTTCTGTTCCAGTAGCCCTACACTTGATTTCCTATAGAAAAACTGAGGCTATGTACCAAGCAGCACATAGCATATGGTCTGAATTTGGAATCTCTAATTTTTGGTAATACTTGGACAGAGATTTTCTGAGAATCCAGCATCTTTAAAACTCCTCATGATTAAGAGTTCAGGTTCAGGTATCTGTGATGACTTTTTTGAACACAGATAGTTTATACAGTCATCCCAAAGAAGCAATTTTATCTATTTAATTTTTTTCTTCTCTGGTAGGAATTCAGTATCGGTACATATTGGATTAAAGAACATGGAGAAGCATTATAACCACAAATATAGCTATCATGATTACTAATAAAATAAAAATGAAAAACTATGACAATAGCTAAAAAACTGTAGAAAATATGTTGCCACTGGCTGAATATCATATTACCAGAAAAAAAGTAGCTTATGAAAACCTAAATGAGGAAAATCATGCTGTGTTTAAAATAATCCAGTTACTATATTATTTTGTAAACTGTGCTGTTATATGTTACAGGCAGCATTCAAAATAAAAATGTGGAAGTCTACATGTGAAACAGACTTCTTTGCAGTATATGTGAAGTTTTCTAGTTTGCATATGTGAAGTGGCTATTTTATTGTCATGTACTAGTCCATTTTGAGCACTGTTTACATATATTATTCCAGAGAGCCACAATGCAGTAGGATGTAGTTTCATGAGGATGTTTTGTATGCTGGGCTGGCTCACCACTAAAAATTAAGCAGACACTTCAAGCAAAGATTACTTCAGGGCACCAAATGTCCCTATCCCATCAATTGTTTTCAGCAGGTCAAAGATGCAGATAGCAGAGGATGAAGTGGGATGAACCAGATGACAGCTAATTCTGACCTCTTTTTCCTTGTGTGATGGCAAAGGCCACAAGTCCATCTACTCAACCCCTCCTCTCCTAAGCTCTCCATCACATATATACCTGTTGCTTTTCCTTCTGTCTAAGCTGGCCTTGACATCTTTTCTTCACACCTCAGTGGCCAACATCAATTCAAATTCCACAGTAATTTCACATGTTTCTTGCAACTTAAAAATTCATTATATTATCTTTAAAGATATGTATGCCTTAGTCCATTTTAACACAGGCTACCAAGGGCAATCAGCTGACGGAGAGACATATTTTTTATTGAAAGGTTTCTGTTCACTTCCTTTGCAGCACAAAAAGCAAAGCCCATCTTTAAACAGGATGTTGAACAAGATGATGCTCATAATTCAGTAGGTGACATATTTTTTCTGAGCCAGGGTTGGATCACTGCCTCAGCATAATGTTTTAAAAGGTCCCTTTTTTACTGCAGGTGTCATCTTTCAAAATTAATCCTACTGGTGACATTTTTTCCACTGGTGGGCTCATGTTTTCCATTCTATCTTTCATTCACACTGTTATTTATTTCTTAAGCAATTTCCTAACATTTCTTTGCCATATTCTTGATAACTCCTAGGAAAATAAAAATAAACAACTGCTGGAACCATAAACAAGTAATTTAAAATTGTGATCTATTTTGTGTATGCTCCATATAAGCTCTTTGCAGCACTCACCCTGAACAGGCTTGCAAAATTACCTGGCAGGCATTTCCCAGTGTGTGCAAATTATGCCAAAGGCTATTATAAGCCTCTCTCTTTCTTCTTCACTTCATCATGAAGATTTCCTCTTCACAGGGAAATAAAATGTAGCCACAAGGAATGGCAGAAGAATTGGAAAAGAAGCTGCCAGCAGACCTTTAACAGGACATAAGCATGGCCAAACCTGACAAGTAATTCTTGTCCATGCCAAAAGAAGGTTGCCGGTTCAAACAGTAACTGAAGTGAAGTTCGGGTTTGGGATGCTTTAAAAGGATCAGTTGCCAGTCTCTGCTCTCCTGTTTGTAAAATCTTCCATAGCAAAGCCCACTGTGGAGATCAAAGGAAACTTTCAAGTCAAGATGGTGACAGCCACTCTGGATAAAGGCAGAAGGTCAGAAATTATTATCTAAACCCTACTGCCTAGAAGAAACAATTCCTCTGCCATAAAAAAAGTCAGTAAATGGCATTTTCCAGGATATTTTCCAGTCAGCTAAGTGTAAATCCCCTAGGTCAAGTTTTCATTCTTACATAAATGTGCACAGAGGAAATAAAACATGAAGCATACTGGCTTAGTCATACTTTCAATTACTTTCGTTGGTCATATTTATTATTCTGGTGGTAATACGTCTACATGCATCCAAAGTCATAGGTTTGGACCAATACTCTGCCTTTTTTCTCCTCATGTTCCACAAGGAGTTCACATGTTGCTCTTGCTCTCTATTAATGCAGAGGCCTTTGAACTGTCTTCCCTCTCTGTCATGCAGCCTTGCCCAGTACTGACTCAGCATCATCCTGTAGAAACAGAATGTACAGGGCCCTTAGGACTCTACTTGTGGTCCTGTTCAGCTTTCCTTCTCTTTGCTTACCCCTTCCCTTCTGTATTCTGTCTTGTAAAACTCATTTTGACTCTTTGCCTGCTTTTCCCTTTTTCCATTTTTTCATTCTGTTCTCTTTCATTTTTCTCTTGATTCTTTTTTCTTCCCTCACTTTTTCCACATGTTCTCTTCCCCCTGTGTCCTCTTCTTCATGCTTTCTCAAGCCTCACTCTACCTTTGTCTCTCTTCTCATGTCTTTGTCCAGTTTTCAGTGTCAGGCTCTTTCTTCACATTTTGTCTTGACATTTAGAAAGCTCTAGAATACTCGACTTCAGCTGATCATTAACCTATGAATCCATTTATTCATTCCTAGTTCACTAGGATTTTTCATTGTTTTTCTTTCCAGATTGCTCCTGTAAATTAAAAGGCCGAGACTAGCCCATTTCTCTCTTGGCTAGAAAAACCAACAGATTCATATCATGCAATCTTAGTCCGTTTACATCAACAGCAAGCTCACAGGGCTCATTACTGGAGTCTGATGCTAGCAGCTGCAGCTGGCAGACGAGGATCCACAATTTATGAGTCCTGACAGAGTACTCGGATGGGGTTGGTATGCTGACATCTATGTCCTGTTGCAAGGAGAAATGTAACTGTAAAAAAAGGTGTTAACCATTGCATTAAGGCATCTGTCCCTCTGAAAGAACTGAAGGGCTTTCTTTTCCTCCTAACCTGTGCTGTTGTGCTACAGTTAAGACAACCGTTTGTTCATAGCCTTTTGAGGACTTGTTCATGCAATTAATATTGTTGGTGTGTAATTCAGTGGAATGTTGTGAAAAGGCATTAGAGGACTCTAGAGATCCTGAGGATCAGTGCTTTCTGTTTTCTCACTCTTCTACCACTGTTCCTTTTCATATTTTAGAAAGAAGATTAAAATTTTCCTGGGTAAGGAGATGAAAAAAAAATAAGATCACTGGGGAAGGAAGTTTATTTACTAACACAGTCTGTTTGCAGATTACACAGGGAAACTGATCTTCCTGGCCTCAGAAGGCAACTGTTCCTAGTGATATGTAGTTTCATATGAAGCTCCTCAAACTTCATAAACTTTAGAAAACTCTTATGGTGCTGTTGGAAATGCACCTAGCAGTTACATCATCATAACGTTTACAACACAAGCGTATTTCTTTTCAGGTTTTCTTTGACATCCTTTCGCTATATTGTATATCACAAAGCATGTATCATTCAGTCATGTTCCTGCCACTTTCAAAAAAACTGTACTACAAGTCATAGTTTAAAATTGCACATTTTTAAACTCTGCTGTCTTACTCAGCCTTTGACTGTTATCAGGCTTCCACTTCAGCATTGCATAGCTTGCCCAGCAGGCTAGAAATGTATAATTGCCATTTTCTTGCCAATTGAATGATTTTCAGCAGCAAGCACAGAACCATTCTCAACGTTCACTTTTAGGTCATTGGTATGTTTTGGGGCAGCACTGGAAGTCCAGTCTTCCTTAGGGGGATAAAATAAATTAATTTTAAGACTTCTGAAATTGGTTTTCCCCTCAGTTCCTTTTCTTTTGCTGCAGGGAATGACTGCTGCCTGATCCCATTGTGACCAGGCTATAGTACCAGGAAGCATAAGTGCTGAGCTTAGCTAGAGGGAATATTGGCTTGAAAACAACAGCAACAGTTTATGGCTGAGGTTTGCCAAAGCCCTGGGTCAAGTGGGTGGGCTTCCACCAATTTTACATTTCGGAAGCATATTCCCATTATGCACATTATATAGTAATATGCACAGTATTATTAGTGGCAGTAATATACACTTTAGTGTATATTTCTATGCCTACCAATAACACTGCAATTAATTTTCTTATGTGGTGTATGATGCCACATGGCAGAAGGCAGAGAAGTTTATTCTCAGCAATAGTAATAGCATGTGAATATAAATACAGACATCAATTTAAGGTAGTGCTGACATGCCCTACACCTCCCATATATCAAAAACTAAGTTATGTAGGTATACAGCAGAGTCATCTCTCACTTACAATAATTTTATTCTTATCTACCAGCACTGATTTTAATGAAGTTTCTTTGATTTACACTGGTTAGCAAAGACAGTGAGGTCTATGTTATACAGATATATAAAAGTAAGGGACTGAAAGAGGCAGACACCTAAAAAACTGAGGCCTTAAAAAATGTGGTTATGTAGAAGTACACACTAAATCATGGTAATTTGTGAGTACTTGTCTCAGATGACAGCCATGTTAGAAACAGTTGAAAACTTATCTCTAGAAATACATGACAACAATTACTACAGTTATATACTTTCTGGATAAATCCTAGTGGTAAAAAACTGCACGTATAAACAAGGCAGTATATCTGTGTACAACTGCTGTTTAAGTGAATGGAGTAAATATTACAGTGTACTAGCAAATTCCATACAACCCTGTATTACTTCCACTATCAAGCTTGATATGTCACGTACCATGAAGAAAAACATTTGCAATGAAGGGTTGTAATTGGAGAAAAATAACATGTGCTTGGGATCAAGCCAGAGGAAAACCAAGGAAGGACTCACTTCAAAAGCACTTTCAGCTACAACTTGTCTTTTTCCAGAAAGATCATAAACAAATGAAACATTGTTGCCAGAAAATGCCAGTTCTCAAAATCAGAACTTTCCATGGAAGAGAAGATTAGTGTTTATTCAACTTTGACAAAGCACACACACATACTGAATTTTTCTTTCCACTTCACCTTATGATCCCTCTGGCTTTCCAGAAACCCTGCAACTTCTGACAGCCTTTCCTCTTGCTCATGATACAGATTCCCTTGCTTGAAAGTCTTAAAAGAGACATCAGGGAAAATATCCATTCAGCTCTAAAAAAAGCTGAAAAATCTAATATCTTATCTATATTCTCTATAGTATCATTTCAGCAATCGCAAATCTCAAACAGTAACTGGTATAAAATAAAAAGTCAACAAGGAATATTTATTACCACTGTCTAGGAGGAAGTGGGATTTTTCCCATAGTATATTTTCAGACAATCTAAAAAGACATATCACCTTCAATTTATTACTATTTTGTTTTGTATGCCACATTTAACATAAATTCTTTTGCACTGATGGGAATTCACATTATTCAGTAAATGCTGAACTTGGTAGCTTAAGCATCCAATTCTTAGGGCAAATAGAGTACATCTGAATTCACACTGCCTCCATCTTAAAATGGAGAAGTTTGAGCAAAAGCATACATGTATTTGTTTAAGCTATTTCTTTTTGGCTTTGGTGGATTTGTCCTTTAAAAAATAATGTATTTTTCTATATGATAATCTTTCTGTGTCTACATCATTGCTGTACCTGAGAACTGAATGCTAATGTCTCTTTGTAGACAGAAAGAGCAAAAAGGTTATTCTTGTTGTTCTTTGGTTTGGTTTTGTTGGTGGCTGGGTTTTTTTGCTAAAGATATATGTTTAGCTACTCTGTATCAGTACCAAACTACAAGAAAAGAAGTTCATGAACAGATACAATGCAAAATTCTTCTTTCTTTTGCAGATATGCTAGTTTTCTTGTGGCTATACACTAGATAACATGTTACAGCAAGCTCGCATTATGCTGTGTAGGTGCATAAGCATTTGCGGCTTTTAGTTAAATGTAAAAACAGAAAAATAATAAGTGAACAACTTTATTATATTTGGAGGAAATGACTTGCCATATTCATCAGGGTTTTTTAGTTTTATATATGTCTAAACACACACATACACAAAGTGCAAAGGGCTACAAGGTCTTAAATTAGCCTCGGATTTTTTATGTTTCACACGTCTAAATAGGAGCCTGCTTATAAACACCTTATGTTACTGAACCTCCTTCTTAGCCTTATTCCTGTTACAATGTAAGTTGCTCAAGAAATTGTGACTTTGATATGTCCATAGTCAGGAAAGAAAAGCAAGATGACAGAGGCTGATGATGAACAAGGAAGGTAAATAAATGTCCCTGGGCTGTGCTTTTTATTATTGTTGGGTTTCACTGGATTATAAAAAAGGACAGTACTAAAAATAAATCTGAGCAAATAGCACAGTTTACACAGTGTTACTATGTACGAAACATCCGTCTACTCACAGGAAGTCACTGGCAGGCCGTATCATCTCTTCATTTAGTGCAAGGGTCTTCATTAGCTAACGATCATGATTTGCCTTTGCCAAGTTTCTAGAAAATGCCTATCTTTTTCCTATTTACTCCTCCCATTCTACAATAACTATTTCAGAACACTACTCTGCTTTTGCTTTATTATTTAATTTATATATTTTTAACCTATAATATGGTATAGCAACAATCTGGTACAGCTGCTAGGTTTAAAGCTGGTCATGTTTTAAAAGAACTTTGGAGCAACAACAGTGTACCAGTCCTAATTTCACAATTGATTTACTGGATAGATTATGCTGTGCTAGGACAATTTGAACTGTCTGAAGGAAGTGAAGCCAGAGTTGTTTGTCTGACTCAGACCTTCTGCACAGTTGATGGGTATCGCTAGTCTGAGAGAAAGAAAGCAGAGATAAAGTACCAGGACTGGCTGAAAACCATGTTTGTATTTCTGAAAAAGAAAATTAGCTCCTATTATATGTCATTTCTTAGTTCAGGAGGCAGAAGTTCATCCACTTCCTTGTACATAAATAAGATTGCATCAAAATTATACTTGATTCTCATCAGTTTATTTTCTTGAAGAAACAACCTATCAATTCCTCATTTACTGGCTGTTTTTACAATAATGTGCGCTATTAGTTTAGCCATTGTAAACACAACTATATATGGCTAAAGACATGTAATTGAAATATTCACCACAGAACAAAAATATTTCAGAATATTTAGTTTGGCAGAAGCAAACTAGACTTTGACTTTCCCCTGAAAAAATATTACACTAAATTTAGCAGTCTTGGGACAATTATGTGTCCCAGAGATGTATCATGGAAGAGAAATACTTTTCAGCAATCTATACTGATTACAGTCCATAGAATTACTGTCTGAAAATTAGATATTAGGAAGTTTTATTATTCACCCACTGCTCTTGCACAACAAGACTCTTATTCAATGGCTAAGAGCTTATGTACTGTTCTTTTCATTTCACCTTATATTTGCTCTCTATTTAAATAAGATAGCAGAGACTTTCTAGTGTCTGTGGTTTTCTACCTTTTAAATCCTAAAACACAAACAAACAAAAAAAAAATGAACTCCAGTAAACCCACTACTATCTGTTCACAAATTTAGAAAGCTGACTTTGCATAATTATTTTTTTATCTAGGAAAGAGAATCGTAGAACATTTCTTTTAAACCTCTCTACTAGATTTTAACTAGATTAAACTGGCGTCTCATCAGAAGCATCATCTGGTACCAGAAAAGGTCACATCGTTGACCGAATTTCAATATCCAATACAGCAGCATTCCGCACTTTGACTCACAGATTTTTGTGAAGTCTGTAATACCTATAGACTTTCCAGATTCACATATGTTTCATCATTGCTGGTCCACTTTGTGTGGACCACCTCTCCTACAAGCTCTTGCATCAAAATTTTTTACCTTTATATCTCACTTAGAAACATGCTCTAAAGTGCAAAAGAAGTTAAGATTACTGTTATAAGAAGAGTTAAGATCTGTAAAATGGGCTGAACTGCTGTTTTTACAGCTGACTTCTGCGAGGCCAAATCATGATATGTCAGCACTAAAAGCTGTCATTGAGGTAACCGGAACCACTACCAGATTAGGTCTCAGTCTGGGCTAGAATTAGCGTTCTGATGTGTTAAAAAAATTTGAGATCCTTCTGGGTTCAAAGAGCAAGCTAAGGCCTGTTCCCAGGCCTGGTTCAGATATATTATCTTGAAGGTTGGTCTGCTCTCTGGTGGCTGGGATTAGAAATAAGATTTGGGATATGCAGACTGAAGATCTTTTTAACTGATGGCTAATACATATTTAAGATGAAGAACAATGTGAACAGAACTAATGATTTAATGTTGGTACAAGGGTGGGAAAAATTCCTGATTTATCATTATGCTTAGAGCTGTTAGTAATGTATGAGAAAGCATATTCTGAATAACTCTGTTGGTGAAATCTGAAATGTTGGCAACGTTCAACAAGAGCAGATGTCAACAAGTCTTCTGATTCTTTTGTTTGATGGGGTGTTGTTTGTCTCATGTTAGGGTTAGAATTACATTTTAGCAGTCACTTCGAGGAGCTGTATGCACTGACATGTTCTACAAGGCTCCCATGAGAATGTCAAGGGCTCATGGCACACTGAAAAAGCTTACTGACCTCCTGCTGCAACAGGAGGTCAGCTGTCTGTGATCCAAGGTCTATCTGACTACATCAGAACATTGTGACCTTGGCTCAGTTTTACTGAGAAAAATCTTATTAAGAAGTGAGAAAGTATGCAACAAAGTCAAGAAAGGCCAGAAAGAAAAAAAAAAAAGAAAAAAAAAGACAAGTATAATTGCCTGAACAGTAATAGTTGGCAGATCAGAGGCTCAAGAGGGAAAAAAAGTACTGACCCAAAAAGGTATAAAATATTAAAGGAAAAAGAAAAAAGAGAATCTGAAGATACAAACTCAAAAACAGTGAGGATCAGCTGATTTCAAGGAACAAGAGGGGCCAGCATTTGCACTGGTTGACTAAGGCTTGGTAGATGTCTTATCAGGATCATGAGCTTACCACTGTAGTTTCTTAATGTTAGATATCTATTGCGTGCATTAGCTAACCAGTAATTGCTTTATACACAGAGATGTTTCCTGCTTACCAACTCTTTGCACACCACAAAAGTTGCCTGCATGAAGCAATAAAGTAAGGGAGTAAACAGCTGAGTAAACAAATCTGATCAGTTACTAAGACAACCAAAGTTTTAGTTTTAGCAGTGAAGACTTCAATATCAGGGTCTGAAAGTTTTCATGGAACCTGGAAAATCTGTAGGGACAAAATGAAGTTAAATGTTTGTAAGCCCAGTATTTATAGACTGGGTAAAAGGCAACATAAGCCTTGGCCTCCGAATAGGTTGAGTGTTAAGGTTCCAATTTGGACAAACTGGTTTCACTGATCCATGATAAAAGTCAGTTCCGACATTAAAGCTTGGATAAGAGCATTTGTGAAAGCACATCTTCTACACCCAGTTTAATGCTGGATCCTTGAAATTCCAAGTAAAAGAGGGCTGACAGCTGTAGAGATTAACCACAGTTAACAGTCCAATGCTAATAAGTTTGCCTGCTCTGTTCTTAAGGCTGGGCTTTAGCACAGGAATGAAAGTCAGATCATAAGCTGTGGAATAGCCTCTTCTTGTGGATTCTGAAAGGCCTGGAGGAGCATTGATTAGGGACTAATACTGTAAGGTGGGCTCTGAAATGGTATGCTTCTTCTCACTGTAATTAAAAGCTGGGATAAAACTTAGGGATTATGAAAGTGTGCATGGAAAAGCTATGATTTGTTATTTCTGTATCACTGTCTATGGAGCGCAGAGAACTGATTTTTTGTTACTGTTTCTACTGGTGGTGTAAACTTCTAAGGCTCAGGTTAGGATTACAATCAGTGTTACAGCTGGAAATACCCTTTTAACAGGTGAATATACAAAAGGTGAATAATGTTTTCAATGAGGATATGTTTTCTATTTTGTATTTTAAATCCAGGTTAGGCTTAGGGATAGGGTTAGGATTTGGGAAAATTTAGACTGAAGAATCAGTTTTATGATTCCTAGCAGTCGTACGGGAATAAGACAAGAGCTAACTGTAACATGCAATTGCTGGTCCTGCTCCGTGTGTAGTTATCTTAACTATAATTAATGAAAGCACAAGGTTCAAGGTCCATATCCTAGGGTGAAAGTTTCAGGGCTTTGTTGTCTGATCAGTCCTGCAGATCTTTCCAGAGTGAAGTGAGGGCTGGCTCAAGTAGGAACAATTTGTCAGTTTGACCGCTAAGAATACTTCACTTGGCTTTCAGGATACAGTGTGAATGAGGGTTCAAAGCAGTGTTTGATGAATTATTACACTTGTTACACCTCCTGCAAGGCCTCCAGATCCTGAAAGACTAAATGAAAGATGTCAGGGGCCTTACTTCTTTACTACAGCACCAACTGTCTTGTTAATCAACAACGAAAGGCTTAGGATAGTTAAAATTCAGGTTCATTGAAGCCTAGTCCAAACACCTGCAAAAATCTGCAGTGAAGAGGGATGATGACAGCTCATCACATCTTTTTCGGTACCCGGGAAAACAAGTTTGTCCAGCTGATGATTGTGGTTAGGGAGAATATTCAGGCAAGTGAAGGTTCACAGGTGTATTTACTGATTATTCCACAAAAGCTGCAGAAGACAAGAAATTATGACAGCAGAAGTTGATGTGCTATTACTCCTATTAATTTAAATAGTTGTTCTACCTTAATTTTGGTTTAAATTTTAAGCCAGAGTTAGACTGTGTTCTCAATCCAGCTCTACACATTTGCATTTATTGGTGGGTCCGTTAAAGTTTACAAACATAATACTGGCTGATAGTAAGAGAAATTAGTTTCCAAATGAGATGCAGTTAAATGGCCTTTGATAAAATTCAGCACTGTGCTGGCATTACAAGTTGGCAAAGCAGAGGCTGAGATCTGTGTTTCTTGATTGATCTTGGAAGGTCTTTTACTGCAATTTAAGGACAGATAACAGACCTATTGCTCTGTCAGACATGGGTCTGATTGCTTGGTCTGTAACTGAGATCAGGGTTTGGGAATGAAAACAGAAGATTTTCATGGAATATTTCAGAAAGAAAAATGATGGCTGTATCTATCTGAGTTTTCATCATTTGTATAGGGGGAAAGCTGCACTGCATTAAGCCTTGGTTTACAGTTTGAATCAATGAAAGCGTTGGTCTTAGTGACAGAAAAAGCTTAGGTTGAATGTGGGTTTTTTTTTGATGTTGATGAATTCCAGAAGTCCTATGAGACTAAGCAAGTTACTGAAGAAAATAGGAACTTAAGCCATACTGCAATATCTATCTAGGGAGTGATCACATGGTCCGTAAGTCAGGCCAGTGTTTGGGCTAGGGCTGCATTTAGCTACACTGAGGTTAAGTAGGGGAAAACAATTTGTTGGAGTCTCCTCAGTCCAGCTGTTTTAGAAAGAGCTGATTCTAACAGAGGTGATAAAGTTTTACCGTCAAACAAAGGTTGACCTATGTTCGTTAGGTTTAGGATTGGGTTTCAGCCAGGTAAATGTAGATGGATGGACAGTAGTGTTTGTCTACTGCTTTTGGCTGAGATGGAATTAATTTTCTTCACAGTAGCTTTTATGAGGCTATGTTTTGGATTTGTGCTGAAAACAGTGTTGATGATAACACACCAATGTTCTAGCTATTGCTGAAATGTGCTTGCACAATGTCAAGGTCTTTTCTGATTCTCACACTGCCCCACCAGCGCATAGGCTGGGGGTGCACAAGAAGCTAGGAGGTTGCATAGCTGGGACAGTAGACCCCAACTGACCATCACACTCAGCAATAAAACCTGCAGGAAGGAGGAAGAGGGGATGTTCAAAGTTATGGCATTTGTCTTCCCAAGTAACCATTATGTATGATGAAGCCCTGCTGTCCTGGAAATGGCTGAACAGCTGCCTCCAGATGGGAGGTAGTGAATGAATTCCTTATTTTGCTTTGCATGCATGGGTAGCTTTTGCTTTACCTATTAAACTCTTTTTGTCTCAACTGACAAGTTTTCTCACCTTTATCCTTTCGATTCTCTCCCTCTTCCCACTTGGGGGAGGAGGAATTTTGGAAAGCAAGCAGCTGTGTGAGGCTTTGCCTACCGGGTTTAACCCACAACACTTTGCCGAGAGCAGGCCTTCAGGCTGAGTTGAGAACACTGTGAAATGAACAGTTTTGTTAACTCTAAGACTGATGATTACTTTGGATCCTCACATAAAACACATCTTGCTTCACAGTAAAGCTTAGAACTAGGATTCAGGATTGCTGATAAACTTTTAAATTGTATTTTCAGCAAAAAACAATACTTCAGGATAACGCTTAAACAGGTACTAGCTTGAGCTGTTCTTTTAAGCAGTTTTCATGGGCATGAGGTATAGAACTCAAATGAAGTCTGTGATAAAAGGACAAGGACAGGGTTATTGCTTGGGAAGGTAGAAAATCATAAAATCATAGGATAGTTCAGGTTGGAAGGGACCTTTAAAGGTCATCTGGTCCAATTCCCCTGCAATGCGCAGGGAGATCTTCAGCTAGATCAGGTTGCTCAGAGCCCCATCCAACCTGACCTTGAATGTTTCCATGGATGGGGCATCTACCACCTCTCCGGGCAGCCTGTACCAGTGTTTCACCACCCTCATTGTCAGAAATTTCTAGTTTAAATCTACCATCTTTTAGTTTAAAGCTGTTACCCTTTGTCCTGTTGCAATAGGCCCTGCTAAAAAGTCTGTCCCTATCTTTCTTGTAAGCCCCATTTAAGTACTGAAAGGCCAGAATAAGGTCTCCTCTCAGCCTTCTCTTCTGCAGGCTGAACAACCCCAACTCTCTCAGCCCTTCCTCATAGCAGAGGTGTTCCAGCCCTCAGATCATTTTTGTCATCCTCCTCTGGACCCTCTGCAACAGGTCCATGTCCTTCCTGTGCTGAGGGCTCCAGAGCTGGACACAGGACTACAGGTGGGGTCTCACCAAAGCAGAGCAGAGGGGCAGAATCCCCTCCCTCGACCTACTGGCCACTCTTCTCATGATGCAGCCCAGGATACAGTTGGCCTTCTGGGCTGAGAGCGCACATTGTTGGCTTACATCCAGCTTTTCATCCACCAGTACACCCAAGTCCTTCTCGGCAGGGCTGCTCTCAATCCCTTCATCCCCCAGCCTGTATTGGTATCGGGGGTTGCCCCGACCCAGGTACAGGACCCCACACTTGGCCCAGTTGAACCTCATGAGGTTCACACAGGCCCATTTCTCAATCTTTTGAGAAGAGGCCTTCAGGTTAAGTTGAGGACTGACGTCACCTTGAGCACAGGGCTAAAAGTACATCTTATTCTCCAATCAGCTATTGCGTAGGCCTAAACTCTCCTAAACTGCAGAACTTCAGGTAAAAATTCACTTACATTTAGAAGTTAAACAGACAGAAAATTCAGATTTATTTTTTTTTGTAATTTTGTTTACAAATGGACTTAAGACACAGACATAAGCGGTCTTCAAAGGATTCTCCTGAGCTCATTTAAATCTTGACTTCTGTTTAGGCTTTGGGGTGGCTTCAGAAAAAATGAGAAAACAGAAGCAACATAATTTTTTTTTTTTAAGAGATACTCAGAATTGACATAAAGACACATTAGAACTCACAGGGCTGATAGATTCTAACAAAGCCTAGGGACAGGATAACTGTTATGGTTCTGTAATCAGGAGAAGTCAAAACTGATGTTATAGCCTAACTGAAAGAAACCTTTGAGATAGACAGGAACAAGCACATCATTGATCTAAACTGATAAAACTTAATCTTGTCTTGAGACACAAAACAAGAAGAGATCTAAAGTTATAGCTGAAGTTTGGATTCATTTACAGGAAAGAAGTCATAGAAATCTATTGTACTGAGGAGAACTTCAAAGAGACAAACTATACAGGCTTCATTTGAATGCGTCATTTCTTATCTGGTCCTGTTTAATGACCTAGACTTGCCTTAGGTAACCCTAGGTCAAGCTTCATATTATGGTTAAAGTGAGGATTATAGTTCAGTAAGGAAGGTAATGAAGGTTTTGCTTTGTTTTTTTTGGGAGGCACTCATTTAACTAATATCTGCTAGCATAACCAGAACTGTTTAACTTGCAGATAGATAAGCCTTCCTTGCAACCCTACACCTAGCAGCATCTCAGGGCCTGCCATGGACCGAAGCTCAGAACTTCCCAGCTCGCAGCCAGGACATCTCCTCTGCCTGTCTTTATGGCCTTTCTCACAAGGATTCTCCTCCGAGAACTCTCCCAGAAGTTTCTCACTAACCAAATCCAAGAGCCAAGCCCTCATCACTACTTCACTTCCAACGGCAGTGCCACACTCGGCAACTTCTACAAAATCAACTTGTCTCCTCACCTTAACTAGGAATATTCTTGCTTGCCAAGCTGCCTCCTCCTTTTTCGGCTATCTGGTTCAGGAAGCACTGCCCTAGGTTTAGCATAGACATCAGCCAGATTCAAAGGTCAAGCTTATCTGTGACCTCAAACCTACAGGCAGCTTCTTCAAAATACTTCCTTGATCAGCTCTCCAGCCTCCGGTTTACCACGTCCATACCGTTATACCAGGCTTAGCAGTCCCGGTCACGTAGTCCAGGTTTCATCTTTCTACTGTGGGTCTTGCCCAACCAACCTCTGTCCCAATTCTCTTGAAGACCTCTTCTGACAGCAAGAAGGGTTTTACAGCTCCAACCCATCAGCAACTAGGTCCTCATAAAGAGCTAAACCCACACCATCGCTCAGGACTAGATAATTTAGACGACACTTCAATTACTTTGCAATGAAAGAAAACCCTCTCTTCAATTTCAAAGGCCTCTTCTCAAAGCCATTCTTACAGTACTTCATAACATATACCAGAAGGGCCAAATTGTCTTGACTCAAATCACCAGCTTCAGACACACCATCACTCACGGCTCCTATACTAATCCTGGTTACGAAAGACAAGGAGATGGATAAGCCTTCACTCCGCCTTCAGCAAAGAGTGGCCCTGTTGAGACAGATTCCCAAATGGCTTGATTCCAAGTACCAACTTGGGAGAGTTGTTAGCCTTAGTTAAGCCTGAGGTCAGAAATCAGTCCAGAACATAAGTCAGAAGCAACACAAGAATGGAGAGGAGCCTCCTCCAGTTAAGGTGAGGGCTTTCGGTGTTTTTATCGGTACTACTAACTTTATGGATAGTTTAGACAAGTTATAAGTCCATACTGGAACACATTTACTCTTCAGCCTTGACCTATTAACTTCATACGTCTAGTTTGTCAGTTAATAGGTATCCACAGCCTTCTCCAGCAGTATGTATTATGGGGTCCATCTTGTGTCCATGTCCTGACCGCCTTTTAACACACGTCCAACAGTCAACAAGCCACAAAAATCAAACCAAATGATAGTGCCAGGTCTGCCAGACATCGCTCTGATAAATCAGTACAGTATTTCTTCACAACTTTTTGTCCAGCCTTCAGCCCAGACTCACTTATCGTCCCCAAGCCCTCGCTCACACCTAATCCTATAAATCATTTAGGAACATTTATACATGGCAGATCACCTTAGCTATTCATATGTAATCAAAGTAGTTAGGTAGTCAACTGAAATGCAAGCTCTTGTCCAAAATGAACTCTACAAAGTTATGGATCTTGTACCCTTTCTTTTGGAAAAGCCTTTCAATCTTACACAAAGTAGCACATATATTTTATCTCCAGTTCATGTTCTACATCTTACACAGCTCAGGTATACCCAGCAACCCAAGCTTACAACTGTCAACTAATTACATTAACTCGAGGGATTCTTCTGCAGTCATAGAAAAGTAGCAACCAGTTTAAGCTAAGACCTAGTTTTAAGATTTCATTGACATACTTTAATAAATTAACTCTGCTTGCAGACTGAGAGTATAAACTCTGAATTCTGGGGTTCTCCATGTCACTTGAATACGGCTAAATTTCTTCTTATCCTATCTGTAAGGCTCATGGTACCTCGGATAGACTGTCTATTCACAGAGAGGAACAACAATGAGCTTCAATCATTTTTCAAGCTCATGCACATGCTTTGTCGGAATTCCAACTGATAACTAAATGCAACTCTGAATGTTAATACTAGTCTATTCTTACTAGAATAGAACAAAATACAGTAAGGAATCACACATCAGGCCTTAACTCAGAAATTATCCAAGATTCCCAACCTTCTCCGAGCAAGCCCAAGTAACTCTAACCTCACCATAAACCCTAAACATGTCAGTCACAGGACTGAGAATCTCAGACATAGGAGGAGGAAAAAAAGAAATAAAACCAGTAGTTCTCCTTGATAAGGAGCTTCAGTCCTCTCTCAGCCTCGGATTTATCACATTGGTTGTCCTCAGCCTCCAAACAAGATCTTCGTTAACAAGACAGCAGCTCTGCTGCCCACAATGGGCAGTTCCAAAAGAGAACCTGATGTGTCCCAGACGAGTGCCTATCTTCATCTTAGCTTTGATTAAAAATGAAAAATAATTTAAAAAATTCTTCCCCTAATTGTACTTACAGTGACCTAACCTTGACTTAAACCTAAGCCTTCCCCTGGACTAAATGCTAAATGTAAATCAGGTATAGGATAGAAATTAGCCCCATTGAGCCAGTCAGCTGCCAGGAGTGCCACGACTTCAGCCAAGCCCTTCTGGAGCTGCTTGGCAGGAAGCAAGTCAGGTGCAATGGTTGCAGGACAACAAACACCCCACCACCACCAGGTAATAGGAAACTCTCTAGTTTTCTGGGATGAACATAAAACAAATTCTTGAAAAAAAGGTCCTTACTAAGTAACTGCAGAAATTAAGGGACGATAGAGAGTGTCAAGGAGAAAATCAGCAGAACAAGATAAAGTAACTAACAATTCCCCCCCCAAAACATAGCTGTAACGATACACACTTCCCTCTTCTATCCCCACACACATACCCCACACCCCCATTTTGGGGGATTTTAGGTAGGGCAATTTCTAAGCAGCCAGTTTCTTGGCAACTTCTGAAGTAGCATCTTATCCACAGATTGTCGTCATTTAATCTCAAGGCTCCCTCACCTATCCTGCTGAGGAGCAAACTTTCATGCAACTTGCTAACTTTCTGGGGATGGGGCAGGGAGTCCCATAGTGACTCCCAGTAGTTGCGGCTCATTCCCACTCCTCTAGCCACTTCTGCTCCTGCTTTTGTTCCTTCTACTGCTCTTTGCTGCTCTGAAATTTGAAGGCTTGCTAGCAATTTCTCTTCGCCTTACTTCAGCTCCTGAACAAAAAGCACACAAACCATGTGTGTATTATGCATAGTTCTCTTGCTTGCAATAGAAATGCAGAGCTCTCTATTTTTCTTCTACAGAAGACTCAAACTTTCTTCGTCATGATTTTTTTTTTCTCAAGATTGCAAGCTGTTGTCTTCTATTAAAACAACTACCTGTTCCAACCCCAATCACTGTAGATTAAATGGCACAAATTCTTCCATTTTGTGACATTAGTTCCTTCTAGTAGTAATGTGTTTAGAGCATAATTAACAACACACTTAAATTAAATGTTTCAGGCCTACCTGTTGATTCCCTTACTGATCACCCCATCTCTTTATCAGATGTGAACATCACCTCATTATTTTGGTCTCTTTTTTTTCTGTTAGGGTCTTTTCCTCCTGGGGGGATGACAGGTAAAGAGAATGGCTTTCACTTTCCTAGGGCCTGAGCTATCACATGTACATGCCTTTCATCCCCACTCCCTGCCAGATACCTGACAGCCTGACAAATCCTTTTCTATCACACCTGGACAGAACAAACCATACTTCTCATTTTCTCAGCTATCCAAAGCACATCAAATGCGTACTGTGTAGGTGAAGCCTTTATTAAGCCAAGGTTTTGGAGGTTTAGGGGTCTTTTGGTTGTTTTATTTTTTGCTTTGTAAGTTGATAACTTATTTTTTTATTTTGGATAATATAGTTACTGCTTCACACGTTTTGGATGAGAGAAGATGAACTTCTTGGGAGACTTCTTCTGACAAGATGTTTTTGACATCCATGACAAGATCCTTCTTCCATGATGAAAAAGGTGAGTTTTCCCTCCTAGGAGAGATCTGATGAAGACAGCTCAGGTCTCCTGACTGTCTTTCAAATGTCTTTTGATGCACGGTATTTGAATTGAAAAAATTTTTTCTCCTATCTACCAGATGTCAACAGAACGTTTCCTCCAGGTGGGCCACTCTGCAGGAGATCTCTGCAAGGGGGATGAGGAAGGATGAAGGTCATGAAAGCTGTGCTTTCTCTGTAAGCCTCAGAACCAACAATAATTCATAAGTCTAGACTGGCAGCAAAGAAAATAAATAAAAAAATCAATAAACTGTTTAATTACAGATTTTTCAGAATACTGCCATTCCCTGAAAATTAACCTTTACAGAGATTCAAGCAATCAATTAGCTCTTGCTGAATTTACCCCTTATTCTACATATGGGATGTGCAGGATGCAACACTACCACTTGTCATGTCCTACTTTTCCAAAACCTAAAAAGAACAATCGCTTCTCAAACTATATTAAGAATGCATCTTCTCCTGCTGTTCATGGTCCTTTCTTTACACTGTTGAAGACATCTTAAATCTAGTTCCCTGAAACAGAACCTAACCATACCTTAAATAAAAGAATACCAACTAACTCTATTCACTCCAAAAAACACTTCAGTTATTTGAGACACAAATAGTGAGCCTGAAGAATGAAATGCCAAATTTCAGTACTCAGAAAGGGAATACAGACAGGCAGTTAATTACCACCTTTCCTCAAGCGCACTGTCTTCTGCTTCATACTAGTCCTCAAAGGTCTGAAAGTTTGTGTCTTGGCCAGATATGGGCAGGTTTTCACAGACAGAAAAGAAATCTCTAACCCACAGGTCAGCTTCCAGCCAAGTATCTATTGTCTGCTCTAATACCACAGGGACTCTACAGCATTTAAGGAAAAATCATTGGTGTTTTCCCTTATTGTTGTTCTTGGAAATAGCTTTGCTATCTTGGCTGAAGTATCCAGCAGAGAAAGACAGTTGGATACAGGCATTTTTCTTAAAAAGTTTCTGCCTCATGTTGTAGAAGTGTGACAGACTTACAAAATCTGAAACAAGATGCTATAATTACAAGTACCCACCAGTCCCATTTAGAATAATGACTAGAGAAGCACTATATTCTGTGTGCTTTTTTAACAAGGACTAAAAAAAATTACAAATTTAAATGAAAAGTGAAAAATAAATTTTTAATTTTAAGATTTTAGCCTTGAAAGAGAGAAAACAAAACTTTACACCATAAAAACTCTTGCAAGCTACGAAGTATTAACTAATCCCAGATACACGCTGTAAGCTTAGACAAGCTTCTGGGTTGAGCTGGTATTGTAGACAAGGCAGCATCACCTTCTCAAATTTAAGAAACAAACAAGCATTCAAATACCTTTGCTGAAACCAACTGTCCTCTAATTCAATAATCAAGGCTTAAGAACAAGTTCCAGACAGGTTTTTTTCAACCAATATGAGACATACTAATGAAATAACTTTCATTTCTCATTCAGCAATGCGGTAATACTCAAAAATCTTTGCAATCTGTTCTTGAACCAAATTAAGTACTAGAGCACCTGGAGCATTTCCAAATGCAGGGAGAAGAACTTTGGGGTCAATAGGATTAATTCCCAGTTCCTAGGCTTTACTGTGCCAATAGCACAGAGAGTGTGATAGGTTTCTTCAGCAATTTTGTGCTAGTCTTAAAGGAATTTTCTCTCCTAATGTGTAAAATCAGTCAAGAACATGTGAACTGGCAGGCTAACTAATAAATCCATAGGCACTTCTGCTACTGTTCACCATACATGTGGTGAGTACCAGAGAACCACATACTACCCTCAAGAAAATAACTTCAGTTCTTCAGTGCTAAGAGGTTTTTTGTTTGTTTGTTGGGTGGGGAGGGGGGGGGTGGCATTCGAGTTTTTTTTAACTGCTACTCTCACTGCTCTAAAGTACTACTCAGTACTTTATCACTACTAGGGAGAGGCAGGTGACAAAGTAGAAGGGAAGAAAAACTGGTTGTGATCTAACGATGCACAAACACTCTAATTTACTTTCAACAAGTAGATCTTAATTTTTATTAACCTAGTGTTAGGCAAACACTTTATAGTAATACGCTGTTTAACAAACAGAAAGCAAAATAAGTTCTTAATAGCTGAAAAGTGAAATGGTATTTTTCAGATTCATGTTAAATTTAAACCAGCACTATGGAAATTTTCACCAGCCAAGACAAAGATTTCAGCAGTAACGTAACACTCAACATCAGAAATTGAAGCAAAACTAGCTCCCACTCCCCAAAATCTACTTTTAGGTTTTTATTATTTAGGTTTTTATTACCTAATTCCACTCCGATACAAAAAACAAAAGTGCTGAAAAAACACACTATTTTTTTGGGGGTGGGGAGGATACTTGAGGGTGTTGGAAATAGATGGCAGGGTGGGGAAAGATTCTGGAACTACTGCTCAAGTTCAGAATTGCCATGCAAATGCTTGGTATTGATCTGAAACTAAGTTTTCTGCTAAATGCATTATCTATTCAGAATGGCTGATTTAACAGATCTAAGTGTCCCAAAGACTGAAGAAGTCAGATTTTGATATTATCTATAGTGTATATATAGAGTATATATTCAGATGCTACCAGTATAATAATGTCTTTGAATTTATGAAGATTTTCATATATTACAGCATGAAAAGGGAGAACTACTGAAATGAGAGGCAAGATTAATCAACGTATTGGATTGATTTACATAATGACATTTCCCCTTAGCTATTCTGAGTAATTTCATTCACTAAAGAGAATCAGATAGTCATTTTCATTTACCAGTATGTCAGTGATTTCTGCACAGACTTTGAATATCTACATTCATTTAGCTACATCCCTGTTTGAATGAGGTTTAGAATGATTCACAAAGGCATTTGAGCTGTCATTTCCACCTGAATTCTGGAGGTTAGTTTCTGCTCTGCAATCACAATGAAAATGCGTAAAATAAAAGGATACATTGGCTACAGATAAAGCATACCAAAGTCAGCACAACTGGTAATTTTTTCCGTAAGTGATTCGAGCAATACTAATACAAGGTTATGCCATCACCTCTACTTTACCACTTTATTTATTTTTTTAAATAACAGATTACATCACAGCTAAGGCTGTAAGATGACTTTTCGGGCAGTTCTGTGGAACATAAAAATACTTGTGGGTTTTGCAGCTTTCTTAAACAGATTTTTCATCCCAGAGTCTACTGCACATACTGTGGTGTTCTTTTACTTCAGGTTTCACCTTGTATTGACAGAACGTGGATATAGGTCTTTTCCCACTGAAAGTGGCGCAAATTTATGTGGAAAAATCTGTACTTAAAAAAAATAAGTTTTCACTTTACAGCAGGAAGAGAAATTATTATTTATTCAAAGGGTGAAAATGCAGGCAAGAGTGTGGGTGCATCTCTGCAGGGCATGAGAAGTGATTCCAGAGGTGCCCAGACACCCAACACCCTGAAGGAAGCCTAGGACACCAGTACCCCCAGCGCCTCTCGTGGGAGGGCCCTTTCTATGCCCTGGAAGACATCGCAGAGAGCAACACACTGGCAAGAAGCGCACGTGCGTTAGTCCCTGCTCTCTCACCAGAGCTGGGGGCCCCCGCTCCAGCAGGCAGATCACACCTGCCCTGATCAGGATGTGGACCTGTGAATACCCTCTCAGACAGTGCCATCTAAGCCACCTTGCTCCTTTCTCACAGACACCAGGAAGAGAAGGAAATGCGTAAAACGAAGAGACCACCACAACTGTCATGAGCTCAGCAAAGCTCCCCAGGCACACAGACCCCAGCTCCACCACCTTCTTTAACCTTTCCCTGGATTAAACAAGGAGGCCCTTTGTCCCAGCCCTTCTTTTGGGCTGGTGTGGCTGGCCATGTTCAGCAGTGGACACAGAGACTCTGCAAGCAGGATATACACAGCATTAAAGTAGAAACCGGTGGCTTGTTGGCTAAGCCATACAGAAGGCGGCTGGGATTTAGTGATCTGTAAGGTGAGACATTAGCATTCTCCCAGCCCGAGGGGGCCCCTCAGGGTCTTTGCTGGCCAGACAAACACCAGTGCAGCAAGGAAGGGACAGCCTGCACGGCTCCAGGAATGGCTCCTCTGCACTGCCAAGGTGCAGTCTTCCACCAGCCCCACCAACACCGATGACTTGACCCAATTACCCAATGATCCTGACTAGCCTCCTTTCGCCTTCACCCACTTCGTGCCTTTTAAGGTTTTCTCTTTCCCCATTGTTTTTTATGCTTCTCCATCCTTGAGCTACTGATGATCTGGTCTGAACTTTCTTACCACTGGCTATAATTTTATCCTTCTTCACCTTTGAAAAGAATTTCTCACAGGTCTTCTTCAGCAGTGTGAGCAAGGTTGTGAAGCCGGGCCAAGTCAGAGCTGGACCTCAGAGCCTTGGGACACAGGCAGTTAGACCTTTAAGATAGGAGTGGGTGTTTCAGCAGTCGTTCTTCCTTCACCTTGTCCCAATATGATCTGCATGGCATAGGCCTATTTTTGTAAATCCTGCCTAGGATCATGCAGAGGATAAACTTCAATGGTTCACAACTGTTAGGATTCAATAGCAGAGATACAGGGTCTTACCTACTGGAATTTAAATGCCTGCAAGGCAGGCAGGATTTAGAAGGTATTGCACTTAGATTCAAGTGTTTAATGTAAGAAATAGAGATCCAAACATTCCTCAGTGATTAAACATATTTGTGAGTTGTTTTTTTTTTTAACCTAGAAGGCAACGTAGACGGGGAAAAACAGCACTTACTGCAAGGTACGTGCCAAAGGAGAAGAGACAGCAAAGCACATTCTGGTGTCGTTGCTTGACTTTTTCCAGTGCATACAAAAGATATCCAGGGAAAATGCATTTGGCTTACAAGGAGAGCAGAATTTCTCTGCCCGTTCACTATTCACCCTTTGCTCCATTTGGAAAGGAAATTCCAGAAATATCAGCTAGCAGTTCTAATTGCAGAAAACCAAGGTTGAGATATCACAATACAGAAGAAAAGTAATGTAGGTCAGGAGTAATGACAAATATTCCATTGGTCTTTATAGAACTAGCCAATATCTGTGATAAATCTACTTATGTATGTCTCCAGAAAATAAATGGCTGTGTTTGCTCAAACCATATTTGACTCAGCTTCAAAAAACAGTTTCATTTATGTCCATTAATTCACCTTCAGTTTCAGAAGAAGGGTTCAGTGGGTTTCTATTTCCTCTGAAGTACTGAGCTAGGTAATTGTTATGTCCCTGAGTTGCAAGAGGCACCCAGGTGCTTCACATATTTCTATTTTTACCCAAGCTTTACACTTCAGGTAATTGATGCATAAGGAAAATCACAACCACAATCCATCAAACTTGTTTCAGCATGTGTCTAGCCACGTACAGGTTGAAACAGACTTCAAACAGAGTAAGTGTCATACTGAATTGGGAACACAGGGCTTGTCCATACAGTGGGAGTCAAGAGGCTGCACGCTTCTGAGGACATGGGCTTGAAGTCTCATTCAGAAAACAGGGCTAATTTGATCCTCAGGAACTGATTCATAGGACTACATGTCACAGTTTATCCTGTTGGCTAGACCTGAGCTTATCATTAAGACTGCCTTTCTACTCAATTAAATTAAGAAAAAAAAAAAAAAAAAGAGAAAAGATATTTTCTAGGGCTCCAAAGCTTGTGTCTAGACTAGATCACTGTGTCTGCAGTGCGGAGTATATTTCCATAATAAAGTCCCTCAGGTTAGAAGTTCCTTGTTGCAGACTCTGTCATTATATATCCTTTGTCACATGGATATACTATGTGTCAGGGAACCACATTCTGATTATTGTCACTTTGAACAACATAAGTGATGTAGAGAACTGTAAGAACCACTGTATTTTGTTCACAGCCTGATCATAGCATCTAAATCTAAAACCAAATTATTCAACTTAGGACAGCAATCCATTACCCCCTGCCCTACTTATCTTTCCTGCATTTCAGCTTTTCCTTGAAAGGACAGCATGGAAAACGATGCAGGCTGAAGAAGAAAGAGAGGAAGCTAGATACTACATGATATGCATGAATGCTGTTACCTCACGTCTTTACGTGCTTCTCGCAGGTCTTCAGCTCTGCAAGCCTCTGGTTCATCTTGGAGCACTAGGGGAAAGGCAGCTGAGATAGGAACTGCGTGGCAACCACAACTTTTCACCTCAGATCTAATTCACTTGGCCAACTGTCTTGTTTAATATCTAGTAGTGCAGCACCATGTACTAAAAATTCAGATGAAGTATCTCTCATGGGAAAATTCTAACATTACTTCTAATTAATAAGTATGTGCAGTCTAAAAGAACAGCACTTTAACTTCTCTGACATTTTCTGCTGCAACAGAAAGTGGAAAAACAGTGAGGTATCAGAAGACATATATTAATCAGTGTTTTTTAACTAATTAAGGCAGATTCCAGCTTTCACTAAATATAGCTCCACAAATGACTCTATTAGTAGTACTAAGTAATTGAGTCTATGGTACAAAAGTAAAAATGCAATAGAATTTATGATGCGCTCTATACCGTGAATTGTCTCTACTCCCATGAAATGTTACAATAGGCTCTATCAGTACCGTTTACCTGTGGTATCACTTAGTTTCCCAACCGGTACAGTTCACTCTGTGGTTTCAGAGGATTTTTTTAAACTAGGTAGCCGTAACTTAGTTACAACACTGCTGTTGTAACCCACTGTCTAAGAAATAAAAATGTTGACTCTCCCAAGCTAAAAAAGACACATTTAAAAGGGTTGTGATCATTTAATTATTTTACGATTTAATGCATTTTTTATCAGAGTAACAGCTTTGAACATACATATAAAAGCCCAGGATGAACAGCTGATCCAATATATCTGGCTGATGATACTGCTTTCCACAAAGACATTTGATGAGCAAACATGTCCTCCTAGCCACCTACACTCATACCCATCTGTTAGGATGGCAACATGCCTCTGCACAAGGTAACATGCCAGTATTAGAAGGCCAGAAAAGCAAGCCAAAAGTGGGGCTAAGGAGAAATCCAAATAACATTGTACTTACCAGATCTTCTTTCTGAATGTCACCATACTTGTAACAAGGAGCATTACACTGCTACACACTGACTGTTTAAATTTGATTCCAGTTGTGTACAATTACAGGACAAGCAGCACACAGAAAAGAATAATTGGTTGGTTGTGGATACTCACAGCTGCCAAAAACCCTTGAGATGGATTGCAGCCGGTAGTTGAGAAGCACATTAAGGATATCTGTCAATTTACTTTGAACAGCTAGAGACAGCAGGTGCTGCAGGTGAAGATAATTCCCAGGAAGACCACGTCACCTGGGAGAGTCACAATCAGCGCAGAGAGGCTAACTACAAGCTCTGTCTCTATAATGACAGTCTGGAATGGCAACTATAATTCACTCAGTCTGAATCGCAAACCTTGTCATAAGTTTGTTTTACAAACTCATGTGTTGTACTTCTCAAAAGGCACAAAATCTCGGAAACCTTTTTATTCATCAATAAGTCTGGAGCTTATGCACTCACTGCAGTTGTGTGTGTTTACCCCTGTGAAGTGGGTAGAAATTATTCTGTAGTCTGCAAAAAACAATCAAGCAAAACATAAATAAGCAGAAACTGTAATTTTACATTGCCAAAAATATAATGAGTGGGGTTTTCCTAATTTTGAGGTTTGCACTTTACCAAAAAAATAATTTCTGTTTTGATAGAAGTGCCAGAAGAATACAGAAAAATTACAAAATATCTTTTAACAAAACCAATGATTAACAAAGTATTCCTTTATAGATGACCTGTAAAATTTTGAGATGAGATTAGAAAAGCATTTCCCACTTTGGCACTGAAACTCCATTTTCTAAGCTTTGGAAAATACTGGCTTTAATTAGCCTGCCATATGCTGCTGTGTATACCTCTTTCCAAGCAGAAAGCATTTGCTTTGGGACCTCTCTGAGACTCAGCCACCCTGATATATCCAAATCTCCCATTGACTGTACAAACTATTCAGGACCTAGTCCAAAGCGTAGGGGAAAAGACTGTTATTACCCCTGCCCTGCTCCCCTCGCCACGATAGCTGTGCACAGGGGATATGTATAGTCCCAACCTTTGATATGATGACAATTAACTCTGAGATTCTTCATCCTTTCTGTAATAGAGCAGAGATGGAAGAAGTTATTCATTTTTAAATGTTTTAAGTTGTGAGAAATCTATGTCAAGAGGAGTCCTCCAGTTCTCCCCAGGAGGGACAATGACAAATATTACAGCCAGCCCATGACTGGAGAAAGCAACCAAGAAAGGATGACTACACAGAGAGGAGGACGGGGAGAGGATAAGCAAGCTTTCAGCTATGTCAGCCCCCCTCAAATTTTTTGCCTGACTCAAAGCAACGCAGAGTTATTTTCCTCAAAAACACTGTAGAACCTATTAGGATCTACCTTTCTTGATGGAATTTGCTTGAAGAAAAAGACAGCAGGAAGAATCACAGAATCACAGAATAGTAGGGGTTGGAAGGGACCTCTGTGGGTCATCTAGTCCAACCCTCCTGCTGAAGCAGGGTCACCTACAGTAGGCTGCACAGGACCTTGTCCAGGCGG
>Ga0065711_1028727_pt1 | contig 39508 bp, 23 predicted proteins | sample Hoacrofraction12_FD_59098 | JGI IMG/M metagenome (GOLD analysis project Ga0065711, IMG submission 59098) | Hoatzin crop microbial communities from Cojedes, Venezuela - Epithelial fraction 12 v2 (version 2) | ecosystem: Host-associated > Birds > Digestive system > Esophagus > Crop | place... | reverse complement strand
GGAGATATTCAAGACCCGCCTGGACAAGGTCCTCTGCAGCCTGCTCTGGGTGACCCTGCTTTGGCAGGGGGTTGGACTGGGTGACCCACAGAGGTCCCTGCCAACCCCAAACGTTCTGTGATTCTGTGATCCTGGCTGCTGTTGGGGGTAAAAACCAGCTGATCCCCAAGTGCCAGCCTTCTGAACCAGGCAGCCGAAGTGGGGCAAGATCTCACCACAGCAGGTGACTTTCAACCAGAGTTAGGAGCCCGATGCCCAAGTGGGATCTTTGTACATGCATTTCTGCTTCCCTTCTCCAAGTCTTCTTGGAGAACTCTAATCCTTATAGCAGAGGTGCTAAACAGAAGCAGAGACAGAATAAGCTACACCGTATGTCTGAAGGGTCTGTCTGGGAGGCACAGCCAGAGATGGGCAAGGGGTGTCTAGAGGTCACCTGGCCAAGCCTTTCTCTTGGAGAAGGTCTGTCACGACCACTAAATGAAGGCAGCTACAGCTTGGGCTCACAAAGCCTTACAGACCTCCAAGGGGTTGTTCTGAATCTGCTCTAGGTAGCCTGTTGTGCCGGTGCGCTGCCTTCCTAGCGTCCCATCAACACACAGCGCCAAGAAAAATAGTTAGAAGTAAGGAAGCTTTCGTTGTTCTTGCGTCTCTTCGTGAAGATGAGTGGCAGTGCAGTCAGTGTAGTCACGGCTGAGCTGGCCACTTGCTGTGCCTTACCTGGCGCTGAAGTCCCAGCGCAGGCACATCTGAAGCTCCGACACCCAATGCCATTCTGCATCTGTGAGATTTTATAGGTAGTGGAAGTGGGTTTTTTTCTTTAGAACTAGAGATGTTCCAAAAAGCTGGAAGACTGCAGGCTAAATTGAGCTTACCGTGCATAATTTTTTAGGAAAATATTAGGAGCAATTTTGCTTAATTTGATGACAGAACACTTAAAAAAATAGGTTTGAGCAGTGCTGGAGACATTTATGTACATGCTATAAAATTACTCAACTCTCAAAGATCTTGGTATAGTAAACAAAACAAGGTTATCACTTTATGTTGTTTGTTCTAAATAAAAAGGCTTTAGGCAGTTCTAGTTTATGACAAACCATTTTTTGCATAAAAATGATAGAAAAATAAAATTTCCTGTATTAAAGGAAATACCAGTGACTGCGCGGTGTTTGAGGTGCAGCATCGTGAGTGCCGAGTGCGAGAGAGTAATAGCTTCCCTTGAGCTGCCGTGTGGAACGTGCGCACGAGTGGACGAGGAACCGAGAGCTCCTTTTTGCAAGCATGAAGAATATTGGGGAACCACATATGTGGGATAGAGCAAATGTACTCAACACTACACTGGGTTTGCTCAATCTGTTGATAACAACTCTACAAGCGTAGATTTATAAATATAAAAGAAACATTGCTGAATTTTATATAACTTGTGAATAGTGATGTCAAAATATATACGTAGAGCTAACTTTTATTGGAGAACAGTGAAGCCATAGCACTGCCAAAGCAGCAGCAGTTCTGCTTCTGACCACAGTGAAAGCCGAATCAGGCCCCAAAGTATTTAATCAGGGAGAAAAATCAAATACCATGTCTTTTTTCTCACATTAGCAACATTATTTGGCAGTGGCAGGCAGTAATTTTGTCTGTTTCACTGCAGTCTATTTTATGGTGAAACCAGGCATTTATCAGCCGTGGTGGTCGTGTGTGCTCTCAGGGGTCGCATCGTTCCGTGTGGTGGGCAACATATGGAAGACGTCAAACCTGATCACAGAATCATGGAATGGTTTGGGTTGGAAGGGACCCGAAAGGTCATCTGGCTCCAGCCCCCCTGCCATGGGCAGGGACATCTTCCACCAGCCCAGGCTGCTCAGCTGACGCTTTGCTTCTGAAAAGGCGAGCTCTCTGCGTTACGCCGGAAGCGAGAAGATCTTTCTTGTCATCCTTCGGTCTCGAAGCATCGCTGACAGGGCCTGTGCGCAGGGTCTGTGAGCTGGGCTGGCGATGGCGGGCAGACGGAGCGTCTGGGGAGGCGAGGGCAAGTGCTGGGCTCTTCGCTCACTCCCAGTCCGGGTTGTGGGCTCATGCAGAAAGGTAGATTTGGCTCCCCAGCTGGGTTATTTTTGGTGACTGCAGCTGATGTTTGAGGTTTATTTTTATCTGTTACTAATTTCTATGAAACTGAAAGCAAGAATAGTGTCATCGTCAGGAACTGTGTCTGAACCTTACGGTCAGAAAAGTGCCAGCAGACTGTACGCATTCGCATTAATTACACTTTTTAAGCTTCTCTTAGCACTCACCCAATTTCTTTCTAGTAACGAATATCAAACCAGCAGTTAATTACAGCGGTACCGCTCTGCTCCTCGCCTCGCTACCTCCGTCGCGCGCTGGAGCGGTGCGCGGCCGCCGGCCCCCAGCTGCGGGCCTGGCAGTGTGGCAGTGCCGGCGGCACCCGAGCGGCGTGGCAGATGGCACCGGCCGCTATTTATAGCGTTGGCCGAGCTGCCCGGGGGGACTGCCGCCACCGAAACAGTCTGTCAGGGTAGGGCACCGAGAAGACAATTTCAGGAGGGAGGGGAAAAAAAAAAGAGATAGTCAGATTTTGCATTCCTCCGAAGCCACCCTGGGAATGCGAAAGTCTCGCTTCGTATCGATTTTGACGTTTTCTGAGCAATGGGAGCTATTTTTTCCTCTCGATTTCTGCCCTGTCTCTGCCCGTCGCCCGCAAACCTTCCGAATCCAGCCTGCCTGGCTGCTCTGTAGCACTGGCCGCGGCTGAGCTGGGAGAATTTATCATTCTGTGGAAGTTGTGCTGCCATGGCAACTCAGGCACACGGAATTTTAATTGCAAGGCACAATGTATGTTTGTGAAAATAATTAATAAAACTGCTAACAGGGGTGTTTTTATTACATTAGCCGTATCTTTTGTGTGGCGTTTCTCACTCTTGCTTTTTGCACAAACGGCATTCAGCGGGGCAGGGTTTTCCAAAATTACTGATTTTACAGTTTTTGTTATGAAGTTTGGTTTTTTTATTTGCTTTTGGTTTTTTTTTAATCATATCAGATGAAGTATTGTTTTTTCATTGTTTAACCCAGATATGTATGGTTGATTTGGGGTTTGATGGCATTCGTATCAAAAGCCGTAAGCAGTATTTCATGCCGAAGCAGTGGAGCTTGTGCAATCAGACGCATGCATTCCTGGAAATCCAGGCTTCGGGCCGACAGGAGACTGTGAGAAGGAAGAATGAGGAGGGATTATTTGAAGTTTTGTATTATCCGAGAAAACTTCTCTTACCTTCCCGTTACCCTTGCCTGCCTGGTGCTGGGGCAGTGTGTGCCAGGCGCTCGGGCCGTGGGGCTGTGCCGGCTCTTGAGAGCAGTTAGTATTGCTTGCTGTGAAGTGTTTTATATTTTTAAAAGAATTAAAGACAACCCAATAAAAAGATAGGCTTTTTAGTTTTGAATTGGATGCAGCACTGACATAGTGATGCAGACATGGCCGGTCTGTTCAGTTATTCCACGTGTTTTCCTTGTTAATCTCTGACCCTCGAGCATGAAGTTTTAGTGCTGTAGCTGCTCGTAAAGTGAAATGTCACCTAACTCATTACCATGATTTTTGCTGGGTATGTACAATATATGAATTTAAATGCTAATGAATGGATTTTTTTTTTGAAGTGTGTTGCCTTTGAAAGTTTCCTTTAAAAGTAACAACACTGAACAAGACTTCTGCCTTTAAAGATTAATGGTATGTGATGGCAATGAAACTTTATAATGGGACGGGAAAGCCACCTACCATTCAATTATATCTGTTTATTCCATTGTTTGCTACGAGCTTTCTCAGGTGTTCACGAAAGATTACCTCTGTTACAATCCCTTGTGCATCTGATGTGCTGACTGACTGATTTCATTGCTGTGTGATAGCTTCCGAATGCACGGGAAAACAAAAATACATTCTGCTCCTTAAAGGGTTGTGTATCAAGTTCAACTTCATTAGTTTTGATTGGGACTGAGTCGGTGCCATCTGTGCTGTCACTGTTGTGCATCTTTCACAGGAAAGATGAGATTTGAAATCCAGTTCGCTCGTGGTGTATTGCACTCTTATTTTCTGTGGTTTCGTACAAAATTAACTTGGCTGGATTCCATTTCTTTGTAGCCGAGCTTTTTATTTTTGCTTCAGTTACCTGGCAGTGGAGTCTTCGGGCCAAGTTCGGATCTTATGTGCCTGACTGGTTACCATATAAAGTTTTTTTTAAAGCTTCAAGTGTGTTGGCTTCAGTGCATTTACAGAATTAAGAAATACTGCAGTATGTTATCATTACATTTAGAAATACATTATGAATACCGTTGTCTGAGAGAATACTGAAATACATTTTAAACTATTTAAAGGAAGAAAAGGAAACTTGATTGCTAGAGATGCAGACAACTTGCTTGAGTAAAGAGCTAACTAGTGAAAGAAGAGTTGTTACGGGGAGCACTGGGTGAAGGTAGGAGGCACGTAAAACTCGTTACCAGCTTTTAATAGATGTGATCAGCTACTACGAGTCAGGCAAACCCCATCTCTTTACTGTTTACAGATGACCATACCTGCAGTGCTTCATAAGATGGATTTCTCTGGATTTTATTTTTTTTGAAGTGACAGAAGTGAATTTAACAGACATGGAGGTAACCTGGGAGATCCTGTGTCAAGATGAATCATGCCAGGTCATAGAATCACAGAATGGTTTGGGTTGGAAGGGACCTAAAAGATCATCTGGTTCCAACCCCCCCTGCCATGGGCAGGGACATCTTCCACCAGCCCAGGGTGCTCAGAGCTCCATCCAACCTGGCCTTGAGCACTGCCAGGGAAAGCAGCTTCTGCGCGAAGTGTTCTTTCCAGTAGTTGCAGTTGCGCAGGATCTATAAACTTTGTCCTACATGAAATGTTCTGTGGCACAGAACTGCTGCTTTTTGAAAAGCTGATAGACAGAGAGCTCCTTGATAGCTTAAGCTGATCTAAACTGGGGCGACGGCAGTCCTGACCTCTCGCCTGCCCCGGCTGACCGTTCCTACTCCGCGGCCTTTCCGCTGCCGCTGGAGCTGATGTGAGCAGCCGGGAAGAGACATAAGGGAGCTGACCTGGATGGAAGTTAATGATATATTTTCCTCTGGGGTAGCTGTGGCCTAGATTAGTTCAGCGTATGATCAGATAAGTGCTGGTACTGGCTGAAGGGAGCGTGTGGGATGCGTAGCCGGAGGGAGGAGCAGCACCAGGCTGCGGCAGCCCGAAGCCACGTGCGGGGCCATTACTGTCTGCTCCACTGCTGCGAGCCAGCATTTCAGAAGCGGGTGGCTAACGGAGGCAGAGGAAAACCCGCCCTTTGCCTTGAAGTGGTGCTCGGTACGTTTGATCCCCTTAATTTCAAATAGGATTATGATTTCTTCTGAAGGTTAAATGGCCATCGCTTGGACTCGCAAAATCAGTTCCGAAGTATAAAACGCGCTTCTGCAAGTTATTGACCCTAGCTTTTGTGAGTGGCCACGCAGGCTGGAGATGCACGCTTTTCCATAATGGCAATTATATTGTTATAAATTAGAAGACTACTTTTCATCATTCATGTTACACACCCACTAGTTTTGCTGAAAAAAAGTAACAACAGAACCTGGGCAGTATCTTTAGTAACTTCAGCCACCCCTTGGTGCTCGCTCTAGTGTTAATAACGTCTGAAAATGTGAGTTTTAGCCAATTCCTGGATTCAAAGAATGCTCTTACTTCCATTGTATTTTGGCTAGCTGGAATGAATCCCTCACTGGGCTCTCTCCCCTGCTCTCGGAAGCAATGGGTGGTGACTGCCGTGGTCTCGTGCGTTCGCAGCACTCGAACTGTTGGCTGTCCGTTTGTAGGAGAGTCTCTCCTGCTCTCTCTGGGAGCCAGCTGTAAAATAAGTAGTAAGCCTAATGAAGCACGAAGAATTGTTGGCCTACAAACTAACAGTTAAATATGTCAGAGTTTGGGTTTGGCTTTTTTTTTTTTGTTTGTTTGGTTTGGGTTTTTTTTGCAAAGATCCAGAAGAACGTGCTGGTCTTCTTGAAAAACAACTCTGCAACACCGCTGGCATGTTTCTAGGTAATCCTCTAGGAAAGAAGTGTGAAAAATACCTTTGAAAAATGCATTTACTCTGCACCTGCAGTGGGAATGATGCGCTTCAGTCCATTTAACGTATGTGCTTAGTGTACTTTGACTGTAACATTTTTGTGCCCGTTACCAGTTTTGTATTATTTCATGCAGACGGAGACCTCTGCCAACTCCAAACCCAGTGCCTGGTTCACTGCTTCACCCGGCGATCGTCCCAGTGGCAGTGAGGAGTGGGAATGTTGTCCCAACCCATACCAGCGTAGTTTGGGAGCGTTTGCTTCCTGATTTTCCTTCAGAGGCTTCCCAATAGTGTTTATCTCTCTCTTGCAAGGTTCCTCCTATCAGTCTATCAATTATTGATGAGGTCTGCTCTTGGAGCATTTGTTGATAATGAATAATTTCAAAGACAAATAAAAGACCCCTCTGCAAATTTAATGTCTTGCCCTTTTGTAGTGTGTTATATTGCTTTCTTGGGATGGTGCACTGGGAAAAACAATCCAAAGCAAAAGCTGTTTTGTTTGAAATTTTACGCATTATGTCTATTTCTCCTCCGAAGCTGCAGTACGTGAAATGTCTAGGATGACTACGAACGATAGGCGATTGTGGGATTTGCAAATGGAATGACGAATACTTCTTGTAAGTTAGTAGTTTATATATTAGTATTTTGTTTTTTGTATGTTAAAGGACATACATGCAAGAGAGGGTAGATCAGGAAGAACTAGAAGAAAATCTATGCTTCGAAGTAAATAAGCTTAGTTTAACAAATAGTCTGAAAAGGAAATATTTTATTTTGATAGGGTGCCTTTTTCTCTTTTTAAATTGTGATTGACCTGTTTTCACTGCAAAGAGTAATATTTTCTCACAAACACAATTACAATCTAAAATGTGGATTGGTTAATTGTTTGATGGCTCTGAGAATTGGGGACAGTCAGTGCTGTCAGACTGCAGTCCTTTTTCTAATGAAAAAGAGTTTTGATTCCTGGCTGTATCACGAGGCGTTGGGTTTTTGCCTCTTTATAGCCCAACCTAAAATGTGCTTCATGGAGGAAGGGATAATCATTAGGTCAGCGGGGAAATACACTGAGCTAACGTGCCTCCTGGTTGTCATGAACCTGCGATTTTGATGTGTGTTAGCAGAGGAAAGATGAAACGGCCCCTGCCCTCTCTGGGCTTGGCTGGGCTCTGAGGCTGGAAGCAGGAGGACTGATGAGGGGTGTGCCCTTTCTGCTCTGCCTCCCCACCACCTGGATTGGTGCTGAGCTCTGTGAACAGCAGAGTGGATGAAGAAACAGAAGGTAACTTAAAAATTACAATCGTAATATATTAGATTTGATAGATCCTTGGAGCTTTAAAGCTTACCTTCCCTACACTTCCCCCCCCCCACATTTTCATGTCACTTAAATTTCCCTTCTTTTGATTTGCAGCTGCCACTGCTGCTCAGGTTGGGCAGAACTTGCAGATAATTCTTTCTACTGCTTGCTTTGAAACAGCAAATTTAGCTGGAGGAAAACTAGAGTTAATTTTAAAATCTGTCTTCAGGCTGAACTTCTGTATTTTCTCTGTTTCCCTGTGACACAAGGCAAGGCTGAGCTAAAAATAGTGGGCTGTGAACTTGAATGTTGTTAACTGCTGATCGAGCCATTGTCACGCTGCGTGTTTTTAAGACCAAACAATGTGTGGAGAGATTTAATGGGATTAAAAAAAAAAAGCCATATGAAAGCTTTTTCAATTATAAAACTAACATTATCTTTTAAATGAATAGCTCCCTACCTTACTCTGAGACATATATTGTAATTCGTTTATTTGAGTTTTCACTGTTAATAGGATACCATTGATAGCTTTGCAAGAAATCATGCATCAAGTCAAATACTTTTTCAGTCTTTGGAGACAGAATATTTTCCGATTAAGAGAAAATGTCAACTGTCATGCAGAAGAGTACTAAGCAGAATCAGAGGGTGAGAGACTCCAGGTGTTTCCTGGACATACGTTTTTGTTTTGCCTATAAATAGCAATCAGTGTTTACGCTTACTGATTCTTTGCAGGAAAGGCTGCAGGTACTTAATGGAAAACTTTGGACCATATTCTGTTTAGAATCAGATCTGGTTTTGTGTATTTTTGGTGTTTTGCATCTATTATATTCTATCTTGACGGACATTTATATAGCGGGATGTTAATCTTTTCCCTCTGCTTAATGTCTCCATGAGAGCCTGTAACTCACTTTTCTGTAACAGCAAATTTAGTTTTCCGCCTTGATCTTGAAAAGGTGAAGGTGCTGGTGAGACTCCAGATTGCTAATGCCCTGATCAGCGTTTGTTCTGCCTGTTAAGATAATTAGTCTGGCTGTTGCAAGAAGAAAGTCATTGAGATGGATTGCTAGCTCAGATACACCTGCCCTTTGGATCACAGTAATAAAGCAGTTTGGGGGTTTTGCAATGCCAAAATTCACATGGAGAATGTTCACCATAACACTGCCCTGTGTTATTTAGCATATCCTGAAAGAAATATGCTCATTTTGTTTTCTTATTCTAAATGGGGGTGTGTGTGTGTTCCACTAACCTGGTCCCTCAGCTGGTAGAAATGCTCCTCTGACTGTACTCTGAACTTGTATGGGCTGGGTGCCCGCTGATAGTTTCCTGTGATTTGGACACCTCTGTGCTGTACTAAAGAGGCGAGACAGGAATTGTAGGATCGGAGGGGTAAGTGGAGGTGCAAGGGTTGTGCCTGTGAAGCTTTAGAAGAGAACGGAGTAGAGTAGTGCTGTTGGAAGGGACCTACAAAAACCATCTAGTCCAACTGCCTGAACACTTCAGGGCTGACCAGGAGTTAAAGCATATTATTAAGGGCATGGTCCGAATGCCCTTTTTACCATCAAAAGCGTTAGATACTTGTGTGAGGCAGCAAAATGAGATGCCGTTCACAATGGGCTGTGCAGCTCTAACATCCTTCTGCTCCAAAGATCAGATTTTATTACAGTCATGTGGTGGGATAGCTGTGATACAGTTCTTACAATGACTTACTACATTTGTTTGGTTTTTTCCTGCTTTTTTCCCCACTGTTTCTTACACATGAACTAAAGTTTCTGCAACTGCCAGCAGCACATGCAGTCTTCAGAAATGAAGGTATTTGGTTTATACCTTCCTTTTATGAGTCAATGAGAAGTAAATGCAATCTATCTGGTACTTCTCTTGTCTCCCATCCGTTATCTTCTGCTATTTCTTCTTGGTCCTCTCCATTTCACCACCTCTTCTTGTCTTCATTTCTGTCCCTTCTGTTTAACTCTGTTTCCCTCTCCTGCTTCAGATTTTCCTCTGTCTTGTATTGCAGTCGCTACTTGCTGCTCTTTGTCCGCTGACTCTTGCACGGTGAGAGTCTGATAGAACCTTTTTCCCCATTTTGCTGTCGAGTAGCCTGTTGTAATCACGTTTGTAAAGTACTCGATGTCATTTAACCGCAAGTTGGAGCCTCTTCTTCACCTCAGGCAAATACTCAGATAATGAAGTAACCAGAGTTCACGGGAAGTATTTTGTCTGGAAAGCCGAGCAGAAAAGAAAAGAGGAGGAGAAGCTAAATCAAGGTTACCCCTTCACTGTAACCTTGTCTCTACGTGTTATCCTTCATTATACAGCAAGAGCATGCTTGCGGTTGCACACCTCTGGGTGATGCCTTTGCAGATCACAGCTTAACTTGATCTGCCTTGCTTTGCGAGGAGGCAATTTTGTGGGCGGTTTGGGGAAGGCCTCAGCAGTCCCATGGACCTTCGCTTGCAGCCGGGCCCGCTGAGCCCCGTGGGAGGTACCTCGTGGGGCTTCCCAGTTTGCTGACGCCACTGATGACAGGATGCCCGCTCCGTTGCTGCTTCTGCTTTCTGCCAGTATCTTCTTAGGTGTTCTGGGAGGTGAAAAGAATATAGTGACGAGGAAGTTACTGCATCAGTTTAATTTTCTGGTTTTTTGCTAGGTAGATTTTGGGTTTTGACAGACTTTACAGTGAATTTGTTGTATGAGAATTAATGGTCTGTGTAAGCAACCTTATTTAAAATATGGGGAAATGATTTTCTTTGTGTTAAATGTAATGATCTAGTGACATGGTAAACCCTCCACGTTATAAAATAGTGTTTAATCGATGAAAAGCATTGTAAAAAAAATACACTTCAGTCCATCTGTGTGGTTTTTCTTGGGGGTGTGGGGGGGAAGAGCGTGTTTACACTTCACCGGTTTAGCTTTACTTAAATGTTACATGGTTGCTGGCTTTTAGTGTATACCTTAACATAAATGAGGAACATGACTGAGCCATGTTATGACTGCAAATCATAGAAGGCTCTTCTGTAGCATTAAAAATAAGTGGAGCCTCGTGGTATTTTTTTCAGTAATATCCTTTATGTGAAGGGATTAACATCTCTGTGGTTTGTTTTCATTTTATCATTATAACTTTATTTTATTCTTCAGTGCCTGGGGGTTTATACTGAACTGAGTTAATTGCATCTTATGATGATGAAAGTAGCTGTTTTCATGTGTCTCATGGCTATTCCTTGTTTCTTATGGGATGGGAGATCATCGGTTTTCCTGTTTGTGTTGCTCATTGGCATAAATGTCAGAGATGCTGAGAAGGGAAGCGTTGGTTCACTTAGAATTAGCATATTTAAACAGATTCACTTTTGTTTTGTCGTGGAGTGTGTACGCATAGATGCTGATAGAAATTTTGTTCATGTGTTACTTCTGAAAATGAAGGGACTCAGTAAGAGATCGTTGGGAAGCAACAGCATTGTCTGTAAACTCAGGTAACCTCCCCATCGTAAGAGGTGGCCATAGGCTCCCCTGGTTTCTTCCAGGAAGAGTGAACAGCTGAAGTGTCCCTGAAATCTGCTGATTCCTATAAAATGCCTATGTAAAGTGCTTGAGAAATGTTCAGATACACTAAAAAGGACTATACAGAAAACTGGTAAGATTTGAAACTTAAGTTCAGATTATTTTTGTGCACTGTGCTGTCTTTGCACTGCCTGGTCTTTATTGTTATGACCCATATGTGCCCAGATAAATGCTTGCTAATGTCAGCACCGTATTGATCTGAATCTTAGGAGGCACCGAATCGAAGGCGAATTTCAGATTTCAAGTGATAGGAATAAACTAGATCAATATACAAAGGCAAAAACTGAGCTGCTTTTGGTGATTCACACACAGCCCCATAGGTCCCAATTACGTGCAGAGCTCTATGGCTTGGCCCTTCCTTTGTCACATGCGGTGGTGACACTGCTGTCTCCCAGCTGCCAGGAGAGGGACTTCGGGGCTTATGCTGAGTTAAGAGACCTCTGCAGCCTGCAAATGCTGGTTTTGCTGGAGAATGAGAGAGACAGAATGAGCTAGGTGACACGCTAGCTGCTGGCAGCCTGGAGGCTGGCTGGAAGGCAGCTCAGCAGCAAAGGACCTGGGGGTCTGGAGGACACCGGGTCAGACATGAGACGGTCTTGGGCCCTTGCTGCGTAGAAGGCCATACTTTCAAAAAAGTACATACTTTCAAACAACAGAGCGCCTTCACAGTAAAGAAAGCGTAAAGGCAGTGTTGCCATAGCACGTATTGAAACGAAGGCATCCAGGGTACCAAAGGAGTACTTGAATTATGTAGCTGTTGTCGGGGACTGGATCTGGGAGGTGACAGAGTTGGTGTTTTTTTCTTGTTGTAAACATTACAGCTGACCACAGTTTCTGCCTGGGTTGTTGGAAGAACTCCATTGTTTAAGAAAATGAGGGACAGACATTTCCTTTTTGAAGAAATAGGCTATGCACTGCAACAACTACAAGCTTAAGCTTTTTGAAATCAGTGTATTGGCAAATCTTTATCTGCAGAGTGCTTCAAGGCACTTCCTCCTCGTGAAAAATCAGCGTCACCAAACCAGATAAACTTCCTGATGTTACAGTATTTTCTCTTTTTATTAACATTTTGCCAGCAGCAAGCAATGCAGATGCTAAAGGTTAGGGTGTGCTAGGAGGCCCTACATAGCTATGACTGTTGTTATAATTCCTTCTTAGACCTGGATTCACTCGGCTTGCAAACGAAAAGTCAAGCAACTCTGGAAAGCAACGCTTTCTTTAAAATCTTAAATGGACCAGTTACATTGATCATGTCATCTTTGGATTGCCAAAAGCAGGTTTAATTTCAGAATTTGTAGAAACGTGTTGAAAGAAACACTTAACCAGACAGGCGTCTACTTGGTCAGTGGCTCTGCAGCAAATTAATCTTTTGAGACCTAGGTTTTTAGAGAAGTTTGCTTTTAAAATACTTTTTTTAAGCAGTAGCTGTGTTTTTCTTTCTCATGCTTCTTGTTGTGAAGATTTCGAGGCACTTGTTTTGTAGCACCATCAATGAAGGCAAAAAATAGGAGTCAAGGATTCAAATAAGCCACCTTTTCAATTTTCTGTAAACCATTTCAGATGAGTTTTCCACAGCCATCTGATATGGGTGCAGTTAAGCGTTGTTTGTTAGAAGCAGGCCTTACCTTTCCAATTCTGGAAACTGCCCAAGGAGTTGGTGGTGGAGTCAGAAATATCTGAATTTAAAATTACAGATTAATCACAAGGACATGCTTTCCAACCTTTACAAGCGCAGTTGTGTCTCTAACAGTGGAGACAGAGTCAGAAACCGAATCTAAAAATGAGCAAACCAGAAGGAGCTTGGACGAGATTGCCTTGCTAAGTGGATAAATCTGTGCATCACTTTTTCACTTGTGTGTTAATGAGATGGCGCCTGTACACATTTCAGAGACAAAAGGTAAAATGATGATGGAAATGATGATGAGTAAACTGGATAAGATGCCTTTTACCTGGTCTAATGTATATTTGTGTCCTTTGGAGGGGCCAGCCTTTCTAAGTAACAGCTACTAAAACCAAGAGCAAACCGAAGACAAAATCTAATGCTGACAAAATTCTCTCCAACCTTTAAAAAAAGCTGGATATCGTATCTGCTAAAGATCGTGTGACCGAAATAAAGCCTTAAACATAACAAGATGGAAACTGAAATACTGTGATATCTGCAAACAGATGTGCGTGGCCCTTCACACCAGCTGCACGTCACATGGGGAAACAACCCCCAGCGCCCTGCTGCTAGTGCCCAGAGTGCCTGCTCTCGTGTGGGAGCTTGGGGGGCTTGCGAGACGAGAGTTTAAGAGTCGTAACTCTGAACTCACAGGGTACTGTGCCGATGGCAAAAAATTGAGCCTGGTGCATTCTAGAGTCGGTCTCTTGCCCAGTAGCACAAACAGCGTTTTTCTTCTGATAGCGTCTTTCAGAAAGGATATGGCAGAGTAAGGAGAATAAATTATGTATCAGTAGCATACAAGAGAGGGTGGGTGTGCGGAATAGGAGAGGGAGAAGGAAAACAAAACATGATGGTAGTAAAGGTCATGGATATTTTTTGTTTTTCAGAACAAGAAAGTGTATGCAGAATTGATCGTTTTGCATCTGATCTGGTTTTGCTGTGATTTTTTACAGAAAAATGTCATCTGGTCTGTTGCTGATTGATGGCTCAACCCTGTTAAGACCTGAGCTGTTTCTGCCTTACCTCTGTGACTGCTACAATATCACTTTCTTTTTTATAGCTACATGCAGAATAAGATTTACATAAGTATCTTACTTATTCTAGTACTACTTTTTTCTTCTGTGCAGTCTGTAAGAAGCTTGGAGTTGTCATTCCCTGTGGTCCAAGTCTACCTCATCCAGCATCTTGTAGCTGAAAACTGTCAGCACCAGCTTCTGGGAGGGTTAAAAACCTCCTGGCGGGCGGTTGGTCAGCGTGTTCTCATCAGGTTTCCTCCTCCTCCCAAGCAGCTTCAAGATGGACTTAGTGCTGAAAGAAATATGGTGATAGCCTTTCAAAGTGAGCATCGTTCCCCGTTTCCTTGGCACTGGTATGGAAGATCATCTAAATAATGCAACAGTTCGTGCTGAGCTAATGACCAGGCCAGTCCCAGTGGTGCGGTAGCTAAAAGGATTAGGGTCCCTGCCCACAAGCTTTTTAACAATTAGAGAACTGGATATTTAGAAGTGGTTGGTGATTTTGCGTTCCTAGTCTAAAAAGGGGCACGTTGTAGGTGCTTTTTTGAGGATCCTCTCTTGGGAATGCCTCAAAATTTGTGGCGTGAGCTGCTGCCCGCTACCTTGTCAAGCACCGCTTGAGAAGAGCGGGAGATAATTTGATAAAAGAAGATGTCCGCTTCCTTGGGCATCTGTGTTAATAATCCAAAACGTTGTGCTGATGAGAGGAGAGAGACTCTGACGCCAAACTGAGATCCAGGCTTGACCTGCCAGAAGCCTGGGCCTGCTTGGATCTGAACTGTTGCTTTGGCCCCAGGTCCAGCAGCGCTGTTGTTTCCGCTGCTGGAAAGCAGTTTTGCCCAAGCAGCAATAAATACAGCTGAGAGCGAGCCAGAATCTGCAGAGTTCAGTTGACCTGTGGATTTACTGAACTAACCTAAAGAATATGTTCACTTTAAATATCTTGATATGTAACTGTTTTTGAAAAAAACAGGTCTCCAAAGAATAATCCCCTGCTTTTTTCTCAGTTTCTGTTTTGCTGCTAATTAGTGCTCTTGGAGTATTGTACGCTCTCAGCTGAATAAAAGCTGATGATGATTGAAAGAAAATCTATTTTTAGAAAAGAGCTGAACTACAAGGTATGTATTACAAAAATGCTACAGAAAGACTGAGTGTAAGCCAAACATCTTTTATTCAATATTTTTAAAAGGAAGAGCTACTGATTATTTTTTTTTTTCCCAAAAAAATACTGATTGATGGGCAACCTGGGATTTTCTTGGACCACACATTCTATGTGGCGGGTTTAAAGCATATGGAAAATGATGAGAGGGGTTGCCGATGTTGTGTGTGTGTGTATGCTGGCACACCGCGATGTCAGGTCTCACTGGAAGCAGGAGTTTGGGAGGCTGTCGTTAACAACACGGGGCAAAGCTACAGCCCAGCTGGGCAGCTCGTTTCAGACCCCCACGGACTGACCTCGTCTATTTTGTGTATTCTGTATTTGTGGCCGATTTGTGTTTGTGTTTGAGAGGATTTGAAGTTGTTATTCATATTCCCGTGTGTGAACTGTACAGGACCACAAAGAGCTTTAAGGAACCATAGGTCAGCATCAGGACAGGTCCCCACATGTACCTCGAATACTGTGTTCAGTTTTGGGCCCCTCCCTACAAGAAGGACATTGAGGGGCTGGGAGCGTGTCCAGAGAAGGGCAGGGAGGCTGGTGAGGGGTCTGGAGAACAAGTCTTAAGAGGAGCAGCTGAGGGAGCTGGGGCTGTTTAGTCTGGAGAAGAGGAGGCTGAGGGGAGACCTCATCGCTCCCTACAGCTACCTGAAAGGAGGGTGTAGTGAGGCGGGTGTTGGTCTCTTTTCCCAAGTAACTAGCGACAGGACGAGAGGCAATGGCCTCAAGTTGCATCAGGGGAGGTTTAGATTGGATATTAGGAAAAATTTCTTTACTGAAAGAGTGGTCAGACATTGGAACAGGCTGCCCAGGGCAGTGGTGGAGTCCCCATCCCTGGAGGAGTTCAAAAACCGTGTGGATGTGGCACTTCATGACATGGTTTTTAGCAGGCATCATGGTGTTGGGGTGACAGTTGGACTTGATGATCTTAGAGGTCTTTTCTGACTATAATGATTCTATGAACGAGATCAGCAATATGGAAAAAATCTCTTCCTTCAACAAAATGCTCAGGGTACTGAAACAGTGTTGTGATGTCTAATAATGTGCATTTAGCAAGTCAATATTTAAATTTACAGCTTTTCAGGATGAAGAGACTTGGATTTATTGAGGGTACCTCTAACTCCGGCTGTCAGCAGCTGGTGTGTTTCCACATCGTCTGTCTCTGGCCAAACAAGAGGGATCAACACCTGCGGCAGCCTGGCAGTTTGTGCTTTCAAACAACATGTAGAAAAATTTCAGTATCTAGTCCTGAGGGAGAGGGACACATCAGATTTCCAGGGCATGGTAATTTTAGATGTGAAACCCTATTTTTTTTTTTTCATCCTGTCCTTGGTACTCTGGATTCTGGCTGCTTTTAGCTAGTGAAGAGACAAAGCACGAGCAGGACAATTTGATGCAAAATCAGGTGTCTGAACCTGACCAAAGATGCACATCTTTTAAATGGGTCCAGTCAGGGGAACTAGCGCACTCCAGCACATACTAATCGTACTGCTTTCACCTGTAAACGCAGGTGAGAAAACCAAACTTGAAGGAGCTGAAGATTAGAGATAAGCCTTTGGAAATTAAGTACAGTATGAAAATTGCCCACTCATATGCGTAGTGAGATGTTCTTGATCACACAGTTCTGTGGTTTTGGGTTGTCCTCTTCCCAAAATCTCTGCCTTGTTGCATACAGAAGGAATAGTACTTATCTAGTGAGCAGCTTCTGTCTGTCTGTCTTTCTGTCTTTCTCCCTCCACCCTTACTATTTTTTGTTGTGTAACCCTATGCCTTACTATATACCACTCAAATCAGGGTTTGAGGATGAAGTTACTAATTTCCTCTTTGACATTTTTGTAGGACTACAGTATACTACAGTATTTCAGTGCTTCAGATGTTAATTGATTTTCATAGCACCCTACTGAGACGGGGAGTTATTATTAACCAGGGAAATGGAGCACAAGGAGATTGAGGTCAGAAATACTGCTCAGTTTGAATGCCAGGTTTGAGAGTAGTGTTTCTTTTAGTAGTCACATGAAACTCTTGCATTCCTTCAACTGCAACTGTGAGTAATTCTAGGTTTCTCCATATTGAGTCGACAGCTGTAACAGAGGCAGCTGTATAGCCAGGAAAGCTCAGGTGACCACTCGTGGAATTTTTTGCCTAAGTGATGTGCCTGGTTTCACGTAAGAACTTCTGAGTGGAAGTGGGGAAGGGATCTGAGTCTTAACACTGCATTGAGATGTTACGATCCAAGACGTTTTTCTTTCGTTATTACATTCTTCTGGCTCATAGCGTATGTATCCTCCAATTCCTGCGACAAAGGACGCAAAGCCCTACCTACAGGAGTCTCTTCTACCCACTAACCGTAATTCGTCACCGGAATGGGTACACTCGTGACGACAAATGAGCAGAGGTCCTTTTAGCAGCATGTGTGAAATGTTCTTCATTAAAAAATAATTCCTGATGTACACGTGTAAGGATTGCCCTATATTTCTTCATTTTGAGTGCCTGTGTGCCCTTAATTTTCTTTTAACATTTATTTAATATAAACAGTTTTCTGTTCCGTATTTCAGTTTCAGTTGGCCTTCTGACATCAAATGTCCACATTCAGAAGCATCTTAGTAGTTTAAAATGGCAGCAGTGTCAAGGAATCCGTATCCCCGTCCAGTTGCTTCGCAGTTGCCGAAGTTTAGCTTTTTGAAAAGTGAGACGACTCAGAGCAGAGAGCTTGTTCCGTAGGATGTCAGCTGTCACAGAGCTGACACGTGAAGATAATTCTTTTCCTCAGTAGAATATTGTTTCTCTGAGTTGGCAGCACAGAAATGATTATTAGAAGTTAGAAAGATCATTAGAAATCTGAATGCTTTGATAGCCATCTCACGTTAGCTTTTTTTTCGTAAGAAATTAACTAATCATCACTTTCAGAAGAATAAAAATCCTCTGGAAACCTGCATGAGGATGACTCCAAACTCATCTGCTGTGGTACTCCTGAGAACAGCTCTGTCAGCAGATTCTCTCTGGAAAAAGGTGGAAAGTTAACCAAAATATTTTTTATATATTTGGAGAAGTAATTCTACACTGATCTTCACTCTGGACTCATTTCTTGTTTCTCTTAGATGATGGGTTTATCATATTTTGGATTAATGTTGTCTTGTAAGAAGTTGTTAATTCTCCCGTCTTTCAGCTTAAATTGTATTTTGGGTCCATTTAGTTGTTTCCTCCTAGTTTTTTTAGAAGCATCTATTGTTAATAGTGCTGAATGGAGACTCTGCTTCAGACTCCTTTTGGTTCGGTAAATTTGAATTTGCATTTGGGCCTTTATACAGGTATTTCTGGCTCTACCTCAGATACCTGCCTTGTCTGCTTCGTTGTGCTCGGTTGTGTGCTCGCCTCTCAGTTCGAGAAGAGACAGAAATAGAGGGAAGGCAGACACAGTCTCCCTGCTTGCCAGAAGAGCGATGTGTGTGCTGGACGTGGTGGCCTCCTGTGACTTCCTCGAAAATGCCTGGATCTTTTCAAATTTGTGCTGAAGAATTAACGTAATGGATTTTTATGATGGAAACTGGAACTGTGCTGTAGCAGGAGATCTTAAATGCTCTTTAGGGCATTTCCTCACAATGTAACTAAGTCGACAGATCAGTCTGGGAGGAAGACCACAATTCTTTAGCCTCTCGTGTTTGAAAGCCTGGTAAATGAAATCAGTCATTAAAGAGCTCTGATTAGAGGACTGCTTATTATTAAATTTTTTTATTATTATTCTGTGTTTTGTTGCATGTGACTTAGACTGTGTGGTTAGTTTTGGTTGCTAATAGTTGCACAATGCTTTGATGTCCTGAAAATCATCATGATAACCCAGTGAAAACACAAAAGTGTGTTTATTTTCTCCAGCAATACCAGTTAGCATAGTAAAAACAACACCTTTCTTGGTAAGCTTTCCTTTCCTTAACATGTAACAATGTGCCTGGTATTGTAAAAAATACAGATCATGTTATTGTCTCGTACGAAAGATGTTATTGTCAAGCAAAGGGAAGGCAACACTTCAGATTACTGAAAATTAGGACATTGTAAATGGTTAAATTAATGATGGCACAGATTCAGAGAAGCCGTGAGCTTTAGGGAGAGATTGAGAGAGAAGAAAGAGGAAGACTTCTGTGTGCAAGAACTGGAAGGTTGTGCCAAGTGCGGAGAGGGATGTGAAGGAAAGACGAAGCCATAGTTTAACATGGAGGGTTGAGAAAATCAAAGGAGATGAGAATACAGATGAGAATAGAAGATAACTAGGTTTGGAAAAAAAAAGACGACTCCTTTTTTTCCTTACTTCTCTGTGATACTCAGTTGAGTGCTGTTAGAAAACATACTAAAGTGTCGTTTGTGCTTGTTGTGACCGTCCCTGCTCGTGGCAGGGGGGTTGGAACCAGATCATCTTTAAGGTTCCTTCCAACCCTTACCATTCTATGATTCTATTCTATGATTCTATGACTGCAGCTATTTTCTTCGGTGCCATTGAAGTAAATGGAGAAATACAAAGATGGGTTTGATCTCAGGGGTAGTCTGATGCAGGCCGGGGTGATGTCTTTGTGTGTGTTGGTTATGGACGAGCCCTGAAGGAAGCGGTAGCTGGGAATAGCTGCGGATTTCTGGCTAAGCACCCCCCAGTAGCTGCGTTACAGTATGGCAGTCTCACCAGAGAGGCTTTATGGGATCAGGAAACCACCTAAATTCAGGGGATTACCTGGTTTCTGACTCCAGTAGGTGTAAAGAAGCTTTTCTAGGAAGATTCCTGGATTACAAACTGCAATGTGAGGGTTTAGAAGCTTTTCTATAACAGAGATATATTGTTTTCAAGGTAGAAGTATTTATAAAGGATTTATTGTCTTAAGCTGCGTGTGAGGTTTCTGTTGGTTTTTCCTTTAGGATTACAAAGGTAACAGAGAAAAGCACCGTTTGATATTTACCAACCTAAGGGTACTGTCTCATGCTGAGGGTAACTGGATCCCGAAGAGCATTGATTAACCCTTGTAGTTCCAGCTCTGACATTTTGATACCGCCTCCTCGTACACCCAGTGGTATTTCTCAGATCTGATTGCAGCGATTTCCGTCTCCTTACAGAACCACAGTACTGTGAGCGATTACTTCTTTATCTACAGAGCTAGGTACATCTAGGGAACAACTCAGGTGCCTAAACGTGGGCATTTGGTGTGCTTTTAGCTGTCGCTGGATATGCAGATCACCCCCATGGAGCTTGCAGAGATGATGCAGCACTTAGAGCAGGCTCGGAGCCTTCTGCGGCAGCGTGCTGGGCAGGATTGTCTCTGGGCTGCTCAGATGGCATCTGACACCAGTGTTTGGGCACCCGAACTCGTTGCTGCTCGCTGGCCAGTGTAAAAATGGAACTGAATGGGAGATGGAGCAGGGAAAGGTATGGGATTTATCGGAAAGTCTAACACTTTCTGGTGCTACTCCTGGTTTTGTTCTTGTAAAGACCACTTACTGGCAAACTTTGAACATCTCTAAGTAATAGTTCTTATTTGTGATTAACACTGTTTTTATAGTAGATTGGTACACATTTAAAATTAATACCTCTGACCCTGCAAGAGAGAGACAGTCCAATTTTCTTTTTTTTTTTTACTCCCAGAGAAATAGAGTAAGCATACGTTCTGTGGTAGAAGTGCACTTACAATTAGAAACCTAGGCATTTCCTGTGAGTTTTAGAGTTGAACTGTAAGCCTGAAGGACAGGAAACAGGCCACGTTGCTCTTGTTAAACCATCAAATCATTACTGCATATGAGACTAGAGGATTTTCAGCTTCTTCTCAAAGCATTTTTGGAGGATGAGTCAGTAAAGCAGTTATCTAATGTATCCACGTTGACTGCACATAGCAGTTTGTATTCTGTTACGTTTAATTACACTGTTACCGGGCTAATACTTTGGGATTTTTCTCTCTTTTTTACAGGATTCTGCTCAAGAGAGTGTCATTACACGAGATATTCATCGTACGTTTCCAGCACATGATTATTTCAAAGATACGGAAGGAGACGGTCAGGAATCTCTATACAAAATCTGTAAGGTACAGTCAGTACTCTGAATTTTGAAGTGTGTTCCATATTTTGCTATGACTGTGTTTTGCCCTGCTAACCCTGTTCTGATCCAAGTCACTAATCAATAAGATCTTAAAGCTTTATTTAGATTGCATGGGGAGAGTGTAGTGTTTCTGCAGTACTGGATATCCTGAAGTGCTTTTTATAACCTTGCATTTGTATATCCTAAGATGCACGTGAGAAGAGCGAGGCTCGCGCTAGCTGTACTAATGGGCAGTTTGATATCAGAGGTCCACTTCAGCAGAAGCATGGCGTAGTAGAACCTTTTTAGCTCTGCAGAAGAGAAACCCTCAGAGCCAGCTCTGCTATGCGGTTAAGCGAGAATGTTTCCAGAGAATTATCTAGAGAACAAGTTAGCTGACCTTTCCACAAGCAGTGTGTGTGTGTATAGCCTTTGACTCGGAGATCTCAGATCACATCAGATCAAAGAAAAATCTAACGTTTTTGCAATTTGCACGTGGGGAAGTTGAGGTACTAAATGAACAGATTTGTCCAGCTTGTACAGGCAGACTTTTGCTGATCAGGAGAGAACCAGAAGGAAGAATATTGCAGCTAGATAGGGACTTCTCTGGCTGTCAGCTGCAGATTTTATTGTGTTTCTGGCAGGCAGTTTTCATTTTACATTTTTTTCTACTTGCAGACTAAATGATTGCCTTAGACAAAGCCATTTCCACTTCCCTTCCTTTTCCTTGTTGCTCTGTTTCCACCTCCAGCTGATTAGTAGACAGAAATGATGGGGTTGTCATAACAAGCAGAAGAGTGTCCTGCCTTTGGGGTATAATGATACATATTCCTGTTCTCCAGATGAATTCTGTGGTGATACAGACTGCTATTCAAACAATAATTTGGACGACTGTTAAATATAGCTGCTTAGGTTACATATATTGAAGTTCATTGCCATGAGTAATTCACATTTAAAAAAAAAAAAAGGCAAAAAATAAAGGAGCAGAGAGAACTTTGAACCAATGACATTGATTTCTCCCTAAGCCTGGAGGGCTCGAGATGGCTGCAGGGAAACCATTCCTGTGCCAATCTTTGAAAAGAATAACTAGGACAATGCAGGTAATTGTGGGCTTGTCAGTTTGATATCAGTTAAGTGAAAAATAATGGAACAGCACTCAGCTTATGAAGAATTAAATGTGAGAAGTATATTATAATGAATGCCTGCAAGTTTACTGAAAATAGATCTTGACAAGCGAAAAAAGAATACAGGTTTCATTGGTGAAGGTAGTTTTATTGAAATTCTATAAATTGTGTTGTCTGCTGTGCAGAAAGGTGTATAAATGCTGGACAAGTTAGAACATGAACAAGATACACCTTAAAGAATTAAAAACCGGCTGTCTAGGAGGTTACTGAACATCAGCACTGAGTAAGTGCATTTCACATGAGGTGTCATGAAGATCGCTTGTTTATTCGATGTAATCTGGTTAGTCACCTAAAAGAAAACAGAAAAATCAGCTCCAATAGAGATGTCTTGATGACACAGAGAGAAAGGGAACGGTAAATAATGCGGTGTTAAAGGATGTATAGATAGATGGATCTTGTGTAGGAATAGAATGCCTCGAGTAGTTTACAGTAGTTTACAGCTGCTGCAGCTGCTTTTGTTAACAGTGTCCAGAATTAAAGACAACTACTTCTACGTTGGAAAGAATCCGTAGAAGTTCCATAAGGATGATGAAAGGATTTGGGAACATACTTTGGAAAGATAAACTCTTTTTCATAAAGGAGTATCTCAATCTATTTTGTTTAATAAAGAGGAGATAAAGGAATGAATCTGTCTGAACTGCAAGTGACTCTGAGGCATCATCATCAGTCTGGCAAGCAGCTTGGCAGAGGTAGAGATCTGGGACCTTCCTGGGTTTTCTGTAGTAGAAGTGAAGAATTCTACTCATCTTTCAAAGCAGGGAGCTCTCAGGGCCTCTAGTGCTCCTGCAGAGCAAGTTGCTGCAGATGTTGGTCCTCTTTTCTGGAATGATGTAGATCAGAGGCCTGTCAGTGTGTACATCAAGTCAAGGACTGCTTTTCCCATAAAGTGTTTTGTATTTATCTACAGTTAAATGACCTCTGCCACTTTCCCACTTTCTCTTGATACGAACACGTTCTGCACAGCGTCTTTGCAGTCAGCCTTGTCTCATCAGCAGTCTTTGTTACTGTGCTATTTTCATGTGTTCTGCATAATTTGTGAATATTTTCAACACCACCAGCCCTAGCACATCTTTCCGCAAGGTTCGGTGAGTGACCTCACCTTCATTCCGTGGGCAAGAACTGACTCTTTATTCCTACCTTTTGCGTTCTGTCCTTTAATCAATTAATGGAGTGCATAAGAGGACTGTCTGTGGCAGCTCAGTTCCCTAAAAAGCCTTTGGGAAGGGATCTGGTTAATGGTGTTCTAAAAATCCTAGCAGGCTCTATTGACTGCCTCATTCTTTGGCATGCTCCTTGGTCCAAGGAAGGATTTGGGAAGCGTTGCTTCCTGGTAGAACAGCCATATCCAATCTGCAGCACTGAATTATTCATAAGTTTACTGATTTTATTCTTGACAGTTTCTACCTACTTGGCAGTACTGAGATCAGAAGCAACTGCTGTGTAGATTTCTAGGCAGCGACTTTTCCTTCATCCTTGAACTGTTTTCTTAATGGCCATGGCTCGGTTCTACAGATGACCTGCCTGTGGCCGGGCCTGGCTGGGCCTGGAGTTTGATTGGCGTGGTGAGTTTTAGAAAACTACTGTTAAAAGCTAAATAATTTGCTTATAAACTTGTCATTCCATGGGGAAAAAAAATTAATAATCTATGCTGAAAGTAATATTGTGGCTGCCTTATATTACTGGAATAACTTTTAACAGAGGTGCTATGCACTCGTGCCCTTCTTCTAATATGAAAGCAAGACATTTGGAGAATGGGATTAGTGAATAAGTCTGGCAAAGGTCTGTCCTCAAGTGGGAGGGTAAAAAGCTGAAGAGCATTTTCTTCATTCCGCACTGAAATGAGAGATGATCTGAGCTGTCAGATAAAAAGGAAAACCATTAAAAGCTCGCTGCCTCGTTTTAACGGGTCTGTCAGTTTTAGTTCCGTCTCTTCATCTCTTCTGCGGAACAGTAGGAAATCAGGAAAGCTGGAAACTTTTTCAGTTGCAGAACATTTATGTGACAAAGTATCTAAAAATAAACTTTCAGGCTGACATTGGTGATAAGGAATGAAAAGAGTTCCGGATTCTAGATTGGAGATTCACTCGAGGACATCGCAGAAGCTGGATCTGCAGAGAGCAAACAGCTTTGGGAAAAACGTGGTGTTTCTTGCACACTTTCTGTTTAAACACAATGCAAATTCTAGCTCTATTTAAAGAGCTTGTTCTCTGCGTTAGAACACACAACAGAATGGTACTCACGACCTACTTCCATGCGTCCGTATGTAGTTAACAGCCCGATGCTCCAGGGAATCAAAGCGCTTGGCAGAAATCGGCCTCTCAACTGTTTGGAGTGTGTGCAGTGAGGAGTTCAATGCGAGATGGAGTTTCTCTAATTTTCTGATGAAAGTAAATCCTGTTTGGCAAACAACCTCTGTGACTTTAATAGGAGAAAGGCAGTATGTTGTGGGGAGATCAGTCAGGTTAGCTAGGTGAGTGCTCTTACTGGGCAAACTGGAAAAATAGCCACAACGCTTCCCTGTTTTCCTGATTGTGGTTGAATGACTTTTCAGAGATTCAAAGTCTTTCCCAGTAAACAAAGGCAAAAAGGAAAGCGATGAGAAAGCTATGGAAAAAGCTACAGAGAGCTATGAATTATTTGTATCATGACGTGTTTTGTTACGAAGCACTTCTCTCCTTGGTTGGTCAAAGTTGTAGGTTTTTTCCTAATCCCAGTCATACTGGCCTGAAGGTTTCATGCGCAGGATCAGCGTGATAGCTGGTTTGCCGTGAAACGAAGCACGGCGTTGCAGTCGTCGTTCCAGTGGCTGTTTGTTGGTACCCACATTGGCAAAGGGAATAAGAAACTGTTTTTCTAACAAAACTAACACTGGGTGGGCTCCAGTATGGTGGTTTTTGGCTTTCTTTGCTGTACAATAGAAAGGTGAAAATGTCTTTCAGTCGCTCTTCTGTGCCCAGTAGCTCCTGCACCATGACGAGCTGCGAGTGATGGATTGCTCTGTGGCTCACCCTTCGGCATGGCCGAACTACTGCCGAGTGCTGGCCTGTATGCTCTTCGTCTAACTTCCAGCCTTGTTCTGCATTTTCATTTCTATTTCATTGCGGCGTCTCTTTTCAGATGATCACCCCTTCTCAGCATGGACATACTCTTCCACATTTTTCATTTCTTAGTATCTCCTCAAATTTACGAATAGGAAATTTCAGCATTTGTCCACTTTGGTTTAAGGATTTGTCAGAGAGCAGATCTCTTTCCTTCCTATAAAAGTCTATTTGCTAATTTTAGAATAAACGTAGGAGCATAAACAGAATTAGTTAAGAGTTATTTTTTCATCTATTTTTTGTTGTTTATTTTCTTTGCTCCTGGCTTGAAGAGCAATTTTAGTAAATATTGTTGTCTTGTTTCATGCAAAGGGTTTTTAATGTTATCTTGTCATCTTCCATTTAGATACTAATAAGGTTCCTTCTCTGCACATCTGTGCTCAGTGAGGAAGCAGGAGGACGGTTCTTGCGTCCGGGCTCTCTGCTGAGACTGTGCCAGTGCGAAGGGCAGGACTGTGAATCTTGGATGCTGGAAAGAGAGTAAAGGCTTTAGTAGGTTTGGAGGCCTGTCTGCATAAATGCGAAGATTTCTGCGTTCGCTCGGCCCTTGTAGCTCTGGAGGAGGCGTATTGCGGAACACACACGTACCTCTCCCTGAGACTCGGTGAATGAGTAACTAACTTCTAAAAATACAGTTTTCAGTTAACACACAAGTTGCTTGTATAATGTGAGACATCCGAAATGCTGCAGTCAGAGGAATATTGCTGCTTTCAGACTGCTAGCCTTCTAATAAATTTTAGGTATGGAGTTTTAAATTATACTATCATTAAAATTATTCAGCGACCAAGCGTGTCATACAATGTCTTGTTGCATGAGAAGTCTTCATCAAAGTCTGGATGTTTTCTTGAGACAGACTGTTCTCCAGACGCTATATAAAGTCTTTTAACTCTACTAAAACGGACTTCAGCACAGAGCTGTGTCTGTATCAAACATGGAGTAGATTCCCTAGACCATTCCTGATTTTGATAGCAACATAAAGGTAAGTAATGAGAGCAAATCAGGCTTGGAATTCTCCCCCCAAAAAACTTGCATTCTTTTCCTGTTACATTTTCCTTTGTCCTGGGACACAGATGCTGGGTATCTCTTGCACGGCTGTTAACAAGCATCCTGCTCTGGAGACCTTCCAAGACCCACCTGGACGCGGTGCTGTGCAGCCTGCTCTGGGTTGACCCTGCTTCGGCAGGGGTTGGACTGGGTGACCCACAGAGGTCCCTGCCAACCCCTAACGTTCTGTGATTCTGTGATCATGCCAGTGTGCCCAATGCTTTCTTAGAGACGCGAGTGTTTCCTGTGCCAGCAAACTTCATACTGACAGGAGCGCTCCTGCAAATGAGAGATCTGTAGAGCCTCCGCTCGTCCCTTTCCCTCTGCGTTGCTGTGAGGGGAGTGAAAGCTCTGGAAATGCAAGACCTTGGTGTGAGGCAGACGCTAGAGAAGTATTTTTGATGAGCTCTCTTGAGTTTCTAATGTAATTATAACATTTGGTTTCTAATGTCATGGAGTTACTATGGTAAAGCCAAATTGGCAATGTGATTGTAAGCTGATATTTGCTAGTTAGTGTTTCGCGTTTTGCTGTTTTAAGTACATTTGAACCTTCAGCAAGTATAAGCGATGATTTTCGTGCTTGTGAGGATGCACAATGAGGAAGAACATTTCCTTCTGGAATTCGAGATGCACTCTCTGCTCTTCCTTTTTTAAAACTGCTGGGACTCATACACAGTAGTTGCAGAAATCCCAAATCTGAGATTGTAAATTCAAATCCGCAACCTTTCCATTCATCTTTTAAATGCTACTTAGTTGGAATGTTTCTGCCCACAGAAGGTTCAGGTCTTGGGAGGTTTTCCTCCATTAGTTATTTGAGAGAAGAATTTCTGTCCATCTCTGGATTCTTCAGTCACTGTCCCAACACGCAGGCGGCTCTCTGTCATTGACCTTGTCTGGGGAGACTCTGTTCCTTCCAAATTCTTCACTTGCTAGTGATGTTGTACTAATAACAGCATGGTAGTTCTTCTCTTCAGAATACAGAGAACTATCAAAAAGATGTTTTAATTCTGAGAGATCTTCATTTAGTTAAAATGAATGAAAGTAGGCTTCAAGTCAGAATCTTAATATTAGGTTCCATTTATGTCAGAGAATATATAAAATCTCCGTTAACTGGAGTGTAGTGATTGGAGGTTCCCCAAGAGCTTAAGAAAACAATGATTTAAAAGGCTGCACCGTTGTCGCTGGTTGTCATGGGAAAAATCCCATTCTCTTGAAATTACAAAATTACAATGGCTGCAATGGTAATATGGGATTTGGGAGTTTGCTTTGTTTTCGCATTTCCTGTGGAAAGATGGAGTTGATGCTCCTCAGTCGCTTAGAAGGATAAATCTTAAATAAATAATCTTAGATCTTTTGTTAATAATACAATATTACTGTGGTATCTGTAGGCAGCATCCTTATTTTTGAGGCTGTTTCGGTTAATTACATCTTTCAGCGATATCAATAAGGTTACTTAAAGCTTCAAAAATCTCTTTGCTTTGGGCAAATACAATGAAATTATGTCGATTTTAGAGGCTTCATTAAAAAATAAATCTTTAGTTGCCAGGATTATGGTGCTTTGACTTAACAGCGTAATCTTTCTCGGTTTGATCTAATTCTCATGCAGGACTGAGGTTAGTCTCTGATCACAGCTGCTCGCGAAGGTCGGATTTGGGGAAGAACCTGATGGAAATGAACTTCAGAGAGCAAGCTGATCAAGCAGTTCATAATTTTTTTCATAGCTGTTGGTTGCTTCGAAGATTTGTTAATGATGACATCCTTTTACTGGGGCCCTCAGACATCTTTCTCTTACATGTCCTATGTATATCTGCAGTGATGAATTTATAATTTTTTTAAACTAAATTGTGCAGAACTTACTGATTTGTAGTTCTATGGATCACCTCTTTGGTTTCAAAATTGTCATCTATGCTTCTGACTTAATTGGCCAGTTAATGGTTTACCAGTTTATATTTATTTTGTTGTCAGGCTTTTTGAGTGAATATTGTCTGTTCTTAATAATTTGTAGTATTTTTCTTCCTTTTAATTTATAATCTTTTCTTCTGATACTCAACTGGAGACAGATCCTTCAACACATCCCCTGTTAGGAATGGTTCCAGCAGGATTACAGCCTCTGGGATTCTTTCGCAATAAAACAGACATAAAGAAAGTCCACGTAGTTTTTCTGCTATAATTTAAATACAAATTTTCTGCCTTGATCCTGTATTTTCCAGGTAGCGGCTTTGCCTTCCTGCTCTGGCTGTCTTTGAGAATGGATTTATTACGAGTTTTAATGTGTTTAGGAAGTTGATGATGAGAACGTTTCTTGATCTTCCTTCATATTTTTATATGTGACATGCAGAGTGAGGATTTTTTTTTTTGTACCCTCCCCATTTTCCCTCTTTTGCCATACTTTGAACTTCTTTCACAATCTCAAAAGGAGTATCTTTTTATTTCTGATAACTTTCTTTTTAATCTGTGTCAGTTTTGGAGGCAGTTTATTTGTTCCAGTGTGTTTGTTTCTCCATAGTTATCTTAAAACTTGTTTGGATTAATTTATTGCTGTTTTCAGCAAATTGCTAGCTATTGTGCTAGTAATGCCTCTCACAACAGAGAACGCCCACACGTTGATAGCTTGCTGTTAATTTTTCAGCTTGGATTTTTTTTTTTTTAAGTAAAGTAGAATTATTGTTATAGAGTATGAAGAAGTCATAAATTAAAGTTATTATTTGTAATTTTGCATATTGGTTTCTAAGCAGAGCTGGCCCTTCAAAAGCAGAAATAATACATCTTTTGGGAATGCTACAGAAAATAAAATATTCAGCATCCAGAAGCTGATGGATTTTGGGAACAAATAGCTAAAGACTCATGGTGATGATATTAACCAGTGCATGGTGCTAATTAGTCATATGCAGTATTAATTTAAGTGTTGAAAGTAGTTTTGTAATTTGTAAAAAATATTGTAAAGTAATTTTTGTAATTAGTAAAAAAAAAAAGAAGTAGCTGAATTCTGTTAATTCAGTGCTTAGCAGCTAAAGAGTAATTTTACATTAGCTTTTTCCAGGAAAGCATCCTTTTATTCCAATTTGAAGTTTTGTGTCTGCTATTGTACACTTCTGGAGTTGTTTTTCTGTGTCTTACTTTGGTGGCTAGAGCTGGTTTGAAACACTGTCATCCGTAAGCAGCCTGGGAGGCGGGGTGGGGGGAAAGGTGGATTTTCTGATTCATGTGGCTTGTTCCTCCCCGGAGCTCGACCTGGTGCTGGTGTTTTTCCTGGCGGTAACCTTAGTGCCTGGCTTGTTCCCTCTCTCCGATGTCGATCCTGTGGCTGCTTATAGTTTCCTCCAATTCTGAACATCCTCTGACATCTCTTTAAAAACAGTATTTGTCTTCTTGTCTCGGGAAAGTAAGGGGGAAGGAGGGGTTGGTTATTTTATTTTTGGTTTTTTAGGAGTAAGAAAAAAGTAGTATGTTAGTCATACCGTAGGAAAATGAGTCTGGTTCATTGTTCAGCGTAACAAGGACGTGGAAAAACTGTTTCTCAGGCTAGAGTGGGTGTCGGTGGTTTTCTAACAGCCAGCCTCAGGTCCTGTAGTTTCATGATGTCGGAACTTGTTTTTCCAAAAACAAACAAGCGCTCTCCCCGCAACACAAAATAACCTGGCCCGTGTATGGGATTTGTTACATCGTTAAAGTTACATCCTTACTGACCTCAGCAGAATTGTCCTTGGGTTAGGTGAAGGGAAACTGCATCCTACTTTTGTCATGCCGTTCAGAAAACAGCAATAAAACTTTACAAGCAGAGCATCCCTGGGAGATGGAGGGGACGTGTAGATGTTTGAAGTGCCCTGAAGGCCTCTGCAGGAATGGTTACAGTTTCACTGCCTTGATTAGTTTAGCCTGCGTGGTGTTACCTGTGCTGAATAGCTCATGGGTTGTAGCACATTCTGATGACGCTTCCCGCGTTTAATGGTGTGTTCACTTCTGTTTTTTCTAGGCATACTCTGTCTATGATGAAGACATTGGCTACTGCCAGGGACAGTCTTTCCTCGCAGCTGTGCTTCTGCTTCATGTGAGTTAATTGCAAAATGAAAGCTTTGATGTTTGAAACCAAAGCAGCTTTAAAATCAGTAGCACTGTAACATGCTATTTGACAGATATTTACTGGTGTTTGTTTGTCTGTATTCATTTTCCTCTGGTTGCTTGTTGGCAGATAGTGACTAATGGCTTCTGTCTTTGTGACTGTAGATTTCATTTATCTGGGAGAAATCCATTAAATTGTCAAATACTTCTGTGTCAAATCCTGAAATAGATTTGTTACATATTAATATTTTCTTTTAATTTAGTTGTCATGTAGGTGAACTCCCTTTGTGTTTATGGGGAATGTAGCTTTGGGAGGTATTCTCAGAGTAGCTAACCCGAGCAAGCAGTCTCGTTAATTTTCAGTCAGACTTTTTCTCCTAGGGACATTTTACAATATCTTTGGAGTGAAAGCTGGATTTTAACCTTGATGTTTTAGCCTGGAACCAAAAACTGTACAAACTTTGATCTGTTGCTTCTTATATATACAAGTGTGTGTCTATAGAGAGAGATAAATACACGATTTTTATATTTGCAAGATGCTTTAACTGTGGTGTATCAATGGAAAAGCAGCAGATTCAAGCAGTATGGATATTGTTAAGAAAGCCGAACAGCAACTCTTACTCAGTCTCTTGCCTGCTTTTTCTGTCAGGCTTTAATTAATAAATTATGAATCATGTCTCAAATACATTTCAGACTGTGGTTTTGAGTTGGCTGTTGGTGGTGTATATGTTACACGTACACTTCCTAAGGCATCTTTAGCGAAAATTCAGATTAATTGAAGTTGTAATTCCTAGTGAGAGCTGTGACTCCTGGAAGACTTGAGGAGTGTGACACACAGTGACAGTGTTACAGAGAAGCTTTAGAGTCTCTGAGGACAAACCTGAAATTAGTCACATTATTGCAGTCCCACATATACTGCAAATTAGCTTATCTAACAGTTATTTTGCAATTTACTTTTTACCCAAAGGAGGATTTTTAAGTTCTGCTGGAAAATATTAGCCACTTTGAATACCGGAGTTGTGCAGAAGTGAGTGGGTGTCCCAGTCTTACCATTCAAAGGAGCCTTCAGCTCCTCTCACTTCGCTGTGTGCTGTCGCTGCTCTAGAGAATCGCCTGTTTCTGGTGTTTTGGGAGTTGAAGAAATTGCCCTGTACACAGGGGATACTAAATGGCAATTACACTCATTTTAATATGCCCTTTATAACATTTGCTTTCATACTAGGATATTAAACTGAAATAATCAGAGAAAGGGGGGAAGGGAAGCAGTCTCAATGAGCTCATGTAAGTTGGGAGCTTCCCAGGATGTCCTCAAACTCTTGTTTTTCTCAAATTCTCCAACCAATCTGTATGCTGTGGATGCTTGTAAGACCCTCTTTAACTCTGCTATCTTTGCATGGATTTCTAGACCCCTTCCTTGCCCCTTTTTCTGGGACAGGAGATCCTTTCTCTTCGGTGTAGATATGTTTCAGGGATGGTTGGGTAGCCTGAACCTGCATCCTAGCTTTTTGTGATTTTGCCGCTTTGATGAAATTCCCATCAAAGGTGAGCAGGTAACTTCTAATCACAGGGGGAGACAGTGTTGCCAACTCTAATTGCTTTGCTGTAAGTCTCACAGTATTTGGCTTATTTTTTCTTATTGTCTACCTCTTGGAGTCATTGCTGTGTGAAAAACTAACATTTAATTTTAAAAACTGGGAAATTTCTGCCTGTTGTGATTCCAAAGAAAAGATTATAAGGGGCAAATATCTAAAAATCAGAATGGAAGAGCCAAAAATATGTACTTTGTTTAAAATAAGTAAGAAATGAAAACTGAATTTCTGATTTTGAATGCTTGGGGTTGGTAATATTGGAGCTCCTCCACGCACTGAGAGCGAGGGCTCGGTGGCCTCTGCCTTGAACGACCTTGGCTAGTACCCACCTCTGCTCCCACTCCCTGTCTCGGGGGAGGAATGATTGGCAATGCACGTGTGTCTGACTGAACATGCCAGGTAGGTGTGCTTGTGCATGAACAGCTGTCATTTTATTAGAAATAATTGTTACCTTACCAAAAAAAAAAAAAGAAATTTGCATTCGTCTTTATTGTAGAACAGATTCAAGGGTTTAGGTTGGGATAAAACTACTTCTTTCCTTTACTTTGTCTGCGGCTTCCGTCTGCGGTCGGTGGGGGTCATTTCATCCAGATAAAATTACGATGAAGAGCTTTGAGAGAACTTGTCCTCGGCGATTCTAGCCTGGACAGGCAGCTAGCAGCTGCTCCAGCAGTTCTTTCTGCTAACTGGTTACTTTCATACTCGCTGTCTGAAAATGAAAATGAAAGTGTCTGCCCATGGCCCTGGCGACAGGCCACAATCATAGGCTGAACCATAGAAGATGAAACCCTGGAGGTAAATACCAGGAGACTAAAATTCTTTTTGAAGAAAATATTGAGCTTTTATCTATTGCTGATATTTGGTAAGGGATTGGCAGGAGGCTGGATGAGTGAATATGCTGAAAGCTCAAGAGTTGTCATTCTTCATACTCAATAATTGTTTTCATTTCTTACAATCTGATGCCTGCAAAAGAAAGGTTGTTTTAAAAAGTGATTGAAAACCTGATTTGGGGTCTGCAGTGACTGCTTGTGCCTATCTTATTGTTGTGTTACCTGAAGACACAGGGGAGGTGGGAGAGATGTCTCATCAGCGGAGGTTTCATGACACAGGGCTTCCCACAAATTTGACGTTCAGTGGGCTCAAGCCAACAAATCACAGAATCACAGAATGGTAGGGTCTCGAAGGGACTTCTGGAGATCATCTGGTCCAACCCCCCTGCCAAAGCAGGGTCACCCAGACCGCATCCAGGCGGGGTTTGAATGTCTCCAGAGAAGGAGACTTCACAACCTCCCTGGGCAGCCTGGGCCAGGGCTCCATCACCCTCAGAGGGAAGAAGTTCTTCCTCATGTTCAGATGGAACTTCCTGTGCTTCAGTTTGTGCCGATTGCCCCTTGTCCTGTTACTGGGCACCACTGGAAAGAGTCTGGCCCCATCCTCCTGACACCCACCCTGCAGTTATTTATCGGCATTTCTAAGGTCCCCTCTCAGCCTTCTCTTCTCCAGACCGAACAAGCCCAGCTCCCTCAGCCTTTCCTCATAGGAGAGATGCTCCAGTCCCCTCATCATCCTCGTAGCCCTCTGCTGGACTCTATCCAGTAGCTCCTCATCTTTCTTGAGCTGGGGAGCCCAGAACTGGACACAGATGCAACTGCAGAGTGGCTGACACAGTTTGTCCTTTAGTACGGCCTTGGACAGCTCTGTTGGATGAGAAATTTCTGTCAAAATGAAACAGAGATTATGGAGGTAGGGCTTATGAAAAAGTCATGATGTTAATTGATGGGATCAGCCCTCCCGAGCACAGAAGTAGGTTCTGAAGGCAAAATTTGTTATTTATTCATCGTGGGAAACTCTCTGACTTCAGAGAGTTTCATGTCCTGGGGTTTGGATGAAAGTAGATAAGCGTGATTCTCACTCAGGGTTGGTCATAACCTAGTTCTCCTGATTTTTTCCCTTTTTAACCAAGTCTCTCCCAGTAGAAATCACTATCATGAGCTGTTGTCTTTTTCTTGCTTGCTTTCTTCTTTTTTAAAAAAAAAAGTTCTGTAGCTGAGAGTTGTGCACTGGTTGTTCTCGTATCTATTTGGCAGAAGGAGTACTGACGACAGTTGTGCTGCTGTAGGGATGTATACTTACATGAACCTATGATACGAGCCCACATTTTCTTCAGAGAAGGTATCACAGAGCCAAATTAAGGTGCTTCTCAAGGGGAACAGTCTCCTCGAGATTTTAGTTGCTTAATTCTGCATTCAGAGTGCTTTGCTGAAAATTTTAATGTATCTCTGGTTCTGAATTCATCATGCATAAGGTATTTAAGCGTGTATATTTGTGTGAGGAATTTCCAGCCTCAGCTCAGTTTTTAAAATCATGTTTGTGTGTTTTTCCAAACAGATGCCGGAGGAGCAGGCATTCTGTGTATTTGTGAAAATAATGTATGACTATGGCTTGAGGGACCTCTACAGAAATAACTTTGAAGATCTCCATTGCAAATTTTTCCAGCTGGAGAAGTTACTGCAGGTGGGGCCAGGGTAACAAATTCTTCTACTTTCATAAATGGAGATACTGGCGCGAAGAAGAGATTAATGCTTTGCTGCTATAAGCTACTGGGCAATAAACCCCCTCTCCTTTTAGAGGTGAGGTAGAAGCAAAGCAAGGATGTTTAATATCTGGATCAAAACATCGTGAGTCAGAACTATTTCTAATCTATTTTGTCTTCCGTATACCGATCTTGGTGCTGATCTGTGTATCCAAGCAGAGTAGGTGTCTCGCCTTTTCTCCTTTCTGTTTACTTAATCTCTCTCTTCCCTGTTCCATGGTGTTGCTTAGAGAGAACGTCTCTGTTCTATGAAGGCCAAAATATCTGCTGGACTGCCGCTGTCGGTGTCCTACTTTCTGTGAGTTATGCTGATGGTTAAGAGATCAGGCAAATCAGGACATCCTGATGCTTATGAAATACAAATCAAGTGTAGGTCATTTTGTAGATTTTGCTGTATTTTCAGTAGGTTGCTCTTTTTTTCGGGTGGAATTATTTCATCATCAGAGCAATTTAACATAAATAAATGGCTGCAAGTTTTACACATTGTTGTTCTGACTAAGAAGGAGCTCCTAACAGTCGATTAAGCTTTGACCTGCACTGCTGTTGGCATAGTGAAAGCTAGCTGCTGGGGTCAGGTACCCTAGGTGACCATCTATACCTCTGTGAGACGTATTAAAACCAAACAAAACGGACCACAGTTGATTTAATGACCTTTTTTCTCAGATGTCAAATTGCACGTATTTCCTACTCGATGAAGCAGAATTGTGTAATAATTAAGAGAGAGACTTAACTTCGGCATATGGTCTTCTCAAAATTTACATGTGTTAACAAAGATTTTTGCGTTATTAACGGAATGTGAATATACCATCAGTGTACAGTAGGATTATCAGTGCTTATTTTGTGTTGCTTATGTGTGCTTCTGGTCTGAGAAATTATCTGCTGGAGTTGTGTGCTGTGACGCTTGCAAGCTCTGCGAGGTGATCGCCTTGTTCTAGGCCCCTTTGGGGTCTTTTAGCAGAAGCATTTATAGCAAGATGCAGCAAAGGACTAACTTAAAACGATACGCTGTGCATGACGTAGATTTCACAACCGCTCTGCCTTTCGCCTGTGGAAGGTTTTGTAATTTCAGAGTATAATCTCAGTACTTTATTTGATACCGTGATGGAATCCACAGTGATACCTTACTGAAAACTGTAACCATGGGCACTGACATGTATGAAGAAACGGATCTCCAGTGCTCGGAGGAAGGCAGGATTTCACTTTGTTGTGTTTGTCAGTGTTTAGCAACCTGGTACTTACTGGCAGTGTAGATGATGAACTCGGATTAAGGAGTAATACTGAAGCGTTTATTTTTTCCTTTACCCTAGGAGCAGTTACCAGACTTGTATAGCCATTTCTCCGACCTCAATTTGGAAGCTCATATGTATGCATCCCAGTGGTTCCTCACTCTTTTTACTGCCAAGTTTCCACTGTGCATGGTCTTCCACATCATTGACTTACTACTCTGCGAGGTAAAAAAAACTTGAATCAGCCCTTCCTCCACCCCACAAATACTTCTTCCTTTTTTATTTTGTTTTGTTGGAGTCATATACTGTTTAATGTCAAAATGTGCTACCTAATTTTGTACAAACCGTGGTTATATTGAAGAGGAGATGTTCAGAGAAATACCGGTTTGGCTTTAAAATTAGAATTGTGGATTGCCTCATGCTTTGCTAATTAAGAATGCACACATCTGTTCTTCATTTAATTTGTTAAATAAAGTATTCGAAGTTAGGAATTCTGATTTCTTGAAGACACCTAGCAGTAAAAGCCTAGCAGGCTTCTAGTGGGAAAGCTCTCCAGATTGTCGGATTCAAGGTGCCCAAAGACGGTAAGGGCACTGCGTGTTGCTTTGATAGCCTGATACTAAACAAATAGTGAGAACTGCCACGCAGCACAACTGCATCAAGCTCTTTTCTTTGGGTTTATGGTTTTTTTCCCCTATTATTCTAAGGAATGTATTACTCCAGATACAAAATGGTATGGTGCTGTATTGTAGATATATCTGCACTTCCTTTAAAAAAAAAAGATAGAATAGATTGATAGGCTGGAATGTTTGTTCTGGTAAAATACTAGTGCTTCCTTTTGCCACCACAAAGTCAGGACATCTGGGGAATTGAACCTGCACTTGAACCTGCCCCTGACTTCCTCTCTGATTTAAATGGGTCACAAATGTAAAAAGGTCTAAATAAATAAAATAATTGAGAATTTTAAATGCAGAGGGCTTCATGAGTATGAAACACTTTTGACTCTAGTTCATTCTATTAATTTTGGTTGCGCGGTAATTTTCTTGCAAATTTTCAGGCTTGCTGTACGTGCCTTGTTAGCATTCAGTATTAAACAAATATTTTCCACCACTCGTGACACAATCTTTTTCCCTTAAGGGTGTTGCTTATTCTGCACATTGGTGCTCAGTTATCAAAAAGAGGGAGGTAAGTACAGCCAGACATCCAAGTGAGTGCAAAAGGTAGTGAAGGGGAGGTGATTTCCATATCAATATCTAAGCTCTATTTCTTTCACAACATCTGGATTTTTTTAAGTAAGCAAATAGAAAAAGCAAGTGTTAGTTTTTCTGCTCTGTGTCTTCTGCCTTGCCGAGGTGGTGATGCAGTACGTGAACACAATCCCTTGATCACTTTTGAATTGTTAGTGAGTTATTTTTCAGAGTGAGCGTCTAGTGTGGATTTGATCCTTCTTTGTCAGTTCAGTTTATTGCTTCATTCTGACCTTGATGTGCAGCCGCTCTCAGAAATAACCGTCTGAAGAGATTGGTTCTCAAGAAGTACAGAACGTCATTTCGTAACGGTGATTGCTGTGATAGCAGCATGGTTACAGCCCCTGGGAAGCTCCTGCACTTTTTGTTATAGTAAGCTTGATGAAAAAATGTGCTGAAGAAGTCTTTTAGTCATGGTTAATATAGATGTAATATTTAGAATGAAGAAAGAGACGACTCTTAAAATGTTTGCATTCATCTCACATCTGGCAGTGTTTATCTCGGCGTGTCTGAGGGAATTACTCCGAAAAAGAAGGTGAAGGACTGCGAGGAGAGAGCGAGAGAGCGACACTAGAGTCTGCTCGAGAATGGGAAACTTGTTAGCAGTTGTGGAGGGTAATCACATAGAGCTAAAGGAGCCTCTTTTACAACGGCTAAAAATAAACCAGAAATGGTAAGAAAATGGATCTCAAGTGAGAAGATACATACAGACATCTTGAGAAACAGTGGGGCAGTGTGTAGACAACACAGTGAGGCAGCAGCGTAGACTGATCGGAAAACTGCTCCTGAGATTCCCGAGTCAACCAGCCTGAAGTGACAGGCGCTGCTGAGAACTGGTGAGAGGAGCGTAGATTAAAAATATATTAAAATAAACTAGTTGGCACTCACCATAGCAGGAAAATAAAATCTGAAGGCATATGGCCATAGACAGAATAGGAAAGAAACCATTCCTTAATGGAGGGCTGAAATTGTATGGTAAAGCTGTCTGTCCCGTCAGCCTCCAGAAGGAGTCATGGAGCAGGCAAAAACGAATTTTTGCCTGCATTAAATTGTTCTTCACTTTATCTGTGAACAAAGAGCACGCCTGTAATTCCAGCAACTGGAAGGAGAAAAAACAGTTGCAGCTGCTAACAGTGGAACGTATTCTTCTGCAAAAAAAATTCCTCAAAATCAAAAAGCCTTTGAAATGAACTGTCTTATATTTTCAAAACAACCTTCCAGCCTTCTCGTTAATTTGTCATAGGTACACATGAATTTCAAATAGCCTTGGACTTCCTTCCTGACTGTGCTTTCTCCCCAGCCCTGTCCTGTCTGTCGTTCACAAAATGTTTACATCCTATGCGACTCTTTTAAGAAAGAAGAATACTGGGGGAAGGAAAGCAGGGAAACCCCGTGCTGCGTGGGTGCTGCCAACCAGGCATTCCCAGGGAGCTGCTCTGGTCTCCATGAAAACATTTGAATTATGGGTGAACAATTGGTGTCAACCAAGAGTTTTTGGATGGGACTGGTGGATTCTTTGTTTTTTGTTTTTGGCTGCAGCTGGAAATTGGTCGTTACAGATATTCTTTAATTCTCAGTTCAGAGAGGAAGGATCCCTGTTGGGAACCTGCAGTGTCGCAGCTAAGCAGGGCGGAATGTTGCCTTCCCTTGCGTGCGTGGTGGAACGGGAGCGCTGAGGCTGGGGGGAGAGCCTCCTGGGCAGGAGCACATCCAGGGATGTGGAAGCCTATGACAAATTAGTTGAATTTATGGTGGGACTAAAGTTTTACTGAGAAATTTTTTAAATCCCATCAAAGTGTGGGCCATTACAGCGGAGGTCTTTTCATCATTCTCTTGTTAAATATGACCTGAGAGAAAGAACCATTTTATTTAAATTTATGCAAATTTGGGGCTTGCCGTGGCCTGTGTGTGATTGAGTTCTTTTATCCTGTTGTCATCTTCTAACCTTTCTTTAAGCTGTCTTCAGGCTGTTAAGTATGTTACTCGGCGCCCGAATCACCCAAATTTCCAGTGGCCTTAGAATATTGTCTCAATAACTGTAGGAGAGAATCTGTCACCCATCCGCATCTAGAAAAGAGATGAGTTTGAACTCTTTTGTGTTTCCTACGACAGAAGCCTGAAGAAAATGTTGGCCTTGCAGGCATGTACTCCACAGTGCCATGGTACACTTCACAAGGCTTAATGCTTTGACTGCCTTTAGGAAAAGCACAAACCTCTTGATCCAGTTGAGAGTTTTCACAGAATCACAGAATGGTCGGGGTTGGAAGGGACCTCTGTGGGTCACCCAGCCCAACCCCCTGCCCAAGCAGGGTCACCCAGAGCAGGCTGCACAGGACCACGTCCAGGTGGTTCTGGAATATCTCCAGAGAAGGAGACTCCACAACCTCCCTGGGCAGCCTGGGCCAGGGCTCCATCACCCTCAGAGGGAAGAAGTTCTTCCTCATGCTCAGACGGAACTTCCTCGGCTTCAGTTTGTGCCCATTGCCCCTTGTCCTGTCGCTGGGCACCACTGGAAAGAGTCTGGCCCCGTCCTCCTGACACCCACCCTGAAGATATTTGTAAGTATATATTAGGTCCCCTCGCAGCCTTCTCTTCTCCAGGCTGAACAAGCCCAGCTCCCTCAGCCTT